>OCTA010003827.1_pt1 | contig 13330 bp, 7 predicted proteins | sample 1538991 | NCBI WGS metagenome assembly OCTA01 (sample SAMEA3539302, study PRJEB22396) | soil metagenome | biome: tundra; feature: field; material: soil | place: USA | collected 2010-05 | depth 0.15 m
GGCGGCGCGTCGACACAACCAAGCGTCGTCATCTCGCTGCAGTAGCAGGCACCTGACCGTTGCGGTCGCTAATCCGGCTATCGGCAGCTGGCCGGAAATGACTCCCGCCTGACGGCGTAGCGTTTGCACTAGTGGTCAACGTGCGCTGCGGACGGGCGGGACACTGTGCGAAAGAACGGAGCCATGTGCAGCTTGCGGCGCCTATCACGCTGCCGGTGTCTCTTGTGACCATGCTGTCACCGTGTTGCGCGAGGTCCGCTAATTCGTAAGTTTGCCACGAAGCACGATGATTGACGCCTTAGGAAGCTGGTAGAGAGTATCCGGGCCTCCGGCCGTCACGGTCGACTTGGATGGCGGACCGTCCGGGTCGGCGTGGCCGCCACCCCGGCCACCGCCGCCTCGCCCGCCTCTGCCAGCGGGGGGTGTCGTACCGGCGGGAACCGGATCGGGGTGCCACTGGTATTCGGCCGGCCCGAAGACCACACGGTCCACAGTGCCGGAGAGGAAACGATCGTGCCTTGTAACGGGATCGGCGAACGACACCCTGACGGAGTGGTCGTGGTCCTGGTCCTTGTTCACCAGCATGACGGACCATTGTCCGTCGGGCCGCTCCACCGCGTAGGCCGTGACTAAAATGTTCCCATCCCCGTCTTTCACGTCGCTGGCCACTTTGAAGAGTTTGTGTACGGCATCGACGGGCTGCACCCACTCTTTAGTAATTACCTGGGCCGCCAGATACTGAGGAGGATAGTTCCGGACCTGGCTATTATCGTCGATCGGCAGGAAGCCACCTCCACCGCCTCCTCTGCCCGCCGACGCGATGTAGTGGAAATAATAGGTGCCGCCCGCGCCGGCGGTCAGGATGGATCCGATGTAATCGGCTTGCCAGAGAGCACTTTTGACCGTGCCGGCTCCGCCTTCTCCCAGGTCGTTACCCTCGGTCATAAAAAACGGCACATTCGGCGGCAGCCCGTTGTCTTTCCAGGATTGAATCACGTGGTTCACATACGCCGGCTCCCAGTACAGAGAGCTCCAGTCGGCGCAGCGCCGATTGCCCATACAGGGATAGTGCTCGAAAGAGAAGAACGTGAAATCCTGCAGGTGGCCGCGGGCCTTAAGGTAGTCCACAAACCGGCCCAGGAAGGAGACCCTTCCGTTGGCGTCCGCCCAGGAATCGACGTCGCCGGGCGTCCCCTCGTAAGCCGGCCCGCCCAGAGGGGCGTTGGGTACCAGCTTGTGGATGGCCTTGGCGAACTGAATGTACAGCGTGGCATAGTCTTCCGGGAGTACGCGCTGCCCATCCGCCTCCTCGCCCATCTCGATCCACGAGATCGGATACTTTCGCTTATAGAGGTAGGCAATCTCGTTGGCCGCGTCCTCTGGTATCGCGTAGAGAATCGCGATCGGGATCATGGCGGGAAGGCCGCGCGTCACTCCGCAGTTGAAGAAAAAATCGAATCCGATCTGGTCGCCCCTTCCGTAGTCGAGGTCGGAAGCGGCGTGCCATGGATCGACGGAGGAGGGCCAAGTGATGGTCTGCTGGCGGCTCGGCAGGTGCTTGACGACGTCGGTGAACTGGCCGTCGGCCGAGAAGGTCCCGATATACAGTTCGTTGATGGCGTAGCCTACGCAGTTGCGCTTGTCCTGGGCGCCGTGAGTGTCGCAAGTGTTGGACGATTCGGTCATCCAGATGCGCAGGTACCTCACGGGGATCTTCCAATTCATCAATTTCAGCGTCGGAGTCCCGCCCTTGGCGTCCGCGATCGTGCCCATAGGGAAGGTCTGCCATGCGCCCTTATTGATACCGTCGTAGAAGGGCTCCTGTTCACCCGTCCAGAACTGCACGTAATAGCGTCTGGCGTAAGGGTCGCCCCAGGCGATCTTGATGGCATTGACGTCCACCTTGCCGCCCAGATCGATCATGACCCATTGCGGGTGCAGCGCGTCGTCCTCACCGGTGTAGGCTTTGGTCAGGTACGGGTTGCTCTTCCAGTAGGATTTCAGGTCTCCGTCGGTCAAGCGAGACCAGCCGTTGCCGTCGCCGAGGGTGGCGCCGCGATGGGGGAGCGGGTAGGCCCAGGAGTGAAGTATCTTCTCGCTGGCCGGCTCGGCGCTACCGGTGAAATAACCCTCCTGTTTGGCGGCATTACTCCAGGTGCCGCGCGGGTTCCAGTGCCATGCCTCGATCATCAATTCCGTGTTCTGTCGATAAGTCACGGTTTGCCATCCCGCGCCCAAGAGTTCCTTGAGGACAGGGTTGGTTAGCAGCCGCTCGGTGTTTTTTTCGTTTTCTTCCTTGGTGTTTCCACCGCGCAACCGGTCAATCGCCCCACCGAGTGCCCGGAAGGGACTGAATGCATTCACCGCGTGTGACGGCGCTGCATCCACCACGATATTCTGCGCGCATGCCGCGCCCGCCATCCCAAGGAACAAGCCTATGCCAAGACCGATTCCAAGAACGTGCCATTTCGTGGCCGTCGACATTACCGCCTCCTATCGATCCGCCTCTTGGATACAGGCATCAGTCCTGTTTGGGCTGCCGGTGTACCTGGTCGATTCTCTCTGGCGAGCGTCACCCGACATCGCCGCCCTGGTTTGGCCGGGCGAATACGTGCCGCCTCGCGGTCCATTTGGCGTCCAGATACTCACCCATGTCCAGCATGCCCGACATGGTGTCACCGGCCAGCTTTCCGGAAAAACGATAGGAGAGCGCGGCACCGTGCACTTCGCCCATGTTGCTGGCAATTACTACGTCATCGCCGGCGATGGCGCCGGAGCAATCGCGCGTGACGAATGCCCCCTGGTGGGTGCCAGAGATCTGGTTGTCCTGCTGTTTGATGTGCAGAATTTCGTCCGAACTGCCAGCCGCGAACTCGATGCGGACGTCCCAGCGGCCGGTGAGGTCGCCCGCCGGCGCTTTCGGCGGTTCCGCCTTCCGCTCCGGTCGGGACGCGGAGAGTATGGCGTAGATCCGGTCGCCGACGATCTTGTCTTCTCCCGAAGACATCATGTAGGCGGTGATGGAGATTCCCGTTTCGTTGCCCGCGCGGCCGCCTCTTCCGCCTCCGCCGCCCCCGCCGCCGAGGACGATGCGCGGCTCGGTGGTGTCCAGGATATGAGCTACTTCCTGCCCCGTGATGCGCAGCTTGGCGGCGTCCCAACCGATCGACAGACCCGGGCTGTGGTTGGACAACCCCCTCGCCTCGCGCACGGCCGTCGTGACGCCATCGATTTTGGAGACCCGATTTGCAATGTTGTTCATCCAGGAGGTCCACATCGCGATTTCGGCCTGGTGATCGCGCTTCATCCACATCTCGATCGCCATGAGCATGCCGATGGCCTCCTCCTTGCCCAGCTTCATGGTGCGGCCATGGCCATGATGCGGCGCGCTGGAGACCCAGGCGGCCTTGACGAGATCCTTGCGGCCCAGCAGGATTCCGGCGCACTGCGGCCCGCGGATGCACTTGCCGCCGCTGTAGCCCACCAGCGTGGCGCCCCTTTGGAGGTGGACGTTGGGAACCGTCAGCATCTCAGCGGCGGCGTCCACCAGCACGGGGACGTTCTTTTTCCTGGCGATGCTGTAAACGGCGTCGTAAGGCAGCGGTCCGGTTTCGGCTCGGGGCCCGGCGAACACGTAGACCATCGCGACCTTCGGCCCTAACGCGGCCTCATATTCGGCTGCGTCTCCGGCCTCGATGATCCGGACGCCGACCGACCGGACGGCTTGATCGTATTCGTTGCGGGAGTGCTTGGGGATGACGACCTCGTCTTTGGGAAAGCCGGCCAGGTTGGGAACCTGCACGTGCAACTCCGGATTGCCTCCGGTGACGCATGCCGTGGTGGCGTGCGCCAGAGCCGCCGCGCAACCGGCGGCGACCATCCCCCATTCCGCTCCCGTCAGTTCCGCCAGACGATTGCCGATGCGTTCCATCAACTCGTCGATTTGCACGAAGTGCTGCGCGGCGGCATCCTTGGCCGCCCGCACCTCCGGCAATTCCAGCGAGCCGCCGACCACTGTCAGAGTTCCGCGGCAGTTGATCAGCGGACGGACGCCAATCGATTGATAGATATCGGGGCCGACGCGCAGGCTGGCCCCCGCCGGCGCGGCAGCCGCTTTGGAACCTCGGAGAAATGCAGGGGCGGCTGCCAACAGACCGCCCCGGCGAAACAACTCGCGACGGCTCAAGCCACTCAGGTACTGTGCGTACACGCTCTTCATCGAATGGAACATAAAGACCTCCAAAAACGCCACTGTACCCGGTCCCGCGGCAGTTGGCCCGAGAGCCCACACCCCATCACGCGGCCGCTGCCCTCATTTGCCAAATATCAGGGTGCCGAAATTCTCGGGGACGTGGTTGGGATCGCGATTCACCACGCAGGTGGGCTGCCAGCACATGAAACGACGTTGCGCATCGGGTCCGTCGCCGTCGATGCGATACAGGTTGGCTCGCCAGCGAGTCCCCGGTTTCACGTCCTTCTCGCTGACGGATTTCAAGGGTATCTGGCAGGCGGCGTACCAGATCTTCGCCTGGTCGTCGATGCGCGCAGTGGTCTTCCAGCCGGAACGCCAGTTGCGGTTCTGGCCGCGCTGATCCAGGTCGATGGCGAGATCGATCCAGTCGGCGGTGGGAGCAATTTCGAACTCCCGATAGTGGCGGATGTTGTCCCAATCGTCTCCCAGGAACATCTCGACCACGTCGCGGTCCCAGAGCCCCCGTCGCGGCTGCCCGTTCTGCGGTGGTTGAAAGAGGTTGAGGGAGCGATACGGGCAGACAAACAGCAGGTACAAATCAGTGTCCGTCCAGAAGCCCCGGATTTCCGTCTTGAGGTCCGGATAGCCCAGTGTGCGGGAACAGTCCTTGACCATCAGCGCCGATTTGGCATTCTTCCAGACGGCGGACTGCGGGTCGAGGCTGAGGTCCGGAGAAGCCTCGACGTGAGAGATGGAAAAGCTGGCCGTCGGACGAGTGACCTCGCATGCCAGCGGCTCCTGGGCAAGCAGGGCCGGCAACGCCGGCCCTGCCAGTGAAAGAATCCACGTCAGCTTCAGCAGCATGGCTCCTACCAGAGGAATTTCATACTGACCTGGCCGATGCGGCCCGGTCCAGCGCCAGTCACGCGGCCGAAGGTGCCGCTGCTGAAGTTTCCGCTGGGGCTGTTGAAGTTGGCGTGGTTCATGGCGTTGAAGAACTCCGCACGGATCAGAAGTGACATGCTCTCATGGAGCTTCGTCGCCTTCTGCATGCCCAGGTCGAAGTTCACTTGCCCCGGCCCGTGGAAGAAGCGCGGGCTGGCGTTGCCTTGCGTTCCCAAGGCTTCCTGGGTGAAGGCGCTCTTGTTGAACTCCGTGTGGTTGAGCGTGTTGCGGACGTCCGGGGTCAGCACCAGCCCGCCGATGTAATTCGGACGGTCGACGCCGAGGCCGCCGGTGAGCGAGTAGTCGCCGCTCTGCGACATGGTGACGGGCAAGCCGGTGGCGACGCGCGTGATGCCGTTTACCGTCCAGCCCTCAGTCAGGCGCTTGGGAAGCGCGCCCATGCGGTAGAAGGGCAGGTCGTAGCTGTAGCTGACGACGAAGTTGTGGGTGCAGTCGTATGTAGACAGCCCACGGCCCAGCCGGTAGTTGTAGAAGTCCAGGTAGGCCCCGTAGGAAGAGGCGTCGTCAATGGCCTTGCTGAAGGTGTAGGCCGCCAGGAATGTCAAATTGCGGGCGCGCCGCTCCAAGGTAGCTTGGAAGGAGTGGTAGTTGGAATCGGCGGTGGTCGCCAGGAAGCTGTCCTCGCTGTAGTAAACCGATCCCAACGGGGCGCGCGTTCCGACGATCTGGGTTCCGTTGGGAAGCGTGAAGGTGGAGTCCTCGAGGTTGCGGCCGCACTGGGTAGTGCCCGCCTTTACGCCGGAGCCGCGCAGGCTCATGCAGAGAGCGGCGTTGCCCGGATTTGCTTCGTAGTGCGAGAACAGCTTGTGCCCTACGGTTCCCACATAGGCCAGAGTCAGCACCGTGGCGCCGGTGATCTGGCGCTGTATGGAGAAGTTGAGGTGCTCCGCATACGGCAGTTTGTTGTCCGTCTTATAACCCGGAGAACTCGCAATCGGGAAGAAGACCGACCAATCCATGTTCTTCACAGCCGCGGAGCCGGGAGCGGGCAGGATGAAGGGGAAGCGCTGTCCCTGCGAACTGCCATCGGCGCGAGTGAGGAACGGCTGATCGAGCAGGGACGGCTGCGGGCTCACCCAAAAGAGGCCGTAAGGCGCGTCGGCCACTTCCTCAAAAAGGCCGGCATCCTGAATGGCGGTGTAGAACATCCCGGTAGCCATGCGGATACTCGTTTTGCCGGGGCCGCCGAACAACTTGCCCAAGATGCCGGTGGAGACGTCGGGAGACCAGGCAAGCCCTAAGCGCGGGGCGAAATTGCCCCACGTGGTTGGCGCCAGAGTGGTTGGAATGCCCTTATCGCCCGGGAAAACCCAACCCGGAGGCGCTCCCGGGAATTGCGTGGACTGCTGGCCGGGAACGATGGTCTCGATCTTATTCTGCGTGTCGTACCACGGCATGCTGACTTCCCAGCGCAAGCCATAGTTGATGGTCAGGTTGGGTTTAACCCGCCAGGAGTCTTGCGCAAACACCGTGCCGTATCGGGTGCGGGAGTCCAGAACCTGGTAGGAGGCCTGCGTGTAGCTGGCGGGCGCGCCCAACAGGAAATCGGCGATGTCGCTGCCGGTCTCCGAGCCATCGAAGCTGAAGCTGCCGCTCGGCGTGTACACGTTGCGCTCATTGACTTGCATATAGAGGTAGCCGCCGCCGAACTTGAAGGCGTGTGTTCCCCTGGTTATGGAAAAGGCGTCTCCAACGTGGTAGGTGTTCTCATATTTGCCCTGGTTCTGCTGGCTGGCGCGCCCGAAACTGAAATTGGTCAGGGATACCGGCGGCACCGAATCGTAGGGTGTCGAACTGACGATTCCCAGAGTGTTCGCTCCGGTCACAAAGCCCAGGCTCGACAGCGAGACCGGCGCATCGGTGGGCACGAAGGCCACCGCCGCGTTGCGCGTGAAATCGAGACGGGCCTCATTCACGGCCGTGGGTCCGAAGACGTAAGTGTTGGAGAGCACGAACTGCTGGGCCCGGGTGTGGTTGCCGGCGCCGAAGTTTCCATAGGAGGGTCCGAAGGTCCCCGGACTGGCGGACGTGCCGTCATCCAGGTGGTAGTAACCTGACCAGTTGCCGGTCAGCTTGTTGATGAAGTCCAGCCGCTGGCCGGCCCGGTTGTCGCCGCTGCTGCTGACCACGCTGGGGAGCAGATACCCGGTCGCCCCCTGGTTCGGTAGCGGAACGTATTTCTGGAGCATGTTCGTGGCGATCGGCGACACGGCCTTGGCCGGGATCACGCCGTTGGGAAAGACACACTGCGCCGTCGTGACGCACTTCGACGTGCTGTAAGGCTCATCGCTCTGGACGGCGTAGCCCAGGCGCTGGGTCAACAGCGACGCAAAGTAGGGGCCGCTGACCGTACCGTTCAAGTCGGCAGGGTCGAAGACCCCGCCCCTCTGGGCAACGCTGGGCAGCTCCGTCAAGCTGCTGGAGGATCCCTGCGTCTGGCGCGTGCCCTGGTAATCGGTGAACCAGAACAGCCGGTTCTTGAGCGCTGGACCGCCCACCGCATAGCCGAACTGGTTGCGTTTCAGCACGGCCACGGATGTATTGAAGAAGCTGCGGGCATCCATGTTGCTGTTGCGCAGAAATTCGAAGGCAGAGCCATGGAGACCATTGGTTCCGGACTTGGTGATGGCATTCATGACCGCGCCGCTGAACCGGCCATACTCGGGATCGAAGCTGTTGGTCACCAGCCGGAACTCCGCGATGGAATCCAGGTTGGGGATGATGGAAGTGCCGAAATTGACGCCTTCGCTGACATCGCCGCCATTGACCAGAAAAGCGTTGGAGGAAACCCGCTGGCCGTTGACGGAGATGTTGCCGGTGGCGGACGACTGTGGCGCGACGCCGGCTTGAATGGACAGCAGGTCGATATAGCTACGGCCGTTAAGAGGTAGCGAGACCATGGCCTTGTCGTTAATCACGTTGCCTAACTGCGTGGCGGAGGTTTCCACCTGGACGGCGTTGGCCTCTACCTTGACCTCCTGCTGGAGGCTGCCCAACGGCATGGTGATATCGACGCGGTGCTGTTCGTCGACCGTCAGGACGACGTCCGTCGCGAGGAACTTCTGGAAGCCGGTGAGTTCGGCTTCGAGCTTGTAACGGCCCGCGGGAAGAGCCATGATGCGATACTCGCCCGTGACGCTGGTGTAGCCTTCCTGAACGAAGTTGGTTTCCGTATTGGTCGCGGTAACCTTGACACGGGGCAGAACCGCCCCGGAACCATCCTTGGCACTCCCTAGAATGGTGGCCGTCACCTGTGCGCGCAAAACTCCTGGTGACGCGGTCAGCAGGACGCACAGCAAGAATCCCGAACCGGCAAGACTCCGGATGAAGCGATCGAACATGAGACCAACCTCCTCGCGCGACAGGGCGCCCGGACCCACAACAACTTCGAGTTCCCACGGAACTCACGTCCCCCTACCCAAATCTAAGCGGATTTTCTCATGCTCGGAATAGTCAAGGCGACTTCCTCGCCCGTACCGAGCGCCCATCGCCCCCGCACAGAATCCCCGATGCGATCTGTTATGGCATATATATATACTCCCGGAATTCGCCGATTGCAACCGGTTTTCTAAGAACTGCCGCGGTTGCCCCGCTTGCCTTCCGCGATATTGCGCCCGGCGGTGACATACAAGATGAGCAAGCCTTGAAATAAATGGAAACTCGGGGTACGAAGCCACGGATACGGCGTCCATACGGACTAAGTCGCGCAGGCGTTCCTCCTTGTGTTACAGTGCGACCGTGCCATGAGGTGGCCGCATGATCAAACGGATTTTCTTTCCCGCCACGCTGGGATTCGCGCTCTTACTGAGCGGCGGCTTGCAGGCGCAACGAAAGCAGGCGCCGCGCCAGTTCGAGTTGAAAGCCGAATCACCGAAGTTCTGGGAGTTGTTCGACCAGGCCGCCACTCTTCAGAAAATGGCAGGCGATTTCGGCTTCACCGAAGGCCCCGTCTGGGACGAGCATGGCTTCCTCTACGTGAGCGACGAGGAGAAGAACAAGATCTACCGCGTCTTCCCGGACGGCCGCAAGGAGGAGCTTCTGAGCCTCGGCGACCCGGACGGCAGCACCTTCGATCGCAACCACCGGCTCATCAGCACCGCCAGCGTGCTGCGCGCCATTATTGCCGTGGAACCGGACGGCCAATACCACGTGCTGGCCGACAAGTACGAGGGAAAGAAGTTCAACAGCCCTAACGACGTCGTCCTCGGACCCGACGGAGCTCTCTATTTCACCGACCCTACGCTCGACCTTGTGAAGGGAGAGAAGCAGGAGATTCCCTTTCAGGGAGTCTACCGCCTCGCGAGCGACGGCACGGTCCGCCTGTTGATCCGCGACTTGCAGCAGCCCAACGGCCTGGCATTTTCACCGGACGGCAAGCGCTTCTACGTCGACGACACCCAGCAGCGCGACATTCACGTCTACGACGCCGGCGCCAACGGCAACGTCACGAACGGCCGGCTGTTCGGAAAAGAAGAAGGCAACGGTGGAGTGCCTGACGGAATGAAGGTCGATGTCAAGGGCAATCTCTTCGTCACCGGGCCGTCAGGCATCTGGGTCTGGGATCCCGAGGGCCATCATATCGGAACCGTAGTCGTGCCCGAGACTCCGGCCAACCTGGCCTGGGGAGATGCGGACTACCAGACGCTCTACCTGACCGCCAAAACCTCCGTCTACCGGCTGCGGACCAAGACCCGGGGTTTTGTTCCCGGCGCCGCCAGCAAGTGACTCTTGCCCGCCTCGCTATAGGCCCTGCACCTTGCCCCGCGGCACCGTGACGGAGCATTTCGGCAGTTCGTACGTCGCCTGCGGGCCTCCCGCTACGGCCTTCCCGATGGGTGGACCATCCTCATCGACCCCGCAACCGGGACGGCTTCCGCCGCGGGTAGCGCGGCCGGAAAGGTTGAGTAAAGAGTGTGGTAAGGGTTCACTCGGTCGTCGTCACCTTCGTGGCCCGCTCAAACTTGCCGGCCTCACGCCCGGCGATCGAAGCCAGCGCGAGGGTCATCATCTCCACCGGAAGAATCTCGACGATGGGGCGTACTGAAGCGGGGACGCGCGGCAGCCGGTAAACACCGGGTTCCACGTCTTCGCCGGCAAGAGCGCCGCGCCCCCGGCGTCTGCGATGTCCCGCACGAGGCGGCTGTTGACCGCGGCCGTCGCCACATCCCCGGCAAAAACCAGCGGGCCGGGCCTTCGTTTCAGACCACTCCGCACGTGCCGGTGTTCAACTATGTTTACGAGGTGCGGAACTTCCGCCGCCGGGATTCCGCCTCGCCGGCCGGGTGCTGTAGTGGCGCCGTCATTCCATCTCCCCCCGGCCGCGCGGGCCGTGGCACAATTGAAACTCAATGTCCGCAACCGAGCAGACCCATCTCCGCCGAACGTTGAGGTTGTGGGATCTCATTCTTTACGGCGTGATCGTCATTCAGCCAACAGCCCCGATGTCGGTCTACGGCGTTCTCAGCAATCGCGGCCGCGGGCACGTGGTCACTACCATCCTCATCGCTTTGGTAGCGATGCTCTTCACCGCCATCAGCTACGGCCGGATGGCGCGCGCCTACCCCAGTGCCGGCTCGGCGTTCACTTATGTGGGGCAGGAGATCAATCCCGCGCTGGGCTACATCACGGGATGGAGCATGGTGATGGATTACATGCTGAATCCCATGATTTGCATCATCTGGATCAGCCAGCAGGCCCACGTCTTCGCGCCTGCCGTGCCCTACTGGGGATGGGCCGTGGCGTTCGCGCTGCTATTTACCGGTCTGAACCTCCAGGGCATCCGCACCTCCGCCCGAATGAATGCGGGGCTGGCTGCCGGCATGGGCGTGGTGATCGCGATTTTCTTCACCTGCGCGGTGCGCTACATCTTCGGACACCCGCACGGCGGGGCGGCGTTCTTCACGCGGCCGTTCTACGACCCCGCCACCTTCTCATCCGGAGCCGTGCTTGGCGGTACTTCCATCGCGGTGCTCACCTATATCGGCTTCGACGGCATCTCCACGCTGTCGGAGGAAGCCGAGAATCCCCGGCGCAACATCCTGCTGGCCACCGTGCTCACCTGCGTGGTCATCGGCGTCCTTTCGGCGCTCGAAGTGTACGCTGCGCAACTGGCCTGGCCCGCATCGGAGCCGTTCCCGGATGAGACCACCGCCTTTGTTTGGGCGGCGGGGCGCACGTGGGCGCCGCTTTTTGCCATCGTCGGATTCACCTTGGTGGTGGCGAATTTCGGCTCCGGGATGGGCGCCCAACTCGGCGCCGCGCGCCTGCTGTTCGGCATGGGGCGCAGCAACGCGCTGCCAAAATCGTTCTTCGGCGCGCTCGACCCCAGGCACCACGTCCCCCGCAATAACGTCCTGTTCGTGGGAGTCGTCAGCCTCATCGGCGCCTTTCTGCTCGATTTCGACCTCGGGGCGCAAATGCTGAACTTCGGAGCGCTGATTGCGTTCATGGGAGTCAATGCCGCGGCCCTGATGCGTTATTACGTGCGCGAAAAAGAAAAGAGGATGCGGAACCTGATTCCGCCGGCGATCGGATTCGTGGTTTGCCTGGTGCTGTGGCTCAACCTCAGCCGCACCGCGCTGATCGCCGGCAGTATTTGGATGGCGGCCGGAATCGCCTTCGGGGCCTGGAAGACCCGCGGCTTCCGGGGAGATCTGGTGAATTTCGATATCCCCGCGGAGGATGAAGTCTGAACGCCGCTGACGCCCTTCCCCCCGGGCCGTACGCGTCAGACGGTCAGCGTCTTCAGATAGGCCACGCTCTGCACCGTAAGATCCCAGTTCTGCTCGACGAAGTAGTTCTTCAGCCCACCGGTCTTCGCCGCACCGAAGATTTTGGCCCAGTCGAGGCTATCCTTTCCGACTGCCAGCCCAGCACGGCCGCCGGCTCGTCCGGCCCGTCCGCCGGGTGCACCTTGCCCCCCGCTTGCCGCCGGCAGAGGTGCGTTCAGGTCCACGCCCTGTAAATGCATCGAGATGAAGCGCCCGGGATACTTGGTGAAGTACATCACCGGGTCTCCAACGGTTCTCATCGCAGACATCTGGAACTGCATCTTCACCAGCTTCGGATCGAGCAATTCCAGCAAGACTTCGTAGGTCAACCGGTCATCGACCTTGGAGAGCTCGAAACCCTCGTCGTGCAGGATCTGCTGAAGACCAGCCTTGGCCGCCACTGCGCCGATCTTGTTGTATTCGTCCGCCGCCCGCTTCACGGCATCCATGCTCGTGATGCCGTTCTGTACCTGCCCCCCAAGGCTGGCCGTGCCCATCTGGGTCATGCCAATGTCCTTGGCCCAGGCAATCATCTCCTGTTGCCTGGTCCGGAGTTCATTCATCTCGAAGTGAGCGCTCGGACACTTCAGCCCATGATCCTCCAACACTTTCCTGGTCTGCTTCCCGTCGGACAGGCTGGCGAACTCGCCGTACCCCGGCGAGCACAGCTCCAGGCTCCCAACGCCAAGGCCCGCCATATCCTTGCACAGCCCGGCAAAGTCGCCGTCCTTAATTCTCTGCCGGTGGGGATACGTCTGGCTCCCGACGGGTATCCCAATCGGATCCGCATGAAGCTCCCGTGCGGCCGCGGAGAGCAACCCGGCCAGAGCGACATCCGTCGCCGATTTCCCGACAAACTTCCTTCTCGTGATTGCAGGCATACACGACTCCTGATGTGTGAAAACGGTCTGAAGCCCAGATCTCCATTCAGGCTTTAGGGCCAGACAAAGACAGTATCCACCCATGGAACTCTTGAAACAACCCCTCACTCGACTTTTTACGCTCCCCAATGGTCTCCTTCTGGTAGCCGGCCTGGAATTTCGGATAAGGAACGCCTTAAGTCCGCCATTGGAGCTCATTGATGTCTACAAACAGTTGCGCGCCAGCGTTGCTGCAGCGCGGCCGAAATGTTGCCGGTTTAGTGGGGCAGGCAATCTTGCCTGCAGCCGCCTTTCAGGCGGCTCTTTCGCGCCATGCGTCGGTCTTCGATCCCCGCAAGCGCCGGCTGGAAAGCCGTCCCCAGAGGGGACCCCAGCCAGGATTGGCTGCCCCACAGTTAAATGGATACTCGTGATTCTGTTTGCCGCAGACCACTAGTTCCGGGTGGCGTCCCCTTCGACTGGCCGTTTTCGCGCCACGTACAGCGCGGTCAGTGACGACACGATCGACGCCCCGGACAGCA
>OCTA010003828.1_pt1 | contig 13328 bp, 11 predicted proteins | sample 1538991 | NCBI WGS metagenome assembly OCTA01 (sample SAMEA3539302, study PRJEB22396) | soil metagenome | biome: tundra; feature: field; material: soil | place: USA | collected 2010-05 | depth 0.15 m
TTGTTCCCTGCATGGGAATAAAGCGGTTAACCAGCCACAACAGAACACCCACCACGATGAGAACTTCCAGCAGTTGAATTAAAGGCATGATCTTTGACCTTTCATAATCCGAGAACCCCCAGGAGACGTTGGCCTGATTTCGGCGTTCCGAGACTTGGGCCGAATCGCGTACGGCGAGGTTTCGCGACACCCACGGTTGAAGAATGCCGATTGGCTGGATGTGTTCGCTTGACGACTTACTGCGGAGTCCCGTCCGCTGCGAACCAGGAATCAAAGCTACGAATCAGCGTCCGTGGCTCTATCTACACATTCAGTAGGACAAGAATGACAGGAGTGGACTAGCGTGTCTGAGCAAGATAGCTCACATACGAAGTCTGAGATTGCAGCACCGTTTTTCGACTGTATTAACCCACCGCTTCCTCATCGAGTCTGGCCGTCTTCAAAGGCGGATGGGGGGCGCGAGCAACGTTTGATCGGACGGAGCGCATGCGCGCCCAGGAATATTCGAACTCCTGTCCACATTTCAAGCAGACCTGGTACGTTCGCTTCTTGATCGTAAACACACCACTTTTCTGGCGGTGACGACATCCAAACACAAATTGGAGAATACCGAGCGAAGATTTCACAGATCACCCTCTCTCTGTCGCCGCTCGCAGGTACCATTGGCGTCCAGCCAGGCCAGCAATGAACGCACGCTACCCCGCGCCAGAGCAATCGCGCAGTCGGCAGCTCCGTAGTAAATATTGAGGGTGTCACCATCGGCAGCCATCGTATAGCCGCACGGGAACACTACATCGTCAACGTCGCCGTGACGCTCGTAAGAAGCCTCGGGTCCAAAGATCCACGAGTCGCCTCGCAAAAGGCATCTTTCCGGATTCTCCAGATCGAACAGCGCCAGGCCCAACCGGTACAGACAGCCCGAAGGCGTGTGCCGTACGCCGTGGTAGAACATTAGCCATCCTCTGGAAGTTTCGATAGGCGGAGGAGACAGCCCGATTTTGTTTGCATCCCACCAGGCGCCGCGGCGAGCTTCCAGTATGAGCCTGTGCCTTCCCCAATAACGCAGGTCGGGAGAATAAGAAATCCACATGTGGGCTCCCAGCGCCGTCATTGGACGATGGATGAGCGCCCAGCATCCATCGATTCTCCGAGGCAGAAGCGCAGAGTCTTTGTCGTCCGGGGGCATGATTACGCCGTAGCGCTCGAAAGTTCGGAAGTCTCTGGTCAAAGCCAAAGAAACTCCGGGCCCACCGCGCGAATAGGAGGTGTAAGTGACCACGTATTGTTGTAACTCGGGGACAAACGTGATGCGCGGATCTTCGATGCCCCAGATTTCTTCCGGATACTTCTTCGAGTCCGGCATTAAGGTCGGTTCGCGATCAATTTGCCAGCCGTCTACTCCGTTTTTGGAGCGCGCGGCGCAAAGATGCGACAAGCCACGACGGTCTTCAATACGGCATAGCAGCAACGTAGTTCCATCGGGCAACAAGGTTGCGCCGGCATTGAACACGCTGTTGATGGAGTACGGCCAATCACTGCGCGTCAGAATGGGGTTGCCCGGGTGACGCAGAAGCAGTGGCGGGTAGTGCGAGGTTTCGACGTTGACAAGAGTTGTTTCGGGAGTAGTCATTGAGGATCTTCAGCCTTTCAGTGGACGCTCGGAATTGTCCAGCGCGTGCATTTCCAGCAATGCCATCAGGAACGACAGCGTCGATTCCGCTCCCTGATTCTGATTGGCGCGTTCGGGATGCAAGCCGTCCCGGCACCCGCCTGTGATTGAATCGTAAAGAGGGAGTTGCAGATCGTTGTCGCCCAGGAACCAGTTGAAGGCCGACCATGCTTCGCTGCGCCAGCGACTGTCGCCCGTTACACGAAACGCATCGAGACACGCCGATACCGCGCCTGCGGCCTCAATCGGTTGTTGATCGAAGCGCGCCTTTTCACCGCCCTGGTGATAAAAGCCTTGCGAACCGATGGGCACAAAATGGTGGTTGGTTTCGCTGTGCTGCTCCTTCAGAAGCCAACCCAGCGCTTCGAGACCGGCAGACACCATGCGATCGTCCGAACAGGCGGAGCCCACGACCAGCAATGCCTGGGGGAGTCTCGCATTGCCATACGCAACGACATCTTCGAACCACTTCCAATCGGGACGACGGATCGATTCATACATTTCGAGCAATCGCCGGCTGAGCAGGGATCGCATTTTCTGCGCATCGCGGTCTCCGGGATAGGAATTGAGGTATTGCTGAATTCCAAGCAAGGTATAGGCCGCGGCACGGGGACTGTAGATTTCCATGGCTGCGGGAAGAGAAAACTCAAACAGGCGTCCGGCAGCGCTTCGCAGCGCTTGATTGTCAGATCGGCCGAGAACCGTTCCGAGGCTCCATAACGCGCGGCCATGGCAGTCTTCCGAGCCAACCGCTTCGTTCCAGCGGCGATCGTAGCCGAGAAAGTTTCTGAATCTGCCGTTCGCTGAATTGAATGCATGTTCGAGAAACGACAGATAGAGGGCAGCCAGATCCGGAGTCAGTAAATTTGCCTTCTCCAGTCCATCTTTATTCAGGTCCAACATAACCGTGAAAATAAGGGCACGTGTATTGTCGTCGGTGGTATAGCCTTCGGCTCGATTCGGAATGGTAAAGATCGCGTGCTGCAAAATTCCCGTGTCATCGGTCAGCGCCCTCACATGATCCAGTTTCAATTCCGGCAGTTGATCGAGCACTTTGGGGATAGCGCGCGCCGAGAACTGAACGCGAGGAGTTTCCATGCGGTCGCTGCGTACTCGCGAGAAACTCTTCATGTACCCTTGTGCGACGCTCTTCCAGACCATATCCCGCGAGAAGAGGTAGGCGCGTTTGCGCATCGCATGGCGGATCGCAGGCGTATTCAGCAATTCGATCGTCTTGTTCGCGATCGCATCGGGATTTTGGAAAGGCACGAGCGCACCCCGTCGGTCGTCCAACAACTCGATCGCGTGCCAGTAGGGAGTCGAAATGATTGCCTTACCCGCACCGAGAGCATAGGCAAGCGTTCCGGAAACCACCTGCTCCTCATAGCGATAAGGCGTGATGTAGATATCGGCCGCGCCAATAAACGCGGCCATTTCTTCAGGAGTGGCAAAGCGGTCGTGGAAGATCACTTGCGATTCCACTCCCAGCTTCTTGGCCAGCGCCTGCAACCCAGCTCGATATTTGTCCCCTTCGCGACGGAGGATATGAGGATGCGTAGCGCCCGCGACGATATAGGCGACATTCGAGTGTCTGGACAAAATCTGCGGCAGCGCTTGAATGACGTTTTCGATTCCTTTGTTGGGCGAGAGCAGGCCAAAGGTCAGCAGCACCGCTTTTCCTTCCACGCCAAAGCGATCCTTGTAAAAATTAGGATCGAGAAACGGCAAGTCCGGAACCCCGTGCGGGACCATGTCGATCTTGCGGCCAGGCACTTTGAAAATTTCCTGCAAAAACTGTGACGACAGCTGGCTCATGACGATGAGACGATCCGAAAGCTCCGCGATCTCTTCCATCACCAGGAGTTGGTCGGGATTCGGCTCGCGCAGAACCGTGTGCAGCGTGGTCACCACCGGCATCTTCAAGCCGCGCAGCAGATGCAGAATATGGCTTCCGGCCGGACCGCCAAAGATTCCATACTCATGCTGCAAGCAGACCATGTCGATATTGTTGAAGTTCAGGAATTCGGCCGCTTCCTGATACGACTTCACGTCGTCCTGGGCGAGCGACCATCGCACCCGCGCGGGATAGTCATATCCCTGTTCCGTGTCGTTCACTGGCAACGCCAGTAGGCGCGCCGTTCCGTACTCCGCGGATATGGCCGCGCACAGATCGGTGGTGAACGTAGCAATTCCACATTGGCGCGGAAGATAATTCCCGATCACCGCGATTCGACTTGGTAGCGATGTCTTCGATTGCGCTCTTGGGAGAGCCCCCGACAGTTCGCCTAGTTCCACAGCGTGTGGGACGACTTCCAAGGTCCCTTGGGGGAACACGGTGCTAGGTAGCGACATTTATCCCTTCATTCGGTGAGAACGGGTGCTGAAAGAGTCTACCGTTCAGATGTCCCGAGCGATCAGCGGCGCCGGTTTGAAACCATGATGGCTAGTCTAGTCACTTCAGTGCAGGCTGACGTTTTCGCCCACCGGTAACACCTTACCTCTCATCAGTATGCAACGAAGGTGGACTTGCGGACTGGTCAAAATTGACCAGAAGTATCCCGGGTGGCCCATGGGAGCACTGCGGCGGCTTGAGAGGATTGGTTTCCACCGGTTCATTGATTGGGCAATATGGATTGAGCAATTTTGTACAGAATTGCCCGAAACCTGCCTATATACATAAACGGCATGGCTACCAATAGCACCCTGCTCTGCATACACCGGGATCCAACGCAACTGAGTTTGTTGAAGGAACACGGATACGAGCTGGCAACCGCGACCAACGGTTCCGATGGTCTGCGGCTCTTCATGTCGCGGCCCGTGGATGCAGTTGTCCTTGAATACCATCTCGGCCTCATGGATGGCGTAGCCATCGCCGACGAGATCAAGCAAGTCCGGCCGGATGTGCCCATTGTGATGTGGGCCGATAACGTCGAATTACCCAGCGATGCTTTAAAGTCCATCGATGCACTCGTGGCCAAGTCTGACGGGCCTCACTTTCTATTGGCTACTGTCCACTTCGTACTGAATGTGAGGCCGGCCCAGCGTCATGAAGCAAAGGTAAGGTCTCAAACGCCGGCGCATCTTCGGCGTCCGGGCAGGTCGCGGGAAAGAGCGAACGATGTGCAGGCTATCCCTCCGCAATCAGCAGCTGCCGGGGAGGACGCGCCCTTTCCGAGAGAGGTCTGGCGCAACATCCGCAACGGATCTGTCCGATTCTGAATAGCTGCAAGCCCAACCCGATCACAATTGACCAGCTTACTGCCGGGCAAACCTGCATGATGGAGTTATGAAAGCTCAGAGAGAAACAGCCCTGATTGCTCGATGTCCCACTTGTGGTGCCAAACCGGGAGAAAAGTGCGAACTGAACACGGGACTGCCTCGCACCGATCCGCATCCTGCCCGGCTCTCGGCGACCGAGAAGAAATGACGGGGTCGGTGCGCTTAACCTCGGGAATCTGCGGCGTCTCGCTGGGACGATCGCCGGAGTTCGGCGCCCTCCAGGTAGCAGCCTCGTTGGATATGACGCGAATGTGCCGAAACAATGGCGTAGGGCAAGCCCAGAAAACGCTTGGCCACGATGCCGGTTACCTCGAGACTGTTGAAATGTTGCTGACTCACCTTGCCTAGGATTCGGTGCAATGCGTGCTGGATCTTCTTCGCCCGAATGGCACCAAAAAACATCACCTTCACTTCTGACGCGATAAAGAAGAGATTCCATCCCGTCAGTCGAATCTTGCGATCAAGTGCGAAATCATAGACCCCCTTGACCAGGTTCCACGGACCCGAGTAGGGCTCACTCTCCCAACCCTCACTCTCCAACCCAGGGAGCTGGCGCCATCCCAACATCAAGATCGAACCGACCTGAACTTCTTGTGACATGGAAAACTCCTCCTGCGAGCTTTAGCTTGACGAGTTCTCGGCGGCCAAAGGAGGGGCAGGCCACACCTGGTTTGACACGCCTGCTTCCCCTCGCTGCCTCAAGGCTCGTCCATATGTCTTGCGAAATACTGTGCAGAATGGTCCACTATCGGAATCGCGGACGGAGCGGCCTCGCGACGCGGCGTCCAAATTTGTGGGGGCAAAATCACCTAATTAGGCTTAAAATACAGGTGATGGCTTCCCTTGCCCCAGTGAATAAGAGCCGGGCGTTTAATCCCAACACCTTCCTTGCCACCATTGGCGAGGGCAGGAAAAACCTGACTTTCGTCAAGAAGCAAGGAATCTTCGCGCAGGGGGATACAGCAGATTCGGTCTTCTACATTCAAAAAGGCAAAGTGAAGCTCACCGTTGTCTCCAAGACCGGACGAGAGGCTACCATTGGCCTTCTAGGCGCGGAGGATTTCTTTGGCGAAGGTGCGCTGGCCGGGCAAACTCTGCGCATGGGATCTGCATCGGCAATGACGGATTGTGAAATTCAGAAGATCGACAAAAAAGCGATGATGGCTGCCCTCCACCGCGAACCGGCATTTTCCGAGTTGTTCGTCGCGTATCTACTGTCGCGAAACATCCGTTATGAAGAGGATCTGGTTGACCAGTTGTTCAACTCCAGCGAAAAGAGGCTGGCGCGAATTCTTCTTCTGCTCGCTCATTTTGGCAAGGAAGGCGTGCCCGAGACCGTCGTCCCCAAAATCAGTCAGGAAAGTTTGGCTGAGATGGTCGGAACCACTCGTTCGCGGGTGAGCTTTTTCATGAACCGCTTCAGAAAGCTGGGTTTTGTGGATTACTCGGGCGGCCCCGAGGGCGGATTGCAGGTCCACAGTTCGCTGCTAAGCGTGGTTTTGCACGACTAGTCTGCGACTGGTTCAGTGCCACCGGCCGCCTTCGCTCTAAGCCAGGCTCGCCTTGATTGCTTTCGTTACTTCCATAGCGAAGGTGGGAAGGCGCGAGTCAATCCCGGCTCGGTTGCTTTGCTTTGCCGGTAGCCGCACGACAGGCAGATTGCCCCCACTTCCCGGATGTCCGTCTCTCTCGAAATTTCGTTTTCGCGCACAGCGGTCGAGCCTGAGATGACCGGCCCCGTGCATTGGTCGCAGGAATAAGCGGAAAGGTGCAGGTACTGTTTCTTCATTCTTGATCCTCAGGATAAGCGACCGCTTCAGGCAACACGCCGACCGCTCACCAGATTAATGACCAGGACTACCAGCGCAACCACCAGCAGTAAATGAATCAGACCGCCGGCGACATGCAGGCTAAAACCGAGAAGCCACAGAATCAGAAGCACAACGAAAATTGTCCAAAGCATATTGATCTCCTGTCGCTGAATTGAACCTTCTACCTTGCCGTAGCCGGAGCGAGTGACTTCCCGCACTCCAAGCAGGAAGCCTTTGCCCGCGGTGTGATCAACCCACAGAACGGGCACATCCTCTGCGCTGCGAAACCGCGGCCCGATGGCTTAAGGGACGACAACAACTTCGAGACGGAAGCCTTGAGTACCCTCATCCGTATGCGATACCGGGTCTTCCAGCGATCAAGAGTGCTGTTCATCCGCGCTTCACCTACTGCTGACGATGGCAGGTCCGGAGCAACTATTCTGTGCAGGATTGCTCACAAAATGAAGTTTCAGGTCTCAGGTCCCAGGTCTTCGGAAAAGCACCTAGGGGCTTGCTGAGATCCAAGACCTGCGACCTGCGGGTGGGACTATCACGCGCGCAAGTGGCTGACATGAGACGCGTTCTTGACAGAAAGGTGGAAATGCGGCACTATTCATTCGTTTTAATAAAACATTTGAATAGCCAGATAATGATCATCGAAAATCCTGGAACGAGAGAGGCGACGTGATCGGCGGGGTCGACATTGGCGGCACCAAGATAGCGGTAGGAGTGGTCGACCAGGCGGGCCGCGTTCTGGCGAGCAACGAGTGCGCTACGGATGTGCAGTGCGGTTTCAATGACGCGATGCTGCGAGTGACGACGATGCTTCGCCAGTGTGTGGAACGGGCCGAAATCGAACTGCATGGGATTGGGATCGGTTGCGCCGGACCGCTCGACAGCGCGACAGGCACCTTGGGCGACGTGAACAATCTACCAGGGTGGAAGGGTGGCAAACCGGTAGACATCCTGTCGCGCAAGTTTGGGGTGTCGGCAGCTTTGGAAAACGATGCGGATGCGGCCGCGCTCGGCGAACTCCATTGGGGAGCCGGAAAGTCAAGAACGCGCTTTCTCTACGTGACGGTGGGAACGGGCATTGGCGTGAGCGTGATTCTGGATGGCAAAGTGTATCGCGGCGTTGACGGATGTCATCCCGAGATTGGGCATCACATTATCGATCCAGCCGGCCCACCGTGTTCGTGCGGTGTGCGCGGCTGCTGGGAGAGTTTGGCGGCCGGGCCCGCGATGATGGTGTGGCTCCGGGAAAATGCGCCGCCCACATACGGCAATCGCGATCTCAATGCCCGGGAAATCTGCTCGCGGGCTCAAGACTCCGATGAATGGGCGCGACGCGCCGTGGAGCGCGAGGCCCGTTACCTGGGGCTCGGCTTGGCCAATCTCATCACATTGTTTGCGCCAGAAGCCATTGTGCTAGGCGGCAGCGTAATGAAAAGCGCACACCTGTTCCTTGATCGCATGCGTGAGGTGATCCGGCAGAATTGCCGGTTGGTTCCGGCCGACCGGGTGGAGATCACCTTGGCATCCTTGGGAGCCGATGCCGGCTTGATCGGCGCCGCGCAGGTTTGGCACCATCGCTTCGAGCGGTGCGGGGGTAGGGTTGGAAGCTAATACCTTTCAGATTGTCGAGGGGCCATATCTCCGGGACATCCTGGATCAGCCGCGTGCCCTGACGGCAACGTTGGAGCAACTGGAAATTCCGAAGGAGCTAGGCATCCTCGCCAGGCGTTTGCGCGATGGTCAGATCAAGCGCATCGTACTGACGGGAATGGGAGCCTCGTTTCATGCTCTTCATCCGCTTTTCTTGTGCCTGAACGGCTACGGTTATACGGCGATTGCGGTTGAGACCTCGGAACTGGTCCACTCCCTGCAGCGCTGGCTCGAGCCACACACGCTGATTATCGCGGTTTCGCAGTCCGGACAGAGCGCGGAAATCGTCCGCCTCATCGAAGAAAACCGTGGCCGGGCGGCCATCGTGGGCGTAACCAATGCCGCCGATAGTGCGCTCGCGTTGCGAGCCAACGCTTTGATTCTCACGATGGCGGGGAAGGAATTCTCTGTTTCCTGCAAGACCTATGTGACGGCTTTAATGGCGCTGCACCTACTTGGGAGATTCTTGTGCGGGTCTGATGCGGTCCGCGCGCGCGAGGAACTGGAGCAAACCGTGCCCGCGGTTGCATCCTACCTGCACGAGTGGAAGGCCCACGTCTTCGAGATGACGGCGGAGCTTGGACAAGTCCGCCATTTGTTTCTGCTCGGACGCGGGGCGTCGCTGGCGGCTTGCGGGGCGGGCGCGCTAATCTTCAAGGAATCTGTCCGGCTCCATGCGGAAGGCATGAGCGGCGCGGCTTTCCGCCACGGGCCCCTGGAGATGGTGAACGGTGCAACCTTCGCGGTGGTTTTTGCGGGAGCGGAGACCACAAGAACGCTGCAGGCCAAACTGCTGGACGATATCCGCCAAGCTGGAGGTAAAACCGGATGGATTGTTGAAGATGGTAGTCCGGGAGCGTGGAATCTGCCTCAAACGCCGCCGGGTGTGCGACACCTGCTTGAGATTTTGCCGGTGCAGATGATGACGCTGGCTCTGGCCGCGCAGACCGGCATTGAGGCGGGACGCTTTTCCCGCATTCCGAAAATCACCACCACGGAATAATTTGGCACGCGTTGACGCCATTCACACCATACACAGGAGGCGGTAATACTTTGCCGAACATTCAGAGATTCGCCCCGTCCCTTGATCGTCATGGCATTTTTCGGGCCATGTTCCGATTTTGGAGGTTCGCTTTTGCGCTTTTCTGTTCGCTACAGTGCCTCGCGGCCAGCGCCCTCGCTGGCGATCAGTCCACGAAAATCCCACTCAGTCAGGATTGGCGGATTCAGTCGTCGTGCAAGGTCGGAGTTGGAGGCCCAGAGATCTCGATGCCTGGGTTTCGCGCAGAAGGTTGGCACAAAGCCAGCGTCCCAACCACGGTGGTTGCAGCACTGGTCGCGGATGGCACGTACGCTGACCCTTATTTTGGAATGAATCTGAAATCGTTTCCGGGGATGGATTACTCATCTGCTTCTTTTTTCGCCAATCAGTCCATGCCGCCGGACAGTCCGTTCCATTGCTCCTGGTGGTTCCGGAGCGAGTTCCGGGTGCCAGCGCAAGCGTTGAAGCGGACTAACTGGCTGCATTTCGACGGGATCAATTACCGCGCAAACGTCTGGCTGAACGGCGAGAAGATTGCCGACGCTCAGAACGTTGTCGGCATGATGCGGGTGTTCCACTTCGACGTTGAGAAACATCTGGCCGCCGGAAAACCTAATGCTTTAGCCGTTGAAATTTTCGCGCCTGACAAAAACGATTTGGCCATGACCTGGGTCGACTGGAACCCAACTCCGCCCGACAAGGATATGGGCCTCTGGAAAGACGTCTATCTGACGAGGACCGGTGACGTTTCTTTGCTCCATCCGTTTGTGGCTTCCAAACTTGACCCGTATTACAAAACTGCATCTCTCACAATCATGGCCGACCTGCACAACGCGGCCACATATCCGACCACGAGCATTGTCCGCGCCGAGATCGAGGGGATTCGCATAAGCCAGAAAATCGAACTGGCTGCGTCTGAGTCCAGAACGGTTGTCTTCACGCCCGAACAGTATCCGCAGCTAACCCTCGCCCATCCCCGTCTTTGGTGGCCTTATCAGATGGGGGCACCGGAAATGTACAGCGGCCGGCTGCAGGTTGATGTTGACGGACAAATATCCGATTTGGCGAAAGTACAGTTCGGCATCCGTGAAGTGACATCGCGACTGACCGAAAAAGGGCGCCTCTTATTCAAGATCAATGGCCGCAACCTGCTCATCCGAGGGGCAGCCTGGTCGCCGGATATGCTGCTGCGGTGGTCGCCGGAACGCGCCGCGGCCGCGATGGATTACGTGCGGGGCATGAACCTGAACGCAATCCGTCTGGAAGGCCGGATGGAACGGGATGAGTTCTTCGACATGGCTGATCGTCTTGGGATCCTGGTCATGCCGGGATGGACTTGCTGCGACTCCTGGGAGAAATGGGATCAATGGACGCCGGAGACCAGCAAGATCGCCGCGGCCTCACTCTCCGATCAACTGCTGCGCCTGCGAAACCATCCCAGCGTTTTCGTTTGGCTCTATGGCAGCGACGGTCCACCACCAGCCAACATCGAGACTTTGTATTTACAGATTTTGAAGGACACGAACTGGCCCAACCCTTCGGTCTCGTCAGCGTCCGCCACGCCCACCAAGGTAACGGGCGACTCGGGAGTGAAGATGTCTGGCCCCTACGATTACGTTCCGCCAAATTACTGGCTCACCGATAAAGAGGCAGGCGGGGCGTTCGGATTCAACACTGAAACCAGTCCCGGTCCGGTGATCCCGACGTCACCAAGTCTGAAGCGATTTATTCCCGCCGAGCACCTGTGGCCGATAGACGATTACTGGAATTACCACGCTGGCCTGGAGCGGTTCACCGACATCGACAAATTCGTGAACGGTATGGAACAACGTTATGGCAAGCCCGCCAGCCTGGATGACTTCCTTCGCAAGTCGCAAGCCATGAACTATGAAGCCGAGCGCGCGATGTTCGAGGCATACGGCCGCAACAAGTACGAGTCCACCGGCGTGATTCAGTGGATGCTGAACAATGCCTGGCCTTCGATCATCTGGAATCTTTACGATTACTACCTCGTCCCTTCCGGCGCTTACTTCGGCTCGAAGAAAGCTTGCGAACCGCTGCACGTTCAGTACTCCTACGATGACAACTCGGTGGCCGTGGTGAGTGGTTACGATCGCGCTTTCCCGGGTGTCAGCGTTAAGGCGACGATCTATGACATCAACGCGAAGGAAAGAGCATCCCAGGATGCAAGCCTCGATATTCCTGCCGACAGCAGCGTGCGCGCGCTCCAGCTAAAACCCGTGGATGGCATCTCGCCAACCTATTTTCTGAAGCTCGAACTGCATGACGCCTCCGGAAAATTGGTGAGCGACAACTTCTACTGGCTCTCGACCAAGCCCGATGTGCTGGATTGGGCAAAGAAGTTCGAGGAGGTCTACACGCCGCAAAGCGCTTACGCGGACCTGAGCGGGCTGAATACTCTGCTGCCGGCGAAACTTGCGTTTCGCAGCTCGATGTCGCAAGACGGGAAAGATCGCGTAGTGCATGCATTCGTGGAAAACCCAAGCGCCAGCCTCGCGTTCATGGTGCACCTGCGAATCGCAAAGGCGCGAGATGGAGAAGACGTTGTGCCGATCTTCTGGGATGACAACTATTTTTCTTTGCTGCCGGGAGAAAAGCGCCGGGTCACGGCTCGCTTTGAGTCCGCCAAAGCCGGAGGCGGCAATCTCGTGCTGACAGTCGATGGGTGGAATGTGGCGATGGCCAGCAGTCCACTCACCGTCAAGGAGAAACACTGATGCGTAATCTGGTGGCGTTCTTCTCCGTACTTCTCTTCGCAATGCCCGCCTGGTCGCAAACAAAGCTGTCCCCGCGCTGGGAGGAATTGACGGCGGAAGACTTCCGTACCGCGATCCAACAGGCCGAGGGCACTTGTCTGTTGCCATTCGGCATCATCGAGAAGCACGGCCCGCACTTGCCCCTTGGGACGGACCTGATCAACGTGCGTCATGTAGTGCTGTCGGCGGTCCAGACGGAATTTGCTGTGGTCTTCCCCGAGTACTACTTCGGCCAGATTTTTGAGGCCCGCCATGAACCCGGCACCATCTCTTACAGCACAGCGTTGCAAATGCAACTTCTGCAGGAAACCACGGACGAGATGGCCCGCAATGGCTGCAAGAAAGTCGTCATCGTGAATGGTCACGGGGGCAATGAGCATTTGCTGCCTTATTTTGCGCAGACTCAACTGGAGAAGCAGCGCGACTACGTGGTCTATGTCTTACCTCTGTTTGACGCGCCTCCCGGTGGACCAGCGAAGAAGACCACCAACGATATGCACGCCGGTGAAACGGAGACGTCGGAGATGCTGATCGCCCGGCCCGATCTGGTGCATATCGATCGCGCGAACCGGGAATCGGGCGCGGACTTGGCGCGTTTGAAATTGCCTGACCCGCTCTACACTGCTATCTGGTGGTACGCGAGTTTCCCGCTGCATTACTCGGGAGACGGCGCAACCGGAACGCGCGAACTCGGTGAATATGATATGAATGCCTGGACTTTGGCCGTCCAAAAGGTGATTCGCGCTGTGAAAGCCGACCACGATAGCCTGCGGTTGCAGAACGAGTCTTTTGAGAACACCAAGCATCCGCTGGATACGCCGCACTAGGAGTTTCAGGTATGGTCACGATTCGCGATGTGGCGAAGCAGAGCGGGTTTTCTTCCACCACGGTCTCGATCGTGCTGAATAACGCTCCCCTTGCCCGCTACATTCCCTCCACCACGAAGAAACGTATTGAGAGCACCGCCAAAAGGTTAGGCTACCGGCCGAATCTGTTCGCCCGCTCGCTCCGCAGCCGGCGCAGCCACACTGTCGGCGTCATGGTCTTCGACATGACAGACCCCTTCTGCACGCTGGTGTTGCGCG
>OCTA010003829.1_pt1 | contig 13326 bp, 14 predicted proteins | sample 1538991 | NCBI WGS metagenome assembly OCTA01 (sample SAMEA3539302, study PRJEB22396) | soil metagenome | biome: tundra; feature: field; material: soil | place: USA | collected 2010-05 | depth 0.15 m
TCCAGGCCCTCCTTTGCCAGCATTGCGAGGCGGCGCCGTGCGAGAGCGTGTGCCCGGTCAACGCCACGTCCCATGACGACGAGGGCTTGAACGTCATGACCTATAACCGGTGCGTCGGCACGCGGTACTGCTCCAACAACTGCCCATATAAGGTTCGGCGCTTCAACTTCTTCGATTACAACAAGCGCCCGCTCGAGATGCTCAAGGGCCCCTTTTACACGACGCCCCTGACGCACAGCACCGACGGTCAGTGGGACATGATTCGCTGGTTGAAAAACCAGGAGTACAGCTCCCGGCCGGCGGAGGAATGGGAGCTGCTCAAGCTGGCGAAGAACCCCGATGTCACGGTGCGGATGCGCGGTGTGATGGAGAAATGCACCTACTGCACCCAGCGCATCCAGCAGGCCGAGATTGCGGCCAAGGTCAAAGCCCGCGACAGCGGCAACATCGAGGTGCCGGAGGGCACCATCAAGACCGCCTGCCAGCAAGCCTGCCCGGCTGAGGCAATTGCCTTCGGGAATCTCAATGATCCGAACAGCCAGGTCTCCCGGCTCAAGGCTCAACAGCGCAACTACAGCCTGCTGGACTTCCTGGGAACCAAGCCGCGCACGACTTACCTCGCACGGGTCCGCAATCCCAACCCGCTGATGCCGGATTACCAACCGTTGCCGGCCACTTGGCAGGAATACGCTAAACAGCACGGCGACCCGCGGGAAAGGCTGCGCGAAGAGGGCAAGCCCGGAGAAGCGACCTCAGCTACTCCTGAAGCGAAGGAGGGCGCGAAGTGAACGGAGCAGGAAGCAGACCGGCGATTCAAGTATCGGGGCCGCCCCCTGGGCTGGAGCGCATTCCGCTGGTGGAGAATCAGCGGTCGCCCGGGTGGATCACGGACAAGGTCGCCGGCATCATCGAGGGCAGGACGCCGGGCTGGTGGTGGTGCGCGTTCATTCCCAGCGTGATGCTGTTGGGGCTGCTGGGGGCGATGATCTGCTACCTGGTCTCCGCGGGCGTAGGCGTCTGGGGCCTCAACCATCCAATCATGTGGGGCTGGGCGATTGTGAACTTCGTCTGGTGGATCGGCATCGGCCATGCGGGCACGCTCATCTCGGCAATTCTGTTCCTCCTGCGCCAGCGCTGGCGCACGTCCATCAACCGCGCAGCCGAGGCCATGACCATCTTTGCGGTCATGTGCGCCGGGATCTTCCCGGTGATTCACGTAGGGCGCGTATGGTTTGCCTGGTGGCTGTTCCCGCTGCCCAACTCGAACAGCATCTGGCCCCAGTTCCGCTCGCCGCTGATGTGGGACGTGTTCGCGGTCTCGACCTATTTCACCGTGTCCGCGCTCTTCTGGTATGTGGGCCTGGTGCCCGACCTGGCGATCCTGCGCGACCGCGCCAGGACCAAAGCACGGCAGTTCATCTATGGCCTGTTCGCACTCGGCTGGACGGGCTCCAACCGCCACTGGAGCAATTACGAGAAAGCCTATCTCATCCTGGCCGGCCTCGCGACGCCCCTGGTATTGTCCGTGCACAGCACTGTGTCGTTGGACTTCTCGGTCTCGCAGCTTCCCGGGTGGCATACGACGATCTTCGCGCCCTACTTTGTCGCGGGGGCCATTTATTCGGGGTTCGGCATGGTGCTGACGCTGATGGTGCCATTGCGCAAGCTTCTCAAACTGGAAGAGATTGTCACGATGCGGCACATCGACTTGATGTGCAAGGTGACGCTGGCCACCGGCTCCATTGTCGGCTACGCCTACGCCATGGAGTATTTCATTGCCTGGTACAGCGGCAATCCTTACGAGCGCTATACGTTCTGGCACCGGCTGTTCGGAAAATACTGGTACGGCGGGTGGGCGATGGTGTGGTTCAACGCTTTGGTGCCGCAGGTCTTCTGGTTCAAGAAGGTGCGGCACAGCCTTGTGGCGGTCTTCATCGTGTCCATCCTGGCGAACATCGGCATGTGGTTTGAGCGGTTCGTGATCGTCGTGGGTTCCCTATACCAGGATTTCATACCGGGCAATTGGGGATACTACAAACCGACCTGGGTGGACGTATGCACCTATCTGGGCACGTTCGGTCTGTTCTTCACCTGCTTCCTGCTCTTTATCAGATTCCTGCCGTTGATTGCCACCTCGGAAGTCAAAGGCGTCACGCCGCAGGCCGATCCGCACCATCCGTTGGGCGGGGCCAGAGGGAAGGAGGTCCTTCACCATGAAGGGTGAAGCGAACCAATAGCTATGAACGGCACCTCCAAACCTTACGGGATGATTGCGGAGTTTACGACGGCAGCGGACGTCCTGCACGCGGCGCAGAAGGTGCGCGACGCCGGCTGCACGCGCTGGGACGTATTTACGCCGTTCCCCGTGCATGGAATGGACAAGGCGATGGGCATGCGGAATTCAACGGTGGGCTGGTTCTCCTTCTTGGGCGCCGCCACCGGCTACAGCAGCGGCATGTTGATGGTGTGGTACATGAACGCCTACGACTACCCGATCGTCATCGGCGGCAAACCCATGTTCAGCCCGTTCTATCCTTTCGTGCCGTGCTTCGAGCTCACTATCTTGCTTGGGGCGTTTGGCGCGGTGCTGGGGATGCTCTTCCTGAATCGGCTGCCGCGCCTGCACCATCCACTGCTGAAGAACCGACGCTTCTCGCAGGTGACCCATGACAAGTTCTTCATTGTGATCGAGTGCGACGATCCGAAGTATTCCGAGAACGCGACCCGCAAGTTGCTGGAAGAGTCCGGCAGCCGGCACGTCGAAATGGTGGAGGAATAATGCGCTACTTCCTTGCCATCTTTGCTCTCTGCGTTCTGGCCACCGTGGGGGTTCTTGGCTTCCGGGGCACCCATTTCCGCAAGCCGCCGCTGTATATCTTCCCGGATATGGAGCGGCAGCCCAAACTGCGGCCGCAGACAGCCAATGCTTTTTTCGATAACGGCATGAGTTCACGCTTGCCGGTGGCTGGGACAGTTGCCCGCAGTCAGCCGATCCATGTTGGCGAGACGCTGGTGTATCCCTGGCAGGATTCGCCGCTCACAACCGGCCTCGTAACGGGCACCACCAACTTTGTGGAGGTCAATCCCCTGCCGGTCACCGACGAACTGCTGCAACGCGGGGAACAGGTGTTCAACATCAACTGCGCCGCCTGCCATAGCAAGGTGGGCGATGGCAACGGCACCCCCAAGCGCATCAACGCCATGGCGGTGGTCGGCAACCTGCATGACAAGCGCATCGTGGAGCTTGCCGACGGCGAACTCTTCAACACGATCAGCTACGGCAAGGGCCTGATGCAGGGCTACGCTGCGAACCTCCCGATCCAGGACCGCTGGGCCGCTATCGCATATTTGCGCGCGCTTCAGTTGAGCCGGCTCGGCGCGCTGGACGAGGTGCCCGAGGCGCTGCGCGGCACGTTGAAGAAATAGACTATGAGCGCACTATCCAACTCCGGCGAACTGCCGCCCATGGAATTCTCCCGGTGGCGCAAGGTGCCCGGTTTCCTGATCGGCGGCGGCGTGGTGCTCTGCCTGCTCGGCGCTCTGCTGGACCTGAAGCAATTTGGCTATTCGTGGTTGTTGGCGTTCATGTTCTATCTAAGCCTGGTGCTGGGGACCGCGTTCCTGGTCATGATGCACCATCTGTTTGATGCGAGCTGGTCGGTGGGAATCCGGCGCTTCTGCGAGCACTTGGCCTGCCTGGCTTTCCCCTGGATGGCCCTGTTCTTCATCCCCATCGCGTTGCTGGCGCCGAAGATTTACCACTGGATGACCTTGGATCCCGCTCATGACCGCGACCTGGCCTTGAAGTGGCCGCTGTTCACCAAGCCGGGGTTCTACCTGGCGGCCGTGGTCTGCTTCGGAGTCTGGGCGCTGCTCACCTCACGACTGCGGTATTGGTCGCTGAAGCAGGACGTGGACGGTTCGGCCCGATGCACCTACCGCATGCGATTCCACTCGTCGTGGGGGATATGGGCTTTCGCGCTCACGCTCACGCTCGGTGCGATCATGTGGATGAAGGCTTTGCAACATCAATGGTTCTCCACCATGTATGGTGTCTATTACTTTGCCGGCTCTGCCTGGGTGGCCCTTGCTGTGGCCTATGTCATCGCCATGGTCCTGGACCGGCAGGGGTTGATCCGGGAAACCATGGGCGCGGAGCAGTATTACTTCCTCGGCTCCCTGCTGTTCGCCTTCACCGTCTTTTCCGCCTACATCCATTTCGCCCAGTACTTCGTGATCTGGAACGCCAACATGCCGGAGGAGACCTTCTGGTACGTGCTGCGGGAGAAAGGCTCCTGGTGGGCTGTCGGGCTGATCCTCATTTTCGGGCATTTCTTCGTGCCGTTCCTGGCGCTGCTGCGGATCGATCGGAAGCTGGTGTTCCGGTTCATGGTGCCGCTCTGCGTCTGGATTGGATTGATGCAGTATATCGACCTGTCCTTCAACATCACGCCGGTCTTGCACCCGAACGGCTTTGCGTTGCGGTGGGTTTGGCTCGATGCCGGATGCCTGGCGCTCATGGGCGGCGTGCTGGCCAAGGCCTTCCTGCGCGACCTCAATCGCTATCCGCCCTATCCCCTCAAAGACCCGAGGCTGGCGGAGGCTATGGGGCTTTATCCTGAAGTGCTGAACCAAACACCGGATGAGGACGCGGGGCAAGCGGGCGGGTTGGCCAGCCCTCCGCCGCATCCCGGAGGAGGTGGCCAATGAACGATCAACCTGCTCCTGAGCGCACCGGCCTCGCCTATCTTTTCGGCATCCTTGGCTCGCTCCTGATCGTCTCCGCGCTGGTTTGGGCCATGCAACGCTACACTCAGCCGCCCCCGCTGGGCGAAGACCGCGTGGCGCTCCGCAGGAAGGCACTGGCGGACCTGCGCGCGGCGGAAGCCAGCGAACTCGAAAGCTACGGCTGGGTGGATCAGGCCAAAGGCGTCGTAAGGCTGCCGATTGCCGAGGCGATGAAGCTGGCCTTGCGCGACTGGCAGAATCCCGCCGCCGCCCGTTCCAACCTGATTGCCCGCGTGGAAAAGGCCACCGCCGTTCCACCTCCGGCTCCGGCGAAGCCCAGCCAATTCGAATAGGCAGCCGCTGGTTGCATGAGCGAGATCTCTTCCCCATCGCAGCCGAGTTCCACCGGCCCCCAGGAAGCCGCGTGCTCCCCCATCCTGCCCGCCGACATCGACGTCTCCTGCCGCTTGCCGCTTGTGGTGCTTTTCCTCAGCGCTGCCGTATGGCTCGTGCTCGGCTCAGCCTTCGAGCTGATTGCCTCCCTCAAATTTCACGCGCCGGGCCTCCTGGCTGACTGTGCCTGGCTCACCTATGGACGCGTCCGCCCGGCCGGCTTTAATTGCATGCTCTACGGGTTCTGCATGCCGACGGGTCTGGGCGTCGCGCTGTGGCTGCTCGCGCGCCTGGGCCGCACCAGGCTGGCGCTGCCGGGGTTGGTCACCGTCGGGGCCATGTGCTGGAACCTGGGCGTCGCCGTCGGGGTTGGTGGAATCCTGTCCGGCGGCAGCACCGGATTCGAGACCCTGGAAATGCCGAGCTACGCCGCGAGGCTGGCGTTCCTGGGTTACCTGATGATCGTTCTGTGGGGCGCGCTCACCTTTCATCAAAGGCGCGTGCGTCAGCTTTACGTCTCGCAATGGTTCCTCTTCGCTGCGCTGTTCTGGTTCCCCTGGATCTATTCCACCGCGGACCTGCTGTTGCTCACCTTCCGGGTGCGGGGCATGGCACAGGCGGTGATCGCGTGGTGGTATGCCGAGAACCTGCTTGGCGTGTGGCTCGGGCTGGTTGGCCTGGCCGCGGTCTTCTATTTCATCCCGAAGCTGACGGGCCGCGACCTCCATAGCCGGTATCTGGCGCTGATGGCGTTCTGGATGCTGATTCTCTTTGGGAGCTGGGGCGGCATCTCGGAAAGCGCGCCGCTGCCAGCTTGGATGCCCGTATCGAGTGCGGTAGCCCGGGGGCTGGGCGTAATCCTGATCGTGGCCGTGGCCTTGAACGTGCACGGGACTTTGGGAGGACAGTGCTCCAAGCTCCTGGTGCATCCCTCGCTGCGGTTTATCGGCTTTGGCGTGGCCTCCTTTATCATCGGGGGCTTAGGGAGCGCGGCGAGCGCATTTCCCGAGGTCACTCAGGTCACCCACTTCACCTGGTTTACGGTGGCTAAAGGGCTGCTGAATTACTACGGGTTCTTCGCAATGGTAATGTTCGGAGCGGTGTATTACATCCTCCCCCAGCTCCTGGGAATTGAGTTTCCGTCAGCCAAGCTCGTGCGGGCGCATTTCTGGACAGCCGCGGCGGCCATCCTGTTGGTCGTCGTGCCGCTGGCGGCCGGCGGCATCGTGCAAGGCCTCAAGCTGCAGCGCGCGAACATCCCCTTCAATGACATTGCGCAGGGGACCTTGCCGTTTCTGCGCGCCAGCACCACGGGCGACCTGCTGATCGCGCTCGGCCACCTCATGTTCCTGGTCAACCTCGCCGCCCTGGTGCTCCGATTCTATCGTGCCCGTGCCGTCTCGGCCTGGGCGGCAGCCACGGCGGAGATCAAACCCGCGGAGGCCACGCCATGAACTACGGCCCGCTCGTTTTTCTCGCCGCCTTCTTCGCGCTCGCCAGCTCGTGGTGCGGGTTTGTGTTGACGCCGCAATTGCAAGTAGGCCGCTTGCAACAGACCAACTCGCTCGGCGGCGCAGCCGCGGCGTATCCTCTAGCCCGGCCGGGCTTGGCGCAGCAGGGACTCGAGGTCTATCGCGCCAACGGCTGCGCGTATTGTCACAGCCAGCAGGTGGGCCAGACCGGCACGGTGGTCGATATTGAGCTGACGGATGCGGGAACAAACCAGGCAGCCACGATCGCTGCGTTGCTCAAGCTGGCCGAGGGCTCAACAAACCAGCCGAGCGCCCTCACGAAGCTGACCTCTTTGCAGCCGGGCGAGTCGAACGACACCAACGCCTCGATACTGGGCGGACTGCCCAAAGCCTTCTTCCGGAGCTCGAGCAGGCAAGCCGCCAATGCTGCAGTCAAGACCCTGAATTCGACCAGCGCCAAAGCTCAGCTTTGGATAGTGCCCGTCGGGCCGGATCTGGCGCGCGGCTGGGGCCGCCGGCGCACTGTTGCGGAAGATTATCTGTTCGATTCAACGGTCATGCTTGGGTCGCAGCGCGTCGGCCCCGACCTCGCGGACGCAGGCGCGCGCCTGCCCGATGCCAACTGGCATTTGCGTCATCTCTATGCCCCGCGCATCGAAGTCAAGGGGTCGGTCATGCCGCCGTATCGATTCTTGTTTGAGAAGCGCCGGGTTGGGCACAGCCCCTCGCCCGAGGCGTTGGCCTTCCCGGGCGACCTGGCGTCCACGCCCGGCTACGAAATCGTGCCGCGACCGGCAGCCAAAGCGCTCGCGGCTTACCTGGTGAGTCTGCGCGCGGACGCCCCGCTTTTCGACGCGCCACTGTCCGTCCCGGCCCCGGCCGGAACGCCCAATTCGACCAATGCGCCTGTGGTCCCGGGAGAAAGCCCCACCAACGCCCCGCCCACGAACGCGCCCGCAAAATGAACCCCGAGCCGCACCCATCTTTGCCGATCGCTGCGGACGCCGAGCCCCAGGCGGGCCGGACGGCAGTTCCCGTCTGGCTGATCGTCCTGCTCTTCATGATTCTTTATTGGGGCATGGTTTATTTCGACCGGAACTGCGGCTGGTTTAACGAGCAGGTTTATGAGCCCTATCACAGCTTCCAGGATGTGGAGACCTGGCAGCCTGCCACCGGTGAGGCGGGCCTTGCCCAGCAAGGGAAGCTGGTTTACAACAAGCCCACCTGCGTTGCCTGCCATCAGGCCGATGGGAAAGGAACGCCCGGCCAATTCCCTTCGCTGGTCCAATCGGAGTGGGTTTCGGAGCCGGAGCCGGGGCGCATCATTCGGGCAGTGCTGCACGGCATTTCCGGATCGTTTCCGTTCAAAGGGCAAACCTTCAACGGGTCTATGGTGCCTTGGAAAGATGCCCTCACCGATGGGGAAATTGCGGCAGTCCTGACCTACGTCCGCCAGAACCCTGAATGGGGAAACAAAGCTCCGGAAGTAAAGCCCGAACGCGTCAAAGCAGTGCGCGAGAAAACCAAGGGCCAAAATCAGCCCTATTCTCAGGAAGAGCTGCTGAAGGTTTCACCGGCTGACTGATCAGCCTGGAATCGTTCACAAGCTGCGAGCAAAGCGCAGGTAGAGCGGAAGCATGAACATCCTCCTCAGGAGCGCGGACATTCTTGTCCGCCAGGCGACGTGCAGGAAACTGGCGGACAAGAATGTCCGCGCTCCGACAGTTGGGGCTTCGCCGCGCTATGTGGCTTGCGCCCTCTTCGTGGCCAATGCCTCCCGCCTCCCCCTCCTTATCTCAGGCGCCGGGATCGTATTTGAATCTGCTCAATGGCCCAGGTTGCGTGCTCCGCGACCAACGGCTCGTGGTCGCTTTCGGCCTCTTGCAATGCGGGCAGAGCCTTCTCGTCGCCAATGTTCCCCAGCGCGACGCACACGTTGCGCAACAGTCCGCGGCGCTTGGCACGCAGCATCGGGGTGCCGGCGAAGCGGCGCTTAAACCCCCCTTCTTCCAGGGAAAGTAGCTCCACCAAATCCGGCTGGGCCAAGTCCGGGCGCGCATGTGCCTTCATCATTTGACCTTCGCGCGCGAACCGGTTCCATGGACAAACCTGGAGGCAATCGTCGCAGCCAAAGATGCGGTTGCCAATCGCCGGGCGCAGTTCAACCGGGATGGACCCCTTCAACTCAATGGTCAGGTAAGAGATGCACCGCCGCGCATCGAGTTGGAACGGGGCGGTGATGGCCGACGTCGGGCACGCGGTGATGCAGCGTGTGCAGGAGCCGCAGCGGTTCTTCTCCGGCGCATCCGGCTCAAGGTCCAGCGTAGTGATGATTTCGGACAGAAAGAGCCAGTTGCCCAGTTGGCGACTGATGAGATTGGTGTGCTTGCCGATGAACCCCAGCCCGGCGCGTTGCGCCAGATCGCGTTCGAGCAGCGGCCCGGTGTCCACATACCACAGCGAGCGCGTGCCCTGCTCCTTACTAGCATCTCGGCGCTCACTGGGCGCGGCGCCGTTTCCCTCTCCTCCTTCGGAGGAGAGGGGCAGGGAGAGGAGGCCGTCGTTCTCAGCCAGCCCGCCAGATGTATTGGTGCGGCAACCCGCTGGAATGTCGCCACGAACCGCAGCATCGCGAAGGGTGATGGGCCTCCTCTCCCCAATCCTCTCCTCCAAAGGAGGAGAGGGAGAACAACTCGCACGTTGCTCGCCTCCGTCGGATGCGTGTAAGGTGCAGCGCGTACTCTCGCCGCCCAACTGGCACACGAATTCTGCGAGCTGCCTTAGGCGCTCGCCCAATATGTCGTGATAGTCGTGGTAACGCGCATAACGAGCGATGGGGCCGGATTTCCAACTGGAATTGTGGTAACTGGCCGCGAGCGTGATGATGCTCCGGGCGCCCGGGAGCACGTGTTGTGGATCGACGCGCTTCGGCGCAGTGCGTTCAAGGTAGGTCATTTCGCCGTGCTGCCGTTCGGCCAGCCATTGTTTGAAACACGCGGCGGACTCCGGAGGATTGGCCGTGGTAACGCGGCAGTCGTCGAAGCCCAGTTCGCGCGCCCGCTGCCGAAGGGACTCCTTCATCGGTACGCCGATTGCGCCGTGTGGAACTGATGAACCACGTGCTGAGCGACTTCGCGAACGGACCGCATCCCGGTGTTCACGAGCACATCGGCCTGGCGGTAATAGGGTTCCCGGGCCGCCAGAAGCTCGCGAATCTTGGCGAGTGGGTCGGATTCGTTTAGAAGAGGCCGGTGATCGTGACCGCGCACGCGCTCCCAGATGGTCTCCGGCGAAGCCCAAAGGCAAATCACCAGCGCATGCGTCTTAAGGCTCGCCAGGTTCGTTTCGTCGGCCGGCAGTCCGCCCCCGGTTGCGATGACCGTCTTCTGTCGCCGGGTCAACTCCTCCACAATCCGCCGCTCCCACTGTCGAAAAGCTTGCTCGCCGTCCTGGGCGAAGATGTCGCTGATGGCTTTCCCGGCGCGCGCTTCGATGACGTGATCGGTATCCAGGAAGGTGAAATGCATGGTGTCCGCCGCCACCCGGCCCACACAAGACTTGCCGGTGCCCATAAACCCGATGAGGGCAAGGTTGTGGATTGAGCGCGTACCAATCATATTATTGACTTAGCGCATTCCCACCTCTTTGGCACGCAGTTTCTCCGGGCGTTCAACCCGGGAAAAGATGCGGTTGAGGCTTTGCGGTCCGCGAAAAGGGCTTCCAGGTCCCACGCCCCATAATAGATATGGAGCACCCGGATGCCCTGGTCAACGGCGCGGTAAAAGATGAGGTGGCTGAACTTAGCCGTGTCTGTTCAGTCGGGGTGAGGACAAAGGAACCGCAGAGACGCGATGGCCGCAGAGAAAAGAGCGAGGGAGTGGGCGCTCAAACCAATCACGTTTCAGTGACGGATCATTAGGTGGCTGAAACTTGTCCGGCTCTGCGGTCATCGCGTCTCTGCGGTTTAATGGGGCTTCCTTCAACCGCATGGATACGACTCAGCCGCGCGAGCGAAGCTCATTCATCCGCTTCTGCGGGCGGCGGAGCAGGGTTGCCCCGTCAACCCCTTCCCTGCGGCTGAGGCGTTCGATGCTGCTGAGCAAGGCCTTTTCCAGTTCTGCCAGCGTTCCCGGCACCGTCGGCAGCCGCTGCTCATCTTCTTCGGGGCGGCGCAAGTCTTGTTCTCCCCGGAATACGCCCTCGCGGCGACCATGGGCTCCTTCCCGGAGCTCTGACTTCATGCCGCTCCCGCCCATGCTTTCGGCCGCTCGCGCCACGAGATCGTGGGTGTGTTACGCCCTAATTGGCTCCCCGGCCGCCGATGCCCTTGGTGCCGACGGCAATGGCCCGCGCGGCTTCTTTGGGACGCAGCGCGCGGACAGCTTTGCCGGCCTGCCACATTTCCGAGTTGCCGATCACCGCGAGCTCTTTGCCCAACTGCTTCTGGTAATCAGGCTTGCCGCAGGCGGAGAGCACGCGAGCGCATTCCTTGCCGCTCTTGACGCGCTCATAAAGCTCCTTGAAGACCGGCATCACGGCTTTCTTGAACCGCGGCTTCCAGTCCAGGGCGCCGCGCTGGGCAGTGGCCGAGCAGTTCGAATACATCCAATCCATGCCGTTCTCGTCAACCAAACGGATGAGGCTCTGCGTAAGTTCCTCGACCGTCTCGTTGAACGCCTCGCTGGGGCTGTGCTTATGAGCGCGGAGCACGTCGTATTGAGCTTCCATGATGCCGGCTAGCGCGCCCATCAGGACGCCGCGTTCGCCAGTCAAATCGCTGAACACTTCGTGCCGGAACGTGGTCGGGAACAAATAGCCCGAGCCGATGCCGATGCCGACCGCCATGCAGCGATCTTTGGCGCGACCGGTCGCGTCCTGCTCGACGGCAAAGCTCGAATTGATGCCCGCGCCAGTGAGGAAATTGCGGCGCACCGAGGTGCCCGAGCCTTTCGGCGCCACCATGATGACATCCACGTTCTTGGGCGGCACCACCCCGGTCAGGTTCCGGTAGGCAATGGAAAAGCCGTGCGAGAAATAAAGCGCGTCGCCGGGCTTCAGATTCTTTTTGACCATCGGCCAGATGGCCCGTTGAGCGGCGTCCGAAATCAGCATTTGGATGATGGTGCCCCGGCGCACGGCTTCGTCGATCTCGAACAGCGTCTTGCCCGGCACCCAACCGTCTTTGACCGCCCGATCCCAGTCGCGCTTGAAGGCGCTGGCTTGGCCTATGATGACCTTGAAGCCATTGTCGCGCAGGTTCAGCGATTGGGCCGGCCCCTGCACGCCGTAGCCGATGATGGCGATCGTTTCGCCTTTCAGCACTTTGCGCGCTTTCGCCATCGGGAATTCCTTCCGCGTAATGACTTCTTCCTTCGTTCCGCCAAAATTAATAATTGCCATATTAGTGTTAACGTTTTGTTTGTGTTCCAGTCATGCTAACCGGCTTCCGTGCCCCGTCAAGACGATTGGTGGCCAGTTACCGGTAATCGGTAATCGGTGACTGGGAGCCGATGGGGCGCCACTCGGTAGTGCCGTCACCATTCGCCAATTACTGATTACTGATCACCGATTACCGATCACCAACCCCCGCCCTTCACTTCCGGGGCAGCGCCACTTTGCCCGTGCGGGTCAAGTCAATGATCCCGAAATTCTTCAGCAGGCTCAGCAGCTTCTCGACTTTGCTTTCATCGCCCGTCACCTCGATGGTCAGGCTCTTGGCCTGCACATCGACGATCTTGGCGCGGAAGATATCGGTGATCTGCATCACCTCGGCGCGGGTCTTGGAATCAACGGCGACCTTCGCCAGCACCAGTTCGCGGTCCACATATTCGCCCTCGCGAAAGTCGTGCACGTGCATCACGTTCACCAGCTTATTGAGCTGCTTCACGATCTGATCGACGGTCGCATCGTCCCCGCGCGTGACAATCGTCATGCGGGACGTGGTCGGGTCTTGCGTCGGCGCCACGTTGAGCGAGTCGATATTGTAACCCCGGCCGCTGAACAGCCCGGCCACGCGCGTCAGCACGCCGAACTTGTTCTCTACCAGAACTGAGATTGTATGTCGCATAATGCCCCGTTTCAGCGGGGTGCGAAAGCTACCAACCCGCGCCCCGGAGGGTCAACCGCAAACCAGACGATTTTGCCGCAGCCCGCCGCAGCGCGGGTCGCTAGCGTAATGCGTCTTGCAGAAGGAATGCCATGACCAGCCTCTGAGCTTCGTCTTGACCTTCCCGAATTCAGGACGGGAAATCTCACTGGGGAACTGACACAACCCGAAGTTGGCCGGTTCGCAGCCGTCGCCTGGCATCGTCTCGAATGCGATCACGTTCAGGGGGAGGACATTCATCTGGCGTCTGATGCCCTGGCGTTTCTCCAACGGCTCCACCGGAAGCTCGATCTGGGTATCTGCCTGGATCAGCAGCCAGCGGTGCGGATCGTCGTCCGCCCGCTGCTTCCAATCACACTGGTCGCCCCGAAACTCGGCAATTTCGCCGACCTACCGAAGGGGTAGGTCGAGCGCCGCCTGACGAAGCTGCTGCACGAGCTTGCGGGCGTGCTTTTGGTCACCCGTTGTCGCCAGTTGGTAGTGAATGGTCAGGCCCATGTCTTGTCGCTGCCCTTTATCGTGCAACGCCCTGGCCAGTCCGTCAACCGCTCAGCTCCCGGCCCCGACAAGGCGGGTGTGATCAAGAGTGGGTGAGGTTAATTCCATAATGACTGCCATTGGCGGTTG
>OCTA010003831.1_pt1 | contig 13319 bp, 13 predicted proteins | sample 1538991 | NCBI WGS metagenome assembly OCTA01 (sample SAMEA3539302, study PRJEB22396) | soil metagenome | biome: tundra; feature: field; material: soil | place: USA | collected 2010-05 | depth 0.15 m
GTACGGAGCCGCGCGCGTAAGCAAGCGGTTGTGGCGCAAACAATAACGTCGCCATGTTTAGAAATGCAAACCGATTGTCGCGGTCACCGTCCGCGGCGTGACATAATGCGTTCCGCTGAAGGTCGAAAGGAAATTGTAGAGAGCCTCCTTGTTCGTCAGATTGACCACCGTCAATCGGGCGCTCCACTTGTACTTGTCGCCGTTAAAAATGTTGTCGTGTCCCACCGCGAGGTCGAAGAGACTCCGCGGTGCGATACGGGGCGGGTTATGGTCGTCGTCCTCCGTGCCGGCCGCCGGAATCTTTATGAACGTGGACCCGTACTGCGATGCCGGGCAGAGGCCGGTCGGACTGATCGGAGTGGTCTGAGTCGCATGCACGCTCCCGCAGTAGAGTCCCGCCTCGAACTGCTGAGCCGGCGTCAGACCGGAAACGTCCACTACCGTGTCGGTCCCATTCAGCCCGTTCGCGCAATTGCCTCCCGCGCACGGCACGGCGCCCGCCACCAGACCGCTATCGTAGCGCCAGTTGAAGCTGAACCACGGTCCCTTCTTCCACGGCTGGTATTGCAAGTGAGTGGTCTGGTTAAACTTCTCGTCGTGGTCGATGCGGAACACCTCGGCGCCCCCTGGCGTGGCGCCGATTCCACTGACCTGCGGGGTGAAGAAGCGCGCCGCCACGTGAGAGAAAACCATAAACGCCGAAAAGCCGTGGAGGTTCGGAACGCTGACGCGCACCGCATAGCCGGGGATCTTGGACTTGCTCCACTCGACGGGAAACGTGATCGGCGTATTGCCCAGTATGCTGAAGTCGTAGGCCGCGTTGTGGGTATATTTCCAGATGTATTCGCCATCCACCACCAAATACCGTCCAAAAGCTTGCTGGAGACCGGCGTGGAACTCGTCCCGCGTGCCGGCGTTCAGCGGCGCCGTCAGGCAGGGATAGCCTTGGGTGATCGACATGATCGCATTGACCACGGCGTCGTCGCATCCCTTACTCGCCAGAACCAGGTTCTCGTTGAACGGCGTTTCCAGGGTGCGGGCGTAAGAAAGCCGCAGCACGGTGTTGGTTGGCTTGATATTGTAGGCGACCCCGACGCGAGGCTCCACCTTATGGGCCTTGGCGATGCCATTGTACAGCTCGCCTCGGAGCCCCAGGTTGAAGGTCCAGTTCTTCTCGGTAATCGTGTCCTGGAAAAACAGGGCCAGTTGCTTGACGTCCGTGTGCCCGTTAAAGGTGTACAGGCCGCCGGTCGATGTAGGGCAACCGTCGGAGGCCGGCAGCGGCCCGGTCCTGGTCAGGTCGTAGCAGCCAAGCAGCGGCATAAAACCGGGATTTGGCTGCAGCAGCCCGGTGCATCCCTTCGGATTCGTCAGCGTCGCGGACGTGTCGGAACTTCCATCGGCGTTCAAACAGACGGCATTGAACGTCGGGTCGACGATCCCGAGACTGTCCTTCTCCGTGAGGAAGGTGTGCCCGTAGTGGACTCCCACTTTCAAGTCGTGAATGCCCTTGGCGTACGCGACATCCGCGTGAGCGCCCATATTCGTCAGACTGCGGTTCTGGCCAACGGTCTGAAGTTGAAGACCGGGCGTGAGGTCGGCGAAAGGATTCCCGCTCGGGTAATAGTTGAATTGATCCCGCCGCACGAATCCGCCGAACGTAAACACCGTGTTCGGATTGAGCAGACGCATCCAGGTTGGCGCGACGTTCAACGTGTCGATCTTCGAACGCTGATCCTGGGGACCCACAGGCAGGCCGTTGGGACCGAGGCCCCCGTTGTCCACCACCTGTCCGGACCACGCCGTCGCGTTTTGGGCGTCGAACGAATTGGGCGTCTGGAACCAGGAGCGCGTAAAGCCCAGGTTCAGGCTGACGGTGTCCGCCTGGGAAACCTTAAGGTCGGCGCGGTCGAACAGATTCTGCTGATTGCCATGATCGTGGGTCACCTTGAACTCCGGCCCATCGAGAAATCGGCCGGTGTTCATCCCGCTCACGGAAATGAAGTTGCCCCATGTCCCGCCACCGTAAGCCAGGTTGAACCCCGCGTTCGACGTGCCGAAGCTGCCGTAACTGGCTGTCATGTCCCCATGGGGCTGGGTCACGCCGAGGCCCGAGCGCGTGGTCACCACAATCACCACGCTGGTCTTGTCGCCATATTCGGCCGGCGGGGCGCCCTCGATCACCTCCATCGACTGCACCGAATCGACCGGAATCTGATTCGAGAAGACTTTGCTTTGCTGGTCGGTAATCGGCTGCCCGTCGACGGAGAACGAGTTTGACGCGTGATCGCCGAGCCCGTGAAAGAGACCGTTCGAGTCGGCGGCGATCCCCGGCGTGGCCAGCGTCACCAGGGAACTGAGCGATGAAGATTCGCTTTCGAGAGGAAGCTTATCGAAGAGCGCCCGATCCACGTCCGTGTGAGTCGAGGAAGTGGTCTCGACCAGGTCCGCCGCTTCGGTCACCGTCACTTCGGTTGTCGACTGGCCGATTTTCAGGTTAAACTTGACCTCCAGCGGCACCGCCGAACGTACATTCAAGTCCTGCTCGGCGCCCTGGAATCCAGGCGCTTTGGCAGTGGCGTGATAGTTGTTCAAGGGAAGGTTATCGAACTCAAAGTTTCCCTGGGCATCGGTCTTGGCGCCGCGCCTATACTGGGACACCGGATTCCCAATGGTTACGTCGGCTTGCGCGACAGCCGCCCCCGATGGGTCGAGCACCGTTCCTCTTACCGTTCCGCCGGCGCCGAGCGACTGCGCCGACATCCGACCCACAAAGCCGGCGCAGAGTAAACCCAAAGCGCCGAGTGCGAGAGATTTCCTCATAGCTTTGAGTATCCAGAGGCTGGCGCGGGAGACGCAGCCCATTCTCACCAGCGGCCAAAGAACTGGCGAGAGCGGGCTGAAAGCGCCGATGAGCGGACTGCTCGCCGCTTCCTCGATCCGGCGGGCGATAATCGAAACGAGAGCCTGGAATCGGAAAGATGCCGTCCGCTCGCGGCGATTCATCGCCCGGTCGCCGATGGATCCCGCCCGCTCGTGAGTTTTTCATGCGGCGTTCCTGGTTTTCGAGCTAACTCCATTGATGATGACTTCCCCGGCAATCCGGACGCTGATCGTCGATGATGAACCCATGGCCCGCCAGATTCTCCGGGACGAGCTCGGTGGTTTCAGCGACGTCGACGTCGTCGGGGAAGCGGAGAACGGCGCCGAGGCCTTGGCGAAGATCGGACAACTCACGCCGGACCTTGTGCTCCTCGACCTTCAGATGCCGGGGCTGGGTGGTTTCGATGTGATCCGCCGGTTGCCGGAAGATGCGCTGCCGATCATAATCATCGTCACGGCCTATGACCAGCATGCGATCCGCGCTTTCGAAGCGGGCGCCCTCGACTATCTGCTGAAGCCAGTCAGCCAGGAGCGGCTGGAGAAGGCTCTCGACCGCGCGCGGGCGCTCCACGGCAGGCCGCGGGAAGTGGCCGAGTCCCTGGAGCGGCTGAGCGAGGCCACCGGACCGCCCGGCGCGGCGAAGACCCGCAAGGTGGTTGGCCGGGCCGGCGAGGAGTACTTCCTGCTGAACATCGAGGACGTCCTGGCGTTTCAGGCCGAGCGTGAGCTCGTCTGGATCGTCACCGCAAGGCGGCGGTATTTGGCCACGCAGGCGCTCCGCCACATCGACAGCCGCCTGCGCGGGACACCCTTCCAGCGCGTCCACAGAAATGCGCTGGTCAACGTGAATCACGTCCGGAAGATGTCGCCGCTGAGCAGCCAGCGGTGGCTGCTCACGCTGAGCAATGGCCAGGAGTTCACCGTGAGCAAGCGGCAGGCTCACCATGTGCGGCAGATGCTGCAATGGTGAGTCCGGCGCCGGGGTCACTGCGTCCTTGCCGCCTCTACCGCCTCCCGGGCGGCGGCGAGGCTATTCGTGCAGGAGCGGTGGTGATTCCGGCAACTGGCGACGGAGCGCCCGCAATCGCAGGTGCAGCGTTGCACGTTCAGCCGCTTGAGCAGGGCTTGCAGTTTCGCGGGAGGGACGCCGCTCAAATCGACATCGGGCAATTCGGTATAGAAAGCTTCCACTTCGGGAGAACGGAGTTGCTTCCAGGCGGTCGCCTGCAGGAGCAGAAAACAGAACCCCAGCACAAACGCGGCGCACAGGCAGACCTTGATTGCCGCATCCCGGCTCAGCCGGTCCAATCCTGCCGTCTTCCGGGCCATTGTAGATGTACAGTATGGTTGGAGATGCAAAATGGCCGCACGGTTTTTTCACGAGCGGTAGGGATGATGCCGCCAGCGGGCGTTCTTCCGGCGCCGGAGGGTGGAGACGTAGGGCTTTGCAATCCAACCCCGAATGACAAGAGAATGGTCTGAGGGGCCTGCCCCAGCCGTCCAAAGCCATGTCCGAAATCGGCGCACCTCTCTTGATCAACGTTCTCGGGCACGCGGGCGGAACGCTGATCTTCGCCATTTTTCTGGTCCTCTTGTTCAGCGGACGCGGATGGTCCGGCGCGCGCGGGCGCTACCTACCCGCTCTGGCGGCGATTCTGGCGCTCGTGTGGAACCTGGGCTCGCTGATGGTGCTTTCATGGCCCGGCATGCCCTCCGGAGCCCGCAACCTCACGATTGCCGTCAGCTTTTCCGTGTTGAGCCTTCTGCCCGCCGTGCTTTTGCACTTGTCGCTCAAGGACAGCCAACCCGTGCTGGTGGCGGCTGGCTATCTGCTGGGCGCGGTTGCCGTTGGGATGCACTTCCGGGAGGTTCCCGGCAGTGCGCCCACGCTCCACCGGGATGCGCTCCTGCTGATCACGGCGGGATTCCTGGTACTGACGGCGGCCGCAGTGGCCAATACCGCCCTTCGGGGCCACGCCAGGCGCGATTCGGGCCGCATTGCGGCATCCATGTGCCTGGCGCTGTTCGCCATGTCGTTTCTCCATTTTGGGGCGGGACACGCCGATCAAGCATGGTCCAGCGAGTTATTCGTACACCACGCCGGCATCCCACTCGCCCTGTTCGTCCTTCTGCAGGACTATCGTTTCATTCTGCTGGATGCGTTCGTGCGCTTTCTGGCTAACGCGCTATTGGCGGCCGTGCTGACCTGGTTCGTCATCGTGGCCGCCTTCCGCCTGGTACTGGTCGAACGCGCCGCGCCCGCGCCGCTGCAGGAAGCTCTGTTGCTGATCTGCGTCTGCCTGTTCCTGGTGTTTTTCGCCTGGCTGCGCAACCGGGCGCAATCCTGGCTCACCCACGCCGTTTTCCGGCAGGGCAGCGTGTCAGAGGCCGCGGACCGGGTGAAGGGCGGCCCGGCATTCGCCGGCGAGGAGCAGTACCTCGATTGGGCCGCCTCGGTGATTGCCGCCGCCGTGAAGACCAAGGACTACGCGGTAATCGGTCAGAGCGAGTTGCCGGCCGCCGCGAGTCTCCACACCCCGGTTCTGGCCACCATGATCCCCGCCATCGGTTCCTCGAAGGACTGGAGTTGGGCGGAGGCCGTGGTCCCCATTCGGCTCGGGCAGGAAAGCTCCAAGCTGATCGCCCTCGGCCGCCGTCAGGGCGGGCAACGTTACCTGGGCGAGGATCTCGATGCGCTGGGTCGAGCGGCCGCGGAAATCGCGGCCAAGGTGGAATCCTTGCGGCAGCAGGAAATGAACCGGCTGGTGAGCCAGGCCGAATTGCGCGCCCTGCAATCGCAGATCAACCCCCACTTTCTCTTCAACGCCTTAAACACGCTATACGGTTCCATCCCGCGGGAGGCATCCGCGGCGCGCCGCATGGTGATCAACCTCGCCGAAATTTTTCGTTACTTTCTGCAATCCGACAAGACCTTCGTGCCGCTGGCGGAGGAGATGCAGATTGTCCGCGCCTACCTGGAGGTGGAGCAGAACCGGCTTGGCAACCGCCTGGAGATTGAAATTCAGGTAGATCGGGACATCGAGCAGGTTCCGATCCCGGTGCTTTCCATACAACCCCTCGTGGAAAATGCGATCAAGCACGGGATTGCGGGGCGGACGGAGCCTGGACGCGTGCGGATCAAAGCCAATCGCCGGGGAGAAGAGTTGCGGATTTCCGTCGAGAACAGCGGCAGCGGCAAGCCCGCCGGGAGTGTGGGGACCGGCGTCGGCTTGCAAAACGTCAAGCGGCGTCTGGAGATCTGTTACGGCCCGTCCTCGCACCTGGCGCTTTCGCTCACTCCGGACGCCGCCACGGTGGAGCTTCGGATTCCGCTGGCCAAGGCCATCGCAGCGGGGTAAATCCGCGGTCAGCCGATTCAAAAGCCGAATGCCGTCGGGGGCACGCCTGTCCGGCGTGCGGATCTTCCGCATTTCACCGCTCGTCCCGCCGCACCAGATGGGAACGGGCCTTAGGCGTTGTGGCCCTGCCTTACCGGTGCGAGCACTGCACCCAGCGCTTTTTTCTATGGCGAGACCGCGGCAGGCGCAGGCCCGGACGCCGCGAACTTTCGACCTATGCGGAAGGACGGCGGCGCGGACCGCTTCGGCGCAACTCCGCCTTGCGGGCATCCGCCGCGGCGCGGGCGTCGGCGAGCGCGCGCAAATCGTCGTTGGTAAGCTCGATTTTCTGCAGGCGAGGCGTCTGCGCGTCGGAAGCGAGCTTATGAGCGCACAAACTCGGGCCCTCTTGAATGCCGATGCGGTGCTTTAGGAACATGTCCAGATCGGCGGTAACGACGAAGTGAATGGTAGGTTCGCCCTTCGTGAGGCCATCGAATCTGTATGCGCGCGTGTTCTGCTTCTGGTCGAATCCCAAGTACCGCAATTCCATTACTGCCTCCGTGCGCTACGGCCCCGCGGAACACTAGCCGTTCGCGGCAGTGGGCGCATCCGTGGGATTCGCCGGGTCCTGAGGCGCACCCTCGGCGCCCTCGACGCCCCCGGCGCCCTCAATACCCTCAATACCCTCGATGCCTTCCAGGCCTTCGCCCTCGGGAGGTTCCGCTGGAGCCAACTTGCGCTGCGCTCTTCTGGCAAGCTTGTCGCGCTGCTTCTCCATGCGGGCGATCTCTTTCTGCCGTTTCTGAAACGATGTACGCGAACGCGTAGCCATAATGGGGCTCCTCAAAGAGGCGGCCGCGCCGGTCTGGGCCAGGCCGCCGTAGTCCGATCCCGGACTTTTACCAGCGAGGCTCGCGGCGCTGCTTCGGGGGGCCACCCCCGTGGGGACCGCGGGACGAGCCGCCGCCGCCGAAACCCCGGCCGCCGCCGCCCTGCGGTTTGGGCCGGGCCTCATTGACGTTGAGCGCGCGACCATCCAGATCGGCGCCGTTCAGAGCCGCGATCGCCCGGTCGGCCTCGGCCGCGTCCGTCATTTCGACGAAAGCAAAGCCGCGGGAACGGCCAGTGTCCCGGTCGGTCACCAGACTCACACGCTCCACACTCCCGTAAGGCTCAAAAAGCGAACGGAGGGAGGCTTCCGTGGCCGCGAAATCCAAATTACCTACAAAAATATTTTTCATGGCTTCTTTGTCTCTCAATTGTTCCTGCCAGACGAGGCAGATGTTGGATTTCGGCCAGGTTCTCGCGGGACTTTCAAAAGGCGCTTTCAGTATAGCAGGGTTAGACTCCGGCGGGCGCGCTCGGGAGGCTTCGAGTGCGCGACGCGGAAGCCGGAGATTCATGGAAGCATCGGCCAACTGAGGGTCAGGCAGAGCCGCGAACGTAAGAGAGCGGTTGCCGCCGCGACGCCAAAGCTACCGCTCTCTTACGTTCGCGGCTCCGAATCGGCGTCCTCGCGGCTTCGGAGGGGGGGCGGGAAGCGAAAAATCACTGGAACGTTCGACCGTGCGCGCGGTAGCGAAGGTTGCGGACGAAGTTGTAGATGCGATTGCTGTGGGGGCACCGGTTGAAGCCAGGCGGGAGGTACCCAAGTTCCTGGTTCTTGCGCTCCACCCAGAGCTTCCTGTCGCCCGCCTTTCCGGCATCCACGTCGACGATCACGCCGGAGCCGCAGGTTTCGCCGTCCAGCACTTCGAAGGTGGTAACAGGGACGGCGTCAGGGCCCCAATCCTGCATAAATAAGCGGATCGGGTAATCGCGGCACGGCTTGGCATCCGTGCAGCCCCACATGGCATAGGCTTGCTTGTAATCCCTAGCCGCCAGCAGTTGGAAAAACTTACTCACCTGGCTCCGCTCGCCGCGGTTGGGGATGACGAAATGGAAGACGAAGTACAGAGTCCCGGCGATCGCCAGGGTGGCGACCGTCCACAGCGCAAACCTGCGGACGATCCGTTCGCGTCTTTCGTCGCCGGCTCCGTAGCTGTCGAGATAGCCGCTCATGCTCCTCCCGTGATGGCCTTCCCTACTTGCCCGCGGGCTTCGCCGCCGCCGCAGGCGCTGGCGGATAGGCCTGATCGTAGGCGGCGGTGGCGTCCTTGGTAATGTCCGTGGCGGGCTTGAAGTAAAGCAAGCCCGAGGCCTCCACCACAACGTCGAAGCCGCGCTCCTCCGCGATCTTTTTGACGATCGCGGTCATTCTTTCCGAACTCTTCGAGAGGACCTCGTCGCGATCGCGTTGCACATCGGCCTGCAGGTCCTCATTCTTGCGCTGCAAATCGCGCTGCAATCGCGCAACTTGCGCCTCAAGAGCGGCCTGCTGTTCCGGCGTCAGGGTATCCTGCCCGGCTTGAAGCTTCTGCGTCGCTTCGGCGCCCTGCGCCTTGATCTGCTCGATCTCGTCGTCCCGCGCCTTGTACTTGACCATCATCTCGGTGTTGGCCTTCTTGATCTCGGCCGATTCGAAGACCGCCTGTTGCAGGTTGATGACCGCCACTTTGGTTTGGGCGAAGGCGGCCGGGGCGATGGCAAGAAGCGCGGAGCAGACCATAAGGGGCCTGATCCCCATCCGTAAAGACATGAAACAACTCCTGATAGGGTGTCAACGACTAGGTTATCATAGCTACCCCGGCCCAGATGTGCTTTCGCTCTTATTCCAGCACCGCGAGGATCTCGTCCTCCTTCAAAATCAAGTACTCGGCGCCTTCGATCCTGATTTCCGCCCCCGAGTACTTGCCGAACAGGATGCGGTCGCCGGCCTTCACATCGAGCGCCACGCGCTCGCCGGTCTCCAGCAATTTGCCGTTGCCCACGGCGATGACTTCCGCCTGTTGGGGCTTCTCCTTGGCGGTATCCGGAATGATGATTCCCCCGCGTATCTGCTCGCCTTCGTCGAGCTTTCTCACCATGACGCGGTCGTGCAGCGGACGTAAATCCATTGATATGCTCCCCACCGATTATACAAGGGGACGGCCCACTCAGCGCGACTGGCGCAGGTAGATCACGGTATTGTGGGTGCGCGCCACCTGGCGGTACTGCGCGAACCACGCCCGGAGGTCCGGGTATTGCGCAATATCGAGACGGGGATTATCGGCGGCGACGGCCGTGATGGCGACGATGGTGGGCCGCGTGCCCGCCAGTTCGGCGCGATTTTTTCGCGGATCTTCTTCCTGCTCCACGGGCGCCGATTGGGTCAGGTACCGGTCGGCTGGGACGCCGGTGAGAGGTTGCGAATCCAGGAACATGCTCGCGGCGCTCAGCCGCGCATAAACGTATATTTCGGGGCGGTATCCCCAAACGAAAAGCGTATCTCCGGGCCGGCTAGCCTCCCGGATGAGCGCCGCGGCCGCCCGGCTATCGCGGTCCATTTCGGTATCGCGCCAGACCGCGCCGGTCAGCGCTGTCGCGTAGGTGGGACCGAACCGTGCGAGGGGAATCAGCAGCAGCGCCGCCACGAATGCGCGGCTGCGGCCGAGCAGGGTGAACCCGCGCGCGGCCATCAGCACGATGGCGGGCAGAAGCAAGAAGTAGTATCGCGGGAAGAAACGCAGCCCCGCCGCCACCCCGACCGCGGAAACGATTACCCATCCGGCCCAGCGCAGACGGGTGAAGCGGCCGCCGGCGCCTTTGGCCAGAAACCAGGTGGCCGCTGCGCACGCGGCCACGTGGAAGCCCATCCAGTTAAACGTGCGCAGCAGCCCGTTCTTGACCGGCTCGGCCAGGGGCGTTCCGGCGTAGAGCAACCCCCACTGCCACACCTCCCGCCAGTAAGGCGCGAGTGCGCCGCAACTCCACAGCCATGCCGCCACCGCTCCGCTCACCGCCGCCCATCCGGCGGCCATGAGAGGGATGCCCGCCGGATACCAGAGCGCGCAGGCCGCCGCCACGAATACTCCCTTTGGGCTGATCCAGAATGCCACCGCCGCCAGCGCGCCGCTCCAGAACGGACGCCGCCGGAAGGCCATCCACACCGCCGCCGCATGCGGCGCCAGCATCAGGAGATCCGAAGCGACGGGGATTACGGCCGAAGGCACGTAAAAGACCAGGTAGAACCCCAGCAACCCCCCGGCCCATAGGCCTTCGCGCCGCGACCACAGATCGCGCCCGAACCGGTAGACAATCCAGCAGCACAGCAGGGCGTAAAGCGCATCCTCCAGCCGCAACGCCCAACCGGGACGCGCGCCGATCGGCAGATAGAAAAGCGGCAAGAGCGGCGGCTTATCGAACCAGATGCCGCGGTAGATGGTCTTGCCGGCGAGCATTTGGCCGGCGGCCGCCAGGGGAAAAGCGTCGCCCTCCCACAGAATGCCGGTGTGGCAGAGGCGCGCCGCCAGAAGCAGCGCGAACAGCAGCGGAAAGAATAGCCGTTTCTCGCTCAAACCGTTGCGGCGGTTTTCGCCAGCAGGCGCTCCAGGGCGCACCGGAAACCCGCGCCATAGACCGGGTCGGCCAGCGCGAATTCCACGAAGCTTTCAAAATAGCTCGGAAAGTTGCCGATATCGTAGCGCTTCTCCGTGGCCGGAAGCTTGACCGCGACCACCCGGCGGCCCTCCTCGCACATGAGCTGGATAGCGTCGGTGAGCTGGATTTCACCGCGCGGGTCGGGCTGTACCCGGCGGATCATGTCGAAGATCACGGGCGAGAAAATGTAGCGGCCCGCGATGGCCAGGTTGCTGGGCGCGCTCTTCGGGTCGGGCTTTTCCACCACGTTGGCGATGCGGAACACGTCGCCGGCGCCGTCGGCGGGTTGCACGATGCCGTAATGACGCGTCTCTTCCGGCGGCACCTCTTCCACCGCGATCACGCAACTGGCGCGCCGGGAGTCGAAGACATCCGCCATGCGGCCCACCGCCCGCGAAAGCGCGTTCAGGCCGAGAATGGAATCGCCCAGCGCCACCACGAATGGTTTCTCGCCGGCGAAGCTCTCGGCGCAGAGCACGGCGTCGCCCAGACCCTTCTGCATGCGCTGGCGCGTATAGAAGAAGTTGGCCTTCAGAGCCTCGAAATTCAACTCTTTCAGCAGGTCCCCCTTGTTCGCCTCCACCAGCGTTCGGGCCAGCTCGGGATCGTGGTCGAAGTGATTCTCGATGGACGTCTTGTTGCGGCCGGTGACGAACAAAATCTGCTGGACGCCGTTCGAGACCAACTCTTCCACGACGTACTGCACGATGGGCTTTCGCGCGACGGGAAGCATCTCCTTGGGCTGCGATTTGGTGGCCGGCAGAAGCCGCGTCCCAAATCCCGCGACGGGAACCACTGCGCTTTCGATCACTCTCTTGAATATAGCAACTTGAAACGCGGGTCTTCGAGGGACTATAGTAGGCAAAGAAAAAGCGAAGCATGGAGGATCTCCGGGAACAACTCGCCGAACTTCGACGCCGCGTGGCGGGGATCGACCGCAAGTGGGGAAGCGGGGCGGCGGAAACGTCCCCGCCACGGAAGCTGCCCCAGCCATCCCGCGTTTTCATCGAGCAGCTCATGACCGGCGAGGTGGTCCACACGCCGCACGGCGAGCACTTCGAGACCGAGAGACTGTGGGAGCGCCACCGCCGCCACGGCAGCGTGGACATTTCGGCCCTGGCGGAATTGCCGGACGACCTTCTCGAACAGCTCTCGGCGGGCGCGATCGCGCAATCGCACCCGGCCAAATGGGCCTTCCTGGACACGGAGACCACGGGATTGGCCGGTGGAGCCGGCACGTACGCCTTTCTGGTCGGCGTGGGTTCCATCGAGCCGTCGGGTTTCCGGCTGCGTCAGTTTTTCATGCGCGATTACGGCGAGGAGGCTTCTCAGCTATTCAGGCTGGCCGAGTACCTGGCGCGGTTCGACGTGCTGATCACGTACAACGGCAAGTCGTACGACCAGCCGCTGCTGGAGACCCGCTTCCGCATGGCGCGGGCCCGCCATCCATTCGACCGCATGGAACACCTGGACCTGCTGTTCGGGGCGCGGCGATTGTGGAAGCTGCGCCTGGAAAGCTGCCGTCTGGTGGACCTCGAGAACCGGATCCTTGGAGTGGAGCGCCAGGGCGATCTTCCCGGCGAAATGATCCCCTACACTTACTTCGAGTTCCTGCGGACGCAGGAGGCGTTCCGGGTGGTCCCCATTTTCCACCACAACGCCATCGACATTCTCTCGCTGGCGTGCCTGACGGCCATCGTGCCGTTCGCCTTCCGCTCGCCGGAAGACGCGCCGCTGCGCCATGGGCCCGACCTGATCGGACTGGCGCGTTGGCTCGACCAGGGCGGACGCCGGAAAGAGGCCCTAAGCCTGTTCCGGCGGGCCGTGGATATGGGCCTGCCCGACGATCTGCTTTTTCGCACGCTGTGGGATATCGCGGCCATGGAGAAGCGGCTGGGACGCGAAGATGCGGCGCTGGCGGCATTCGCGGAGTTGGCGGAATCGCGCAACCCCTATCGCGTGCGCGCGCTCGAAGAACTGGCCAAGCACTACGAGCACCGCGAGCGCAATCACGCCATGGCGCTGGAGATGACCCGCAGCGCGCTGGTTCTGGAAGACACATCGGCCCTCCGCCGCCGCGAGGAGCGTTTGAGGGCTAGAATGGAGAGGCCGGGCCCGGGGGGTGTGCAACAGAACATCCGGGGAATGCTCCGAACCAAAGCTCGTAAGAGCGCAAGAGAATCGCCCACGGCGTGAGCCGAATAGGCGTCCAACGCGGTCAAGACACGCCCCTCTGCCCGGACGCTGCGGGCAATGGCTGTATCGTCTGCTCCCGGCGCCTTCACGCGCCAATTCAGCGGCGTAGGAAAAGCCAGATCAATCACTTACAGCCATCCTGACTGATAACACAAGATTTAGCAAGAGGCGACGTGGACGCCACGGGATGCCTTTTGGGCGCCTGGACTCCACGTGGACTCCAGGATTCCACGCCGGGAACTGGCACGCGGCGTGATTTCCCACGCGCGGTTGCAGGCTGTTCTGATTGTCGTCTGCTGGAGGAGACAACATTGTGTTTCCTTATAAGGAATAATGCCCAGGGTTGCACCGAGGGCGTGGTGAAAGGGTATTCTAGATTCC
>OCTA010003832.1_pt1 | contig 13319 bp, 8 predicted proteins | sample 1538991 | NCBI WGS metagenome assembly OCTA01 (sample SAMEA3539302, study PRJEB22396) | soil metagenome | biome: tundra; feature: field; material: soil | place: USA | collected 2010-05 | depth 0.15 m
TCGATGTTTTCACCACGCTCAACGTGCAGCACCTGGAAAGCCTCAACGACGAGGTATGGCACATTACCGGCGTGCGCGTGCGCGAAACCGTGCCGGATTGGGTGGTGGACGCGGCGGACGAAGTGGTGCTGGTGGATCTGACGGCGGAGGCCTTGCAGAATCGGTTGCACCGCGGCGTTGTGTACTCGGCCGAAAAGGCACAGAAGGCCATGGAGAATTTCTTCACCGAAGCCAATCTGACGGCCTTACGCGAGATGGCGCTCCGCCACACGGCGCACGAAGTGGAGGGTCGGCTTTCGGACTTGGAGGCGCCGGCGCGCGATCGGACACCCACGACGCGGCCCGAGGCCGAAGCCCCGGCGCGCCACGAACGCATTCTCATTTGCCTGACCGAGCGGCCGTCGACGGCCGTGCTGATCCGGCGGGGAAAACGCGTCGCGGATTATTTGCACGCGGATTGCCTGGCGGTGCATGTGCAGCGCAACTCCAGGCGCGGCGGACCGCAAGCCCGCAGCGGCGCGCTCGAAAAGCATTTGACCTTCGCGCGCAACTTGCATATCGAAACGCACGTCCTAAAAGGTAAGGACGTGGCGCGCACCATCGTGGATTTCGCGCGCGAGCAGAATATCACACAGATCTACTTGGGCCGGGCGGGCGCTCGCGCCTTCTGGGGCGGGGTCGGGAGCACGGTTCACAGAGTAGTGCGGCAGGCGCGCGACCGCGAAATTACGGTTGTGGCAGAACGCTTGCGGTAACTTCAACTTCTTCCAGTCGCTTTCGCAAGATCTTGCCGACCTCGACGGGGTTAAAGCGATCAATGCTCGCCGCCGCCTTGAGCTTGGACTGGATTGCTTCCTGTACGGCGCTGTTATCTCGCAAGCCATACAGAAACAACAGCCTATCTTCCAAGTCCCTCTGAGACGGATATGCCCACCGCATCCGACTGGTGAACGACCCAAATAGGTCTTCTTCGCGAATGTAGTCCTCCTCAAATGCGACAAGAAACGAATTGCTGGCATCCATGAATTCCAGATTCCCAGAGTAGCCCGTAGCAATCGTGGGCTTTCGGAAGAGCAGTGCATCCGCCATCGTCAGACCCCACCCTTCAGAGTGGTGAGCGCTGACGTACACATCGGCGCATTCGTACAGCGCGGCGACCTGGCCGTCCGTCAGGTTGGCGTTGACGACGATGATCCTTTCATCGGAAATATGGGGCTGCTGGTCGCCCATGCCGGCCTTGACGATTAATCTTGCGTTGGGCATCTCGCAACGCAGCCTCTCGAATGCATCGATGAGGAATTGAACATTCTTGCGCTTGTCCCACACCTTGGTAATCGTCAAATAATAGATGCACGCCGGCTTGAAATTAATCGTCTGCCTGACCGCCGCGCGATCGAGATCGGAACACCTCAGGTCGCGATCGAGCACGTATGGAACGACGTGTACGCGCGCGTGGTAGCGCTCAAAGACAGCCCTGCAGTACTGCGATGGCACCCATACTTCTTGAACGTGCTCCAACGACCGCTTGTAGGAGTCGGGAAGGTCATCTGCTTCCCAGAGAGCGCATGACACGACATATTTGTCTGCAAGCCCATATGCCCGATACATCGCAGCGTAGTCGTGGGGTTCACAGTGCAGGATTACGGCATCCGCCGCATCGACCCCGGAGACAAAGGAATGCCATTCCCGTATCAGGCCGCAGTACGCCTGGGCAGTTCGAAAATGGCTGCTGTATTTGGAGAATATGTACAGGAGTTTCACGTGCGACCCTAACCCGCTGCAGCCGCGGCAGAACGCGATTCATACACGGGCTCAGGACGGGCGCTGGCGGAAACAATGCGGCAGATCCCTTTCTTCGCCAGCCACAAGATGCAATCGCGTGAGTAACCCTGGTCAAGCAGATCGGCAATCCTGGTTGGCGCTATACGGCAAAGTCGAATGAGATCCCGAACCTCGGTAACCTGCCTCGCGTTACCAAAGCCCCAGAAATCGGTGATATTCTGTTCTGTCCATCTCCCTCCGGACGACACCAGCATGTCATGAGCCGACAGCGCTTCATCGGCGTAGTGAGAAAAGAAGCTGTTGTAGTCGAATGATGCCCGCTCACGCGTCTGAACACTGCGCGCGCGTTCAAGCTGATCCGTCCAGAGATCCAGGTATTGTCTGGCGATTTGCGGCCACGTATAGTGCTCGATCACCCGCGCCCTCGCTCGACGCCCCATGGCTTCCGCCGCAATAGGATTGCTCGCCAAGTACTCCAGCCGGTGCACGAACTCATCGATGTCCACAACAGTCCGCTGTGAAAGATAATTAGCGAGTTCCGGCGGATGCAGTAGGGTGGCAAAGGCGGAAACGAAATGGGCGGATTCCACAGACCACTTGGTCCTTAGCAGGAAGCCTGTCTCCCCATCGACAACCAAGTCGCGATACCCGCTCCAACTGGTAGCGACAACGGGCCTGGCGTGAGCCATCGCCTCCAGGACCGCAATGCCGAAGGTCTCCTGAATCGAGTCAACCGGGGAAACGAATGCATCGCAGGCCGCGAAAAGGCTGGATTTGAGGAACTCCGGAAAGTTTTCCAATATCAAAGTGCGGCTGGTAAGTTGGAGAGCGCCGAGATGCGCACGGAGATGCGCGATATATGCCGCACTGGGGCTCTGACCGGCCAGGACCAGTCGCACGTCGCGCCCGGAGGCCGCGAGGCGCGCAACCGCTCCCAGAAGCACATCCAGGTCGGCCTTATATCCTTGTGTCAGACGCCCAATAAAAAGCACACAGAACGCGCCCGCCGGAAGGTTCAGCAGAGATCGGGCGTGTTCCCGGTTGAGCGCCTCCTCGGGCGGCAAATCCGTGCCGAGCGGGATGTCGATTATTCGAGGACCCGCCATCGCGGCCGCACCGCAGCCTAGCCGCCTCGCGATCTTCTCCGCGCCCGCTTCGAAAGCGGTCTCCAGCGCACGGTGCCCTGCCCGGCTTGTGGCCACCATAACGTCGCATTCCTCGGCAGCCATGAGGATGCGCGTACATTGCCACACCAGCTCGGGAAAGCACACCGCGTGCAGAACACCGCAAATCGGCACGCAACCCGGCAGTTGTTCGCGCACGTCGCTGAAGACCGGCAATAAGGGCGCCCCTCCAACGAAAACGTACTCCCCCACCTCGGCGGCGGTAGGTAACGAAGGCAGACCGCGCACGAGAACCCTGCCTCCGAACTGCCTTTGCAAATGTGAAACGTCCGGGCTACCCCACCCGAACTCCGGATTTCTAGTGACGGAAAGCGGGAGTCCGGGCCGCCAGAAATCCCACTTCAGCGTGGAATCCGCTGCCAGCGTTGACTGGATAAGCTGATTCTCAGCTACCGTAGCCCCGTAAAGATCTCCCCTGTCAGAACGGTACGGCTCCAGGGTTTTTCCAAGGAATGTTCCGCAAACCATCGTCTCAAGCCCCCAACTCTCCGGTTCTGTTTAGGTAACCACCTGAGCCGGGATGCTGTCAAGAGGTCATTTCGCAGGCTGTCATTTCGCAGGGTCGGGCCACACAGGACTGCAAGACCGCACTGCCGGTGCCGCCAAGCAATGTAACTAAATCGTAACGCAGCAATATCTCTCATTGAAATCAGCTACATATGGACACATAAAGTTGGCAAAGGTTGGCGCCGCGCCGGACCGGCAAAAAAGTTCTTGCTTTTCTTGGCGGAATGTTCCAAACTACCAGACAATAGGGTAGCGCTCGGAGGCTGGCCGTGGATGACGCACGCGATAACGAATCAAACGAGCAGAAACCAGAACAGCAGGCGGGGGGGGGGATCGACCGCCGGAAGTTCTTGGGTGCGCTGGGCGCCGCTGCGGCTGCGGGGGCTTTCCTCGGGCGGGGCGGACCGCTTAAGGCCCAAGATGCGGTTTATTGGTTCTATGATTCGTTCGGGAACGTGGTTCCCGCGGCTGCGGACGCCATAGCGGCGGGAATCTTACCACCCCCACTCCCGGAAGGAGTTTCGGCCGGGTCCTTTTCGCCACTTACAAGTTGCGACGAAACGTACGTCACGGGCGGCTACGCCCAGCCGAACATCCTTGTGATCATGGTGGATCAGATGCGGCTTCCACGCTGGCTGACGCCTTCCCAGCGAAGCACGCTCTTCTCGAACATCATGCCCAACGTTTACGGTAGCGGCTCCAGTTCCTTGGCCTACAACGCGGTTAATTTACCTAATTACTTTGTGGCTGACACCGCATGCACGCCCTCCCGCGCCACCTTTCTCACCGGATTGTATGCGCAGCAGACCTGCATCTTCCAAACTCAAAGTCTAGGCGCAACCCCACCGTCACTGCAGCCGTACAACAACGGCGCCGGATTCGCCACAATCGGGGATGTGCTCCGCCAAAGGCTGCCCATCAACTGCGACGGCGGCGTCAATAGCCTCCCCTACGACACCGCCTGGATCGGAAAGTGGCACGTATCGGACTTGGCGTTCGGCACGGGCGCGGACCCCACTGGAGCGAACGGGCCCTTGGACTACGGATTCACCAGCCAATTCTGCATCCCAACAAATGCTTACTCGACGCCCTACCATAACGCCTATCCATCTCCGAACGGCATGGAGAACGAGAGCACCGGTGGCGACAACCTAATCGGCGGCCTGCCACAGTTCACCTATAACACGGCTGCGGGCGATCCCGGTGATGTAAATGCCCATACTCTTAACATCCATCCCAGGACCGGCTACCTCCAGCTCAGCGATGCCGCCATTTATCATGCGTTCCACAGCTATTGGTTAAACACTGCGCCTTCGCCCTGGTTCCTGGCTCTCAGCTTCGTTGGCCCCCACGACATACAGAGTTTCCCGTGGGCATTTGGGCTTTCATCGAATCTAAATGGCCAAGCCTGTGGCCCATCGAACGATTTCGCTTGTAGCAGTCACGGTCCTACGGTTGGATTTTACCCGCCGCCCGTACTAGGCTGGACGGACAACTACGACTCAGCTAACATCGTCAGTTTCAATGGACTGCCGTCTTTGTACAACGCAAGCAGCGCCCCGCCCAACGGCTGGAACAATACTGAAAGTCCGGAGAGCAACCTGTATGGCAGCGCCGGCGGCAAGCCTGTCATGCAAGCATATTTTCAGTCTCAAGTCGACGCGCAGGCAGGACACATCTACACCGCTAACGGATGGAACACCTTCCTAAACTACTACTACTGGCTGCACGGTAGCGTAGATACCCTGATCGGCTTGGTGCTGAACGACATCCGGGGTATCTACAAAAGCGGACATTCCAAGGAGCCGGTAATAATCTTCACGTCGGATCACGGTGATTACGCGGGATCTCACTCCATGCACGCCAAGGCGGGCGCACTGTATGACGAGTCGTTGAATGTGCCTTTGCTCATCCACATGAAGAACCAGGTTAACGCCACATCGAGGAATTTCTTATGTTCCAGCGTCGACATGCTCCCGTTCATCTACACGCTGGCCCTCGGAAACGAGAGCTGGCGGTCTAACCCGAACGATATGGTCAGCTACCTTAACAACAGGGAGTCTATATTCGACTCCATCATGTACGGCAACGCGGACTCCCGCCGCTTAGCGCCGTACACCAATCAGGGCGGTTTCGGCCACACAGGTAGTCCACTGCCCTATGTTCTTCACACTACCGACGAATATCCCGAGGCAGCGTACCCGGCCGGCGATCCCGTGCCAAGCCATGCCATCGCGTTCCGCACGCTCGACAAGACGGTGGTCTACCAGGACGGGAATACCGGCATGAACTTTTTCGGCGGCGGAAAGCTGGGTATGTACACCGCGTGGCTAAATTGCACAACATATCCCGATGCGGCCAGGACCGACGCGCGCGCGCCGCAATTCGAGTTCTACGATTACTATCCTCCGGGGAACAACTATGGTGAGATGGGCAATGACGCGTTCAATTCGGGGTGGGCTTGGAATGCGGCTACCGCCGGTGTATATCTGAACAGCTACAATAACATCATGGGTCAGGAGTTGTATCGCATTGATCCGAAGTTCCAAAACGCGTTCAACACTGCGTTCAACGCGTACATGAACTTCCTGGGCAGCACGCAAGGTGGCGGGCCGTCGTGTACTGGAATTGAGGTGGGTCCCCCGAACACTATACCACCGCCTTAGGCGCGGCGCGATCCCGTGTGAGGAACGGCAGTGCGAAACGTCTTTTTAGTTCCAGCCCATCTAAAGGTGCTTGAGGCAAGCCGGATAGCGGCGGCGTAACTGGCCAACCGCACGAATTGGACTTTGTGGGGCGGCCAATCTTGGCCGCAGCGCGCTTTCAGCCGGCTTGGGCGCGCTTGGAATGCCGGTCCGCAGGCAGGATTGCCTGCCGACATCAATTGGAACTTGAGGAGGTATATCATGAGGCATTACCCGACAGCGTCCTGCGTGCTGGCTGCTCTGATGAGAGGGCGCCGGAGATTTCGCTTTGTGCTTTTCGCCGTGCTGGCAATTCTCATGCAGAGGGTCGTCGCCGCGCAGTCTCCACGCTATGAAACGCTCTACAGTTTCAAGGGCAGCCCCGACGGCGCCGATCCAAAGGGCGCGCTGGTGATCGGTAAGTTTGGCGAGCTGTATGGCACCACTTTCGCCGGAGGTACATCGGTGCTTGGCACGGTTTTTGTGCTGACGAAGGCCACCGGGCACTGGAAGGAAACCGTGCTCCACAACTTCAGTGGGTCCGACGGACAATACCCCCAGTCAGCCTTGATTTTCGGTAGCACGGGGGCGTTTTACGGCGTCACGGTTGGGGGCGGATCGGGCGCCTCGGGCACAATCTTCGAACTAGCGCCGCCCTCCACTTCCGGAGGTGCCTGGACGGAGACCGTCCTGTACAACTTCGTCTACACTGGCAACGGGCAGAACGCCGTTCCGAACGGGCCGCTGCTTATTGGCCCGGGCGGAACGCTATACGCCACCACCGAGGGCGGGCCCAATGGTGGCGGCTTCAAGCTCGGATTGGCAGTAGCTTTAGTACCGCCCGCAACCCCGGGAGGCGCCTGGACGGAGAAAGAACTATACACATTCGGTTTCAACCAAGGGGAGCAACCCTTCGCGGGCGTGGTGTCCGAAGGTGGATCGTTATTCGGGACCACCATCTTCGCGGGCGATCCAATTTGTGACTGCGGGACGGTCTACGAGTTGACCCCGCCGGCGACTCGAGGCGGCACTTGGGCGGAGACGACGATTCACGTCTTCGGCGAGACGCCCGGCGACGGCCAAGAGCCGTTCGCCGCGCTCACGGTAGGCCACGGCGGAGTGCTGTATGGTACCACTCGATTTGGTGGCTCCGGGGTGTGTCACACGTCGGGTTTTACTGAGGACGGATGTGGCACCGTGTTTCAGTTGACACCACCAACAACGCCGGGCGGCACCTGGACAGAGTCTATCCTCTATAGCTTCACAGGGACTAACGGCGACGGGGTTGCTCCGGTTGCAAGCGTCGTGGTGGGTAAGAGTGGCGCGCTCTATGGCACGACCGAGTGGGGCGGAAGCGCCACGTCTGATTCGGCTTGCCCCGCGTCATATGAAGTAGTTGCGGGCTGCGGCATCGTATTCGAGCTTACGCCGCCAACCGCGCCCGACGGCGCCTGGACGGAGACAGTGCTGCACAGCTTCTCGGGCGCGAACGGTGACGGCGCTATCCCCGTGGCAGGTCTGGCCCTGAGTTCGACCGGTGTGCTCTATGGCACCACTTCCGCGGGTGGGACTGGGGGAAGAGGCACCGTATTTGCCGTCGCCCCGTGATCGAGTCGAATCGAAATTAAATGCCTTACCTGGTGAACGGACAACTGGTTACGGACGACCGTATTCGTGCCGAAGAGGTGCGGATAAGTCATCGCCCGCAGTGGCGGGATATCGCCGACGAAACTGTGCGCGCCAGGCGTGTTAGGGCGGAGGCTGAGTTCTTGGCAATTGACGTTATGCTCGTAGAGCAGATTGCAGCTAGCGATCCCCGCCCCGTTGATCCGGTGCAGATAGAGCACCAGTTGCGGATGCAGAAAGCCATGGGGAATTGCCGAAGCGCCTATGACGACCGCCAGGTACGCGAGTGGATCGAATGGAACCTCCGGTTGCAGCGCACTGCCAGCGAGATGACCGCGCGCGCCGCCAAGCCAACCCCCGCTGCCATTGAAGCGTTCTATCAGGCGCACCGCGAAAACTTCCGCGGTTGCGCCGTGTTCGAGGCGTCGCACATTGTAAAGCACGTCAATGAGCAACAGGCTGAGGACCAAGCGCGCGCGGGCATCGAGGCAGCGCTAGTGGACCTGGAGAACGGCGCCGCTTTCGCGGAAGTAGCGGATCGCCATTCCGACTGCAAGGACAAAAGCGGCGATCTTGGGCAATTCCTGGCGGGAACGATGGTGCAAGAGTTTGAAGATGCGATCCGCGATCTGAAGCCCGGCGGACGCACCGGTATCTTTCGCACGCCGTTCGGTTTCCATATTGCGGAGTTGCGCCACAAGACTCCCGCCGGTCCGTTGGACTTTGAGGAAGTCCGGGAGGACATCAAACAGGTCCTCACGAAGATCGGAGAACACGAGGAGTACGTGCGCGTGGTCGCTGAGCTACGGTCGCACGCGGATATTCGCTGGATTCCGGAAGCCGCGGCGCCCAAACAGAACCGCGAGGCCGAGGAAATGGCTGCGTCTTCCTGAAGTTGCGTTATGGTCCGATCGCTCGAACCGAATCCCATACCCCCTGCGGAAGCACCTCGCCCTCCGGCTTGCTGCGTACCCACCAAGCAGCGGTTGGCTCAGCTCCATACATCGAGAGCCGCCTCGGCCGGTCGGCCGCGCGCCACCGCCGGTTCACTCAAGAATATGGTTCGCCTGGAAGGCGCGTTTCGCATGGGTAGCGAAAGCCCGGATGCTTTCCCAACCGATGGTGAAGGCCCTCTGCGGCAGGTGTCCTTGACTGCTTTCTACATTTCCAAGTTCGCGGTCACGAATGAACAGTTTGCGGAATTTGTACGCAAGACGGGGTATCGCACCGAAGCTGAGCGTTTCGGCTGGTCTTTCGTGTTTCGCAACCACGTGCCCGCGCCGCTGCGCGGAGCCGAAATGCCCGGCACGCCGTGGTGGGTACGGGTCGATGGAGCCGATTGGGCGCACCCGGAAGGTCCGCAAAGCTCGGTTGTCCAACGATCCAACCATCCCGTGGTACACGTCTCCTGGAACGATGCGCAAGCGTGGTGCGATTGGGCAGGATATCGTCTGCCCACCGAAGCCGAGTGGGAGTTCGCCGCGCGCGGCGGACTCGACCAGAAGACCTATCCGTGGGGCGACGAACTTATGCTGGGCGGTCGGCACATGTGCAATATCTGGCAGGGAAGATTTCCAGACACCGATCTGGGCGAGGACGGCTTTACCACCGTGGCTCCGGCGGACAGTTTCGAGCCGAATGGCTTCGGCCTTTTCAACGCGGTGGGAAATACCTGGGAGTGGTGCGCGGACTACTTCGACGCCGCGTGGCATATCGACGCCACGCGGGCAGATCCAATCGGACCACCATCCGGGAGCCGGCATGTGAACAAAGGCGGCTCCTACTTATGTCACGAGTCATATTGCTGGCGCTATCGAAACGCGGCTCGCACTGGGACCGATCCGGATACCTCAACGGGCCACATAGGTTTTCGGGTGGCGCGGGATTTGTAGCCTGGGATTATCACCCGGACCCGCACGGGACACACTCCGCGACGGAATCGGTGCGGCTGCGTGACGATTGTACTTTGACGCAAACAGGAAGATCGCCCCAACTATGTGGGCCTGTTTGGAAAGCCTGTATGTATCGGATCACATCTAAGGATCTCTACCAGCGGGATGGGGCGGCCCATTTCGGCGGAGTCAGGTGCTAAAGGTCCATTTCCCGCATGGGCTGGGGGACTGCGTCCACTTCGCCCACCAGCTTCCGCTATACACGTGCCGCGGACATCGCTTTACGGTCGCATGCGATCCCGACAAGCAAATTCTCTTTGCGGCCTCCGACGTTCAGGTGACATCGGACGTCTCCTGCGCGGCTCGCATAGAATGGCATGAAGGAGCTTCGCCCAACGCAGAGGCTTCTTGGAATAACGCTTGGCGGTGGTCCAAGGCAGCACGCAACGTCTCCGCGCCGCCCATGCCAGAAATCGGAACGCCACAAGACCTGTGGGATGAATACTGCAAGATTCGTTTGAACATCTGGCCCCACCTTCCAGCAGAAGCGCACAGGTCGGTCGAGGAGTGGCTGAGGCCGCTGCCACGGCCCCTTATACTGCTGCATACTCACGGCAACGCGTATGCATTGCGGAAGAACCTCACAACCGAGCAATGCTGGCAGCTCTACCGCCGCCTGCTGCAGGAAACCGACGGAACCCTGGTATTACTGGATTGGCACAGTCGGGTCCCCCGGCTTGGGCATTATCGGGTAAGACATCTGACCGATGACTGGACGGGCATCGCTACGCCTCAACTGCTGGCCCTGATCGGGCGGGCAGACCTGATGATCGGTGTGGATAGCGGGCCGTTACACGCCGCTCGCTTTACAGACACGCCTTCGATCGGTGTCTGGATGCGGGATGGAGCGCCGCCAACCTGGTGCTTGCCGCGGGCCTTGCAGGCCAACCTCGTGGTAGGGCGCGGACATCAGCAATGGAGCCGTCGCAGCCGCATCCCTTTCCATATTGTCGAATGCCCTGATCCTGAGCGAATGGTCGAAGTATTAACGACATTGGCGAAGTACATGTTGGAGCCGCCCCGATACCTTCATTCGACGCACAAAGGAGCGGATGTGCTGCTTCAATGGTTCGTGCGGCAGCGCATGTACGGCCACGCAAGTATTCTGGGCGGATACAGCGACCGGAATCACAGCTTCGACGTTCTCTTGCGGAGCATGTCGGAACGTTTTTTCACCCCTCAGGTCGTTGAGACGGGGTGCATTCGCGCTGAGGACGACTTTGCCGGCGCGGGATTCAGTACATATGTGCTCGGCTGCTATTTGCAAAACCGCGGCGGTCGTCTGATCTCCGTTGACAATAACCAGGAGCACACTGCTTTTGCACGTGCGTGGACGGAGTGTTTCGGCGACGCTGTGGAAGTGGTACAGGGCGACTCGATAGAATGGCTGCGCAGCACAAGGGAAAGGATTGACGTACTCTACCTGGACAGTCTCGATACCCAAGCCGCCGGCGCGGCTGAACATTGTTTGGCTGAGATAGAAGCGGCATATTACCGTCTTCATAGCGGTTCGCTCGTGGTCCTTGACGATACCCTGTACCGCTGCCGTGCCTATCATGGCAAAGGCGCCCTCGCGGTGCCATGGCTTCTCAACAGAGGTTGGGAAATCGTGTACTCCGGATTCCAAACGATCCTTGCTGCCCGGATACCACAGACCGGGCTTTCGTGATCGGAGGCTGCTCTTTGCCCCCTTAGCCGCCGACAGTCGCGCTGGCCAGAGCTCGCTGAATTACCCAGTGCAGCAGACTGGGCACGGATCAATTGACGGTCTAAGGATTGCGGGCGGCACTTTGAGGGTTCACAAATCTCTGGAGACGTGCGTTCTTATGCTGGGAATAACCTTGGGCGACAATTCGTTGATGGGAGACAAACTACAGTTTGCTTCTTTTCCAGAGAACTACTACCGGAATACTGGCGAGAAGGTGATTGATCTTGATTGCCTTTGGATTTATGACCACAATCCTTTCGTCGTTCGGGGTAGGGTCCCTACTCAGGTCATGAATTTAAAAGCCGAGCCGTGGCCGCAATTGCTGGGCCACACTTCGGTTGCCCAGTTTCTCGCGAAGCCAATATTCTTTTCCAGCGCCGACCGGACCGCTTGCATATTTAATCATATTGCATATCTGAGGCATCCGAGACTGTACGCATATGAGGATCTTCCCACAATTAATAATAGGATCGTAATACATACGACCGGCAGGACTTTCGATAGGACGATGAAAGAGGACCAACCCAAGGTTCTTGCCGACGAAATCATGCACTACATTCGCATTAAATATCGCAACTACGACCTCATCCAGGTGGGTTCAAAAGACGACGCAGATGCGCATGTCGTTGACTGCAGGGGTCTGCAGGACATCTGGGAGACGGTTAAGATCATAGCTCAGGCTGGTATGTTCATCGGAGTAGATAGCGGACCGTCGTGGATAGCAGCCAGTTATCCCGCCATTTTTAGGAAGAAGGTTCTGATGCAGTATTCACCCGAGTTCTTGAGAACCTCGTTTATCCCAATGCATTTACTAATACCGCATCAACATTGGTATGACGCCTCTTTTATATACTACAACCGCTCGAAAGACGATGCTGGCATCACCTATAGCTACCTCAAATTGTGATCGTGTCCGCGGGACCCCCTTTGTCGTAGATCGGCGGCGTTCGCCACGCCATCAACGATTGGTCGTTATGCCTACGACGCCTTGGTTTGGTAAGATTGGTGTCGAGGGTACGGGTATCGAGGCGATCTCGGGTGCGCGAAGCACGATCGAACGATGCCACCCGATTGTGCTTGTCGAGTTCTTGAAAAGCGATCGGCTAGCCCGTCTGAGCGTGCGCGTCTACTGGATGCGGGCTCGAGAGCTTCTCATGCGGTAATGCTATTGGGGTGGCGGCGGATACCTGGCTCGCAAGCCCGTCGCTCGGAACTTCGCGGGGTGGGGAGCACAGTGCACAGAGTCGTGCGGCAAGCGCGGGACCGTGAAATCACGGTTGTGGCAGAACGATTGCGATAGGAAGGACAGGCTTCAGCCTGTCGCTTCGCTCGCAATGCCTGCTAGGATAGGGGAGAATGTTCCGGTTCTGGGTATTGGGATTCCTTACATGTGCGCCCATCATGGCGGCGCCGGCGGCGACGGCGGCGGGCGAGAACGCTTGTGGCGCGGAGTCTCCCGAGATCGCGGAGGCTTTCGATCGCCTCTACAATTTCAATTTCCCGGCGGCCCACGCGGACATTAACCGGTATATCGGCGCGCACCCGCGAGAGCCGTTGGGGTACGCCATTCGTGCCGCAGCGTACCTTTTCTATGAACTGGACCGGCTGGGTATCCTGGAGTCCCAGTTCCTGATTAGTGATAAGCACATCGCCGACAAAAGAACCCTGCGCCCGGATCCGGACGTGCGCGCGAAGTTTCTGAAGGCGCTGGAAGACGCGCAGTCGCGGGCGGATGCGGCCCTGGCGGCGAACCCCCACGACCGCCAGGCATTATTTACCATGTCCATCGTCGAAGGCGTCACCACCGACTACATGGCGTTCGTGGAGAAGCACCAGATCGCCAGCCTGTCGCCCGCCAAGCGGTCCAACAGTTACG
>OCTA010003833.1_pt1 | contig 13319 bp, 11 predicted proteins | sample 1538991 | NCBI WGS metagenome assembly OCTA01 (sample SAMEA3539302, study PRJEB22396) | soil metagenome | biome: tundra; feature: field; material: soil | place: USA | collected 2010-05 | depth 0.15 m
GGCTTTATGGCTGGATGGTGGGCGGGCTCTTCCACGCAATGCACGAGGTGGACCCAGCATATTGGTTTGTTGGATTTGCAGTGGTGCTGACGCGCCTACAAGGCCAGCGGGCAGAAAGCGAGGACGACACCGTAGCGGCGGATAGCAGCGGTGTTCCGACGTAAGGCGAGCGCGCAAAACACGGGGACGATACCGAGGCGGCCGCCAGCAGCGAAATTGTTCCCCACGCACAGCTTGCGGAGGCAATCATCTACAGCCCGTCAACGGGGCAGCGGTTCCCGGTCTTTCTGTGGATCATCCTACGCTTATCCAGGCGCGGCCTTGTTTGCTACCTTTTTTCAGTATTGTCCTGATTTGACGCGCGCGCTATCCTTTGTATATGACAAGCCAGTTCTCTTGGTCGCTATCCCAATACTGCCTTCGGCTCGCCCACAATGCACCTAAATCTCGCATCTCATTGATTTCTCGGATACTTACGGTTCACTTGCCCGCGGTGCAACTCCTCGCTCTCTTTGTCCTTTTCTGCGTGGTCGGAATGCCATGCCAGGCACAAGCCACACTCGACAACTTTACTTCCCTTCGTACCAATCCGAACAATGGGAACTCGCCGATCTGGGTACCTGTGACGGGGGCAGGGAGCGGCGGCGGAATCATGCCAGACCAGACGCTATCGGTTGCCAATGGTCTCCTAACGGATATCGGCTCCCAAATGGACTCAACGGTCTACACGGTGGCTACACTGACCGCCGGAGCGACTACGACGATAACCCTTACAAGCCCAGCCAACTGGGTGGCAACCCAGACAGGGGTTACGTTCTCGAATGTCGTAGGTACCGGCTGCTCCATGCTGCCGACCGATGCCACGAATCCGCTCAACGGAACTATTACCACAGTCAACAGCACCACGAGTTACGTGCTGAATCTTAACACCACCGGCTGCTCATTGACGAGCGCAAATGTGTTCCTTAACTGCGCGAAGTCCTGCGGCGTCTACTTTATGCTGCTCACGTACCCTTATGTCTATTCCGAGAATGGATTCATGGGCGAATGGGTGCAGTCGGGTACGTGGAGCGCAAACTACAATCGCATGAACTTTTCCTTCGTCAGCAATGTGACAAGTCTTTGTCCGAACTGTGGCACGACCGGCGACTCCAATTTAGAGGTAGGCGCGTACATTAAGTCGCACCTGGATACAACTCCTACAAATCAAGGCGTCCATCCGTATCACGATTCAGGATTATCCGTCTACGCCGGACAGACGTATTATGTGGAACTCAACTGGAAGATGTTTTACTTGTCGGGGGGCCTATCCGCCGCAGATTATCCGTGGAATTATGGGCAGTATTATGATGCCGACGCGCCGCTTAACTATTTCGATGGCATGACGCATTTCTACTTCACCACGACGAGTCAGGGGCCTACATCCACTCAGGCGCGATGGTCAAGGGCTACAATCGCAATGTCCCCGGTCACGTTTTCTACCAACACCCCAGGGGAAGCGGATACCTACGTTGGCTCCTTGTACTATGGTTATACTGGCTTCCAATCTGGCGTTACGAATGGCCGCTACGACATTGCCTGGCAAAGTCCACCCAATGTTGCTGGGTCAATGCAGATCGCGTACTCCACGGCTGACATGCACGTCAACGGATTCAGCTCCGGCACTCTTGGAACTACCCAGCCGATGCACAACAGCAGTAATCGCTTAAATACATGGAGCACGCCGGACATCTATCCGCAGCCAGCCGTAGAGTACATCGCGTTGCGCCCGATTATGGGTATCGGCTGGGCAGCCACCGCACCATCCGGCGACATCATGGTCACGACCGGAAACACCTCGTTAACTGGCAGTAATGACGGAAACGTCACTGACTTCGGGATGGCCAACTGGTCCCATGTCACTGTGGCGAACGTCGGCGGCTGCACGGCGGCAAATGGCAATTGGACGATTGGATCTCAGTTACCGCAGGGTGCGTTCAATACTGTGGACAGCACCCTTACCCAAGTAGTCGTAACGGGCTCAAGCGGAGCTGCCACTGCCACTACATCTATTCCTCACGGCCTCACGCTGGGCCGCGTGGTGCAAGTGATCGATTACGATGACGGCTATTTTATGCAGGCCCAACCGGTCACAAATATCGTGGATCCATATAACTTCCAATTCACCTGGCAGGTCTGGCCCGGATTATATATGCCAGCGGGCACGTACAACAATTCCAGCATCATCCTGTACTACGGCTCCGCTGCGGTGCTTACGGGATCGGGGCCATGCAATGCGCCTTTCACGCCGTCTAACTATACGGGCAATTACCCGACGATGGTTTCCACGGATAACACTACGAACTTTACGGAGGTTCAGATCACCACTGCGCCCATTGCCTATTCGGCTTGCGACATCAACCACGATGGAGTGGTCAACGTTCTGGATGTTCAGTTGTACTGTAATCAGAATATATCTGGCGGGACGTGTACAAACGCTGTACAACCGATTATCACCGCCGCTTTGGGCGGCGTGTGTACTCTCCAGCAGTAGCGATATCCCCGGCTCGCGGCCGATGTAGCCCCGCGCGTCGATCTGTATCGTCGCTTCGGGACGGAGGGCGGCACACGCCCGCCGATGTCTGCAAGAACATCAATTCTCCTCGGGCGGCGAAGCCAACCCTGCGAACGAATCGCCCGAGGTGGGACGTTGAGGGGTGCGCTCGGATGAGCGGCGCGATCCAGGGTCGCCGACGCAAGGCTTGGGTGTCTCTGATGTTTTCCGTATTGTATGCCCAATTCCAAGGCGGAGACACTCTGGAAACAACTAAACCATGGTGTACCCGGTCCATGGGTAACGTATGAAGGAACCAACTTGTTCGCCAGTGGCTCTGCCTGAAGCGAACACGACGGTAAAGACGGTGCTCCTTCTGGCGTATTACTTTCCGCCGGATAATACCTCTGGTGCCCGTCGGCCGTTCCGATTTGCGAAATACCTTCCTGCAACAGGATACGCGGTCGAGGTGATCTCGGCCGCAGCCGGACTCGAGGGGTGGCCGCATGTGCATACTACCCCAGCAAGAGATCAGGCCCGCGTGACTCGGATCTGGAGCAGTGGACTGTCAGGCATCCAAACACACGTGCTCCCCTATAACGACCGGCTGCCTTGGATTCCGCATGCGGTCCACGATGCAAGTGCGGTGATCACCCGCACCGGCGCCCTCGCTGTACTATCAACTTCTCCGCCGGTCTGCACTCACCTAGCCGCTCTGTGCCTTAAGCACCGGTTTGGCATTCCTTGGGTCGCCGATTTCCGCGATCCGCTTTACGGCAATCCATTCCGCAGACGAAAGCTTGCCTGGATGTACGACCTCGCTCTAGAACGGCTGATCGTGAGTCAGGCCGACGCCATCATTGCGAACACGGATACCGCCGCTGAGGTTCTTCAGCGACGATACCCACGCTGGCGGAACAAAGTTCGGGTGTTGTGGAACGGCTATGATCCCGAGGAGGATATTGGACCGCGCCCGATCACGGATCGCCCCTACCACCTCATGACGCATGCCGGCAGTATCTATGGCGGACGACATCCTGGTGCGTTGCTGAAGGCTGTGGCGCACCTGATCGATACCGGACGCCTAAGGCCCGATCAGTTTCGGTTACAGTTGATCGGGCCCATTGAATTTGATACGGGTTGGCACCGCGAATCTCACTTCGAGCGGTTGGTTGCAGGCGACTGCTTAACGTACACAGGAACTGCGGTAGCCGAAAGCGAGGCACACCGGGCGATGGGTGTTTCCGATTCATTGCTTCTCCTGGACACCAATTCTCAGAACTGTGCCTTGCAACTGCCGGCTAAGGTGTTCGATTACGTTCTCATCGGTCGCCCGGTGCTGGCGTTTACCACAAGAGATTCTCCAACGGAGCGCGTACTTGCTGGCAGTGGAGTCCGTTATATTGCGGTGTATCCCGACGACTCTGCGGAAAGTGCGGCTAATAAGGTGATGGCTTGTATGAACCTGCCGTCCGACGCTGTTGCGCCCAGCGTTTGGTTTCGCGAGACATTTGCCGCGCCAGCCCAAGCTGTGGCAATGGCTGACATTCTGGATGAATTGGCTGGATGATCAAATGCTCTCTAAGGCGAGCATCCGGCAAGCAGTAATGTGATAGCGAATACCCAGTTGGAGAGAATGCGCATTACGGAGATTGTGAACAGCCTCGAGATCGGCGGGGCGGAGCGGATGGCTAGTGATCTAGCGCGGGGGTTGCAAGAACGGGGTCATGCGGTACACGTGATCTGTCTCCGCGGAACCGGACCACTGGTCAACATTCTACGGGAGTCTGGAATCGAAGCTTGCGCCCTGGAAAAAGGTGACGGCTTCAGCTTCAAAGCCGCGCGAATGCTCGCAGCCCAGTTGTGTCGTTCCGGGACCGAAGTGGTTCACACGCACAACCCCCTGGTCCATCACTATGGAGTTTTGTCGGCACGCTTAGCCGGCGTTCCCGTCGTCGTGAACACATTCCATGGGCCTGGTAACCTGACCGGATTCGGCAGAGTCCAGATGATCTTCGACGCCAGTTGCTTGTGGACAGATCGAATTGTGCCATGTTGCGACACGGTGGGAGCGCATTTGCGGCACGTCACGCTGGTTGCCCGGACCAAATTGACGGTCATACCCAACGGGATTCCTCTGGAACGCTTCAGGGCTATTCGCCCACGTAGGGTCGATGGCTATTTCGTAATCGGAAGCGTGGGCAGGCTCGTTCCTGTGAAGGACCATCAATCGCTACTTAAGGCGTTTGCTTTGCTCTGCCGAGAGGAAGCCCACGTTCGGCTGGAGATTCTGGGAGACGGACCGCTGCGCTCCAGCTTGGAACAAACCGCGCGCGATTTGGGCATCGGCAACTATGTCGTTTTCCATGGATGGAGCCTGGACGTCCCAGGATTCCTATCCCGCTTGGACACCTTTGTACTTTGTTCTTTGAGTGAGGGCCTTCCACTTACCCTGGTCGAGGCGATGGCCGCTGGCCTGCCGGTCGTCGGGACCAACGTCGGCGCCGTCCCGGAGTTAGTCCACGCCGCCGACTGCGGTTGGTTGTCAAGCCCCGGCGACCCAGGACAATTGGCTGCGGCGCTGCTACAATCGCTCCGCTGTGAGAAGCGGGTTCAGTGGGGTCTTCGCGGAAGAGACTATGTACTGGGACATAATTGCGTAGATAGTATGACGGACGCTTATGAGCAGCTATTTGAAAAGCTACTGGAAGACCGGCTTAAGCGGGTGGGGGTAGCAAGCAAGAGCTGAAGATTCCATCATGTGCGGTATAGCAGGTTTGTTTCGCGCGGGCAATCGCGCGGTCAATGAGGGTGAAGTCCGACAAATGGTCGCCGCGATGGTGCATCGCGGGCCAGATGGGGAAGGCGTGTGTGTTTGCGGCCCGATCGGGCTGGGGATGCGGCGTCTTGCCATCATCGATGTGGAGGGAGGAAACCAGCCCATCTGGAACGAGGATCGCACCATGGCCATCGTGTGCAATGGCGAGATCTACAATTATCAGTCATTGCGGGCTCACCTGGAGCAAAAAGGTCACCGTTTTCGGACGCATAGTGACGTGGAAGTGATTCTGCACCTCTATGAGGATTGCGGAGACGATTGTTTCGCGCAATTGAACGGCATGTTCGCCGTAGCCATCGCGGTATTCGGAGAGCAGAAACTGATTCTTGCCAGAGACCGATTCGGCCAGAAGCCGTTGTACTACTGGAACGGGCCTGAGGGGCTGGCGTTTGCCTCCGAGCTAAAAGTACTCGCTGCGATGCCGGCCTTTCCCCGCGACCTCTCCCGGGATGCCCTTGCCGGTTTCTTGAACTACCGGTATATTCCGGCGCCCCTGAGCGTTTTTGAGCACGCCCGGAAGCTGCGTCCGGGTAGTTGCCTGGTAATGGCCGAAAACTGCGCCCAGCAAATCCGCCGATACTGGCAAATCCAGTTCGATTCCACGGAGCACCGGAATGGCCGCCACGGGGAAGAAGAAATACGGGAACAACTCAAGCAATCCGTTAATCGGCACCTGATGTCGGAGCGGCCATTGGGCGTGTTTCTCAGCGGAGGTCTGGATTCCTCGGCGATCGTGTGGTGCATGCAGGAGCTGGGACACCGTCAAATCCATACTTACACGGTCGGCTTCCAGGGTTACGAGGAGAACGAGTTCGACAACGCGCGTCGTGTCGCCCACCAATTCAACACCAACCACCACGAGGTCACCCTCACGGCCGACGAGTTTTGGGAGTCCCTGAGCGCCGCGGCGTATTCGCTCGACGAGCCCATGGCTGATCTCACGGCAATTCCGTTGTACCACCTTTCCAAGAAAGCCCGCGGAGAGCTAGTGGTCGTTCTGTCCGGAGAGGGCTCCGACGAACTGCTGGCAGGCTACCCGGGGTCGGAAGAGATCCGCCGCTTTTTCGATCGTCTCGACAAATGGGGTCGGCTGCGGCCACTGGCGACAATGCTGCTCCACTGGAACTGGCCCCACGGCTTATCAGAAAAGCTAAAGACCATCGCCGGCAGCCACGCGGACTATCTCGCACGATACCCGACCTCTATGGGTTTCATCTTTGATGACGAGTTTCGTCGCAGAGAATGTGCGAGCCTCGCCGATTGCCACGATACTGTTGCGCCTCTCGAGGAGTTCTTTGCAAGCAGGCAGGACTGGAACGGATTTGACCTCCGTCTGGCTGCCATGATCGAGTGGTGGCTTCCGGACGACCTCTTGCACAAGGCTGACCGGATGACCATGGCGCACTCGCTGGAACTGCGGTGTCCATTTCTGGACGCCGATTTCGCGCGCTACTGCGCCAGCCTGTCGCTGGACGAAAAGGCACTGCCGTCCACTGGCGAAGCGCACCGCAAGGTAGCTCTAAAGCGGGCCTTTTCCGAGCTGTTGCCGGAAGGTATTGCGTATCAGACCAAGAAAGGCTTCCCCATTCCGGTCTATGCATGGCTGGCGGGACCCTATCAGAAAGCCGCCTCGGCAGAGCTGTCGCGCCCGGAGGCGTTGGGTTGCTCGTTGTTCAGCCGCGAGACGAGAAGCGAATTGATGAGGCGTGCCATTGCAGGCGACCTGATCAGCCAGCGGCGTGTGTGGTCTGTCATCGTTCTGAATAAGTGGGGCGATTGCTGGTTATGAGCATTCCGCGTGGGTGGTTCTTCCCAGTTTTCGATCACCTTCCCATCCACGCAGTCGAATTTTAACCATTTTCATGTTTCGTGATCTTTTGACAAGAACGAGTGCCTATTCGGTCAGTTTGGTCGTAGGCCGGCTTGCGGCATTTCTGTTGCTACCTTTGTATACAAGGTACTTGACGCCTGCTGACTACGGCATCCTCGAATTGCTCGACCTGTTGACCGCCGTATTTGGTCTGATTATGGGGGTCCAGCTAGGGCAGGGACTGTTCTACTACTACTTCGCGGCGCAATCGCAAGAGGAGAAAGCCAGGTGGATCAACGCCGGCTTTGTCGGGTCATTCCTCTTCGGCGGCATCTGCATCGCCCTCGGCGTTGGTTGTAGCCGGCTGTTGAGCGGTGTGGTCTTTGGTACGACACGGTATGCAACTTTCGTTTCAATCGGTTTTCTGGTTCTGGGATTGTCGTTGCCGATTGAAGTGGGGCGGTGCTGTCTGCGGGTACTCGATCGGCCGCGTACCTATGTTTGGACTACGGTGGCCGGCACGGCCATCGGCATCCTCCTCAACGTTGTGTTTTTGGTCGGTTATCATGCCCAGGTCAAGGGTATGTTAGTGAGCGCCCTACTCACATCGATTGCATTGGCAGCCTTCAGCATTTTGAGTATTTGGCCATCTCCCCGATCCGCAAGGCTTTCGGCCGAAGTGGGCGCCATCATCAAATACTCCTTGCCGCTCGTCCTGAGCGGCCTGGCTGTCTTCCTCATTCACTATGGCGATCGGGTATTTCTGCGGACGTACGTGTCGTTGGATGTGTTGGGAGTATACTCACTGGCCTACAAGATCGGCATGTCGGTCGCCTTTATCCACCAGCCGTTCATCATGCACTGGAATGCCCACGTGTGCGAGATTGTCCAGGGCGTGAACGGTGACCGCACGTTCGCTCGGGCAACCACGTACCTGACCGCGATCCTCACGTCGGGCGCCCTGGCGTTGTCAATCCTCTGTGCGCCGGCTTTGCGGTTGACCGTTGGGTCGGGATTCTGGGGAGCCGCCACGCTCGTGCCCCTGCTGGCTACGGCATATTTGATACGCGCGCTGGGAGCTCACCTGCAGAGTGTCTTCATCGTGGCCGGTAAGCCGGGCCTTGAGGCGCGCGTGAATACTGTCGGCTCCCTGGCTTGCGTGGTGGCGTACGCGGTTTTGATTCCGCGCTTCAAGGCAGCCGGGGCGGCGTGGGCCACACTTATTGGGTTTACCGTGATTCTGTTGTACGGATTCTGGCAGGCGCAGCGTCTGCGAGCCTTCCCGTTCGAATACGGACGGCTGGCGCGCATAGCTCTGCTTGCGCTCGCCGCAGGCGGGTCTTTCTACTTGGTGCGACCGTCGGATGTGCTTAGGCAAGCTGCCGTTGGATGCGTGTTCTGTGGCGCATTTGCGGTAGCGTTATGGGCGGGTTGTCTCGACGGTGGCGAGCGGACCGAACTCAAACGGTTGCTGGTGGACGTGTGTCAGAAGGTATTGTCCGAGCGGCAAGCGAAGGTGGTGACGACATGATGACGAATGTACACATCGTCGGCGCTCGACCGAACTTCATCAAGCTAATTCCCACGTTAACAGTTCATATTGGTGCGGGGTTCGGCAACCGGCCTTCCGGTTGGTTTCTACATAGCGGCACCATCATCTTTGGGGTCTCCGAGCAGGAAGAGCGCCTCGCATGGGTGGCTGCTGGCAGGTTGGCTTTGAAGAACCTTCACGCGGTCGTGCCTCTTGGAGCGGTGGCAAGATGATTTCTATATCGGACCACACAATCTTCATTCAGTACAGCGGCCCGGTTTACCCTGGACTTGCCAAGGTTATAGGTAGCCGCAATCGTCTTATCGCCGCTCTAACGACGCACATCGCCCACAATGGCCGTTGCCGCACGCTCGAGTACATGAGCGCGCTGGCGGCTGAACATGGCGCACGTGAGGTACGTCTTGTGACCTGCACCTCGGAGTTGCCTCCGATGAAGCGCGGCGCAGAGGTCGTCCTCCTCTGGGCCGATGCTAACGGCATTGGATGCTCACCGCTGGAACGCGCGCTGAAACGATCCGGCGTTCATATTAGTGTCCTGAACGGTCGTAGACAATTCTTCGAACTGACGCCGGGGCGCAGGCGGGCCATGCAGTGCCGACGGGTAATGGAGAAGTTTCTGCTTGTGGAGGTTTTGTTCACAATATTGTTTTTTGTGATCACGCCTGCGCTCGTCGTTTGGGACGCCATTCACGGAAGGAGGTGAGAAGGTCATGGATAAGTCCGTAGAGAAGTGGTGGTCTGCACGGCCAATGACCTATGGCACGGAACATGGCACGGCTCACTACGATGTGGGTGATGGCCGTCAAGCAGACTACATCCCCGGAAGCCTCGAGTTCTTTCAACAGATCGACAGGACCCTCAACAGCTGGAATCGGCCCTTGCATGACGAATCTGGTCCTTTTGGACGGATTTTCAATTACGCTAAGTACTCTGACAAACCTGTCTTAGAGGTCGGATGCGGTATGGGAAGTATGGCGATGTATTGGAGCCAGCGTGGTGCTCGCATCACCGCCGTCGACCTTTCGGGTACAGCGGTAGAGCAGACAACCAGGCGACTTGCTCTCATGAATCTCCCGGGTACGGTGCGACAGGAAGATAGCCGCAGCTTGTCTTTTGCTAATAACTCGTTCGATTACGCCTATTCCTGGGGTGTCCTCCACCACTCGCCGAATCTGGCGGCGTCTTTGCGCGAGTTGCTGAGAGTAGTCAAGCCTGGCGGCGGCTATGGCTTAATGTTGTACCACCGCCATTCTCTTTACCAGTGGTATCGCATTCAGTATGTTGAAGGCTTTCTTCACGGAGAAAGCCACTTTCTGAAGCCGGTGGCATTGGCCAGCCGGTACAGCGATGGATGGGAGCACGAAGGCAACCCACACACATGGCCTGTTACGCGCCAGGAGATACGAAACATATTAAAGCCCCTTTCACAAAGTTTATCAATTCGAGTGCTCGGTAGCGAGTTAGACAACCTTCTGCCGCGATTGATTCCCCTGCCGCGGTTCCTCGCGTGGATGCCGCGCATCGGGATCAAGGCGTGGGCACGGCGCTGGGGCTGGAGCCTCTGGATCGAAGGCGAGAAAAAAACTGAATTGTGAGTCGAAGGTAGCGGCCCCCGAGCGGGCGGCGCTTTAATTCGGGGAGGGGCATCACGAGGCTTACGCCCAGGCCGGCTAGGCTGAATATGGAAGAGATCCGTCGAAGTTCTATCGCACTAATCAGCAGGACAGGACAGTTGTTGCTTCTTGACTGCTACGGCCACGGACAACCTGGATGGAGGCTCACGTGCAGCTTTGAGCCGCCTGCTGGGATCGGCTGCGCGAGAGGGTGTAGGACCACGCGAATGATCCAGTCGTCGCACGCATACTGTCGCTACCAATGGCTCGATGAGCTTTGTGCTATGTTGCCCTCCGGCCCAACTGATTGCGAGTGGCTTACGCTAAGGGAAGAGTTGCTTAAAGTTCCGGTACGATCATGACCGCACCTACTGCCGTTCCCTACTTGGATCCGGACACGTCATTCCGGTCGCATCCGCGCGAGATGGAACGAGAGCGGGTTTTGATGGGCCTGATTCGCTCTGGAGAATGTGCCCTCGACATTGGAGCCCGCGACGGATACTATTCCGTCCTGCTTGCTCAGCGCTTTGCTCACGTCGCGTCCTTGGACCTGGCACCGTCGAGAGTCCATGATCCTCGCGTTGAGTGCGTGGCGGGCGACGCCACCGCGCTCCCTTTTCCGGATCGCTCGTTCGATTTGGTCTTTTGCGCCGAGGTTCTCGAACACATCCCGAATGTCGAGCGGGCCTGCCGCGAGATTGTGCGCGTCACGCGAGGATGCGCTGTTATCTGCACCCCGTTCAACCAGGATCTTCGCGTAGGCCGGATGCGCTGTCAGCAATGCGGTCGCGTATGGGGTCCATGGAAGCACCTTCATAACTTTACCTTGAAGCGGCTCGAAGCCTTGTTCCATCCAATGCGCGGGGATTGTGTCGTATACACCGGTTCTACTATCGAGCGCACGACCTGGGCTTCGGCTGCATTGATGGATTTCGGCGGACATCCTTGGGGAACGTATCACGGTCCCGAGCCGTGCGCGTGCGGTGCCGTGATGCGGCCTCCCGAAATCGGAAAGATCGGGAAAGCCTTTGCCTTTGCGGCTTGTGCGCTCGACGGCGTGCAAAGGCGATTTATCCGCCCGGTACCGGATTTGATTAGCGTGCGGTTTGAACCCTGACCGATCCTGTCGCTATGGCCGAGCCGTTGGCGTTCGGCCCGCTTGGGTACACGCATCGGGATCAAGGTGTGGGGACTGCGCTGGGGCTGGAGCTTCTGGATCGCAGGCGAGAAACAACTGAATCCTGAGTCGGAGATAACGGCTCCCGAACCGCAGCACGTTAATTGTTAGATTCCGCGGATCACCTCAGCCCACCGTCAATAGCCACAAGCATTGTTGTGCACAGAGACAGATCCTCTATGAACTCCGTTCTGAAGCTCTCATGCGTTGTCGGTGCCCGACCGAACTTCATCAAGATAGCGGCTTTGATCGCTGAATTCCGGCGGCGTTCTTTTGAGGTGCGATTGATTCACACGGGGCAGCACTTCTCGCCGGAGATGTCGCAAGCATTCTTCGACGACCTGGAACTGCCGGCGCCGGACCTGAACCTGGAAGTGGGCGCCGGCACGGGAACGTTTCAAACGGCCGAGGTGATGAAGCGGCTCGAACCGGTATTCCTGGAGAATCGTCCGGACCTGCTGGTGGTGGTGGGTGATGTAAACTCAACGCTGGCGGCATCGCTGGTGGCCGCCAAGCTCGGCATTCCGATTGCGCATGTCGAATCCGGTTTGCGGAGCTTCGACCGGACCATGCCGGAGGAGATCAATCGCGTATTGACGGACGCGATTTCAGACTACTTGTTCGTGACCGAGCCTGATGGGGTAACGAATCTGCTGGCTGAGGGTGTGCCGCGGCAAAAGATCCACTTCGTGGGCAACGTGTTGATCGACACGCTCCTGCGGTTCAGGGAGAAGGCGGCCCACTCTCGCATCCTAGAACAGTTGGAGTTGCACGCGAAGCAGTACGCGGTAGCCACCTTGCACCGGCCGTCGAACGTGGATCCGCCCGAAAGATTGAATGACCTGGTCGAAGTCTTGGTACAACTGGCGAAGCGACTGCCGGTCGTCTTTCCCGTGCATCCGCGAACCCGCGGACGGATGGAAGCGGCCGGCCTGAGTGCGCCTCATCTGCTCTTGACAGCACCGCTGGGCTACCTGGACTTCCTGAGATTGATGAGCGAAGCGCGCCTGGTGCTCACCGATTCCGGCGGAATTCAGGAGGAGACGACGATCCTGGGAGTACCCTGCCTGACGGTGCGGGAGAATACCGAGAGGCCGGTAACCGTCGAGAAAGGCACGAACCGGTTGGTAGGGGCTGACCCTCAGCGGATTCTGGAAGCAGCGATCGAAGCGCTGAGTGCAAATGGAGTGCACGCCACGGTTCCCGAGCTGTGGGATGGGATGGCGGGCGCGCGCATTGCAGATGTGCTGGAGCAAGCAGTTCCGGCAGGGATGGTAGCGAGATGACCGGCCCGATGAAGAGGGTGGTCCAGTCCGCCGGGCGCTGGTTGCCGAACCGTGGCCCGATCTGAGTACGAGACGCTGGTCTACCGCCGCATCAATGAACGGCGGATTGAATGTTAGTACAGGCGCCGGGAGAGGGGCCGGAGAGTCTTTACGGCAGTTCGACAGAACTTCGGGCTGTCACACGCGCATTGCCAGCTTTGAAAATACAGTCAGAGCTTGGTTGGATTGCACGTATGTTCATCGCGAAGCATCCGATGATTGTAATCGGGCAGAGGGTGGCGACGCACTTCTTGGATCCGACGTCAAGGTGGGAGCGGAAGCCGCTCGCGACAGCAGTCGGTTAACGTTCGATTCGGGTCAATCGCAACCGACCTCATGGGTTGGCGTTCCTTCTAGTTCATGGCTGGCGCCTTTGACGGGCAAGCGGGCAGCCCGGGCAACTTGTGATGCTGGTGGGACTCCCCGTGGCGTATTCAGGGGTACTAGTTTGTCGAGCTGCCCTACCTTAG
>OCTA010003834.1_pt1 | contig 13316 bp, 7 predicted proteins | sample 1538991 | NCBI WGS metagenome assembly OCTA01 (sample SAMEA3539302, study PRJEB22396) | soil metagenome | biome: tundra; feature: field; material: soil | place: USA | collected 2010-05 | depth 0.15 m
GGGTGATCGCGGCGTACAGCCGGGCCTGGCAGTGATCCAGGCCGAAGGTGTCCTTGCCGAACTCGAAACCTTCTTCGACCGGCCACCTCAGGCCGGCCGCCCTGATCAGCCGGGCCTTGGTAAGGACCTGGCCCTCGGGCACGAAGCAGTAATGGAAGGCCAGTTCGCCGGTGCGCAGGTGGCGGCGGACCAGCAGGTGGTGCCGGGGGGAGGCGGCGGCGATCCAGGCCCAGGCATACCACCGCTCGCCCTTGGAGCCCTGGCCGGCGGAGCGGACCTCCCAGCGGCGCCTGTCCCTGGCCAGCCGCTTTACCGCCTGGGCGCAGGTGATCTTCGCCCCGCCGGCCAGGGTGAAGATGAAGTTCGACGCCACGCGCAGCACGTAGGCCTGCCCGCGTGATTCCAGGAACTGGCGCAGTTCGGTGCTGCTGCCGTAGACCTCGTCGCCGCAGATGAAGTCGAAGGCCAGCCCGCCGGCGCAGGCCTCCGCGCACAAGTCGATCGCGAGCTGGCCCCTGGTGCGGAACGCAAGCCCCGGCGGCAGCCCCGTGGCCAGCGACTTGACCGGGTCCCGGACCTGCTCAGCCGGGATCCACTGCCGGGCGCCGATCAGCGCGTGCCCGGTCTTCTCCCGCACGTACGCCAGGTGTACCGTGCTGATCCCGTTCGCCACCTTCCCCGCGCACCCCAGGTACTGGCGTTTCACGCCGGCCGTCGCCGTGCCGGCCTTTTCCTGCCCGGTCTCGTCAACCGCCCCGATCACCAGGTGCCCGCGCCGCCGCCGCCCCTTCCGCGCCGCCTCGGCCAGCCCCGCCACCGCGAACCGGCGCACCACGCCCATCGCCGCGAAGGTGTCCCAGGACGCGTGGTTTAGCAGCCGCTGCGTCTTGTCCGGCCTGCGGTCGCCCGCGTCCCGGGCGATGCTCCACCCGTTCAGCTCCGGCAGCTCACGCATGACCGCCCGCAGGTACTTGCCCGCCTGCAGCCACGGCCCGGTGCGGGCAAAGCACGGCCGCAGCCCCTCCAGCAGCTCCGCCCGTTTCCGCAGCGCCAGCTGCGTGCTTATCCTGACGGCAGCAGCCGCCTTCGATTCTGTTGTCTGCACAAACACATGATCGACAGGCGGCTGCCCTTTATGCCCGGGGCCGTCCAACCGACATCCTCCCCCAGGTCAGAGGCCGAAGTGCGGCTGCCGTAGTAGGGTCTGAAAAACACCCCGATCGGCTGATTTCTGTCATAAGGACATGGGTTAGGCTGTGCTGGTGAAATCATTCCGCTGGGCGCAGCAGCATTCTGCGCATTACCCGAAGCTCGGGCCGGTTCTTTATGCGACAAGTATTCAGTATTTCGCCATCCAGCTCTTTGTAGCGCTAAAATGGACGCCGCCTTATAGCCTGTCTCGCGATACGATTAGCGATCTAGGGAACACCGCCTGCGGGACCTGGAACGGACGGTACGTCTGCTCGCCGCTCCATAGCTTGATGAACGTGTCGTTTGTTGTGCTGGGCATTACAATGACGCTGGGATCCGTGCTCATCTCCCGCTATTTCGTAAATGGCCGCGCCCCAGAAGCCGGTTTCGCTGCGATGGCCATCTCCGGGCTGGGCGTCATAATGGTAGGCTTTTTCCCAGAAAATAGCGTGCCGACGCTACACGGACTAGGCGCAGCTATCCCGTTCGCGCTGGGAAATGCTTCGCTCATTATCCTAGCGCTTTCCTTTAAGATGCCAGCAGTTTTGCGCGTGTACTCTTTTCTTTCGGGAGTGATGGCGCTCCTTGGCCTGGTGGCTTACGCCAGCAGTCACTACCTTGGCCTCGGAGAAGGAGGAATGGAACGAGTCGTGGCCTATCCGCAGACAGTCTGTCTTGTAGTGATCGGCTTCTACCTTGCGGCAAGATACTCTGCACCCCAGAGACCGCGCACCATCAGGACACGGGCCAGCGGTCGGACAACCTCGGACCTCGAGAGATCGTAAACTTGCACCCTCGGCGGCGCGTGGCACAACGGCAAACCACCTATTCCGAGAACGCATCGAAAGTGTCACTGGCAATTAGCGCCACTGCTGCTGCCACGGCAGCCAACAGCAGGCGATGCCTGTAGAACCGATCCGTGGCAACGGCCATCAATAGACGGCGCTGGACGATCCGCTCCATCCTACGGCTAAGGTCGTGCCCCGTCGCGTGCCCGATCGGAGGGTCGGCAACGGGCTGTCACGGTCACTCTCGGACAGATCGACCTGGCGTGTGGTCAGTCTGTGGAATCGAGGTCGGTATCGCGTTCGGCGGCGAGCTGGAGGATCCTCGCTGAGGGCATGATCTGCGGCTTGAGCGGCTGCATGATCGCGTCCCGACTCAGCGGCTTCCAGGAGAGGAGAGGAGAGGAGAGGAGAGGAGAGCCTCGCCGAGGTCCGCACAGTCCGGGTCTGCGTTTTGACTCAAGAGCCGACTGTTCGTCGAGATTGGCGCGGAGCGCTTGGCGCTGAGCGGCCAGATCGCCGAACGCGTCGGCTTGCGGATGATCGTGTCATCTGGATCGGACGTTAGCTCGACGTGGCCGGTGCGGCTGGCCGCCGGTTCGGCTGAGAGCAGGGGCCCGACATCCCGGTCTGGATGCCGTCGGCGCAGTTCGGCGTCGGCGGCAACGACGAGGTGACAGGAATGGAAGGTTGCCTGCTCCCATTCCCGCCGGTCGCCATGGTCTGAGTGCGGGTCTGTTCCACTGCCCTTAACTTCAGGGTGTTTGCTGCCATTGTGGGAGATTTGACGGCGTGATCGTGATGGTGTAAGTCGCTTCTTCGGTGGGCCTGGAGCGCCGTTCGGCTGGTGTCCTGCCTGAGGTGCGCATTCGCCCGGGGCGGTGCCGGGGATGGGCGGCTACATCGTCGATGAGCTGGCCGAGGGGATCTGCGGGGAGTTTCCCGCAGTGCCCGCAGCGGGTGTCAGCGTGGAGGCCGGCGCGGACCAGGCCGAGCACGGCGGTGAACGGGATCAGGTCCGGATCGATGCCGGCCAGGGCGGCGGCGCGGGCCGCGACGGCGGCGATCATGTTGTGCACGAGCAGGAATGCCCAGGCTTCCTGCCGGGCGAGGACCTCGGACCGGCCGCGCAGGACGCGGCGGGCGCCGCGGAGGGTCTTCTTCAGGTGCAGGAACGCGATTTCGATTTGCCATCTCTCAGCACAGAGGACGGCGATTTCACCGGCCGGGTACTCCTCGTGGTCCAGCAGGGTGGTCAGCAGCCGGATGGTGCTGGCCTTCGCGCGGCCGCCGCGGGTGCGGGTCACGATCGTGAACTGGACCAGCCGGGCCATCGTGCCCGGCAGCCGGACGGCGGTCTTGTCGCCCGTGTCGCGGCGGCGCCGGGCCCGCATGCCGTCCGATTCGCGCAGCATGACCAGCTCCGAGCCGTCGGGCAGGGTCTTCAGCGTCCTGAACGGCACGGACTTCGCGCCGTTCCTGACCCGCCAGCACAGCTCCGCCCCGGACGCGGAGAACCGCAGGAACCGGTCCATGGAGAAGAACCCCCGGCCGGCGAGGTTCAGCATGCCCGCTGCCAGCGCGGACTCCAGCTCATCTGCCAGGGCGTTCTCCCCGTCGTGATAGCCGCCGACCGCGGCGGCGATCCACCGGTGCGTGGCGGTCCGGACCAGCGCGACCAGGCGCAGCACCGGGTGCTTCCCGCCGGCCGGCACCCCGAACGCGGCGGCCAGCTCGTCATTGCCGTCCAGGGCGGCGGTGGTCCCGCCGGACGCGGTGACCTCCAGCCCGTGCCACAGCTGGCCGGCGCCCAGTTCCGCGTCGGGGCGGGCCGCGTCCAGCTCGAACGCTCTCCGCGCGACGTGCTCGCCGGACCGTGCCCGGGCCTCCGGCAGCGCCGGCCCGGTCGGCACCGGGGTTCCCGGCGCGACGGGATCCAGGCCGGGCATCGCGAACACGACGCGCAGCACCTGGCCGTAGCCCTGCCCGGCGAACAGGCACCCGGCGGTAACGGACAGCAGGGTGTTCTTCGCGGTCAGCACCCGGTCCAGCTTGTGGCCGTGCGGCGCCGTCGCCGCCGCCTCGCCGGCAACCCCCTCGCCCAGGAGCTGCTCCAGCAGGCCCCCGCGGTCCAGGCCCTCCAGTTCCTGCAGCCACAGGCCCGGGCCGGACGCCACCCGGGCGGCCAGGCCCGCCCGCAGCCGGTCCTCTTCCTCCCCGGAATCAGCATCAGCGGCGGGGCTGGCCTGCGGGGACGACACGCACATGGCAAAATGGCGGGACAACGAAGCTCCTGTCCTGGACGGTAACGAGATTCAGCACCTCACGTCCTACGAGGGGCTTCGTTGCCATTTTCGCCCTGCGGCACCCGCATGCCGCACTGAGACCATCTTGCGGCCGAGTCGCCACTGATCGCTAAAAACCGGTCATCGCCGGACATAGCCCACGGAAGTTAAGGGCAGTGGGGTCTGTTCTTGGCGGCACTCAGGTCGCCCGTTGGCGGCACCGAGCCGGGCCACCCGGAGTTCCTAACCGGCGCGGCGGGTTCCCAGGCGGTCTCACGTCGACCTGGAGGCCACGTGGCGCATTGCCCATCGAGGTGTGCCTCATCCAGAGGCACATTTTAGTGAAAGCCGTTTATGTCATGGTTTGTCGGTCTTCCATCATCTCGGCTGCTATGTGATACTCTATGCCTTGACGCACGCCATCTTAGGGATGAATATGGCTCTTGAAAACGAAGCAAGATTTCGTCTACCAGAAGTGAAGTATGAGCAAACAATCAGGCACCTTAATGAGAGCAAAGTGCTAGCCCTGTTCGAACTTATTCCGAAGGGACAGAAGGTTCAGTCCGACACGTATTTCGACATTAACGGGGACCTTCGGCGCAGAGGATGGTCACTCAGAATTCGCCTCTCGGAGAAGGAAGTCCGGGCAACGCTCAAGACTCCCGTGACTAAAGACGATGCGGCTTATGGTGATATGAATGAGGAACTTGAGAACTCCAACAACTCTGAGCTGATTGATACCCTAACAAAAATTGTGCGAAGGCTCTCGGCTGAAGGAGTTATCAAAAACCTCGCTAACGACCTAGATTCTCGGCTCCTTATTAAGGGCATATATCCAACTCTACGCGAACTGGGTCTTCAAGACATATTTACGGTGAAAACTAATAGGTGCCGCTGGATTGTCTCGAAGGACTCTGTAAATCTTGCCGAGCTAGCTCTTGACGATTCCCATTACGATGTTGGGGTTCCTGGTCTCGGCGCGGGCATCCGTGAATGTCGTATTGAAGTTGAATTGCTCGACGCAAGCCAAGAGCAGACGATGACGGCAATATGTAACGATCTTATGTCGAGACTCGACATCAGCGAAGTCCGAGACTCAAAGTTCGAGCGCGGCATGCTTCACTTCGATACTCGTGGGCTTAGAGAAAAACTAGAGGTGAAGATCAGGCTTGGCAGGGACAGCGACTACACGATCGTTCTTGATCGAATTGAAAACGATCCGATGTTCGTGCCGCGGCACATATTTACCCGTATGCCGGAACGAGTAATTTCTGACATCTACTTCGACAACGCGGGGCAGAGCCTTTTCCAAGCAGGTCATTATCTCCGATTGCGGCGAGAAGGACCAGCAAGGGAGCTGGTGTTCCGGAGACTTACTCAAGCGGCCAGGTACGGTCACGTCTTGCAAGAAGAGGTTGTCGCAAAGGGGGAAGGCGAGGCCTTCCTTCGTAGCTGGCATCTAATTCAGCGGTGGCTTAGTGGAGCGATTGGCCGACCTATTACCGGGGATATTCGAGGCGTCGATGAGGCTCAGAATTTTCTTAGCGGGGCTGGATTTCATCCGATGCTCGAGGTCGAGGTAGAGCGAGTACCATGGATCGTCGAACGTATTGACGAATCAAGTTCTTATGGGGCGGCTCCGCATCACGTGGCCAAGCTTAAATATGATCAAATAACAATGCGAGACCCTGATAACCGTGGTCATATCATTCATGCCACCGAATTCGAGGCGACAGGTGTCGAATCGGACTCGGCCAGCCCGCAAGGAAGAAATAGGCTGGGCTATGAGGCGTTTGTGCCAGCATTTGAAGAAGCATGCGGCTATCACACCTCGGGTAAAAAGACAGAACACATTTTGTTCGCCAAATACTTCCAGGGCATGATCGAGCTCGGCATCGCAAAAAGCGATCCCCCATGGAATAAGGATCAAAGACTTCGATATAATGTGTCTTTGTTTCGGGAGGAACCGCATGATGATGATGACACATATGACTTGGTTCAACTCGTACAGCAAGAACCAGGCGGCCCTTTCAACGGCTCGAACTATGCCAGAAAGATCGTCGAGTCAATTATTGAAGAGCTTTCCGGCCTCCTTCGAGATGAAAGTGGAAGTAGTGCGGCGACCCTTGCTGCATTCCTGAGCAGGCGCCTTAAAGATAGCGACGAAGCGATCGTCAAGTCTATTGTCAATGTAACAGTTTCGCAAGACCAGGCTGCACTTTCCAATGCCTCGGCCATGGTAGATATGGATATGCTTGCCCGGGAGCTATCAGTAATGGCTTCTGAGGCGAGACGGGAAAAGACCCTGACCGCAGAGCAGATCGCTGCCATAGAGGCGGCGCATGCAGCTGCACAGACCCGCGACGAAGCAGCCGTAATTCGAAACTTGCGTAAGGTTGTTACTGTTGCAGCCGGTCTAGCCAGGCAGGTTGGCGCTCCAGTGGTAACAGCATTTATAGATGCGAGATTCGGCCTAAAGTGAGGAGCTTGCCTTGCTGGAAGATTCCTCTGGAGGCCATCTCCATCTCTTCCGGCTAGGCTGAAATGAAGGCGTCGGACGCACCGCCGCCCGCTGGTGGGTGGCTAGCGGCACGGGCGGATTAGTCGAGTAGGGAAGGACTGGCCGGTCGGGCCTGAGACCGTCTCGAGCTTGTCGCCGTCGACATCCACCGCAGCACGGTCGCTCCACGAGCGAGGAGCTGGCGCACCCCCCGCCCGGGATTGTTGGCTCACTCCTAAATAGATAGGAACGGCTCCATTTCTAGCGTGCGGTCCAAGCTAGCAGCATCCCCGCTAGCAGCATCCCCGCTAGGCTGCTTGAGATGCCCAGCACCCGACTGCGCGAGCTCAAGAAGGCGCGCACCCGCCGGCTCATCGCCGATACCGCGGCCCGCCTGTTCGCCGAGCGCGGCTATGAACATGTCGCCGTCAGTGACGTGGCGCGCGAGGCCGAGGTCGCCGAGCAAACGGTCTACAACTACTTTCGGACCAAGGAGCAATTGGTCACCGACCGCGACCAGCAGATCCAGGACCGGCTGTGCGACCTGATCCGCTCCCGGCCGCCCGCCATCACTCCGGCCGCGGCCATCCGCGACTTCGTCCTCGAGTCCGTCGCCGGGATTCGCAGCATCCCGGCGGAGATCTGGCGTGGCGAGCTCGGCTACCTGGCGGCCATCAGTCCGACCGTCCACCGGCTGGCGCTGGAGTTGACCGACCGCCAGGCCGCTGCCCTCGCCAGCGCCATCAGCGACACCACCGCCGTCCCGGCGGAGGTCGCCAAGCTGCAGGGGATCGCGCTCGCCGGCGTGTTCCAGATCATCATCAGCGATGCCGGCCGGCGCACCCGCGAGGGCCAGAGCCAGTCGAAGATCGCTGACGAGCTGTATCCGATCGTGGAAAACATCCTCGACGAGCTCGACCGCTGGCTTAGCGCTTCAGGACCGTCAGCACTGCAGTAATCGGGCAGCGGTCGCTACAGAGCCAGTGAGTGGTCAGCAAAGGGCGTAGCGGCATGCCTCGCAGCGCATGGGGACGCCGGGCGCTACGTTGATCGTCAGGACGGGCGAGCCGGAGTCCTGGCCTCCGCCTACCTCGAGCATCCCGAACGCTTCGCCGCAAGCCGTCAGCCCCGCCGAAACTGCCGACTGGCTTTCCGGTCAGTCCCGCCGAAGGCAAAGCGGCCGCTGCTCAGTGAAAGCTGATCAACGATGCCTCATTCGGTTTATTTTGCACAGTATTCACACGCCGTTGACATGGGCCGATGAGCCTTCCAGGCATACTCCACATTGCCGCCCATAGCGGGATGACTTGCGGCTAGTGTGGGCGAGGCAACTTCTGGAGGGGACACGAGGGGGAGCTTGGGATGTTGCTCAAGTTTAATATTTACGATCTTTTCTTTCTCTCTTTCATCCAGCTGGTCTTGTCGACCATGCTCGTGCTGAGCCCGGCGCGCGGCATCGGCGCCCGCTATCGCTGGACTGGCTCGAGGATCACTGAGCTCTTCGTCGGCGGCGTGGGGGTGGCAGCAATCTCGGCCGTCGCCTGCGTGCTTACCCACGCGCTATGGGGCTTGCCGATCGGCGGCCTCGAGACGGCCGCCTACCTGCTGGTGATCACCTCGGTCGTCGTGATGGCGCTTCAGCCGAACACCAACTTCGTCGGCCAGGTCTTCTACGCCTCGTACCTGTCGGCGTCCCTCACCTTCATCGTCTACGCGGCCTTCATCGCCGTCGTCGCCACGCACTCGATTCTGGAGATGCTGACGGCTTCCCTGGTGATCCTGCTCGATGGGGCAGCGGTCGTCGTGTGGATCTCGAACATCAACTACGTGAGCGACGTCTTGTGCCGCGCACGCCGGGGTCGGCCGTTGCCCAAGGCCGACCCAAACTATAAGCCCTTCGTGTCGCTGCACATCCCGGCCTACAACGAGCCTCCCGAGCTGCTTATCGAGACGATCAAGGCGGTCGAGCGGATCGACTACCCGAACTTCGAAGTGGTCGTCATCGACAACAACACCAAGGATCCGGCCGTGTGGGGCCCGGTGGAAGAGTACTGCCGGGGTCGTAAGCGGGTCCGCTTCGTGCACGTCGCTCCCTGGCCCGGCTACAAGGCGGGCGCCTGCAACCTCGTCCTGCGCCGCTACACCGACCCGCGCGCCGAGATCATCGGCCTGGTCGACGCCGACGATATCGTCCAGCCGCACTATCTGCGCGAGACCGCCGGGTACTTCTCCGACCCGAGCCTCGGCTTCCTGCAGACCTTCGAGGGCAACCGCGAGTTCCAGGGCAGCCACTACTATACCGCCTGCGTGGACTCCTTCCAGGCCTTCTACCTGTCGGTCATGTCCTCCCGCAACGAGCGCGACACGGTCCCGTTCGTCGGGACGATGGGGCTGTTCCGCCGCAGTGCGCTGACCGCCGTGGGCGGATGGAACGAATGGTGCATCTGCGAGGACACCGAGGCCTCGCTCCGGGTGCTCAGGGACGGCTGGTCCGGCCTGTACATTCCTCGCTGCTTCGGCCGGGGCGTCGTGCCGCCCAGCTTCAAAGGGATGCTCACCCAGCGTCACCGCTGGTGCTTCGGCGGCATGCAGATCATGCGGCTGCACTGGCGGAGCCTGATGCCGTGGGACCGCTCGCCGGACAACCATCTCACCAGCGCGCAGCGCCGCGACTACCTGATGGCGTCGGTCGGGTGGTTCCGGGACCTGCTCATGCTGGCCTTCAGCCTGCTGCTGCTCGTGATCACCGGTCTGCTGGCCGCGGATTCCCGCTTCGCCGTGTCCCCGATGGACGGCGCCCGGTCGCTGCTGCCGTTGTCGCTCATCATCATCGCCACGATCTGCATGTTGTGGACGCTGCGGCTCTGGACGACCATGTCGTTTCGCCGGGCCCTGCTGTCGCTCGTCATCAGCCTCTCGGTCACCTGGGTCGTCGCGCTCGGCTGCCTCGAAGGGATGGCACGACGAGACGCGGTTTTCCTCAGAACCTCCAAGGTCGCTGGCCGCCGCCGCATCCGCACGGCGCTCAGGCTAACCCGGGTGGAGACGACCCTGGCCGTCGCCCTGTACATCGGTGCCGGACTCCTCGCCACCTCGCATCACCCGCCGTGGCTGCTCATCTTCATCATCTTCCTCCAGGCCACCGTTTACCTCTGCGGTCCGATCGCGTCCGTGTGGAACCTGTGGGCCGTGGGAGTCCCAGTTCCGGAGTTGCAGCGACGCTTCGAGACACGACGCCTGCGCGCGGAGCGCCGTCGGCGGTCCTGGGCCCGGATGCCCCGGCCTGCCGCCGTCGGCGCCGCCCTGACTGCCCTGTGCGCCGGGGGAGTGGCGAGCGCCTTCCTGGCTCCCGTGCCGCTGCTGCATACGGCCGTGATGCGACGAGCCGAGTCCCCGCAGTCGCTGCTGGCCGGCTCGGCGAGCACCCAGGTCTACCTGAAGCTGGGCTCGTCGACCTCCGGGGCCGACCGTGCGTATTACTTCATCACCTCGGTGCAGCTGTCGACCGCGTCGGCGCGGGTCGGGCTCAGATTCAACACGTCCTCGCTCGCGCTACTTGGCGAGGTCCTCCGGGCGGCCGCGGCCGGCGGCCGGATCTCGCACGTCAGCCTCGCCTTCCGCACGCCGGGGGTGAACGGCCGGCCGACGACCGAGTTCGTGGACACGTTCGGCACGGCCGCCGTCGCCTCCTTCAAGGAACATCTGTCCGGCACGCCGACGGGCACCGTCTCGCTCGCGCTGCCCGCCCTGAGCCATGTGGTCAGCGCGCCGGGTCCGCTGCAGCGCGTCGGCCCGTTCGCCGGGCTCTCCGGCCCTGCGCTGGCCACGAAGGTGTCTGTAACCATGGGTACGGGGGCGCCTTTCTATGCCGTGACGGCCGTCCAGCTCTCCCAGACGGGGTCGCATGCCCCCCTCGACCTCCGCTTCAGCATGTCGTCGCTGCCGCTGCTCGACGGGATATTCCGAGACCAAGGCGCCGCCGCCAGCATCCCGGTGCTCACGCTCTCCGTCCGCGCTGGGGGAGGCGGCCATCCGTTCGCCACGGCGCTGACGTACACCTTCTCGGGGCTGAGCGTCGGTTCCTTCGCCGAGAATCTCTCGGGGTCGCTCTCGGGCACCGCCACGCTCGTCAGCCGCCCGCGATAGCTGCCCGCCCGCGCCGCGGGGACGGCACGGCGCGCGCTGGCCCAATCCATCGGATTGCCGCTGGACGGCTGCACTCGACGCCGAATGAGGTCGTGTCGAGCCAGTAGTGGCGCCTCAGCTCGGGTCAGCCGTCGTTGTCATCCAGGAGGAGGCCGGCCGCCGAGAGCACCGAGGATCGGGCCTGCCCGCTGCAGCCTTAGCCCGCCGCGGGGTCAAAAGGGCACTGGACCGTCCAAGACCACACGTGATCGCTCACCTTCGGATCTGGCAGCAACGCGACGCGGGCCAGTGAAGCCGAATGCAGCAACAGCAGCGCCACGGCGAGTACTGCCGTCCGTCGCACGACCGCCATCGTGCGCTGGGCGCCTTGCGGCAGGCTACAGGGACGCAGCTAAGCGGGCCCGGGGACCGGGCTCACAACTTACGCAAGAACACATGGCCGTGGCGTACGACGACGGCGATCGCATCGCCGACGATGGACGACCCCGAGATGGGCCCGAAGACCCGCGAGTCACAGGCGCCCGAGCGGTTGTCGCCCAGCACGAAGTACTGGTTCTGGACGAGTATGGTGCTGGAGATCGGCCTCGAGCCAATCTGGCCGAAGCGGGGGTCGTACCATCCCCGTTCGCGCAGCGGCCGCCCGTCGACGAAGATCGTATTGTCGATGGACCAGATCGTCTGGCCGGGCAGCGCCACGACCCGGAGCACGAGGTCACCACCGCCTCCGACGACAGTGCAGGGCAGGAACTGCGGGGGGCGGAAGACGACGATCTGGCCGCTGTGGATGGGGCCCTCGAGAAGGCCCGCCTTAGCCACGAGGATCCGGTCGCCCGCCTGGAGGGTGGGCGACATCTCCGCCCCGGGCACCGAGAAGGGCTGGACGACGAAGGCCGGGAGGAGCCACGCTGCGAGCGCCGCCACGGCGAGGAGAACGGCCACCTTGGCCAGGAGCGGGCCGTGGCGGCGAGGGCGCCGCCGGCGGTCCGGTCGTATCGGCGCCGCGGAAACGTAGTCCGCCGGATCAGTGCTCAGACCCCGCAGGCGGTAGTCGAGTTCTTGCGGCGACCGAACCCCGGTCCCTCGATAGTCGGACACGCCGCGACCGTGCCGGCCGGAGTCGGCGGCGGCGCTGGAAGCCGGGAGGCGCTCCGGATAGCCGTCGGCGACGACGGCCGGGGAATCGCCGTCATGGGAGGACGACGGGCTCATCGTGAACCTCGCTTGCTGGATGCGGCCACGAGGAACCGGTGGACCCCTTCGGTCTCGCTGTCGTCTAGCTCCCCGAAGACGACGCCGAAGTGCGTGCCGGCTCTGATGCTGCGATTCCAGCTGATCCGGCCCGGCACGCCGAGGCAGATCCGCGATGTGGTCACCTCGGCTTCCAGCAGGAACGGTCCGTCGAGGGCGGCGTCCGGTGCGAGCACCCGGGTCGCCTCGGGCAGCACGCACTGCACCCCGCCCTCGCTCAGATCGACGAGGCCGGCGGAAATGGTGGTATGCCCCCAGAGGATGTGGGCCCGGCCGTCAACGGGCACCCGCACATGGCGCCGGCGCTCGGTTGCCACACTTCCGGGGCCGCTCCTGGGGCCGGCTGCCTGACTGCGGCCATTGGCGGCCAGTCCATCGACGCCAGTACGGGGGCCTCCTCCTGCGAGCGCGCCTACATGCCCGTTGGCTTGCGCGGCGGCGGGTACGAAGGCCCCGATCTTTGCCTGGGACGATCGCAGACGACGGAGGCGACGAGCCGAGACGCGCGATCTCCCGACCGGCTCGAGGCCATAGGCGCGCCGCTCGACGGGCGACAGGTCGGACCAGTTCGCCGGCATCCGCCGGATGAACGACGGCACGCCCTCGGCGGCCTCAGCGCGGAGTTGCCTGCCCCAGCCCGCAGCCACCGAGGCTGCCTGGGCGAAGCTCACCTTGACGGCGCTCGGGTGGTAGGGCAGATCGAACAGGCCCGGGTCGTCCAGCCAGTCGGGGCTGCCGACGGTGATCGCCTGGGCGACATCCGGCCAGCGCACTCTCGCGAGGAGGTAAGGGGCGGCGCGGTCGCTGAGCACGAGGTACTTAATCTCGCCCGGGTCGGGCATCACGGCCGCCCTCGGCGAGCCGTTGACACCAGCACGAGGGCCTGCGCTGGCCTGCGCTGGCGGCGTGATGCTCGCTGCGAAGCGTCGCGGCGACCGCGCGACGGGTATTCCCGCATAACTGTAACAACCATCTCCCGCCCCCCTCACGCTGCAGCAACTCTCCCTGGGTGCTGCAAACGATGATCACGTTAGCACGGCACTGCCAGCGAATCGATCCGCTTTATGCCATTTCATGGAGCGTTAACGCAGAATTGACATTCGCCCTTATAGCCTGCTATTTAATCTTTCCTGCCTGCGGGTTTCATGGCGGGCTGGTCTC
>OCTA010003835.1_pt1 | contig 13310 bp, 12 predicted proteins | sample 1538991 | NCBI WGS metagenome assembly OCTA01 (sample SAMEA3539302, study PRJEB22396) | soil metagenome | biome: tundra; feature: field; material: soil | place: USA | collected 2010-05 | depth 0.15 m
GGATGACAAGCAGTGGCTTGCAGAAGTGCTCCACCGACGCGGGCAAAACCAATGAAACCAACTTGGTTCTGATCCATGTAGCGCTCGTTCAAGCGAGTAACGGACAGACCCGGCTTCACGGTACGCAGGATGTACTTCGAGAAGTCACCGAACATCAGAGCCACATTCGTAGCAGCAATCGAAGCCTGGGAAGGATTGATAACAACTTTCTTGCCGAGGATCGTATCGAATGCACCGCTGTTAGGAGCCGGAACATACAGGGGACGACCGAGAGTGTCAACAGTTGCCAGCAATGCGCCACGAGTCGTAGCATTCATGCTCCAGCAAGCGTTGGCTTCATAGGCCGGATCAAGAGCCGCAAATAGAGCCACAACATCAGCCCATGCGATCACGGTAGGAGCAGCAGAGGTAGCAGCGGCATAAGCGGAAGTCGTCAGGGACGCGACGTTAGACGCATTACCCAGAGTAACCGAATTCGCCAAACCACGGAAGTAGCGGTTCAGGAGAGAATCACGCAGGAAACCTTCAACGCTGAAGCCAGAATCTTGCAGTTGGGCGATAGACACCTTAACCACACCAGTCGTAACTTCGTCAGTCGAAATCAGAGCACCAGAAAGAGTCGGATCGGTCTCGGAAGCAGCAACGCCTTCAGCAATAACCGTCAAGCCATTCCCCGTATCGTCAATAACGGCATACTTCAAGGGTGCGCCATTGTCGGTAGAATACTGGGTGATCGAATTCAGGATATAACCATAAGACTTGAGAGCCTCGGTTAGTACCGGATAGAAACCCTGAGGAACCATCGTTGCGCCAGTCGTAGTGCTCAAATCACGATTCTCGGTGAGCTTGCTGGATTTAACGCCAGTCTTGATGTAGCTTTCGAACGCCGCACGAGTTTCTTTTTCGCTGTCATTGCTGACTTCGCTAGAAATGGTACGCGGGGGAGTCGCTTTGCTGCGGGTTTCCGCCTGAGCAGCTTCAATCGACTCAAGAGCCTTGATGTCTTGCTCAAGAATAGTCGCATCGGCCAACATCGCCATAGCGGAACTACGCTTTTCGGCATCGGGAGAAGCCATAAGAATAGTCTGTGCATCAAGCAGGAGCTTGCTGCGTTTATCTTTCAAATTGTTCATATTGAAAAGTCCTTTAAGGTGGGAATATAGTACTGAAAAAGTGGAGGGAATACTGATAAACGCGCTACAGCGTGTTTTTTAACAGGGAAGGATATATAGTATCAGAATTGCTTTACGGTTGACTGGGTGCCTATTAGCGTGCGATTAATGGGCATTCTGGGGGGTATTTAGCTCCGTAGTGAGAGAATCAGAGCTAAAAGGAGATCGTCTGTGTTGTCGTATGGCAACTCGACTTCTTTATTATCCTCTATCGGTGCTTTGATAGTTGGGACGGTTGGAGTTCCGAACTGGGAGCGTAGAGCAGCCGTAGAAGCCGGATATGCGGGTTGAGCCACGATTGAAAGTTCATAAAGTTCAGCATTTAAGATCGTTCTTATGTACATTCCTTCACCATCTTGGCTCCAGGAATCAAGATTACAGGAGAACGCGAAGCTCATAGAGCGCAAATCTCCACGTTGGAGACTTACGAAGGTATCGTTTCCAAGGGTAGTGTTGGGTAGAGTTGCTGTAAAGCGAAGTCCAATGTCTGTGTTTTCAACAGAAAGAGTGCCGGAAGATGTTCTGGCAAGTATTCCTTTGCCTAAATCGTGCTCAGATAGTAGAAATAGATCAGGATTCGTCGCTAAACAATCGGTAAAAGCGTTTGGATCAATAGTTTCCTTGAAATCACCCAAGGGAAGACTGAGGCTATTGTAGACGGCAGCGAAACCCGTTACCGTGTGTGAACCATCTTCGGATGTTCTCAATTCTGTATCTTTTACCGAGAATCGTAGTTCTTTCTTCATAGGTTTGGCTCCATTTATGCTTTAAGGTGTGATATTATGATTATGTAGACGTTTGCGTGATCTTGAAGGCAATTACGCAAGAATGATGCCCTTGGTTGGCTTTGATATATTCCAAGGAGTTCTAATGTAACGCTTCTATCGTTTGTGCGTCTTCAGTAGAAATGATTCCCGATTGGGCGATAGATTATAAAGGGTAAACAGTGGGCGGTTCGTCTTATTACCCAAGGAACAGTTAAGATAGATTCCTGACGACTGGCTTGAAGATGTTGTGTTAGATCTTCCTTTGTGAATCAGCCATGAAAGTGACTATCATGTTTCGCATCATATCACGATGATGTTGAGCAGAGGTTTCCGGTGCTCAGAACTCAGCGTTCATACCAAAACTTCTCAGAACTCAACTCCTTTAATTAGGGGATTGAGCTACAGTTCTGAGAAAAACCGATACTAGAATCTAGCATTCATAGTATATAAATAATAAGTAAGATCATAACCAATCGAGATAATCTCTTAGTTGGTTATTTTTGTTTACACTCCAGGTTGAGGATCTACAAACTTAGGATCATTAGAACCATCGGTAGGTATCTTTTGTTCACTTGGTTCTAATCTACTAGGAACCATATTGACTGGTCTCCAAAGATCATCCGCATTCTGACCTTCCATCGGAGACAAACCATAATCTGTACGACATTCGTTGGCGGTAAGGATCTGCCATTGTCTTCCAACCGCATAACCCATCATTTGACTCTGGAAGTCTCCTCGAAGCATTTCCTTAGTATCAAACTGAACAAATAGTGTATTTCCTTTATTGTTCTGCTTGGTAAGGATCTTCTTAGAGATTTCTTGTTCAATCCTGCAAAGATAAGGTCTCAAGGTCTCAGTAACGAAGCTCAGGGCTTCCTGTACAGCATTTGATCCTGATACTTTATGCGTCGAACCAATCTTGGATGAAGGAACACGGAACAATGCCGCTATATTCTCTCGTTCAAAGGCCCGGGTAAGAAGAAACTGAGCATCCTCAGCATTGATTCCAAGCTGCTTATATTCCCATTTACCACCAAGTACTACGGTTTTGTTCTGATTCACTCCACCACTTGATGCTGAAAACGAGGACATTACTTGCTGCTGTTCCTCTGGGCTAAGATCTTCATCCGTGGAAAGAATACTTGACGGTATTCCGCCATTACCAAACAGCCTGCTACCAAACTTCAAAGCTGCTCTGTCCAATCCGAGATCAAGTCTTGCTTGATGAATAGGACTCAACCCTTTGATTCCATCGAAACTAAACAAAGGGAAACTTAGAACGTCAGCAGCGGGAAGTGTTCTAGTTCTCCCAAGTGCTTCACCATCAGAGGTGACATAAACCAAATTGCCGTTGATGATTCTTGCTTCGGTTACTCTCGGATCTAAAGGCCATAGTCCAGTTATCGTGCTTCCAACTCTTGAAATCTGAGCATAAGCATTTCCAGTCAAGCACATTGAACCTACGATTGTTTCCCAGAAACTAAAAGCCGTCATGTGATCGTTAGGTGCGACTGTCAGCATGTTAAAGAAATCATTATCAATGGCTTCTCTACGTCCAGCACTCAATCTCTCATAAAGTTTACAAGGAAGGCTGGCAACTGCTTCGCTTAGAACTCTAACGCAAGCATATACTGTAACGGACTGTAGCGCCGTATCAACATTGATGATTTCCCCAGACTCCGTAGGAATATCACCAGTCATCATAGCGAATGCGGCAGGACTGCTCAAGGATACTGAGGGATTATCCAAGGGAGATCGTTTTTCAACTTGGTAGTTGATATTCAAGGATTGAAATTTAGCCATAATGGGAATTAGATAGTGAAGGGTTTGAAGAACTTTGATTTAGGTTTAATTGCGAAGGTTGCTACTCGATTGAATGCGTTTATGAGGGCTACAGCAGCATCAATCTTTAATTCAGGTTTATCTTTTCGAGGGAAGATGTTTTCATTAGCATCAATAGAGGCTACTACGTTTGAAATACACCAAGTTAAAACAGGATCGCCATTGTGATGTACTCGTTTGTCAAGTACAGCAGCTTCCAAGGCTTTCATTGAAGGGGATAGGAACTGAACTCGTTGAGGAACCTCAACTACAGTGTGACCATCCGCTGATACTTCCTGCATCATTTGAGCGCAGTAAGTTTTATCGTAACAGATTTCTTTAACTAGATACTTGGATGTATCTGATAAAAGATCACTCTTTATAATAACGTAGTCTATCGAGGCTCCTTGGGTTCCAGTTAATACATTATCGTGATTCCACTTCTGATAATGCTGGCATTCAGGTTGAATGATTCTTTCCTCTGGTAGATAATGGTTTCCAAAGATGTAATAATTGGGTTTACCATCAACTGTTCTGACGAATACTTTAATTACCGAGGATAAATCCGTAGTGCTTGCCAGATCTATTCCAATAAAGCAAGGATCTTTAAGGAACATATCTGGAGTTAATGTTGAGTCTTTAGATCTCTGCCATGCTTCCATATTCATCCAAGCAGACTTAGCGTTACACCAGATGTTTAAATGTTTAGTTTTGAATGTATTCTGCTTTGAGCTATTCTGAATGGCTTCCTTTTGGTCATAGATTAAGGTTGCTTCCTCTACGCTTATTCCAAGGTTCGGATTAGCCATCTTCAAGGCTTCGTATGAGGTCCAGTCTGTATCGGCATTGATCGTATAGATTAAAATAAACATCCTCTCGTTATCAATGATTCCTTCGAGTACCTTATACGCATCAACCTCAATATCATGACAAGCGCTGGCTATATTGTATCCGGCAGTTGTGATGACAACAAGCAACGGCTGTTCTCTTCCAACCATCCCGGTCCTAAAGGTATCATAGAGGCTTGAATCATCAGCTTCATGGAATTCATCACAGATTCCACAAGACACACTTGCTCCATCTCCAGGTTTGCCGATAACAGGAAGAAACTTACTTCCATCGGATTCGATAATCAAAGACTTAGCATTGATTGTAATGCCAAATGCTTCTTGTAGATCCGGTGTCCTGTCAACCATTAACCTAGCTGGCGAGAACACCTCCCAAGCCTGCTTCTCTCCGGTAGCTCCGCAATAAACCTCAGCGCCAGATTCGTTATCGCAAGTCAGCATATATAAACCAATTGCCGCAGCGATAGGACTCTTGCCGTTCTTTCGAGGGACTAAAAGGTATGCTTGTCTATATTTACGTAACCCTGTAACCTTATCAACCCATCCAAAAATAGATCCAACCAAGAATACCTGCCAAGGCTGTAGGTGAATTGTTTGTCTCTTGGCTGCGAACTTTCCTTTAACGTGAGGAAGATTCTGGATAAACCTACACGCCTTAGAAACCTTGGTTTCATCAAACTTAAAAAGATAAGATTCTAATTCTGATTTCTTAAGATCATCCAAGTGTCTTCGACAGGCCAAGATAATCCATTTGCAGGCAAGTATATTTTTGTCTACAACGGATTGAGCATAATCGGTAGCGATGTCTGCGAAGGATTTCATACGAATTCAGAGAAGGCGTTTTTCTTGATATCGACAGTGGTAGGTCCGGCAACCTTGGCTCTATCCGAAGGTGTTAAACCAAACTTGGACAGAAGAGACGTAAGTGTTGCCAATTCGGTTCCATTAATAATCGTACTCCTAAATTTCCAAAGGTATATACATATAATCTCTAACGCAAATCTATCGCTACTCCTGGCCGTTCCCGTAGGGATAGATGATACCAATTCATTCCATATATCCCTCTGGTCTTCAGAGAGATACTCTGGAGGTAAACCAAGTTCGCCCGTTTCCGCTTCCTGTTTACGTGACGGATTACGGTTGAGATAACCTTGCGATAACTGCGATACTGGCTTACGTGGGCGACTCATTGATTTGATGCTTTTTCTCTATTAAGGCTTACCTGGAATCAACAACTTAGAGGCTGCTTTTTGGGGTAAAAGATATTCTGTGGCGATGGAGGTAGTCTGACATGGTTTGCGATAATTCAAGGGGTTATAGGAAGAATATTGCGATAACGACTTCGTTTAGAATCAATAACTTAGGGATTTGATACTTTGTAAGTTGTTGATAATGATAAAAAACTTGAAAACAACCATTATCGCACTCGTAAAAATGACCCCATTGGCCGGTCTATACCGACGCCTTCTCTAAACCTTTCGACCCCCATACCCCTCGACAGGGAGAAGCCTACATCATTGGCAAGGAACTAGGATATCCTGAACTTCAACCTGACCTGATGTTAGGGTTACTGTATTCGTAACCACGTAGGATTGACCAGAGATTCCACCCGACAACCTAACCGTTGCCGTCACTATGGTATTGCTGCTTGTGATCGTAGTTAATCCAGTAGGAACATTCCATGTCGAGGTAACGATATTGTCTGACGAACTCAAAGCACTCCAATCCAACTTATAATCCTCAACACTGCTCACTCGTTTAACATCACTATTTATAATCATATCGTGTTTAACCTTCCATGTCCTGATCTCAGGTACGACAATCCATGACCGTACATTACAATTAACAGTCCACAATCGCTGCGCTGTATTAATAATGAACGAATGAAACTTGTTTGCAGCCAATACAAACGCATGGGCTGCTGTGTAGACTAATCCAAAGACTTCATTTAATGTGATCGTATCACTCAACTTCTTACCAACAGACTTAACGATACTATCAATTAACGATACACTATCAACCATTGTCTTTGATGCAGACTTGCGGAGCGTATCGCTAACTGATACAACGTCTGTTAGGTTGCGCCCCACAATCTTAGTCAATGAATCGTTTAGGTTAAATGAATCAGTAAACGATAAGATCTTGCCTTTGGTCTTTGTTAGTATATCAACCAATGATAACGTATCAATAAAGAACTTGGATACACTCTTGGTGATCGACTCAATAAGCGTTAAACTATCGTTTATCGTCTTTGATGTGCTCTTGGTTATGCTATCAGTTAACGTGAACGAATCGCTGAACGATAACAGCTTACTTTTGACCGTTGCTATTAGATCTGATAACGTAATCACATCACTGAACTTCTTTAATACGCCCTTAACAAATAGTTCAATAATGCTGATACTATCATTTAGATTCTTCGATGCCGATTTAGACAGTGTATCGGTTAACACGAATGAATCAACAAAGTTAAGAATCTTACTCTTTAGCGTCGAAAGACTGTCGATTAAAGAGATTGAGTCAGAGCAGATATGATTGGTTGCCTTAGATATAAGATCTGTAGGAATTATAGAATCAATCAGCGTGAGGACTCTTTGTTTGGTGAATGCAATTGAGTCAGAAATAGTCAGGATGTCGTTTAAGTTTTTAACTGTAGATTTATAGATTAAATCAGTTAAGCTAAACGACTCTGCAAGATTACGCTTACATCCTTTTGTTATGTTGTCGGCAACAATAAGAATATCGCTAATCGTTTTGTTAACTGACTTATTGAATGATTCGGATAGAGAGATTGAATCGTTACAGGCTTTTCCGAAAGACTTGATAATTGAATCAGATAAACTGAACGAATCGGCTAATGCTAATAGTTTGCCTTTAGAATAAGATATGATATCTGACAGGTTGAATGAATCAGCAAAGCTTCTCGATGTACTTTTAACAAATGATTCAGCGAGTGAGAATGTATCGTTATAAACCTTAGATGCTGATTTGCCAAAAGATTCAATCAACGAAAGGCTCTCGGTGAATAGTTTACCAGTAGTATTTAGGATTACATCGTTAAGCGTTAATGAATCAGTCTTTGTTACCGGAGCTATTTGTTTCGTGATAACTTCGGTTAACGTAATTGGTGTATTGAATACCTTAGATGTTGATCTAACAAATACTTCAACTAACGTGAAGGAATCGGTACAGCTTTGAGTCCAAGCAGTTCCTCCACCACCGCCAGATGCGGGTTTAATCGCAACAAGCGCTCCACCTGTAGGATTGAACGCCATGGTAAAAACCATATTGTAAGTTCCTGCGGAAGTTGCTTGAGCGGTATAACCATATTGATGATGATTAGTCTCTATGGTGTTCGTCCATATTAGGGTTGGCGTTACTGTTCCGGTTGTCGTTGGTGAATTGCTATTATAATGATTATAGAACGCTCCCACCAGGAGATCACCTGATGTTACAGTTGTCAACGAACAAGTTGCCACAGCGCCTGACGTTGCGACTGATGCGTAAGCTTCCCATGGAGAAGTTAAATCACATCCTGTTATTCCAACTACGGTTGTTACGCCAATATCGGCGTAATTTGCACTCGATACAGCTACACCATAAGTCCCCTTGTCTCCAGACAAAAGAAGATAACCGTAAACCCATACAGTTCCAGCACCACCGGATGAATTGGATTGCTTTAGAAACGTACAGGCGTGGCCGTTGAAAGTAACGGTTGGATTCCATGAATACTGACCTGCGTTAGTTAGGAAGATTAATATAGCATCAAATCCAGTTGCGTTATACGTAAACGATTCGTTATCGGGATACGCGCCTGCAACTGGATAGCAATATGGTGATGAAGCGGTTAAGCTCATAGTTTTAACTTTAACTTAGCTTTGGACAGTCCAAGTGATCGTAAGCGAATCGCCAATCGACATATTCACAACACTGAAGACCTGATGAGCCAAAAGATGCGAACCGGCAACAGTCGTGCTGTCAAAGATTCCAGCTTCAACCGGAGCCAAAGCAGAGGATGCAGTCCACACGGCAACGAACTTAGCGGTATCGTTTGTGTAGGTCGTAGTCGTCTGAGTCATCGTGGCGGCTACACGTGCTCCACCACCAGCGGTAATCTCGGTCATCAGAGCGGTATCGCCAGTAGCAGCCGCAGTAGCGCCAGTACCAATTGCAACCACGGTAAACGCGGTATAGGAACCCTGATTGGTCAGAAGACCCGAACATCGGGCATGTCCAACTGCGGTAATCAGATTATGATTAACCATTTTGTCCTGAAAAGATCCCGTAGCGAAGAATCGGCATTCGCCAACAGTCCTACGCAGAAGTTTGCCAAAACGATTCTCCTGCCAGAGTTGCTTGATGTTGCCATTGCTATCTCGCAGTTCGAATTCAGTCGTGAATTCTTTGATGATGCTTTTATCGGTCATATTATTTATTCTCCAAGGTTAGTTCTGATTTTGTGACAGTTGCCACATAAGGGAAGGATGTTTGATTCGTCAAACTTAAGGGCGGGATTATTTATTAACTTAACAACGTGATGAAGATCTACAGCCAATGCCTTCTTGCAGTCTCTACAAAGAACATTCTCTGGATGTGAAAGAAAGTTGAGTCTAAACTTTTGCCATTCGTAATTATAACCGCGAGAGTTGGCGTTCTTTCGTTTGTACTCCTTGGCTGCGGGAGTATGCTTAAGGCAGTATTGCTTGTTGGTTAATGCAGGACAGCCAAAAGAGCTGCATGGTTTAAAAGGACTAGGAGGCATGTTTAAGGAAGTTAACCAGGACCGGGAATGCGAATTGAACAAAGGTTACTATTCCGCATCCAATATAAACAAGCTTCTCAATCTTTGAAGTTCTATTTTCAAGCTTATCAATGCGTGCTACAGCTTCAGAATGTTGTTCAAGCGTTGCGCGGCTGTCAATTGATTTCTTTAGATCAGCTATAACGTCCGTTAGTGCTCTTAAGCGCTCATCTAATCTGATAATGAGAGATTCGGGAAGTTCGATTGTATTCATAACGTAAGATCCTTAAGATTGTTTGGCTTGGACTTGAAGATAAATCTATCCAATAAATGACGGTAGGAAAATAGCAGGCAATAATAGCGGAAAAGAGGCAGGATCTTTAGGATCTTACTTTTTATGATTGTTTGTTAAAATGTCCCAGGAAGGAGTTATCGTAGGGACTGAGGAGATCGGTAACTTTCTGTTGACTTCTGTTTTGGTATAAATACCGAGAAGTTACGTTGCCGACTTAATAAGTATAACAGTTTCAAGGCAAGTACGTTGGGCTATACGTGGTAGAATAGGGAATGGTTTCACGTAAATGTCTTAACGCAATTGAAGGTTTTGAAGGATTCAGAGCAAAAGCTTACAAGGATTTCGCACGAGGAGTCTTGACTATTGGGTTCGGAAGGACTCAAGGAGTAAGTATAGACGATGAATGTACCAGACCGCAGGCTGAAGTATGGCTTATCGAGGATACAAGCATTAGGCAACATGAAATCCTACAGTTCGTAAAGGTTCCATTGGTTGATTATGAAATGGCTGCGCTTGTATCGTTCGCATACAATGAGGGAATGGGAGCAGAACGAGATTCCACACTTGTAAAGCTACTTAACGAGGGAAAGAAAAGTCTTGCCGCTAACGAGTTTGGCAAGTGGAATAAGGCAAAGGTTAACGGTGTTATGGTAGCAGTCCCAGGATTAACCAGACGTAGAACCTGGGAGCGAGCATCATTCCTTAATGAGATCTAACGATTGTGCCAATGGCTGACAATAATATCCAATTTCATATCCAATCCATCAACTCTCGTTTCTAAGTTGTGAACCTTTTCTTCGACCCGGGCAATCTTTGCGTCAATTACCCTTTCGCTTTCTTCGATCTGTCGATGTTGATAAGAATTGAATACGAACATAAAAATCATAAATACTGTTATAATATTAAGTTTCATGTTCCTCACGCTGCTACCAACTTCTTAGAGGCTTTAACTTCTCTGGCTTTAGATAGAGCAAGATTCCTCTTTGCTTTGGTTTCCTCGGAATCGTTACGTTTACGTTTCCTTGTGGCAAACTTAGCTTCAAGCTTCTCCGCAGCAATGATTCCAGCCTGAGCAGTCTTTATAGATCCCTTAATTAACGCCCATGCTTTATTGAGATTAGCTGCCGGGAATCCATTGGCAAGGAAATCAATATTACCATTCTCGGTCTTATCTCCGATAAACTGCTTACCGCCAATTACTCTGATTTCCTTGGCCGTAGCAGTTACGTGATTGATTCCGTATAGATGAAGGCCGTCATCACTGATGATTTCCCCATACTTGCCGTGAAGCACCAATCTTCCATCTTCCAACTTCTCTATCGGTAATCCATTATCTTCTGCGAATTTATTTAGTATCATTTGTTTTATCCCCTTTAAGTTTTGCGTACTCTGACCTAATCAGCGAATCAAAGTATTGAGACTTTGACGTGATCCTGCTATCTGCTAATTCCTTTAGCATGTTCGCCACGGTTAGGCTAACCCTGACGTTGAATGGTTTCTTTCTCTTATCTTCCATAACTAAGTGTAACACATAATGCTTTACGCATTGTGTCAATACCAAAAGAAAACCGCTCATGACAGGGGATTGTCGTAAGCGGTTTTAGAGGAAGGAATGAAAACTAAATGAACTATTAAATACAGTATAACACGGAATCAAACCTTTGTCAACTCCTGTTTGCGATTCCTTGAAGAATTCCACCAGATGCTTTGGATTGAGCATTATCGTTGTTTGTTTGTAACGCCCGGGCAACAGATCCAACCTTTCCACGATTACCGATCAATTGGTTTATACTATTCTGCATAGAAGAGATATTGCCTGATTTATAAGCCGCTGCCAGATTAGCCTTTGCTGACTTCGACATAGCCGGAATAGCCCCATTCTCGTATGCGTTGATTAATGGCTGAACAGCTTTCTCAACCAATGGTTCACCAACGAATCCAGCGGCTAACCCTAAAGCTTCTCCAGCTAATCCACCATGTATTCCAAGGATTCCACCGGCAATCATTCCAACCGCTCTTTTAGCTAACGGTCCCTTGAGGACATCTATAACCGATGGCGTTATAGCTTTTCCACGGTTAATGTTTTCCTGTAGAATGTCGTTTAGCTTGGCGTACTTCTGATAAGCCTGATTAACTGGTCCAATATCACCGCCAGTTGCGCTCGTAATATAAGACTCACCTTTACGGTAAATATCCCCTACTCCACGCCTGATATCCATAATGTCTTTTGTGGATGTAAAATCAGTAGCATCGTTGGCGTCTTGCTTTAGACGGTTTACGTCTGAAAGGTCAAGGTGTCCAGTTTGGTCATAAAGATCATTAAGTTTGGCAACCTCATCTGTGATAATCTTATGGCCTGCGGGATTTGTCAGGGTATCTCTAAGATAATTCTTATTCGCATCTAATTTCTCAAGATTTTGAATCAATGAATCTGGATTAAGAGCAACTCCACCAGACTGTATTCTTGCTTTATTGATTTGATCTCCAAGGTCAACTAATCTACCCTTTACAGCCGTGTGCATATCGGCCATTGAAGATTGAGGATTAATCTTATCGTCCTTGAGCTGCTGGAATGCGTCACTTATAGCTTCTGTTTGTTTCCCGGTAGCACCCATTGAGCTTGCGAAGTTCTTAACTGTCGGGTTTATGTTGGATGTGAATTCTCCAACCTTTGAGGCTACGTTACTAGCCATATTTCCTACGCCGGTTCCGACAGAACTATCTGCCAATGCCGTACCAGCCCGGCCTACACCTTTAAACAACGCAGAAGCAGCTTCACCCTGAAGTTCTGGAGCAAATAGCTGAACTCCGGTAGAAAGATCATGCCCTAATGAGCGTCCAACCGTTGCAGGATCTCTTTCCCATTTTCCAGTTGAGTCATTGTACGTACCCTTAAATGCTTCCCTTGTTTGGTCTATAGCTCCAGCGGCCATCGGTCCCACTAGTGGAATTTCCCCTATAATGTCTTTAGCCACGCCAAGGTAATCGCCGCGTTTAGAGTCGGGATCAATTTGCTTTCTGTAATTAGAGGAAGCATCCCAAAGATTACCGGCAGTATTGAAAGGATGAGCCAAAAGATTGCCAGCACCTTTTACCATCTGCATCGGATTGAAATCTGAAGCCACTTGACCCGCACCGGCCACAACTCCAGTTTTAAGATCTTTAAGTCTTCCAAAGAATGAATCTTGATTGCTCTCCGGTTGAGTATTACCCTGAGTTTGATCGGGAGTAGATCCCTGACCGATATACTTTGACTTGAAATCGTTTACCGTAAACTGGATTGAAGAGTCGGATTCACCAGCTTCTTGCATCTTGGCTACAATTCCATCTAACCTCTGTCTGTTAGGTTCGGATAGCGCCTGGGATGCCGATTGCTGGCCATTAGACGAGCGTGGCTGGCTTCCCTGGAGATTCTGACCTGTAGATACCTTCCCGGCATTATTTGAACCCTGTGGAGCGTTTGAAGGAGGAAGTGGATTATTCGAATTTAACTGGTCTTGCGTTGGAGCCTTAGGCGCTAATGGCTGCTGGGGAAGAGAGTCTGAGTTTAAACCCATCAAATCATTATTAGGATCGTTTGCCATGTTAATACCCCCATCTTTCGCGTGATTTCTGGCTTGCGTTGGTAGGTTTAGATCCTACGTTTGGATTATTAGGTAACGCTCT
>OCTA010003836.1_pt1 | contig 13306 bp, 8 predicted proteins | sample 1538991 | NCBI WGS metagenome assembly OCTA01 (sample SAMEA3539302, study PRJEB22396) | soil metagenome | biome: tundra; feature: field; material: soil | place: USA | collected 2010-05 | depth 0.15 m
TCCGCAACGCGTCCGGAGACGTGGTGGCGGCGCTGAACCTGTCGGCGCACGCCAGCCGGGCGTCGATGGCGGCGTTGCGGCGGGACTTCCTGCCGCCGGCGATCGAAGCCGCTGCAGCGATCGAGGCCGATCTCCACGGGGTGGGGAACCGCCGGCGAGGTGTCTGAGCTGATCGCCTCCAACTGAGCCCGGCGCGCTCGGGGGCATCCTTACGGACTCCAGCGCGGCGCCGGCAGCGCGTGCTCCTGGAGGTCGATCGCGGCCTGCACGAGCGGCGCCTCGTGCCCGCGCGGCGCCACCAGCGAAACCCCCACGCACCAGCTGACGGGAAGCGCGACGACCGGCATCCCGGTGAGGTCCCAGAGCGCGGTCAGGGCGATCATCGGATCTCCCGGCCCGCCGGCGTGTCCGCGTTCGTAGCCGGGACCGCGCCCGTAGGGGGTGATCGGCAGCGTTGGCTCCAGCACCAGATCGACGTCGTTGGCGCCAAACCAGTGCTCCCAGGCCGCCGTGCCGCTTGCGCGGCGCTGCTGCGCGCCCAGATAGGCCTGGGCGTCGGTGAAATTACGGGCTGCCTCGACGAACTCGGCGATCGCCGGGCGGTAGCGGTCGTGGTGCTCGGCATGCTGGGCGTGGTAAGCCCAGGCCTCGGTCATCAGCACGATGCTGAGGTCCTCCCAGTCCAGTTCCCAGGGGGCGGGCAGGGACACCAGGCGGGCACCCAACCCCTCCAGCGCCCGCCGGGCGCTGTCGAGCCCGGCCGCGACCTGGGGCTCGAGCTCGAGCGCGTCGCTGCGGTCGGTCACCGCGACGGTCACTCCGGCCAGCGGCCGCGGGCCCGGCCGGCAGGCCAGCGGCAGTGGCCCGATCGGAGCCGGCGGCGGCATCAGCGCGCTGGTCACCGGTTCGCCCTGGGCCATCACCGCCAGCAGCGCTGCGCAGTCGGCGACCGTCCTGGCCATCGGGCCGGGGTGGTCAAGCGACGGCGCCAGCGGGATGATCCCGTCGATCGGCAGGCGTCCGTGGCTGGGCTTGATCGCGCTGGTGCCACAGCAGGCCGACGGGATCCGCAGCGATCCGCCTGTATCGCTGCCGAGCGCGACCGGCGTCATCCCGGCGGCGATCGCCGCTGCGCTGCCGCCGCTCGAGCCTCCCACCACCAGATCCAGCGCCCACGGGTTGCCTACCTGGTCGGTCGTCCCCCCGGCGGCGAACTCGTGCGTGTGCGTGTGCCCGAGCAGCACCATCCCCCGTTCGCGCAAGCGGGCCCAGACGACCGCGTCGGCGGTGGCGACGTGATCGGCCAGCACCCGGCTGGACGCGGTCAGGGGCAGACCCGCGACGCCGTAGAGATCCTTCAGCGCGACCGGGACCCCGCAGAATCTGGGCGTGGCGCCGCCGTCACGTAGCCTTCGCTCATCGGCGGCCCGCGCTTGCGCGCGCGCCGCCTCCGGATAGACGCGGACCCAGGCGTTGATCGCCTCGGGCTCGCCGTCGAAGCTTGGGTCGCCGCCGTTTCGCTGCTCAATGCGGCGCAGGCAGGCCTCGGTGAGCTCAGCCGACGACAAACCCCCGCCGGCCAGCAGGTCGGCGGCCGCCAGGGCGCTCAGATCGGCCGGATCGCTGGCCTCGGGGCTATCCGCGTTCTGGGCCACCGTCACGCTCCCGCGCCGACCGCGACCGGGGGCTCCTGCGCCAGATCGTGGGCGAGCGAGACGAGCAGGCCGGCCAGTTCGGGGTTGTGCTCGGGTTCCCAGCCATCGCACAGCCGCTCCAGGCTGGCGCGGCGCTCCTCGATCAGCCGCTCCACGATCTCGCTGCCCTCCAACGTCAGCTCGCGGCCCGGCCGGCCGTCGGGCCGGGGATCCTCGACCACCAGCGAGCGAGCGGTCAGCTCGTTGCGGGCCTGCTCGCCGACTTCAAGCGGGATGTCGAAGCTCGCGCACAGCGCGGGGATGTCGGCGTCCGGGTCCTCGTGCAGGCGGATGATCAGCCAGCAGGCCGCCGGCGAGAGGTCGACGCCGGCGCGCTGGGCCAGGCGCTCCACCAGCGCACGGCGGCCCTCACGTCCGACCAGAACGGTCAGTGCGCGGGAGGCCTCGGCCAGCGAGTTGGTGTGCTTGGGAATCGCGAACGTCTCGCCGATGCCGCTGCCGGCCGCCACGCTGTCGCGCAGCGTACGTTGCTGAAGGGTCCAGCTGAGCAGGAACGCGAACGCGGCCACCGAGGCCGCCACCACGAACACCGTGCTGAGCGCATTGGTGAACGCGGTGATGTAGACGGTGTGGATCGCCGCCGGCAGCTTGGCCAGCGCGGCCGGATTGAAGCCGGCGCCGGCGCTGGACAGTTTGCCGCTGGCGCTGGCGCTGGCGGGCAGCGAGGCGGCCAGCTCGGCGCTGAGACGGTTGCTGAAGATCGATCCCAGCACCGCGGTTCCGACTGCGCCACCGATCGAGCGAAACAGGGTGGCGCCTGACGTGGCGACGCCGAGATCCTCGTAGCCGACGGCGTTCTGTACCGCCAGCACCAGCACCTGCATGACCAGGCCGAGGCCGAGGCCGAGCACGAACATGAACGCCGACGCGACCAGCCGCGTCGTGTGAGCGTCCATCGTGGAGAGCAGCGCCAGGCCGACAACCATGATCGCGGTGCCGGCGATCGGGAACGGCTTGTACTTGCCGGTGCGACTGATGATCTGTCCCGAGCCGATCGAGGTGATCAGCAGACCACCCATCAGCGGCAGGATCTGCAGGCCCGAGCTGGTGGGGCTGGCGCCGTTGACCACCTGCAGGAACAGCGGCAGGTAGGTGACCGAGCCGAACAGCGCAAAGCCGACCACCAGCCCGATCGCGCTGGTGACCGAAAACACCCGGTTGGCGAACAGCCGCGGCGGCAGCACCGGCTCGGCGGCGCGGCGCTCGGCGCCCACGAACACGACCAGCAGGATCACCGCGGCGGCGCCGAGCGCGATGATGGTTGGTGAGCCCCATCCATAGCTGGTGCCTCCCAGCGTGCACAGCAGCACGATCGCGCTCAGCGCGACCGCCAGCAGCGCGGCGCCGAGGTAGTCGACCCGGTAGTGGACCCGCTCGCTGCGCGAGGGAAGCGTCGCGGCGAGCACGGCCAGGGCCACGACCCCGATCGGCAGGTTGACGTAGAAGATCCAGCGCCAAGAGAGGTTGGTGGTGAAGAAGCCGCCGAGCAATGGGCCGATCACGCTGGCCAGCCCGAACACGGCGCCAAAGATCCCCTGATAGCGGCCGCGGTCACGCGGGGCGACGACGTCACCGATCGCCGCCATCGTGCTGACCATCAGCCCGCCGCCGCCGAGGCCCTGCAACGCGCGGAAGACGATCAGCTCGGTCAGGCTCTGCGCGATACCGCACAGCGCGGAGCCGATCAGGAACACCACCAGCGCCACCTGCAGCACGGCCTTGCGTCCGTAGAGGTCGCCGAGCTTGCCGTACACGGGGGTGACGGCGGTCTGGGCCAGCAGATAGGCGGTCACCACCCACGAGATGTGGCTCAAGCCACCGAGATCGCCGACGATCGTAGGCAGCGCCGTAGAGACGATCGTCTGGTCCAACGCTGCCATCAGCATCACCAGCATCAGCCCGGCGAACACGACCAGCACGCTTGCCTGGCGCTCGCCAGTGGGGGCTGGCGCGGGCGCGGCGCTCATGATCGGCTCGCGTCGGCGGTGCGCGCGTGGGCTGACACGCCACGATCATACGTCCGGTGTGCACCCGGTCAGGCGATGTTGAAGCGATGGGTTGCGGCGGCTCGCCGCCGCGCCGGAGCGGCCGGTCGTCACTTGACCGGGCGATCGGCTCGGGTCTACGAGGGCGCTTACCGATAATCTGCGCAATCGCTCGCGGCGCAAGCTCGTGCCGCCACCGGTCGCGGATTCGGAGAGAGGGGACGTGATGCTCGCCACACGCGCAATCGCGCGAACGAAATGGTCGTTGCTGTGCACCGTGATGCTCGGCGTGCTGCTAACGCTGGCGTGTGCCGCGGCGAGCGTCCCGGCCGGAGCGGCGACCCCGAGTGCGTCGAGTCCAGACCCGGGGCACGCCGCCGCCCCGATCGCCGCCGACTGCCAGCCGTTCTCCGGCCGTCCGTGCCTGTTGCCGTTCCCCGACGACCTGTTCACCCGCGCCGACCGGTCTACGCCGACCGGCCGGCGGGTCAACCTGCGGGCCGCGGCGATGCCCGTCAACACCCACCGGCAGCGGATGGCCGTCGCCGAGTATGACCGAAGTGACGGCTTCAGTCCCGGCAGCGCAGTGATCGTGCACGTGGCCGGACTTGACAACCAGCTCGCCTTTGACCGGACCGGCGCGGTGACCCTGGCCAACATGTCGGCCGCGTTCGCCAAGCGTGCGCCGATCGTGGTGATCGACGAGCGCACCGGCGCTCGGCAGCTGATCTGGTCAGAGCTCGACGCCAACGCCACCGGTGCGCAGAACACCGATCTGCTGATCCACGCGGGCAAGAACTTCACCGAAGGCGACACCTACGCCGTGGCGCTGCGCAACCTGCGCAATGCCGACGGTCGGCTGATCGCGGCGCCGAGCTGGTTCGAGCGGCTGCGCGACGGCCGCCGGCTGCCGGTCGTCGAGCGCTCCCAGGCTGGTCGCTACGCCAAGATCTTCGCGGTTCTCAAGCGGGCCGGGATTGCCCGCGCCAACCTGTATGAGGCGTGGGACTTCACGGTCGAGTCGCGCCAGAGTGAGACCTCGCGAATGTTGGCGATCCGTAACAACGCTTTCGCACAGCTGGGCGATCACAACCTCGCCGACAACAAGATCGAAGGCCGGACGCCCAAGTTCACGGTCACGAGCGTCAAGCAGCTGACGTCCACGATCCGTGCCGTGAAGGGCACGGTCGACGTCCCCTGCTACCTGAAGGTCTGCGGGCCAAGCGCGACCGCCGGGTTTCACTACAGCTCGCGCGGGCCTGACGCGCTCCCGTCCCAGATCCGTGGCAACGTTGCGACGCCGACGTTCGAATGCATCATCCCCAGCTCAGCCAGCGCCGCCCACCCGGCGCGCATCTCGCTCTACGGCCACGGGCTGCTGGGCTCCAGCTCCGAGGTGGAATCCGGCAACGTCGAGGACATGGCCGCCGAGCACAACATGGTCTTCTGCGCCAGCGACCTGTGGGGACTGGCCCAGGGCGACGTCGCCGGCGACATCTCAGCGCTGGAGAACCTCAACCAGTTTCCCGCGGTGATCGACCGCCTCCAGCAGGGCGTGCTGAACATGCTCTACCTGGGCCGGGCGATGCTGCACCCCCGGGGTTTTGCCGCCAACGCCGCGTTCCAGGTCGCGGGGCGCCCGATGGTCGACACCTCGCGCCTGTACTACGACGGCAACAGCCAGGGTGGGATCATGGGCGGGATGATCACCGCCGTCGCGCCGGACTTCCGTCGCGCGGTGCTCGGCGTCAGTGGCATGAACTACGGCGGCGTGCTGCTGGAGCGCAGCACCGACTTCTCCGACTACGAGCCGTTCCTGTTCACCAGCTACGCCGATCAGTCGCTGCACCCCGTCGTGCTGGACCTGATGCAGCAGCTGTGGGATCGCGGCGAGGCCGACGGCTACGCGCAGCAGATGACCACCCATCCGCTGCCCGACACCCCGTCGCACACGGTCCTGATGCAGATCGCCTACGGCGACCATCAGGTGAGCATGTACGCGGCGGCGATTGAGGCCCGCACGATCGGTGCCTCGGTCCACGAGCCTGCGCTTGACCTGAGTACCGATCGTGCCCGCGACCGCAATCTGTTCTACGGCGTGCCGGTGATCGCGCACTACCCTTTCCACGGCTCGGCGATCGAGATCTGGGACAGTGGGCCCGGGCGCGTGCAGCCGCCGCCGTTGGCCAACCTGCCGCCCGCCGACAGCAAGACGAACGTGGACCCCCACCAGGATCCGCGCTCCACGCCACTGGCACGCGTCCAGAAGTCTGACTTCCTAGCGCCCCACGGCGCGGTGATCAACGTCTGCGGCGCCCGGCCGTGCCGGACGTCGGTGTACATCCCTTAGAGCGTCTGGGGCACCCGGGACCCGTCAGCCCGGCCCCCAGCTTCACAAGGACTTCCGGCATTGCCAGCCAGTCCCAACCTTCGTCCTGGCTCGGGTTCTGCGGCGGATTCGGAGGCGGTGACGATATGGCCCAGAAGTGCGGGCAGTCTATGACTGGCCCGCTGCGACGGTCAAGCCAGACGGGGGCTCATGCTCTACGTGGGTGAGGCTCGCTCGTAGAGCGCGCCGTCGATCAGCCGCCGCGGCCCGACGGGTTGGGGAAGGGCGATGCGCGCTGGGGTCTCAGGGTTGGCGGACCGGGTCTGAAATCCCGGCAGCGGGGTGACGAACATCGTGAGCACCAGCTCTTCGCTGCCGACGTGGAGGTCGGGTGCGAGCAGGCGGCTGCCGGCCCGCTGTCCCCCTGCAAAAGTTTGCTCGGCGACCAACACGCGCAACACGGTCTCCTCGGGCTTGACATCACGGGTTGGATCAAGACGCCATCCGGAGGCGCGGATCCCGTCGCGCGCGGCCCGCAGCGGTCGCGCCGCGTTCACTGCAACGCAGGTCCACTTGCCGCGTCGGGCGTCCTGGCGTACGGCCACGGTGAGCAGTTGCGGCGGGCGCCCCCGCGCGAACAGGACCTCATCGGGGGTGCGTGCGAGCATCCGCCAGCCGTCGAGGCTCGGGGGTTCCGCCGCCGCCGCCTGCCTCCACGGCGCACGGGAGGCCCCCTTGGGCGCGGTCCCCTGAGCGATCTGCGCGATCAGTGCGCCCACGGCGGGATCTTCGCGGTCAAGCTGTGCCGGCGAGCCGGCGAGTGCCGCCGGGGCAAACGGCAATCCGCCGCCATCGCTGATCAGCTCGGGATGACGCGGCGCTGGGCGCGGCTTTAGCAACACCGAGCGTTCCCAGTCACGCTCGCTTGGAAGTCTCGGCTTGCGCGCTGGGAGGCGGCCAAACCGGCGCTGGGCAGGCTCTGGCACGATCGGGGAGACTAACGCCAACTCGCTCAGTGCTGCCAGCCATCAATACGGTCCCACCGAGAGTGGCCGTGGCGGCAGCTCGGCCAGCCCGCCCGGGCTCAGCCCTGCGCGCTGACCCGCTTCAGGAACGGCACGAGATGCGAGAAGAACACGTTATTGGGATAGGCCCCGGCGGGATCGTTGTGGGCGTAGGTGCTCTGGCGGTTGATCAACGTCAGGTTGCGACTTGGGATACCGGACTGTCGCGCAAGCGTCCGTGCGTCCTGCAGGATCAGTGGGCCGCCGAGCCGGGCGCCGAACGCGTAGATCAGCAGATTCCGAGGCAGCCGACGCCCCATCGTCGCCTTGACGTCGAGAACGTTCTGCACGGGGCTCGCGATGCCGTTGCCGACGGCGCTTGTGTCGAGCGTCAGACGCGCAGGGAAGTACCACTCGGTGCCATCGGCGTTCTGGACCCCGTAGCCGGAGAACATCGTCGCAAAGCGCTTGATCGGCGTCAGCGCTCCCTGGCCGTTCCAGCCGAACGGCGCCATGCCGCTCATGTTGACTCCGACGCCGAGGTGCGCCTGGGCCGCGACCAGCGCCGCCGGGGAGGTCGCGACGTTGAGTGCGTACCCGTACTGACCAAGGTTCGTGACCGGAACCGAGGGAGTCAGCTTGAACGCATTCAGCAGGCCCGATGCCTGGCCGAGCGAGGGCCCGTTCGGATCGATCAGCGCCGCCGTCGAGCCGGTGGCGTTATAGAGCCCGGCGTAGGGAGCGGCGATTCCCCCGAAGTTCAGCCAGGGCGAAGCCTTCGATGCGTCGAGCTTCGCTAGCGCCTGGTTGGCCTGGCTCACTGAGTCGACGCCGAAGCTGCCGCCGTCGATGTAGACCAGGCCGGCCAGCTGGTCGGCTCCGGCGCGGCCGCCGAAGTCCCAGGTCGCGTAGGCGGTGACCACCGCACCGCCCAGCGAATGGCCGCCGAGGACCACCTTGCCCCCGTGCTCCCTGGCGGCGGCGATCACCTGGTGCAGGTCGCCGACGGCGACGTTCATCCCCCATTGCTTGGCGAACTCCACCTTTGAGTCAGGGATGAACGTGAAGTGCTTCTTTATGCTGTTGTCGCGCAGCCAGCCCAGGTAGTAGTCGAACAGCTGTGCGGCGCTGGCCCTCCCCGCCTTGGCCAGATCGAGCTTTGACTGATCCTCGAGCAGGTTCTCCCGGCGCTCGACCGACCACACCTGCCAGCCCCTGGTCTTCGACACGATCCACTTGGCCAGCGGAACGAAGTACGCGCTGCCGGCCGAGGTGCCGGGCTCCAGCACCAGCACGTTCTTGGCGCTGGCGGGGCCGATCTTGATCACGCCGACCTTGTCGTATTTCGCCGGCGTGCCGGGGGAGGAGACGCCGGTCATCCAGCTGACCTTGAGGGCCGCGGCCCCCGCGGTTGCCGGAAGCGCGGAGCAGACGGACAGGCCCAGCGTCGCGAACATCGCGGCGACCAGCTTGAAGTTGATTCCACGTCTGATCTGCATTAGGGCTCCTCCTGGGGGCTTGGACTCGCGACGAGGTTAGTGCCGGACAAGCCGTCAATAGTCTCGTCGTGGGGCTTGAAGCTATTACGTGCGCTGGTCGCGTGCGGCGCCCACCGACCGGGTAAGCAGTGTTGGCGAATGATTAGGGGGCGGCGGGCAAGGTGCCGGATCGCTCGCATCCGGCCACGGTTGGGACTAGATTCCGGGATCTGGGAACCACGACCTCTGAGGAGGAGGATCAGTGAATCGACTTAACAGACGGAGTCTGGTGGCGCTGCTCACCGTGATCGCCGCAGTGGCGATCAGCGCGTGCGGCAGCTCGAGCAGCTCCAGTTCATCCAGTTCGTCGGGCTCGTCGAGCGCTGCGGCGTCGAGCACGGGCAGCAGTTCGAGTTCGAAGGGCGGGACGGTGACGCTGCTGATGGGAACGGCGCCCGACTCGCTTGATCCGCAGTTCGGCTACACGACCCAGGCGGCCGAGCCCGACTGGATCTCCTACACGGGCCTTGACACCTACACGCACGCCGACGGCGCTGCGGGGGCGACGCTGATCCCCGGTCTGGCCACGACGCTGCCGGCGATCTCCGACGGCGGCAAGACCTACACGGTCACGCTGCGCAAGGGCCTGGTGTTCTCAAACGGCCAGCCCGTCAAGGCCAGCGACTTCGCCTACACGGTGGAGCGCGCGATCAAGATCCCCTGGGGAGGATCGGGTCAGTTCATCACGGCTCAGATCAAGGGCGGAACGGCATTTGCCAACGGCAAGGCCAAGACGATCTCCGGGATCACGACCGACGACGCGACCGGCAAGATCGTGATCCACCTGAATGCGCCTTATGGCGCGTTTGACAACGTGCTCGCGTTTCCGGCGCTGGGGATCGTCCCCTCGGGCTCGCCGATGAAGAATGAGCCCAACAGTCCGCCGCCGGGCGTGGGTCCGTACATGATCACCAACATCGTGCCCAACGCGTCGTTCTCGGTGGTCAAGAACCCGAAATGGACGCCGATCGCGGGGATCCCCTCGGGCAGCGTCAACGTCGACGTCAAGATCTCGTCCAACCTCTCCGCCAACGCCCTGTCGGTGCTCAACAACTCCGCCGACATGTTCGACTGGGCCGACACGGTCCCGGGCAGCCTGCTGCCCCAGATTCAGTCGCAGGCGGCGGACCGCTTCAAGAACTTGGATCTGGGTGGATCGACGTATTACTTCTTCCTCAACACGAAGACCAAGCCGTTCTCCAGCCAGCTCGCACGCGAGGCGGTGGTGACCGGACTGAACCAGGACGCGCTCAACCGGCTCGGTTCGGGCACGCTGGTGCCGGCGTGCTACTTCCTGCCCCCGGCCGTGCCGGGTCATCCCTCCACTCCGTGCCCCTACGGGACGCCGGGCCTCGGGGACCTGACCAAGGCCAAGGCGCTGGTCAAGCAGTCCGGGATGGAGGGACAGCCGGTGACGGTCTGGAGTGAGACGCGCACGCCGCGCCAGCAGTGGGCGACGTACTACACCTCGTTCCTGAACTCGATCGGCTTCAAAGCGACCCAGAAGGTGATCGCTGACGCGACCTACTTCACCACGATCGGAAACCTGAAGCTCAACCCCCAGACCGGCTTTGCCGACTGGAACCAGGACTTCCCGAATCCGGTCGACTTCTACTTGTTGCTCAGCGCGCAGGCGATCCTGCCGACGAACAACGAGAACTTCGGCCAGGTCAACGATCCGCAGATCAACAACGGGGTCAACAAGCTCGGCCAGGTGCCGACCAGCCAGCTGAACACGATCGTGTCCAAGTGGCAGGCGCTGGACGAGTACACGGCCAAGCAGGCCTACGCGGCGGTGTTCGGGTACCAGACGTTCCCGAAGTTCATGTCCAGTCGAATGAACTACAGCGCGGCCGTCTTCCACACGGTGTACGGCTGGGACTTCACCTCGTTCGCACTCAAATAGCGACGACGGTGGGCCGGGACAGCTAGTCTGTCCCGGCCCGATCCGTTTTCCTGACTTCCATGGCGACCACTTCCGAATCCGGCACCGAGTTCTCCGGCGACGTACCCGCCGCGTTTCTCGCCGAGGGCGAGGAGCTTCCGCCCGGACTCGGTCCCTGGAAGCTGGCCTGGCGGCGGCTGAAGCGCAACCGGATGGCGCTGTTCTTCGGCGGGCTGTTCTTGGTCATCCTGGTCATGTGCCTGCTGGCGCCGGTCTACTCACAGGACATCGCCCACATCGGCCCCGCGACCGAGAACATCACCGCCACGATCAAGGTCGGGGGCAAGACAGAGTTCGTCGTCAGCCCGACCGGGATCCCGATCGGACCCACCTGGGAGCCGAGCCACTACTTCCTCGGCGCCGACGCTCTCGGGCGCGACACCGCGGTGCGGCTGCTCTACGGCGGGCGGACCTCGCTGGAGGTTGGGGCGATCGCGATGCTGATCACGATGGTTCTGTCGCTGACTCTGGGGATCGTCTCGGGCTACTTCCGCGGTCTCGCCGACGGCATCATCAGCCGATTTCTCGACGTGATCTGGGCCTACCCGGCCGTGCTGCTGGGGATCACCCTGGGCACGGTGCTGGCCGTGGGCGGGATCGGACCGCTGAAGGGCACGACGCTGCTGGTCCCGGCGGTGGTGATCGGGGTCGTCTATATCCCCTACGTGGCCAAGCCGGTGCGCGGGCAGGTGCTGCAGCTGCGCGAGCGGGAGTTCATCGACGCCGCCCGCCAGCAGGGCCTCAGCCACTGGCAGATCATGTTCTCGGAGATCCTGCCCAACCTGGCGTCGACGATCATCGTCTTCATCCCGCTGATCCTGGCCAACGCGATCCTGCTCGAGGCGGGTTTGACATATCTGGGCGCGGGCGTGCAACCCCCCAACGCGTCCTGGGGGACGATGATCTCCGACGGAATCGGGACGATCCCGGAGGCGTTCCACAACGTGCTCGTGCCGGGGATCATGCTCGTGCTGGCGGTACTGTCGATCAACGTCTTCGGCGATGGGCTGCGCGACGCGCTCGATCCACGGTCCAAGGTCCGCATCGCGCATTGATGGCTGAAGACCGGACCCACCCAGGTCGATGACGCGCTTCGTCGTCCGGCGGCTGATGTCGATGATCGGGGTGCTGTTCTTGATCTCGGTGCTGACCTTCCTGTTGATCGAGGCGATCCCCAACGGCGATCCGGCGCTGCGGCTGGCGGGACGGCTGGCCACCGCGACCGAGATCCACCAGATCCGGGTCAAGTACGGCTTCGACCAGCCGCTCTACATCCAGTACCTGCGCACGATGAAGAACATCTTCACCGGCCAGGTCTACTCCTACACCCAGGGGTTCAACGTCATCAGCGAGGTTCGCGCGGGTCTGCCGGCGACATTGTCACTGGCCTTCGGTGCCGGCTTCATCTGGCTGTTTGCCTCGATCGTGGTCGGCACCCTGGCGGCGATCAAGGCCGGCCGCTACACCGACCGGGTGCTGACCGTGCTGGCGATGGTGGGCGTGTCGTTCCCGCCGTTCTTCCTGGGCGCCATGCTGATCTACTTCCTCGGCTACAAGGCGAGCATCTTCCCGCTGGGCGGATACGTACCGTTAACCCAGAACCCGGCGCAGTGGGTAACGCATCTGATTCTGCCGTGGATCACGCTGTCGGTGCTGTTCATCGGGTTCTACTCCCGCGTGCTCCGGGGCACGATTCTCGACACGATCAACGAGGATTACATCCGCACGGCCCACGCCAAGGGTCTGTCTGACCGCCAGGTGCTGGTCCGCCACATCCTGCGCAACAGCCTGATCCCGATCATCTCGTTGTGGGGGCTGGACATGGCCCAGGTGATCGGCGGCGGGGCGATCCTGACCGAGACGATCTTCAACCTGCACGGAGTGGGGCAGCTCGCCCGGGACTCGATCGGCCGGCTCGATCTGACCGCGATCCTGGTGATCGTGCTGCTGACGGCGTTCGCCGTGGTGATCATGGGGGCGCTGCTGGACATCGTCTACGCCTACCTGGACCCCCGGATCCAGCTCACCGTATGACCTCCGCCGTCACACCGCTGCTGGAGGTCTCCGATCTCCGGGTCTCGTTCGCCACCGAGGACGGGACCGTGCAGGCGGTCGACGGGGTCAGCTTCTCGGTCGGCCGGGGAGAGGTGGTGGCGATCGTAGGCGAATCGGGCTCGGGCAAATCGGTCACCGCGATGACGCTGATGGGACTGACCCGGGGGCCCAACGCCCGCTTTGAGGGCTCCGCCACGTTTGAAGGCATCGAGCTCGTCACGGCCAACGACGCCCAGCTGCAGCAGGTGCGCGGCGCGGGGATCGCGATGGTGTTCCAGGATCCGATGAGCTCGCTGGACCCCGTCTACCGGGTCGGTGCCCAGATCGTGGAGCAGATCCGGGTCCACGACCGGGAGATCTCCAAAGCCAAGGCGCTCGATCGAGCGGTGGAGCTGATGGAGCGGGTCGGCGTCCCGCGCGCCGCCGAGCGGCTGCGCTCCTACCCGCACGAGTTCTCCGGGGGGATGCGCCAGCGGGTGATGATCGCGATGGCGCTCTCGTGCTCGCCCAAGCTACTGATTGCCGACGAGCCGACCACCGCGCTGGACGTCACGATCCAGGCCCAGATTCTCGATGAGCTGCGCCAGCTGCGGACCGAGACCAACGCCGGGATCATCCTGGTCACCCATGATCTCGGCGTCGTCGCCGACATCGCGGACCGGGTGATCGTGATGTACGCGGGCCGGGTGGTCGAGCAGGGGACCCTGGATGAGATCTTCTATGACCCCCAGCATC
>OCTA010003837.1_pt1 | contig 13304 bp, 12 predicted proteins | sample 1538991 | NCBI WGS metagenome assembly OCTA01 (sample SAMEA3539302, study PRJEB22396) | soil metagenome | biome: tundra; feature: field; material: soil | place: USA | collected 2010-05 | depth 0.15 m
ACGGCATACGATATTGGTCAGTGACTGAGTTCAGACGTGTGCTCTTCCGATCTGGTCGCGGATGAGATCTCGCCGCTGCCCGATGAGCTGCCGCCCGAACTGCCCGCGACCCTCGCGGGAAACGGGAACGGAGCGGCGCTGCACGCCAGGAATGAAGAAGCGAGCCGTCCGCTGGTGCTCGCTTTCCGGACCACGACCGAAGGACTGACCTTCCAGGCGTTCTGGTTGAACCCGGACCGGAGTCACTGTCCCGCCCTGGGCCAATCCGGCGGCAATGGCAACGGCAGCGGCACTAACGGCAATGGGGCGTCTCATGGCGACGAATCCCCGCCGGCGCATGTCAGCTCGGGCGAGCGGGGGAAAATCATCTGCCTCACGACCTACGCGCGGAAGGCGCATTTCCACTATCAGCACGAGTCCCATGTCTACGCGCTTGATCTGCTGAAGGAGATTCCCGAGTTCGTGCGGACCGTGCTGCCGGTCTGGAAGCGCTATTTTACCGTCGAACTCGACGACAACGTCCGGAACCTGGAGAAGGGCGAGCGGGCCGTCGAAATCGAGGCGCACGCGGATAAACGCGACGGCTCCGGGCTCAGACTTCGGTGGATCTTCCGCGCCGGCGAGCGCCTGCTGACCGATGACGAGGTCGCGGTGCTCACGCGCCGCGAAGGCTCGGCGGTCATCCTGCCCAGCCTCGGCATCGTGTCCGTCGCCCGCCCGAATTGGGAGTCGCTCACGCGCTGGCAGCGGATTGTCGAGGAAGCCACCCAGGTCGACGGCCGGCTGCCGCCGTATCTGGTCTTTTCGTTGTTCAACGACGATCGGCTGAAGGTCACCCTGGGGCCGGAAGCCGAGGCGTGGCGACAGAGCGTTCTGGCGCCGCCGACGGCGGCGCCGGCGTTGCCGGAGTTTTTGCGGCCCTATCAGCGGCGCGGGGTCGAATGGTTGCACCACTTGTGCGAGGTGGGCTGTCACGGTCTGCTGGCCGACGAAATGGGGCTTGGGAAAACCCTCCAGGTGCTGGCCCTGCTGGCCGCGCGGCCGGTGGAAGGCCGGCCGCACCTCGTGGTCAGTCCGGCCAGCGTCGTCCCGGTCTGGCGCGAGGAGATGGCCCGCTTTTTCCCCCAGTTGCAGTGCGACGTGCTCAAGAGCGGACATGATTTCACGTTGCGGACCGATCCGGTCGTCTGGCTGGCCAGCTACACCCAGCTCCGCAAACACAAGCATCTCCTGGACCGCGTGGAATTCGGCTATGCGGTGCTCGACGAGGGGCAGTTCATCAAGAATCCGGACGCGAAGGTGACGCATGCCTCGTGCTCGATCCGGGCGCGGCATCGCCTGGTTTTGACCGGCACCCCGCTGGAAAACCGGCAGCTGGACCTGTGGTCGATCTTCCGTTTCCTGCTGCCGGGGCTGCTGGGCACGCGCCAGACCTTCGAGACCATGTTGAACGCCGACCGCGCCGGCACCCTGACGCGCCTGCGGCAGCAACTGGCGCCGTTCGTCCTGCGCCGCACGAAGGACGAGGTGGCGCAGGAATTGCCGCCGAAGGTGGAAATGGACCTGCTCTGTCCCTTGACGGATCTGCAGCGCACGGAGTACGCGCGGATCTGCAACGAAGGTTTGACCCGGCTGGGCGACGACATCGACACCGCGTTTCGCGAAAAGTCGTTTGGCTTCCTGGCGCTCCTCACGCGGCTGCGGCAGGCCTGCTGCGATCCGGATCTGCTGCCCTGGCTGAAGGCGCCCATCACGGAAAGCGGCAAGCTCAACCTGCTTGTCGACAAGCTGGCGGAGGTGGTCGGGAGCGGGCACAAGGTCGTGGTCTTCTCGCAGTTCGTCATGTTCCTCAACCGGGTGCGCGAGGCGCTGGCGGCGAATTTCCCCGACCTGCCGCGCTTTGAACTCACCGGCATGACGCTGGACCGGCAAAAGCCCGTGCAGGCGTTCCAGGGCACGACCGGCGCGGCGGTGATGCTGGTGAGCCTGAAAGCGGCGGGCACCGGCATCACGCTGCATGCGGCCGACTACGTTTTCCTGCTCGATCCGTGGTGGAACCCGGCGGTGGAGATGCAGGCGGTCGACCGCGTGCACCGTATCGGCCAGACCAATACGGTGTTTGTCTACCGCATGGTCACCGCGGGCACGATCGAGGAGCGCATCCAGGCGCTCAAAGCCGACAAGAAAACGCTGTTCGACCGCGTCGTCGGCGACATGAGCGGTGATTTCGACCTCGGCCGCCACTTCCAGTCGCTGCGCAACCTGATCGAGCTGGCGGCGCCCGAGGCGGAGCAATAGCGTCGGGGCCAGCCTGCGGCGGGCTCAGGCGCGCGGTGCGGTCACCGCCGGTCGTCCGCTGCTTCGGCCCGGACGGCGCCGGGCCCTCCACGATCCGGCCATTTCCTGGGAGGGCGACGCGCCGTCGGCGCCGATGCACCTACTGAGGTTCACATTATGTAGTGACGGATAGGAGGTGGAGCGGCTTGTCCTCAAGACGCCTTGGGCGCGTTGCCCGTTCGACTTCGCTCAGGGTCCCGAGCCTGTCGAGGGAGTGACAACGCGCACCACCATCGTCACTTCATTCCGTAAGATTCAATAACTGGCCGCGAGCCGTTGGCGCCAGAGATCGAGCCGGTTTGCCGTGATGCCCCTGGAGATTGGCAGCCCGGGGCGTTCGGGGCACGAGTTGCGGGCGGGTTTTCCGACAGCCTAGGGCCGGCGTAATGCCCGGTCCTCCAGCATTTAATCACGTCCTCGTAACGCTGCCGTCATATCTCTGTAACACGAGCCTGAGACTCTGGGCCGTCAAAAACGCGCTAAAAGGCGTTTCGTTTCCACCTGATCCGACAACCCAAGATTCTATGGCAAATTCATCCCAAAAATGGCTGGCGCTTGCCGGCATTCTCGCGCTCGGGGCTTCATGCCTCCGTGCGCAGGACAGCGCTCCGCTTGTCGACCTTCTCGTCAAGAAAGGCATCGTCACCGACCAGGAGGCCAAACAGCTCCAAGCCGAACTGGCGAAGACCACGGCGTCCACCACGCTCGCCCCCAAGCTGGACTTTTACAGCGGCCTGACTGAGCTGAGGTTTTCCGGCGACCTGCGGATTCGTTACGAGTATCGCCAGGGCGAAAGTCCTAGCGGCGACAATGCCGAACGCACCCGTTTCCGCTACCGCTTGCGTCCGACCATCACCGGCCAACTCGGCAGCGACTGGTTTTTCGGTTTCCGGCTGGAGAACGGCTCCGGCAACCGCTCATCCAACGGGACCTTCGCTGATTCGGCGGGTCCTTGGAACAAGACCAACGATGGCGTTTACGTCGGTCAGGTCTACCTCGGGTACAAGGCCAGTCCCGATTTGACCATCTACGCGGGGCGCATGCCCAATCCCTTTGTCAACACGCTGATGGTTTGGGATGGCGACATCAATCCCACGGGTGTTGCAGAGCAGTACAAGGCGACGACTGGTGCCACGACCTATTTCGCCAACTTTGGCCAGTTCCTCTACGATTCGGGCAATCCGCAGAACAGCCTCGCTCCGGCCGCCAGCCATCAGGATCAGTATCTGCTCGGCTGGCAGGCCGGCGCGACGATCAAGGTGAACAAGACCGACTCGATCCAGTTCGCGCCGACGATCTACGAGTACGTCAACAACAAGCCCAGCTCGAAGAACTTCGCCGGTGCCTTCAGCCCGTCGAACCCCGCGGCGATTAACAATCTCTTGGTTTTGGACATGCCGTTTGAATACGCCTTCACGGTTCCGGGCGCGGCCTCGAACCGCATCTTTGCCGACGTCGCCTACAACACCGACGGCAAAGAGCGGGCAAAAAAGTTCGGACGTCCCGATCTCGACAACCAGGTCTACGCCTGGCAGCTCGGCTACCAATACGGCAAGGCGAAGCACCGGGGCGAATGGGAGGCCAAGGCGTTTTACCAGGATACGGGCCTGTTCGCCGTTGATCCGAACCTGGTGGATTCCGATATCTTCGACAGCCGGGTCAACATGAAGGGCGCGGTCTTCACGGCCAATTACCTGATCACGGACGCCGTCACTTTCACGCTGACCTACGCCAATGGCGCCGCCAGCAACAAGTCGGCGGTTACGGCGGGCACGGGCGATCTTTCCGTGCCGACGCTCAACAAGTTCAATCTGCTCCAGGTCGACCTCGTTGCGAAATTCTGACGCCAGTCCTCCGCCAGACGACCGGCGGCATTTGCGGCCGGATGCCGGTCAATTCCTGAACCAACAAACTCAGCCAACTCATCCAATCAGCATGAAAAAACTCCTCGCGGTCATCTTAACCGGCTTTCTTGCCACGGTGGCATCGGCGCAAATGCTCATCAACGGAGCCGGGGCAACTTTCCCTTATCCCATCTACTCAAAGTGGTTTAACAGCTACGCGAAGGTGGACCCTTCTGTCCGCTTCAACTACCAATCCATCGGTTCCGGAGGCGGCCAGAAGCAGATCCTCGCCGAGACGGTTGACTTCGGCGCCTCCGACGGGCCGATGTCCGACGAGAATCTCGCCAAGGCGCCTCGCAAGCTTCTGCACATACCCACCGTAGCGGGCGCGGATGTAGTCAGCTACAACCTGCCCGGCAGCCCCAAGCTCAAGCTCGATGGACCGACTCTGGCCGGCATTTTCCTCGGCAAGGTCACCAAGTGGAATGACCCGGCCATCACCGGCCAGAATCCCGGTGTCAGTCTGCCCGACCAGGATATCGTCGTGGTCCATCGTTCGGATGGCAGTGGCACCACTTATATCTTTACCGACTATCTCAGCAGTGTGAGCAGCGAGTGGAAGGAAAAGGTCGGCAAAAATACATCGGTCAACTGGCCGACCGGTCTCGGCGGCAAGGGCAACGAAGGCGTTTCCGGCCAGATCAAACAGGTGCCCGGCGCGCTCGGCTATATCGAACTCGCTTATGCCAAGCAGAACAATCTGCCCTATGCCGACGTGAAGAATTCCTCCGGCAATTATGTCACGCCGTCGATCGACTCGGTGACCGCGGCACTCGCGACGGCTATGATTCCGGACGACTTTCGTTTCTCCATGGTCAATCCGCCGGGTCCCGATGCCTACCCGATTGCCGGAACCACGTGGCTGCTCGTCTATCAGCAGCAAAAGGACGCGGCCAAGGGCCAGAAGATCGTCGAGTTCCTGAAGTGGGCCTACGTGGACGGCGAGAAGATGGCCGCCTCGCTCGACTACGCGCCGCTCCCGCAAAATGTGCAGGACCGTGTGCTGAAACGAATTGCCGAAATCACCTACTGAGACTGGATTGACTCGCTGCCCCGACGCAGCGAACTAGCGGCGGAGGGTGCGGTCGACGCACCCTCCGCTTGTTTTCCACATGGCTGTGCCTTCTGTCCAAACTTCTTCCCGGTCTGCCGTTCGAACGAGGCTGCCCGTCGGGCCGCGTTGGCCGGATGCGTCCTTCCGCTGGCTGGCGCTGCTGGCGGCCGGCGCCGTGGTGGCGCTGATCGCGCTCGTCGGCTGGGAACTCTACCGCAGCTCGCGGCTGTCCATCGCGCAATTTGGCCCCCGATTCCTCGTGAGCTCGACGTGGAATCCGGTGACCGACCAATACGGGGCCTGGCCGTTCATCTACGGCACAGCCGTGTCTTCATTGATCGCCTTGTTGATCGCCGTGCCGCTCGGGGTGGCCGCCGCCCTTTATCTCACCGAATTGGCGCCGCTGAAGATCCGGCAGCCGGTCATCATGATCATCGAGATGCTGGCGGCGGTGCCCAGCGTGATCTTCGGCCTCTGGGGAATCTTCGTCCTGGTGCCGTGGCTGCGCGATCACCTGTTCGTGTGGTTGAAAGAATCGTTGGGCTTTCTGCCTCTGTTCCAGGGGCCAATTTACGGGGTGAGCATGCTGGCCGGCGGGATCGTCGTCGCCATCATGATCCTGCCGATCATCACCTCGGTTTCGCGCGAGATTCTCCGGTCGGTGCCCAATCTGCAACGGGAGGCGGCCTACGCCCTGGGGGCCACGCATTGGGAAGTGATCCGGATCGCCGTGCTCAGCTATGCCCGCCGCGGGCTGTTTGGCGCCGCAGTGCTGGGGCTGGGACGCGCGCTGGGCGAGACCATGGCTGTCACCATGGTGATCGGAAACCGGCCGGACATCAGCGCGTCACTGTTCGCACCCGGCTACACTCTGGCCAGCGTGATCGCGAACGAGTTTACCGAGGCCACGACGGATTTGTACCTTAGCTCACTCTTCGAACTCGGCCTGGTGCTGCTGGCGATGACGATTCTGGTCAACGCCCTTGCGCAACTCCTGCTGCGCGCATTCGGAGGCTCGGGCTCCGGCAAGGTCAACTAAGTCCCGATGACCGATATCTCACCGATCACCTCGTCCAGCCGGCAGCACGCCTGGCGCCAGCTGAAAAGCCGGACCATGGCGATGGTGATGTTTTGCTGCGCGGTGGTGGTCATGGCCCCGTTGTTTCTCGTCCTGTATTTCCTCGTCCGCGAGGGCGCGTCCTCCCTGGACTGGAATTTCTTCAGCCAGTTGCCCAAGCCGACGGGAGAAATGGGCGGGGGCATGGCGCACGCGATCGTCGGGACGATGGTGCTGCTGGCGATGGCCGCGGTGATCGGGGTGCCGTTGGGTGTCATGGGCGGAATTTATCTCGCGGAGTATGGCTCGGATCGGGGCAACAACTGGATTCGGTTCGCCGCCGACGTGCTCAACGGCGTGCCCTCCATCGTCTGGGGGATGGTGGTCTACGGCCTGCTGGTCGTGCCGTTCAAGACGTTCTCGGCCTATGCGGGCGGGGTGGCGCTCGGCCTCATGATGATCCCGCTCGTCATGCGCACCACCGAAGAGGTCCTGGTGCTGGTGCCGCAAGGCTACCGCGAAGCCGGCCTGGCGCTGGGCATCGCGCGCTGGAAAATCATCACCGTCATCGTGGTCAAGACCGCCCTGAAGGGCATTATCACCGGGATCCTGCTCGCGACGGCGCGGGTAGCCGGTGAAACGGCGCCACTCCTCTTCACGGCCTTGGGCAACAATTTCTGGACTCATCGCCTCTCAGATCCCATTTCCGCGCTTCCGCTGCAGATCTTCGCGTACGCGATCTCCCCTTACGACGACTGGCACCGCCAGGCCTGGGCCGGCGCACTTGTGCTGATGGCGCTCATCCTCGGCTTGAACATCCTGGTCCGCGTTCTGTCCCGCGACCGCAAATTCAATTGACCTGCTGAAGCTCATGGCCGACCAGTCTCAAGCGAAACCGATTGCCGACCGGCCCCCGGCGAGTGTTCCCTCTGCCGTTCCCCGGATTCCACCGTCCAGCCAGACGGGGGAGAGGGAAGTGGCCTTCGAGATCACGGGGTTCTCCCTGTGGTACGGAGCCACCCAGGCGCTTTACGACGTGGATATCCGCATCCCGGCCCGGGCCGTCACGGCGATCATCGGTCCGAGCGGCTGTGGCAAATCCACCTTTTTGCGCGCGCTCAACCGCATGCATGAACTGACGCCAGGCACCCGGATCGCCGGCAATCTCCGCCTCTTCGGGGAAGATCTCTATGCTGCTTCGATCGATCCGGCCGTCCTCCGCCGGCGGGTGGGCATGGTCTTTCAGAAGTCAAATCCGTTTCCCACCATGTCGATTGCGGACAACGTCCTGGTCGGGCTGCGCCTCAACGGCGTGAGCGACCGGGCGCTGCTCCGGGACCGCCTGGAGGAATCGTTGCGCATGGCGGCTCTCTGGGAGGAGGTGAAGGACTACCTCAACCGGCCCGGTACCAGCCTGTCGGGCGGGCAACAGCAGCGCCTCTGCATCGCTCGCGCGCTGGCGGTGCAGCCGGAGGTTCTTTTGATGGACGAGCCATGCTCCGCGCTCGATCCCATCGCCACGGCCAAGATCGAGGAACTGATCAACGAATTGCGCGCCAGCTACACGATCATCATCGTGACGCACAACATGCAGCAGGCGGCCAGAGTGTCGGGCCGCACCGCCTTTTTCTACCTCGGCAAACTGATCGAATACGACGAGACGCGCACCATCTTCATGAACCCGAACAATCCCCAGACGGAGGCCTATGTCGCCGGCCGTTTTGGCTGATGCGCACTTCTTTTCTGGCTGGACACGGCAGGGCAATGGTTCGTGAGTTTCCGCATTATTCCTTATGAAGCGATTCTTTGACGCCGAACTCGAAACCTTTCGTTCGCAGCTGATCCTGATGGGCGAAACGGCCATCGAGCAGGTGCGCACGGCGATCAAGGCCCTGGTGGAAGCCAATTCAGGGCTGGCCAATCAGGTGATCGCCTCCGATGACAAGCTGGACACGCTGGAGGTCAGGATCGACGACGAGGCGGTGCGGTACATGAACCTCCGCACGCCCATCGCCAGCGATTTGCGGCTCGTCATCGTCGGCATGAAGGCCAGCCACGATCTAGAGCGCGTGGGCGACGAGGCCACCAGCATTGCCAAACGGGCCATCCGGTTGAGCGCCGAGCCGCCGCTCAAGCCCTACATCGACCTCCCGCGCATGACCGGCATCACGCTGGAAATGCTCCGCGACGCGCTCGATTGTTTTCTGCAGGTCGACGAGGCCAAGGCGGTCGCCGTCTGCAAACGGGATGCGGAGGTGGACAACATCAACCGCCAGCTCTACCGCGAGCTGACGAGTTTCATGGTGGAAGATCCGGCCACGATCTCCCGCGCGATCGAACTCATGTTCATCTCCAAGTCCATCGAGCGCATTGCCGATCACGCGACGAACATCGCCGAGGAGATGATCTATCTGAGCAAAGGCAAGGACGTGCGCCACACCGAAGAGGTCAAGAAAATCCCGCCAGCGTAACGGCCCGGTCTCCTGCTTGACGCTCGGGTTGAACCGCCGGTGGCCGGGCAGCGAGGACCAGGAGGAATCGCCAGGTTGTGAACGGCGCACGCGTCATCCGTCCTGGCCGAGGCGGCGGGGTCCGGCGACCCCGCCCCCCCCATGTTGCACCGGACAGTTCGCGGAACGGCGGGTGAAAATCGCCCCAATTGCATGAGTCCGTATTGGATGAGGCGGACTATTCCTAATGGGCGCCGGCGCCGCGGATGAGCAGCATCAGCAGGTAGCCGGTCAGTCCGGTGACGGGCAGTGTGAGCACCCAGGCCCAGACGATGCGCTCGACAATGCCCCATTTGACGGCGCTCAAGCGCTTGGTGGCGCCGACGCCCATGATGGACGTCGAAATGACGTGCGTCGTCGAAATGGGCGCGCCGATGGTCGTGGCCACGTGGATGATGATGGAGGCGGTGGTTTCGGCCGCAAATCCGTGGATCGGCTGAAGCTTCACCATCTTGTGGCCCATGGTGCGGATGATGCGCCAGCCGCCCGCCGCCGTTCCGGCTGCCATGGTCAGGGCGCAGGAGATTTTGGCCCAGATCGGCACATCAAAGACCGGGGTGCGCAGGAAGGAAAGCCAGTCCGGCACATGGTCAAAGATTCCGGCTTTCGTGCCGGTGAAGAGGGCCAGCGCGATCACGCCCATGGTCTTCTGGGCATCGTTGGAACCATGGCTGAATCCCAGGAAGCCGGAACTCAGCAATTGCGCTTTGCCGAAGATGAGCGAAATGACGCGGGGCGTGACTTTCTGCAGCGCGACCATCAGGAGAAACATGAGCAGCATTCCGATCACGAAACCGGCGGTTGGCGACGTCACCATGGGGAGGACGATCTTCGGCCAAAGACCGGCCGAGGCGCCCTTCGCATCCATCACCGACCATTTGAGCACGCTCCATCTCCCGCCGGCCACGGCGAGGGCCGCGCCGCACAGTCCGCCGATGAGCGCGTGACTGGAGCTCGACGGCAGGCCCAGCCACCAGGTGAACAGGTCCCAAATGATCGCGGAGAGCAGCGCCGCGAGCACCGTCGGCATCGTCACCACGCTCGTGTCCACCAGGCCCTGGCCGATGGTCGTCGCCACTGCCGTGCCCATCAGCGCCCCGAAGAGGTTCCAGAATGCCGCCCAAAGGACGGCGCGACGCGGGGAGAGCACCTTGGTCGAGACGACCGTGGCGATGGCATTGGCCGAGTCGTGAAAGCCGTTGATATACTCGAAGACATACGCCGCCACCAAGACGATCAGGAAGAATGTCATGGGCGCCGCTCAGGAGTACTTCAGCACGATTTGAAACACGATGTTGCCGGCGTCGCGGCAGCGATCGACCGTCTTTTCAATCATTTCGAAAAGCTGGAGCAGGAAAATGACCTCTTTGGCGTCATAGGGTCCCTGATACAGCTCGGTTTCGACCTGCAGCATCACCTTGTCGGCTTCGCCTTCCGCGAACTGCAGTCTTTCATTGGCCTCGCGGATCCGGTCCATCTTGTTGCCCTTGCGCAGCTGGCCGACCATGAAGGCCACATTATCCGCCGCGAGCTGGATCAATTCCGCCTGGCGTAAAAGTCCGGCGGCCGGGAGCCGTCCGGGATAGATGGCCAGCCGTTCGACAATCTTCTCGCTCATCTTCGGGATGCGATAGAGCGCAAAAGCGAGGGCCTCGATATCCTCGCGTTCCAAGGGCGTCACAAACGTCCGGCAGAGTTCCTCCGTGATTTGCTGGGTAATCCGCTTGTCCTTGCGCCGGCTGTGGACGAATTCATCCATGCTCTCCGGTTTGCCAGCCTGGGCCCGGGCCTGGAGGAAACGCGCAAGCAGCCCGCCGCTCGTTTTGGCCTCCTCGGCGCTCGCCTCGAGCAGGTCGAAGAACTTCTCCTCTTTGCCAAAGAGCCTTCGGATCGAAAACATAGGTGGAGGTCTGGCTATTCATAAATGTGACGGAGGTGAAACAAAATCGGGGCGCCCATGGCGGATGTTAGCGTTCCGCAAGGTCGGAAGGCAGCCTGCTGATAGGGCGCTTGTCGGCATTTCGAGTGGCGCCCCCGCGAGAGACCGGGTCGGTCGTGGATGCGGCGAAGCCCGTGGACGGCGGCGCCCGCGAAAGGCAACGGCTCATGCTGAGGGATACAAAATCTAGTGACGGAGCAAGGTGGAGCGGATTGTCCTCAAGACGCGTTGGGGGACAACGCGCGCCACCGATGTCATGCTATTCCGAATGACTCGATACGGCTTCTCAAATCCGTTCAAGCACCTCGCGCCACAAGCCTGGTTCCGCTACTTGCCCGTGGCAGGTCAGCTCCTCCGCCACCTTCGCCTCATCGGGCTCCTCCACCAAATGACGCGGGTCGCCTGCGAGGTGGGGCAGGGTGCGGCGGACGATGATCCAGCAGGCCCAGGCGCGCCAGCGACGCACTTCCCGGCGCGGGGCGTTCATCCGGTCGGCCAGATGTTGAAAGTGCGTGCGCGGATTGCCCAGGAAAACGCCAGGCGGTGAATGGGTGAGCAGCCAGGCCAGCGCGGCGTAGGGCAACGGCCAACGCGCGAGGATCGGGTCCCCCTGGATCAACTGCGCGCCGAATGCGCGGTCGAGGCACAAAATGGCGCGGCCGGGGCACCCGTTCTGCCAGAGAAACTGGGCATATTCCAGCGCGGTGCAGAAGAACGCCGGCCCGCGCTCCTGGCCATGCGCCCGCAGGTCGCGCCAGTCCATGCGAGCGCGCGACGGAGGCAGATGCGGGCATGGCGGCAGCACAAGGTTCACGAGGAAGAATAGGGCGGCGCACCGGGCCAAAGGTCAAATGGCTTCAGCCGTGAGTCCGCGGCGGGAGCCTTTGTTTTGGCGCGGCAATCGGTTGATTTGGCGGCGGCGAGTTTCCGCCTTCGCGTGAAACGGTGGCGGACAGGCGCCCGCGCCACCGTTGTGCCAGCCCCTCGACCGGCTCTGGGCCCTGACCCGTTCGACGGTGCTCGGGGTCATCCTGAGCGACTCGACTGAGCTCGTCGAAGTCCTGTCGAAGGATGAGCGGGTCGAACGAGCGAGCTGGCGGCCGGCGCGTCATGCAGGCAAGGCAAAGAACCATGGAGGTCATAATGGATGCTGGCTGAGCCTGAACCGCGCCGCAGGATTGGCTTGGCGCGCCCGCGTCTTTCCGCAACAACGGAGGATCTTGAGCCCGCCCGATGCCTGCCCCGATCCCGCAGCCGCCCAAATCCATGGCCTGGCTGGCTGGCGGCGCGTCGTCGTGTGGCCGCTGGCGATGCTCGTCCGGCTCTGGGGGCGTTCGCTGCGGTTCGATCTCGCGCCGGAAGACCTTCGCAACATCACCAAACACGACGAACCGGTGGCCTTCATTCTTTGGCATAACCGGCTGTTTATGGTGGCGGAGATCGGCCGCCGTTTCCGTCAGGGGCGCCCGGTCTATTCGTTGGTCAGCGCGAGCAAGGATGGGGCCTGGCTGGATGCGTTCTTCTTCCAAGTCGGCATCCGCACCGTGCGCGGGTCGAGCCACAACCTCGGACGGGAAGCCGTGGGGGCGCTGATCGCGAAGCTGCGCGCGGGCCATGACATCGGCATCACGCCCGACGGCCCCCGGGGTCCCTGTTACGATCTCAAGCCCGGCGCGCTGGTGGTGACCCGGCGGGCCGGCGTGCCCGCCTTGTTGTTGGGCGGGGAGTTCTATTCCGCGCGACGGCTCAAGAGTTGGGACGGCTTCTTCGTTCCGCGGCCCTTCTCTCGCGTGCGGATTCGTTGCACGATTGTGCCGGCGGCCGAGCTCCGCACCCCCGCCATGACGGCTGAAGAGCTTCAGCGGCGCCTGCAGGCGATCAATCCAGATTAGCTGCTGGTCGGACCTGGGTCTTCCAAACCGCTAAAACGCCGGCTCGATCGTGATACTGGCGCCGGGTTCGACGGAATAATCAGTGCCGAGGCACCAGGTGGCGTCGTTCAGGAGGAATTTGAACACGATCGGCGCCACGGCGTCGCTGATGGTGACATTCCACTTATCGTCAGAGGCACAGTCCATCATAAGGCCCTTGTCCCAGCTCAGTCCCGGACCCTCACCGCGGATGTAGAGAGCGTTGCCGAACCCAACATCGATCTTGGCGACGATCGTGGTCCGCGTGGTCCTGGCCGCGGGCTTCTTGGCGGGCGCCTCGCGAAAGGGCTTGGCCACGCCGGCCGCCGGAGCGGCGGCAGCCTTTACGGTCTTTGCGTTCTTGGTCGCGATCTTCTTCATTTGTTACCTTGATTTTCTATTTAATGTTATTGCCGTCTACCATCTCCACATTGCTTCAACGGCTGCACCGATATTAGCAGATTGGACGCCAATTGACAGTCCGGAAAATATCTCCCGTCAAGCACCCCGGCGGACTCCCTGGGAAAAAAGAGGTTTACTCCCGGTGAACCATTGCCCTAAATGCCACCCTTTCTGGCCGGGGCAGTAGCTCA
>OCTA010003838.1_pt1 | contig 13304 bp, 2 predicted proteins | sample 1538991 | NCBI WGS metagenome assembly OCTA01 (sample SAMEA3539302, study PRJEB22396) | soil metagenome | biome: tundra; feature: field; material: soil | place: USA | collected 2010-05 | depth 0.15 m
CCTATCGCGCCCGCATCATGGAAAAGATGCAAATGAAGAGCAACGCCGAACTGACTCGCTACGCCATGACGCACAGCCTGATCGATTAGATAGTCCTGCCGGGTGTAGGAATGCCCCTACAGATAGAACGGAACAATCCCTACAAGAATCACGGTATACGCTGATATGAATACTTTTTCGCCCTCGGTATATTCGTTTCAGGCCGGATGAACGGCCCGGCAAGCGGACATTACGATGAATATCCTGATAACAGATGATCACGCGAACGTTCGGCGAGGCCTCAGAGAGCTCCTGGCCGATGCATTTTCGGGCGCTCGCTTTTCCGAAGCCGGTAACGGGGATGAAGTGCTTGTACAATTGGCCGTTTCTCAGCCTGACGTATTGCTGCTCGACATCAATATGCCTGGGCGCAGCGGGTTTGAAGTGCTGAAGGATGTAAAGCATATCTACCCTCAGCTCCCTGTAATCATGGTGAGTGTCCAGACTGAGAGCCAGTATGCGCTGCGCTGCCTGAGGGCCGGAGCGGCCGAATATGTCAACAAGAACAGCGCTTCGGAAGAACTGGTTCCGGCGGTCAGGAAGATTCTGAACTACGGTGCAAATCCGGTTCTGAGCCCGGCTGGATAATAGTTACAGAATTCGGGCAGCTCTGAACGAGTTTGTTTTCGAACCTACATTTCCTCAATCGACTGAATCAGAGATTTCATAGAGTTGCGCCAGACCCGCGCACTGCGCGGTCGCGCAGGCCTTCATCGATTCAATCGCTAGTGCGGCGCAAAGATAAACCCTACAAGCTTCGCGTGGAAAAGCCTACAGCAATCCCAGTTATCGCCGATGTTCACGCTCTTTCAATTTCCCTACCTTGGTTATATAGACGTTGCAAAGGATGACGGTAATTCATGCCTTTGCACTCTCCCTGTAAGATTGAAAGGTATCGATCATGGCTACTTGCATCGCTACTCTGACGAATACGGCGCCCAGGATTCCGCTGGGCCGTTCTTATCCTTTGCCTTCGGCCGCCCGTCATAAATTGAAGCTGGTACCGAACCAGGCTGCCGCTTTGCCGAAGCAGGAGCCCGCACTCGACCTTCAGAGTCCGATGAACAGGTATTTGGCCGGAAAATCGCGGCGTGAATACCTGGCCGGTCAATCCATCTTTTCGCAAGGCGACCCCGCCAATGCGGTTTTCTACATCCATAGCGGCAAGGTCAAGCTCACCGTCGTATCCATGAACGGCAAGGAAGCCGTCATAGCTCACCTTTCTGCTGCCAGCTTTTTCGGTGAAGCTTCCCTGGCGGGCGAGCCGCTTCGCAGCTCCTCCGCGTACGCGCTGGAATCCAGCACGATCGTTCGCATCGACAAGATGGCCATGCAGGACCTGCTCCGCCGCGAGCCGGAGTTCGCCGGGCAATTCCTCGGCTACCTGCTCTCCCGCAACAACCGCATGCAAGCCGATCTGGTTGATCATTTATTCAATTCCAGCGAAAAGCGCCTGGCCCGGCTGTTAATGATGATGGCTAACTTCGGCCAGGACTCGAAGCCCATTCCGGTCATCGCCAAGATCAGCCAGGAGAGCCTGGCGGAAATGATCGGCACCACCAGATCCCGTGTCAGCTTCTTCCTCAACCGGTTTCGCGATCTCGGCTATATCGACTACAACTGCGGCGGGATGCTCATCAATAGTTCACTGGTCAACGTTGTGCTCCACGACTGAGAAGTGATGGCGCGGATGCGCCAAAACACTGCGGGGACCGCCATGGCGGTCCCCGCAGTGTTTTGGATCTGGTTCGGTGTTACGGGCAGACGCCGGCGTTGCCCGCGTTGTAGATGCCCTGGACATCGGTTGTGGTCAAAGCTGCGTTGTAGATCTGGACCTCGTCGATCAGGCCGTTGAACGCGTAATTCGCTGGTAGGTATTGCCCGATGGCAAATGCATTCCCGGTGTACCCAACCGTGCCGTTCCACACCGTCTCGCCCGAAGGGGTCATTGCGGGCTGGAGCACGCCGTTGTAGTAAATCTGCGCCGGATTATTCGCCGTCGCAGTCGCGGTTACCAAGACCCATTGATTGAGCGGTATCTGGGTCTTAGTTATGACGGAGTACGTAGTGCTCCCGTTTCCGATGTCGAGATCGATGCCGCCCGGAGGCACACCGGTGTAGCTGGAGCTGACAAGCCCGGCGAGGAAGAGACCAATCCCATTATTGGCGCCCTCGCTACCGAAAATGTACTGCCATGGGCCTGATCCGACATTGGCTGGATAATTCGTGACATAGATCCAAGCCGACAGGGTGAAGTTGTTCTGGATTTGCAGGTCGGCCGGAACGGGCTCGCCGATCAGCACATACTGGTTGCTGCCGTTGAAGGTGAAGGCGTCGTTGACTTCGCCGAGGGCAAAGCTCGCGCCGTTCTTCAGCGTTCCGTTGTTGTTGCCCATGTGGTCGGTGGCGAAATCGTCGCCCTTCCACCAGGAGACAGGGGCGGTTGCCGGCGTATAGCAGGCGCTGGCCGGGGTTATGGTGGCCGAGCAGGTGGCGGTCGTGCCTGTATACAGGCCGCTGCAGCTCCAGCCAAGCGCGCCGCCTACGTTAGTGAGCCCCGTGGCCGTTCCGGTCGAGCAGAAGTTGGTGGTCGGCGGAGCGGAGAAGGTTTGCCCATTCGCCGTTCCGCAGACGCCGGCCACCGCGGCGGTAGTGCCGGTGGTGAACTCGCTGAAGACATAACCGTTGTTGTAGGTGACATAGCCGTTCATGCTGACGCTGTTGCCGGCGATGTCGTAGGGCCAGAAGTTGTTGCCGTAGATGACCAGGTCGTAGATGGTGGACTCGGCCAGCGGCGTTGTCGGCGTAAGGTAGATCGTCTTGTAATCCGCCGAGAAGCTGAGCGTGGTTGGAACAATCGTCGGCGAATTGTGGGTTTGCAGGTAGACGTTGGAGGTGTTGAAGAGCACCGGATCCATTGCCTCGTTGAAGGTGAGCGATGTAACCGTCGGGACGCCGGAGGTGGTAACGCCGTTTGCCGGAGTGGTGGATGCGACGGTCGGACTGCTGAAGTCGAAAGCCGCCCCGGTGGTGAACGTGCTGGTCACTGGAGTGATGGCATTGCCACTTATGTCGGTCACGCCCGTAACGTTGTAGGTGTAAATGGTGTTGGGTGACAAGGCGTAGCCGGTCTGCACCCAGGCGATGGTGTTGCCAAACTCAGCGTAGACACCGATGGGCACCTGAACCGGCGTACTTGCTGGCGCGGCGGCGGGCACGGAAGTCAGCGTGATCTGGCCCAGCGATTCGCTCGCTAACGGTTCGTTAAAGAGCAGGCCGAGGCTGCTGCCAACCCACGGACCCTGGTTGGTATCCACCGGCACATTGGTAGAGCCGCTTGGCGGGTTGGCGTAGAGCAGCACCGGTCCGGCGGTGATGGGGCCTTTGCCGGTGTAGAAGTAGGAGTTGCTATTGCTCTGGCCGGTGCCGGTGAGGTTGATGGCGTTATAGCAGTAGTAGTTATACTCTGCGTTGGCGAAGAGTGGTGTCACCGGTGTCATGGTGACCGACGTCAGATCCGTGGACCAGGTGTAGGTCACCGGGACGTTGGCGCTGTTCACGTAGCTGTAGAGGTAGACGCCGCTCGGCGTAACGCTGCTCGGATCCATCGCCTCCGAGTAGTGGCAGGTGAAGGAAGCGGTGGTTGAGATTCCGCTTGTATTACCGGGGAAGTCGAGCGTGACGGTTGGTGTGGAGTAGTCGGGCGTCGCAGCTGTGGTGAAGTTCGAAGTCGCCGACGGGAAGGTGTTGCCCGCATAATCCAGCAGCCCGCTGACGCTGACCGAAATCGGCGTCGAAGGCGGTAGCGGATTCACCGGCGAGAAGTTCGCTCCGTAGACGTCGGGACCGTTGTAGTTGTAGGACCAAGTGCCGGGGATGGGATTGCCGCTCGTGGTGATGGCCACGTTGGTAGAGTTGATGGTCGTGATGTCCACCGGCTTGGAGAACTGCAGGCGGATGTAGGCGTTGGTGCCCACATTCGCCGAGCCATCCGACGGCCCGATCTTGACCGTGCCGGGGGTGGTGTCCGGACCGGCGGTGGTGTAGAAATAGGTCGACCAGCAACTGCTCGTTGCCGCAACCCCATTCGTGCCCTTGACCGATGCGTTGGTGCAGAAGCCGTAGAAGACGCCCGACGCGTTCCAAGGCGAATTGGGGGTGATGCGAACGACGTTGGGAGAGGCCAATGCGACGCTGAAGGTCGGTGTTGACGGGCCGCCGTTGAGATACACGCCTGCCAGTGTGGTTGAATCAATGGGAAGGCTGTACTCGATGTCGACCTCGCCGTTGGTGGGCATGCGGCTCGAGCTGTTTCCGGGGCTCACCGCGATCATCGTCGGCGCGGTGGTGGACGGATTGTTTGGAGCAGCCACGGTGTAGAAGTAGCCGCTGTCGCCGTTGAATAGATCGCCGTACACATCCTGCACGTTGCCGGAGAACCACCACTGAACCGTCGCTGAGTTCGGGAAGGGAACGGTGGGCGTGTACTGGATCTCATAACCGCCGCCCGTAACCGCCGAGGTTCCGGAGTAGACCACGCCATTCACGGTGACAGTGATGCTGCCGGTCGCCGTGGAAGCGTTGACCTGGCGATTCATGTACAGCGTCAGCAGGTTGTAGGTTGGAATCCCGGATGCATTATTGCTGGGGTTCGTGGATTGTACGCCGCCTACGCCGGTGGCGGGATTGACCGAGGTGGTGAAGCTGCTGGTGTAGGGGCTGGTGAGCGAATTGCCCCACTCATCGGTGACTCCGCCGGCGGGAATCATGATGGTGTAGGTTGTGCCATTGTCATTCAAAGCGCCTACGTTGAAGGTCAGCGTGCGGCCATCCGACGATATCGTGACGCTGCCGTTGGTCAGCATATCCTGGCCGGCGTACAGTTGCGTGTTGTAGCCGCCTGTCGTGCCGCTATTGATCGGGTTGCTGAAGGTGATCGAGACCGGCTGATCGTGGCGCACATTGGTGGCGCCGTTCGCCGGACTGGTCGAAAGCACCGTCAGCGAAGTCGGAGCGCCCCCCGCGCCCGCCGTATAGGAAGGCACGTTGAAGTACAGTAGTTGATTCCAGCAGCCGCTAATTACATCGCCCAGAACATCCGTAGGCCCGTTGCAATCGCCAACGTAGATCTGCGCTCCGCTCGGATAGGGAACGGCTGGTGTGAAGGTAACCTGGTTGCCGTTGACTACATAGTTTCCGGCGATGCCGCGGTTGCTGTTCCAGGTGTCCATCACCTCCAGCGTGCTGCTGTTCACCGTCGCCGGGTCGAGGATCTGGCTGAAGGTGAGGACGATGGGCTGCGAGGTATTGGTGATCGTCGCATTAGTGTTGATGTTGGCGCCGGTATAGGTCAGCCCGCCGCCGGATGTAGCGCCGCCGGTGGTGAATGTAGTGCCGGAGGGCACAACCGCGTTGCCGTTGGCGTCCGTGAAGCCGGAGACATTCACCGTATAGGTGATACCCGCCAACAACGGATTGGTGGGCGCGAAGATGAGTTCCTGGTTGTTGGGCTCGCTCACCGTTCCAGCCACCGGAGTTGCGCCATTCAGTAGCTGAATCGAGTTTTGAGTCACACTGGTCGGATCGATGGGCGCGCTGACCGAGACGATGACCTCAGCGTTCAGCGGAATACCCGTAGCGCCGTTCAGCGGGCTGACGGTGACCGTCGGACCTGTGGTGACCGCGCCGCTGCCGGTGTAGAAGTAATACCAGCCTCCATAAGTGTTGTTGCCGTCCTGATCCTGAACGTAGCTGTTGTAGCCGACATAGTAGCGGTACTCGGTGTTGGGCAGCAGCGCAACCTGCGGCGTCAGCGTCACCTCCGTGCCGTTCGCCGACTGCGTGACGGTGAGCGGAATCCACTGCCCGGTGTCGTTCAGATTCATGACAAAGCTGCTGTTGTTGACGGTCAACGGGTTCAGCGGCTTATTGAAGACAATCTTCGCAACCGTGTTGGTGCCGACCGTGGCGTAGTTCGGCGGATCAATGGTGACCACCGTCGCCGCGGTGATGTCGTAGGTTGCGCCGGTGGTGAAGCTGTTGGCGACTGTGGCCACCGTGTTGCCGGCCGGATCCTTCACGCCCGCGATAGTCATGGTGTAGGGGGTGCCCGCCGCCAGCGGCGCGCTCGGCACAAGCTGCAGGATGGTATTGGCCGCGCTCAGTACCGGCGTAACCGTAACAGGACCGCCTACACTCGATAAAGTGACGCCGGTGAGGAAGTTGGGATCGACGGGCGCGCTGAACTGCGCCTCGATGATCACATTGGTGCCCGTTCCGGTGGCTCCGCTCAGCGGATTGAAGTTGATCACCGTGGGAGCGGTTGAGGCACTGGCGAATGTGGCGTAGAAGGTTGTTTCAATGCCGCTGACCTGGTTGCCTGCAAGGTCCGTGCCGGAATTGACATAGAAGTAGTACTCGCGTCCGGCGGCCAGCGGTGAGGTTGGCAGCAGATAGGCAACCGACTGCGTCGAGTTCCAGGTAAGCGTGGCTGGAACGCGGACACTCAGTAGCGAGTCAGAGATGTAGATGTCGCCGCTGGGGCCGGTGCTGAAGGTGGTCGCATCCATCGACGTGCTGAACTGGATGGTGATCGCCGAGTTGGTCGGGATGCTCTCGTTGGTGCTGACGCTGGTCCAGACCACGGTCGGCGCGGTGGTGTCCGGTGTCGCTCCGGTCGTGAAGCTGGAGCTGAAGGTGACCGGATTGCCCACCAGGTCGAGGACGCCGTTCAGGGTTATCGTCAGCAGGGTGTTGGCCGGAAGCGGCGCGTTGGGCACGAACTCCACGCGCGTGTCGCCGGAGTTGAACCAGTAGCTGCCCGCCAGTGGCGTGCCGCCGTTGGTCACCTGGAAGGTGTTGGCGTTGACGCTGACCGGATCGATGGCCTTGTTGAAGGTCACGCCCGGCTGCTCATTGACGCCCACGCCCGTGGCGCCGTTGTAGGGCACCGCGTTGGTGACCATTGGCAGTGTGCTGTCGGCGGTCGTGCCGGTGTACTCGTACCAGTAGGTGGAGGCGGCAGGCACACTGGTGGTGCTTTGCAGGCCGGTGGTGATATGCAGGTAAATGTATTGGTTGGCGGGCAACGCGCTCGAAGGCACGATGCGAACCTCGTTCGGCTGCGGCATGGAGTAAACGCCGGCCAGTTGCAAGCCACTGTATCCGTTGGACAGATAAATGTTGGCGCCTGTCATGGGCGTTGTTGGGCAGGTAGCCGCGCCACATACTGTCACTGGATTCAGCGGCGTGTTGAACTGCACATCGAAGATCGTATTGAGCGGCATGGGGTTGGAGTTTTGCGCCGGAGAGGCCACTTGCACGGTCGGCGTTGCCGTCGCGGTGCTCCCGGCGACATAGAAGTAGCCGGAGCTGGTGTTCATGTCCGCGTTGTAGTAAATGTCGGTCATGCTGCCGGTGGTCCACCATTGGACCAGCGCGCCAGGAGTCCAGGGAACACTGGGCGTGAAGACCAGCGTGTAGCCGCCATCCAGCACCTGCACCGTGCCCGGCATGGCCGCGTTGTTCTGCGCCACCTGGATGCCGCTATTTGCTCCAGCGGCATTAAGCGGCAGGTTGTAGTACAGGACGATGGGCAGGTTGGGATCTACTCCGCTGACGCCGTTGGCGGGCCGCACAGAGGTCTCCGAAGCATGGGTGTTGTAGTCGTAGTAAGTGGTGGTGAACTGGCTGGTGTATGGCGTCAGAGCATCGCCATTCCAATCATGCAGGCCGCTGCCGAGAACCGCAGTCAGTGTTGCGCTGGAAGGCAATACGCCGCAATTGAACGAGATGCTCGTGCCGTCCTGTGAATGGAGGTAGCTGCCGCCATCGCACCAGGGAGTCTGTCCATCGCCGTTGAAGAGTGCGTAGTCGTTGTTGTTGATCGTGCTGAAGTTCAGTGAGCGGTTGAAGGTGGCTGTCACCGGAGCGCGCAGGCCCACATTGGTTGCTCCGTTGGACGGCGAGAAGGCCATCACCTGGAAGGCGGTGTTGGCCGGCTGACCCGATGCGATGGTGCTGGCCGTGTTGAAGTAGGTCAGTTGCGTGTAGCAACCGCTATACGCGGCATTGTCTCCGGCCAGATCGTACGGGCCGTTGCAAGCCCCAACCCAGATTGTCGTACTGGTCGGGAAGGGCGTGTCGGGCGTGAAGACCACCTGATTGCCAGTCACCACGTAGTTGCCGGCAATCTGCGCGTTGCTGTTCCAGCCGACCATGATGGGCAGGGTCGTCGTGTTGACCGTCGCCGGATCAAGCGGGTTGTTGAAGTTGAGCGTGATGGTGGAGTTGGTAGCCACGCTGCCGGCGCTATATGCGGGAGTTGCACTGGTCACCACAAGGCCGGCGTACTGGCCCATCACCGATGTGCCGCCGGTGAGGCTGGCGCCGCAGGTCTGAATCGTCGCCTGCAGGCGGAAGCCATCCAGGGAGTTGTCGACCGAGCCCCATCCGAGAGCCAGCACGTTCTGGCCAACCACCAGATCGCTCGAAATGGGAATATTCAACGGATGGAGGCTGGAATAACCGCCGTTGCTGTAAACGTAGACGTTGCCTGTGATGGCTGTGCCATTGATCGCCAGCAGACCGTTATCGTCTACTCCCATGGCTCCTACCAAGCAGAGGTTGGCTGGCACGCTGCCCGCGATGTTGAAGGTCGTGTAATACAGGCCGTGGCTGTTGCCGCTGGCGCTGTTCGGATTGATGGCGACCCAATCCGAACTCGGTCCATTCGCCACCCATCCGCTGTACCAGTCGGCATTCCCTGGTCCCACGGTGAGAAGCGGCTGCGCCGTCCCTGACGCCGGTGAACCGAAGGTGCTCTCCGAGGGTGTGCTTGAGATTCCCGTCGTGTACACCACCCAGTTGGCATCGGCGGTATTGTTCGTGGTAATGAGATGGCCGCCGGCATCAAAGCCCGTCGAGACATTGAGCGGCGCAATGGATGTCGCGGTCGTGAAGCTGCTGCTGAAGGCTGCTCCCACATTTCCGACCACGTCCAGATAGCCAGAAACCGCCACTGTGTAAACCGTGCCGGGCTGAAGAACTGTCGTCGGCACGAAGAACAGCGTGACCAGGTCGCTGGCCAGTGTTGCTGTGCCGGCGATCGGCGAACCACCCGCAGGCGTAACCGTGATGATGTTGCTCACAACGGCCGGATCGATAGGCGAACTGAATGTAACAATGACCTGCGCGTTCAGCGGCACTGCGGAGGCGGTGTTGGCCGGTGAGACCGCAGCCACAGCCGGCGCAACCAGATCGGAACCGTTGCCGGTTGTGAAGTAGGTGTTCAGGCCGTTCAGGTACGCGCCGGTGCCGTTCTGCGTATATCCATCCGCGTCGTACCAGCCCCCGGACTGATAGAACCGGTAGTAGGTGTCGGGCAGCAGCGGAACAGTTGGCGTAAAGGTCGCGCTCAAGCCATTGGGAGCGACCGTAACTATACCGTTGATGTATTTGCCGCCGTCGTTGTCAAAAAGCTGCAGCGTGCTGGTATTGATGTTGATCGGGTTGACCGGCTTGGAGTAGAACATCACCGGCGCAACATTGGTGCCCACGTTGGTCTGGTTATAGGCGATGTCACTGCTTTGATAGTTGGTCGTCGTATCCGGGCCGCTGCCGGTGGTGAAGGTGAACGAACCCGGCGTCACGGCGTTGCCCTCTGTATCGGCCAGAGGCGCGTCCCAGTTCACTGTATAGGTGGTATTGGCCGCCAGAGGCGCGGTGGGCGTGAAGAACAGAACCGTGCCCGGTCCCCATCCCGGCGGGTTAGAACCATAGGGATTGCTGTTCCACATGAAGGTGCCCGGAACCGGATTGCCGCCGGTTGAGACCACCATTCCTGGCGGTGCGGAGAGAGCCGTTCCCTGGTTCATCGGTACGCTGAACTCAAGCTCGACCGGCACATTGGTGCCCACCGTGCTCAAGGCTGGCGGATTGAACGCAACCACCGTGGGAGACGTCGTGTTGGCGCCGAAGACGGTGTAGAACGACACGTAGCCGTAATTGTTGATCGCGTTGCCGGTCGCGTCCTTGATGCCGCTGGTGAGGTACATATAGTACTGCGAATTCACGGCCAGCAGCGAATTCGGCACAAAGGTCACTATCCTTCCGGAGGCATCCACATTAATGGTGCCAGCCAGCGGGATCCAGCCCTGTCCCTGATTGCTGACCAGCCACATCTCCACCGTGCTGCTGGTGAAGGTGGTCCGGTTCATGGGCTGGGCGAAGACCATGGTGAAGGTGCTGTTGATTGGGATTCCGCCGGCATTTGCGCCCGGGCTGATCGAGAGCAGCGTAGGCGTCGGGACAACATACGGCAGCACGGTGAAGGCGCCAGGGGACGATTGCGTTGAGCCGCTGGTGGTCACAAAGACATCGGCCGGGCCTGGAGGAGCTCCCGCGGCGATGCTGAGGTTAACGGTGACACTGGTGGCTGTGGCGGAGACGACCGAACCGGGCAGACCCGGACCGGAAGCGTTTCCGACCGTGATTCCATCCGCGGCGGGGCCGATGGTGACGGTAGAGGCCGAAGTCCAGTTGGTGTACTGGCCGGTAATAGTGAGGCTCATGGTCGTAATGGCTGCCGTAGCCGGCAGATGGTCAATGTTTGGATTGACCTGCGTAATGATCGGCGTTCCGGCGGTTACAGCAAATCCGTTGGGCAGAGTCAGCGTGGTGCCGTTGGTGGTGACGGAAACATCGCGATTACCTACCGTGGCGTTCGTTGCGATGGTGATATTGGCGGTCAATTGCGTGAGGGTGACGCCGGTGATGAAGTTGATGGTGATTCCCGAACCCAGGTTGACGGTCGAGAAGCCGGCCTGGAAGGTTGTGAATTGGCCGGTGATGACCACGCTGAGCGTGGTGCCCGCCTGCCCGCTGCTGGGAGCCGCGGTAAGGAGGGCCGGAACGCCGGGCAGCACGGTTAAGCCGCCCGTCATCGAGGCTATTTCGGTACCCGTCGTCACCGTCACATTGCGTGAGCCGGTCGTTCCGGCAGGATCGACGGTGATACTGGCTCGTATGTCGGTTGGGCTGTTTACCTGCACCGAGTTGACCGTGATGCCCGCGCCGAAATTGGCCGTGCTGCATGGGTTGGCCCCGCTGCATCCGGTGCCATTGAAGTGCGTGAATTGGCCGGTGATCTCAACATAGTACGGCGCATCTCCATCTCCCAAGTGGGCAAATGGAGGGGTAATGGCGATGAGGTGAGGGAGGCCCTGAGTCACGGTGAAGGCGCCGAGTTGGGTAGCGACCTCTCCGCCCGTGGTCAGCGATACGTCGTAGAAGGTCAGCGGCGCGCCAGGCTGAATCGTGATGGCGACTGTCGCGTGCAGTAAGTCGCTTACGGTGACGCCGGTGACATTGATGTAGGGGCCGAAGTTGGCCGTGGTGGTGCCTTGCAGGAAGTGGCTCTGGCTGCCGACAACCAGCACATTGTAGGACTGGTTCTGCGCGCCGCTATCCGGATTCAATGCGGCAACAATCGCCGCCGGGCCAATCGTGACCTGGAAGGCGTTGGTGAGGGGGACAGCTTCTGATCCCGTGGTGACGGTGACGTTGCGATAACCGAGCGTCGTCGTCGGCTGCACGGTAATGTTGGCCTGAATCGAAGTCGCGCTCGATGCTGTCACCGAGTTTACGGTGATGCCAGTGCCGAAGTTGGCCGTGGTGCAGTTGGGCGAGCAGCCGGTGGTGGTGTTGAAGTCCGTGAACTTTCCGGTCAGTGTGACAGTTCCGGTCCAGCCCTGAACCTGGCTGGACGGAACGACCGCCAGCAGCTCGGGCTGGGTCTGGATGACCGTAAAGACATTGATTCCGGTGGCGACCTCGCCTCCGGTGGTCGCCGTCACGTTCTCCTCGCCGGCGGGCGCGGAGTCATTGATGGTGATGTTGGCGGTGATCGAAGTTGGAGAGTTCACCACCGGCGTACCATTGACCACCACGTTCGGGAAGGTGAGCGCCGTGACGCCCTGCAGCCAATTGGTATTGATGCCGTTGATGGTTACCGACAGGGTTGCGCCCTGGCCGGCGGAGTTGGCCGTAACGCTATTGATCACCGCGGGACCAGGGCTGATGTAAAGAACATAATCCAGGCTCAGCTCCTGTGTGCCGGAGGTGACCGTGACGTTGCGATAACCGACTGGCGTGGTGGGTTGGATGAATCCGTCAACCGTCAACGACGTGTCGCTGGTGACGTTGACGTTGGTGACTACGACTCCATCGCCGTAGGAAACCGTGGGCGGGTTCACCGTCCACTGCGTTGCCTGACTCAGAATGGTGAAGACGGCGCTGCCTTGCTGCGGCCTCGAACCCGGCGTGGAGGAGATCAGCAGCGGCGTTCCAGCCTCCACAACAAATCCGTTGTTGAGGTAGGCAACTTCGCCCAGCGTCGTTGCGGTCACCCATGTCGGGCCCTCTGAAGCCAGCGGCGGGATAGATATCCAAACAAAGGCGTCAGTGAAGCTGTTTACCTGGGTCTTGGTCACCTGGATGCCGGCGCCGAAGGTGAAGACCGTGGAACCGTCCCAATGCGAGTTCTGGCCGGTCACTTCCACCTCGAGCGAGTTGCCCTGCTTGGCGATGTTGGGCGTGACGGCCAGAATCAGCGCAAGGCTGGGCGTCACCGAGAAGTAACCGCCGCCAACCGACAGATCCGGGCCGGATGCATCGGGCGTGTTCGCAACCACGCCGCGGCCGCCCAGTGTGGCCAGTTGATCGATACTGATGCTCTGGGTTGCGATTGTGGGTCCGAGAATCGTCGGCGGACCGTTCGTCGAAACGCCGGGGCCAAAGCTGAAGGTCGTGGTGTTGTCAAAGGTCGTGTACTTGCCGAGAATGTTGACCACGAGATTCTGCGATCCCTGCATTCCCGATCCCGGATCGACAACCGTCAGAGTCGGCGTATTGTTGGCGACAATCACGCTGAAGCTGGCGTTCTCCACCTCCGCGCCGGTTGTTAGCGTCAAATCGCTCGTCGAGGCAGTAGCCGCGGAGTTGATGGTGACGTTGGCCGTAGCCGTGGTCGGGCTGAGAACCTGGAAGCAGTTCACCGTGATGCTGGCGTTGAAGCCTGTTATTGTCGTGCCCGTCTGCCCGCAGGCCGGACCCGTGCCCGGATTCCAATTCGTGTACTGGCCGTAGAACGTCATGGTGAAGGTCTGGCCCGGAATTCCCGAACCTGGCGACAGGTACCAGACAAATGGCGTGGGCGGTGGCGCCGGCGCGCTCACCAGGAAGTTGCTGGTGATAACTTGCGTGCC
>OCTA010003839.1_pt1 | contig 13304 bp, 14 predicted proteins | sample 1538991 | NCBI WGS metagenome assembly OCTA01 (sample SAMEA3539302, study PRJEB22396) | soil metagenome | biome: tundra; feature: field; material: soil | place: USA | collected 2010-05 | depth 0.15 m
CGAGATTGGTCAGTGACTGGAGTTCAGACGTGTGCTCTTCCGATCTCGGCTCGCAGGCACCGCCGGACGCGATGGGACTGCCGACCGTGCTCGAGGAGCTCGCCCATGTGTGCGCGTCAGCGACAAGCGGGCGGCTATTGAACAATGATGATCGACTCTCGTTGATCGCCGATATCGGCAGATCCGTGAGCGATGTGGGTTCCCATGCAGCAGCTGCGGCCGCTCCGGAGCTCGCGGACTTTCGCCGTGAGGTTGGCAGGCTCAACACCAGGCTCCAAAGTGCCGAGGGCGCTCGTGCGGTCGCGCTCGCGACTACCTCGTTGAGCGCGGCACTGCGCCGCCCGGACGTGGCGGTCGGTGCCTGGCGGGATGTGATCGCCACGTTTGAGGCGCAGGAGAGCAGTGCGGAGAGCTGCGAGGCCAGCGTGCGCAGCCTGCGCGAGCTGACCGAGCTGCGGGGCCACCTGTGGGAGCCGCTCGGGCTCGCCAGCCGCCTGCAGACGATACTCAGCGACGATGCGGTAGCTCAGGAATCTGAGCGGCCGGCGACGCCAATCGAGCAGCGTCTCGCACCTTGTGAGGACACGATCTCCACCGAACCTGAGATTGGGGATGTGGCGGTGTGGTTCGCCTTCGCCAACGCGAACCTCACGACCCCATATCTGCAGCTCGGCCCTCTGCTCTTCGTGGTGCGTGACTTCGTGCCGGAGGGCTTCGCACAGGATCGAGCGCTCGAGGATCTCGGCCGATTGCCGGACCTTGAGCGCTGGGAGGACGCCGAAGCGCACCTGTCACAACTCCCGGGCGAGCATGTGGTGCTTGCACGGGTGTGGCTGCCCGAGACGTTCGCCGAGCAGGCGCCAAGTAAGGCCCGAATGGTGTTGGAGTCGCTGCTCGAGATCGCCAAGCCGGGATCGACTTGGCGGCTCTACGAGGGCTACATGGCCTGGAGCGGCGGCGAGCATTTCTGGGGTTCGTCGCTGATGGACGCGGAGGAGTGGGAGCGGAACTCCCCGGCTGTCAGCCCGTTCTTCGAGGGAACCCACCGTGCGCTGACGGAGTTCAAGCCGGAGTTCGTCCAACGTCTTGCCGATCAGGACGCTTCGGCGCTTGAGGCGGTCGAGGACGCCCGCTGGACGATCGGGCTCGCTCGAGCCGGCGATGCGTCACAGCGAGTCGCGCTCGGAACGCGTGCGCTTGAGCGGACACTTGGGGTAGCGCGCGCACGTGATGAGTCGTGGCTCGATGTGACCACGAGATTTCTGAAGGGCCCGTGGGTGCGCCTGACGTTCGAAAACGAGCTGCTCGACGCCGCGATCGCCGGCACGAGCGGCCTCCCCGGGCGTCACACCTACAACGCCGAGGCCTACAGGGAGATCCATGATCTCGTTCTCCCGGAACACGAGCCGGGGATCCGCATCGTCAGCTACGCCGGGGTCGCCGGCGTACAGACGCGCTATGGGCATCTGTGGGAGGCAAACGCGCTTTCGCTGCGAGTGGTCCGTGAGGCGTCGGCGGCACTGACCGATCCGATCGCCACCCTCGAGATGCTGAGCCGCTTGGAGGCCCGATTCGATCGGCTGATCGCACGCACCGAGCGTCAGCGAAACAGTCTGATTCACGGCACCCGCCCGACCCAGGGTGTCCTAACGACGATCGACGGGTTCGTATCGACACTCAACGCCTACGTGGCGCAGGAGAGCATCCGGACCGCAGAGACGGGTGGTACGCCGCTACAACAGCTTGAGCAGTGGCGGGTGGAGGCGCTCGCTCGAAGGCAGCGGGTGGAAACGGGGGAGAACCCGCTCGACGTCCTCTTCCCGGACGGGTGAGAGTCGCAGCTCCCCGCATGTCCGGGCGCCGTGATTCGAACCAAGGGTCTCATCCACCAGGCGTCTGGTTCGATTCGTAGTTCCGTCGTCTGCGCTGGCGCTGGACTCCGGCCCGAAGCGGATCAACTACGCCCGCCGAGCACTGTTACGGCCAAGCGGCGAGCGAGTCACTCGCCCCGCCGCCGAGCGCTACCTACTGCCGACTGACCCCTGGTGGGGAGCGTGGACCTGTGGCCGCCGCACGCTCGAGCGGCGCCGTGACAGCGAAGGCAGTTGGCGGTCAAAGGCTCGCGCTTCGTTTGCCTGGTGCTGGTCGTGTCTTGTCTCATGTTCGCCGATGCCGGTCTGGCGCTTCAACCCCCGCAAGGGGGGTTCCCCTCGCTTCGCTTCGGTTCCGCTCGCCGGTCAGCGGCGTTCTTCGACTGCGTCACTAGCACCAATCAATCGAAGGAGAAGAAGCCGTGAACATCAACAAGATCATCTGCACGGGCCGTCTGACGAAGGACCCCGAGGTCCGTCAGGTCTCTGAGGAGATGAAGGTCTGCCAGCTGCGTCTGGCGGTCGACGGGATGGGCCGTGGCCGTGAGGTCGGCTACGTCAACGTGGCGGTCTTCGGCAAGGCCGGAGAAGCGTGCGCCGAGTACCTGGCGAAGGGCTGGCTGGTCGCGGTGGACGGCCGTCTGGAGTACGGCGAGTGGGAGACCGAGGGTGGCGAGAAGCGCCACGACTACTCGGTCGTCGGGAACGTCGAGTTCCTGACCGCCCCGAAACCGATCGAGGAGCCAGCGCCGATCAAGTCGGCCCGCAACGGCAGGAAGGCCGTCGCGGCGTGAAGGCCGCGCGTGTCCGCACCCGTTGGCCGGGTGCGGACCGCTGCGGTCATGAATATCGATGGAGGTTGCCATGACTGAAGCACCAAGCCAGCGATGCGGTTTTCGCTATAATCAGGCTATGCGGAGTGCTGATCTTCTGGTTGCCGGGCGGCGACGCGCGGGGCTCTCACAGAGTGAGTTGGCCGGGCGGCTGGGGCGTCCGCAGTCGACGATCGCGCGGTGGGAGACCGGCCATCAGCATCCGGCGCTTGAGAGCGTCATCGACGCGTTGCACGCGTGCGACCTCGAGCTGACGGTGGGGCTGGCGCGCTATGACGACTCCTATCAGTCTGAGATCGCGCGGCAGCTGCTGCTGGAGCCGGGCGAGCGACTGCAGAGCATGGCGCCCGGGTGGGCTGCGCCTGGGTTCGATCCGCTCGGGATGCTCGGCGAGCTGGCGGGGCAGGCGCGGTTCGTGGTGATCGGCGATGTCGCCGGTGCCCTTCATGGCTGGCCGATCCTGCTCGGCGAGCGGGTCCTTCAAATCGTCCCGGCCGAGTCTGCGATCGGTCGCGTCGAGGACGCCGTGCGTCGACTCGGCGCCGAGCCTTTCCAGGAGCCGCCGGAGGGGTCGCGTCGCTGGGTGTTGCCGTCCGGCGCGCAGCTGCAAGCCACGCTCGTTCCCGGCGGGACGCGGGGGTATGGCGACCTCGCGCGCGACGCGCAGCAGATGGAGATCGCGCCGGGTGTGTCGGTGCGGGTCGCATCGCTGATCGATCTGATCCGGATCGCGGAGTCCTCGGGCGCCGAGGCCCGGACATTTCTACCCGCGCTGTGGGCGACGCTCGATATGCGCCAGAGCCGTCCAGAGGACCCCGGGGCGTGAGCGGCGCCGACGAGCGCAACCCGGGTCGGGAGGCGATCCTTGAGGCGCTCGGGCGCCACGGTGTGGAGTACGTCGTGATCGGTGGTGCCGCGGCACAGGCTCGCGGCTGGCCACGGCTGACCAAAGACATCGACGTCACACCCGAGCGCTCAAAGGAGAACCTGGCGCGGCTGGCAGGTGCCCTGGAAGAGCTCAGCGCCGGATTCCGCGTCGATGAGCGGCGTTATCCGGAGGGCTACCGCCCGCCTGGTGGCCTTGATTGGCGCACGTTTCGCAGCCAGGTCTCGATCACGTTCACGACCCCTCACGGTGATGTGGACGTGGTCCTGCGCCCCGACGGGACCGACGGCTATGAGGACATCATCCGCACCGCCACCCCCGAGCGCGTGACCGGCACCGAGATCGTCACCCAGGTCGCGTCCGCTGAGACGATTCTGCGCTCGAAGGACGCCGCAGACCGCCCCAAGGATCGCGAGACGCTTCCAGAACTCCGCCAGATTCTCGACCCGTTCGGCCTCTACCCCGGACGGCACAACCCCGCACGCCCGCGCCCCGGACCCGAACCTCCCGCGCGCTAAGGAAGCCGACCGCCATCGAAGCGGCGGTTGCGACTCAGTCTCGGGCGTGGTGGGCGATAGGAGGAAAGTGGGCAGGGTGCCGGCCGTCACGCCGTGACGCTGTGGTCCTTGCGAGCGGGAGCCGCTGCCGGAGCAAGCACATCGGAGGCCGTCGCGATCGCATCGTTGGTCGCCGAACGCTGTGCGCACCTCGAGAAGTCATGGAGCGCCGCTTAGACGACCTGCTCTCCGGGTGACAACCCGATCTCGGGGTGGCCCCCTCGACTAACTCGCCTAACAAGGCCGTCGAGCTCTTCTGCAAGTCCTGACGGTGCCAGAACAATCCCGCGCCGCCAGGCCCGCGCGGGGCGGGCATCGCTAAGCTACAAGGACGTTTATGGCGCAGCCACCGACACCCGAGAAGGTGACCTCGCTCGTGAAGCGGCTCGCTACTCAGCCACTTGCGGGGCCCACTGCACGGATCAGCTACGAGCCGGCACGGCAGGTCAGCCAAATCGCCGAGGACGGCCGGTGGGTGGACTCATGGGAAGCCACAACGCTCAACGGAACGAAGAAGTTCGATGTCGAGACGGGTGAGGATGCCAAGGGCCGCTGATGCACGGTCGGTCTTGGTACTCACCAACCTTCGCGATCTAGCAGCCGACGACGTCATAAGGCGCCTCGACGCGGCTGGCGTCGAGGTACTACGCATGAACGCGGACGACTGTGCACGCGAACCGCTGCCGACATGGAGCCTCGATAGCGAAAACCACGCCGGTATCGGTGCGGTCTGGTGGCGCCAGTTCGAGATTCCTGCCGAGGGATCGCCATTCGCAGACCCCGTCGACGAGCTGGCCGTGGTTCGCGCTCAGTGGCGAGCATGGCTCACGACGCTCGCGAGACCAGATATCCCATGGGTCAACGACCTGTGGGCCGCTCGCCGCGCCGAGGACAAGATCACCCAGCTTCGAACCGCGCGCTCGATCGGCTTCGCACTCCCAGAGACAATCATCACGAACGACCCGCGCGCTGCGGCCGATTTCGCAGACCGCCGCAACGCCGTCGTCAAGACCCTCGCGGCCGCTTACTTCGAGACTTCCCAGAATGGCTTCGTCTACACGACCGCGCTCGAGGGTGCTCTCGAGATCCCCTCCGAGGCGTGGTATGCGCAGCCGGTGGTGGTTCAGCAGCGCGTATCGGGCGTCGACATTCGTGTCGTCGCCCTGGCAGGACGTTGCTTTGGAGCCAGCTGCGAAACCGATGTCCTCGACTGGCGGACCGCCGGGACCGGTGCCCGCTGGACTCAGTGGGAGGTCCCGGGACCACTGGCGACGCTCTGTCACCAGTACCTTCGCGCCCTAAACCTGCGTTACGCCGCCTTTGACTTCGTGCTCGACGGCGAGCGGCTCTGGTTCCTCGAGGCCAACCAGGCGGGCGAGTGGGTCTTCATCGACAGGTCGCTCGGCCTCGGCATTGTTCAAGCGCTCACTTCCTTGCTGGTCGACCTCGCCGCCGGCGCGCCATGAGGGCGATCCGAGGAACCGCTGCGCTCATCGCGCCTACACTCCCGCGCGTTCTATGGATCAATCACCGCGACGTCCCGACGCTCCCCGACGGTCAAGACTACGCGGAGCTCTGTATGGAGTGGTCCGCTCACTTCAAGGGCGACGGTGACGCCCAGTCATCAGGGGAGCTCGCGCAGCTCGCCTACCAGCAAGCAATGGATCGCTTGACCGGCCTTGAGAGTAAGGCCGTGGGTCTTCTCACGGTGGCGGGAATTGTCGCGGCTGGAGGCTTCGCCGCCTGCGCCGCAAGGTCGCCGGCCCCGATCTTCGCGGTTGCAGGCCTTGCGTTCGTGGCATGCGCATGTGTCGGATGTGCCCTCATTCTGCTGCCACGAGAGCGCTATGCCCTCGTGGTCGATGACGTTCTCAGTCCCACAGGTGGCTTCGCGGAGATGGCTGCGGCCGCCCGAATGACCGAGCCCGCGGCGCTCCGGGCATCGAACCTGCTGACCTCCGCGACGTACGACCTGATGCGCTCGTTCTTGCTGATCGGTGTGGCGCTCGGGCTTCTGGTCTCCTAGTGCGGTAGCGTCCCCGTCATCGTTTATAGAATGGTGTTGCAGATTGGTCTTGGCGACCACGAGGCCATCAGCTGCATTTCCTGACCCCGACTCGTCGAGGTGGCGTATGCCCAAGAAGCCCGCAGTCGTAACCGGGCCGCATCCAGGCGGCGGATGGCAGAACAAGGTCGAGGGCAACACGCGAGCGTCGAACACCGCACCGACGAAGGCCGAATCCCAAGCCGAGGGGCGCCGGATGGCCGAGAGCCGTAAGACTGAGCACAAGATCCAGAACAAAGAGGGCCGAATCACGGAGCGCAACTCCTACGGGAACGACCCCTTCCCCCCTCGCGGGTGAGCAACGGACCGGATTGGCGGCGCCGGGGAACGGATCGGCGCTGATGGGTAGTGTCGAAGCCCGCTTGAGCGGGATGGGGGTCGCGCGCCTCGCGATCGGCGTAGCCGCAACGAACACCCAGGCGATCAGCTTCAAACGGCGGGGCGCTGTGCCGTTCGTCACCGACCCCTTTGAAAGCGTCGACTTGAACGACGGCCTGGGCGCAGCCGTATGACCGCCCCGCGTCGCCCGGTCCCCATCGGCATGCGAACTCATGATGCCGCCAGCGTGGCGAACTCCGCATTGCAGACGGCCGGCGTTCCGGGCACTCTGGAGGCGCCCCAGGTGCGAGCGCTGTTCGACCGCGTTGCTGGCAACTACGACCTGCTGAACGGCGTCATGTCCGCTGGTCTTCATCACCAGTGGCGGCGTCGTGCTGCCGAGTTAGCGGAGGTCGGTGCTGGTGATCGGGTCCTCGACGTGGCGGCTGGTACCGGCGATCTGACGATCGAGCTGGCCGGTCGTGTCGGCCCAGACGGCGAGGCCGTGGGCTGCGATTTCTCTGAGGCCATGCTCGCAAGGGCGCGCGTCAAGGCGCCGAGCTTACGTTTCGAGTTCGGGGACGCGTTGGCGCTCGACTACACCGACGGAGAGTTCGACGCGGCGACTGTCGGTTTTGCCGCACGGAACTTCGCCGACCTGGAGCGCGGACTGCGGGAGATGGCCCGAGTGGTGCGGCCGGGAGGCCGGGTGGTGATGCTTGACTTCACGACACCTCAGCGACCGCCGCTATCGACGTTCTTCAGGATTTGGTTCGACAGGATGGTGCCGGTGCTCGGTCGTCTGGCGGGCCAGCCGCAGGCTTACGAGTACCTTGCGAGGTCCGTCGGGCGTTTCCCGGGGCCGGCTGAGCTCGCTGCGACGATGGAGCGCTGCGGCATGACGAACATCCGGTACATCGTCACTGGTGGGGGCATCGTCACCCTCCACGTCGCGGAAGTGCCTGCGTCGGCTGGGACCTCGGCCGACGCCGCTTAGGCTGGTCGCAACCGAGTCAATTCCGATGACGCGGAAGCAGTGGTTGGTCCTACTCGGTATCGCCACTGTCGTCTTCACGGTCCTTCCGTATTTCCTGTTCGACAAACGTCTGGAACACACCGGCGGACCGGGGATCATCGGCTTCGAGTTCGCTGCCACGAAGGCGCGCGCAGCCGCGATCCTCCGCGAATGGGGTCCGAAAGGTCGCCGCATCGCCCACCTCTCGCTGATCGTCGACTACGCCTACATGCTCAGCTACGGCGGGTTCTTCACGCTCGCGGGCTTCGCGACGCGGGATCTCGCGCAGGCACGCGACTGGCGACGGCTCGCTGCGGCGGGCACGATCTTGCCGTGGTTCGCAGCAGCTGCGGCGTTGCTCGATGCAATCGAAAACGTGTTCCTCCTGCTCGTCCTGGGTGGTCACGGTGGCACGTTCGGCCCGCTGACCGCGACGGTCTGCTCGGGAATCAAGTTCACGCTGATCGCGACTGCGATCGGATACGTGCTGTTCGGCCTGGCGTGGAGGGCCGCCACGGCGGCCAGAGTAAAGTCGGCCCAGATGTAGGCGCCGACTCCGGCCGGATTACACCGCTAGCCCCCGGTGAGGAGGGTGGCGAGTTCGGTGGGGTTGCGGACGAGCGCGTCGGCTCCGGCGTTGATCAGCTCCGTTTCTGAGCCGATGCCCCAGAGAACGCCGATCGCGCGGATGTCGTGCTCGTGGGCGCCCTCGATGTCGTGCTTCCGGTCCCCGATCACGACGGGGCGGCTTCCGGGTGCGAACCTGCCGATCGCACGTGCGATCGTGATGGACTTCCGCTCGTTCTCAATGTCGAGCTCGGGACCGACTACGGCAGCAAAGAATTGGCGCAGATCTAGGGTCTCAACGAGTGGCTCGGCCAGCGCCCGTGGCTTGGATGTCGCGATCAGGAGCCGCAGTCTGTCTGAGAGCGCTTCGAGGACCTCACGGATGCCGGGGAACACGGTTGTCTCGCTCGCGGCGAGCTCGCGGTAGTGGGCGCGATAGGCATCGACGCAGGGTTGAACGAGTGCCTCGTCACGTACAAGCGTCTGGAATGTCTGGTGCAAGGGAGGGCCGAGGTACTGGTGGAGTTCGTGCTCCGGCCGTGCGGACAGCCCCTGGTCGGTGAGCGAAGCGTTGACGGCGCGGGCGAATGGCACGCGCGAGTCGACGAGCACGCCGTCGAGGTCGAACAGGACAACGTCGTGATCGGTATCGCCCCGGGGCACGCGACCGGGCGAGTCGCGCGACATTGTCCGTCCGCTCGTCATCCCGCGCCCACGCGCAGGAGTTCGTCGCTGTATCCGCTGGCGAGGATCCGCTCGTCGGTGATGGAGAGCGCCTCTCGCAACTGGGCGATGTTCTCGTACTCGCGTGTGAGGTCCGAGTCGGGCTCGGCCACCGCCTCGAGTTCGATGAAGCTCCCGAGGCCCGGGACCTCGTCGAGGTGGATGCGCACGTTCCGCCAGAGCAGCAGGTGCCTTGACTTCTCGACCGCCACAAGGACCCCCAGCGCCGCCGCGAGCGCATCCTTGAGCATGTCGGGGTCCCGGATCGCGATGATCCGGTAGTTGCTTGCACGCTCGATCGCTTCGTCGGTGCGCTCGTATTGGATCAGCTCGGCGGCGCCGTCCTGCTCGCGCAGCTTCAGTCGCCCGGATGCGACCCTGAAGTACGTGTCGAGCTGCTGAAGCCAGCCCTCGTCCGCGGCACCCAGGGCGAGGGCGAGCTCCAGTGAGCGCGCGGGGTCAGGATCCCTGGCCTTCAGCTCGATGTTGCGCGCCACTTTCAGGCACCTTTCCACGAGTGCGCCGTGAGCGCCGCGATGAAGGGCTCGCGTACCGCCGGGTCGCAGTGCTCGGCCTCGAGCAGACGCTTGTCGTCGTCGGTGCTTCGCCGGTCGGGAAGTCTTGGGCTTGACCGCAGGCGAGCGCCATCGGGGATCGCAAACGCTGTCACGGCGCAGCAGCTGCGCCGGTGGGTATGCCGTCTGCGGGCTCTTCGATCACGCGGCTTCCGTCGTTGGGGATCTCGCCGTCGCTCGCGCGCCGCTGGATCTGCCCGAGCATCGGCTCGAGGTTCGGCTCGCTGAGCGCCCGACTGCCGGCGGAGCGCACGAGTGCGACGAGCTGCTGGTGCACTGCACTCTCGAACGTGTCCGCGTTGCTGGCACCGGAGAGCACCGCCAGATGGTCTGCCTCCCACGACAGCCGAACCCGGATCAGCCGCGAGGTCCCGGTCGCTTGGTCGGTGATCTTTCGGATCCGTACCTCGATGTCGCGCAGGTGCGCGCACGAGGCGATGCGTGCACATGCCTCGGGGTGCTCGTGTAGCTGACTGCCGAGCAGCCGGACAGCCTGCAGGCTGGGGCGCCGCTCACCGTCCGGCCCGCCCGCTGTGACGGTCGTATCCGGTGAGACGAAGTTCGCCATCAGCGTGTCGTCGAGCTTCAACGCCGGTGCCTGCAGGTCCCGGCGCAGGAATTCGAGCACCCACAGGGTTCGTGCATCCCACGCGTTATACGGCTCCCCCGTCAGCGCCGCCGGCGGCGTCACCCCGCCTGCGGGCCGCACCTCGCCGCTGCGGCGCAGCACGGTCGCGAGCACCCGCATGTCGCTGGCGCGCCGGGAGTCGAGCTCCGCCCACCGGGTGCCGGTGCGCAGCACGATCGTCACGTCCTGAGTTGAGGGTTTCGCGTAGATCTGCGCCTCGCCGGCGGCCTCCATCGGGTTGACGGTGAACGACGTAATCCTGCCGCTCACCCTCACGGTGTCCTGGGTGCGTGTGACGGGGCCGAACAGGAAGAACACCGCGAGCCGCGGCTCGAAATATCTTCCTTGTAGAGCAGTGAACGCGCGCTCGCACGCGTCGAGGTCGGGGTTTGAGAGCAGCGGCAGCAGGCGTGTGACGAGCCCGAATCCGGGGTCCCCGTCTGCCTCGCGGATCACCATTTTCGCGACCTCCTGCAGGTCTTGGCCGTGGCGCTCTGCGAGCGCGTCCGCGATCGCCGTCTTGTTCGGCAGGCCACCGAAGCCTTCGGCGGCCGCGAGCGAGTCGAGCTCCTCGACGCTGAGCCGCAGGAACGCGGCCTTGGAGATCGACCGCCGCTGAACCGGGTCGGGGATCCCGCCTTCCTCGGCCTGCGGGACGAGGCTCTCGTACGCCCCGGCCGCTTCAGCGATCAGCTCCCGCGCGACCTCGTCGGGGTCTTGCATGCCGGCGAGCGTGACGCCCATTTCGCCATTTGCGACGTTCTTCGCCGCCATCTGGCGCCCCTCGTCGCGCATCTGCTCGAACAGTTGCTCGAGCGCGTCGAGGACGGCGCAGGCTGGCGCCAGCCGCGCCTGGGTGGGCATGTCGTCCTTGCGGGCGCGCAGGTACTGCTCGGCGATCAGGACACCGGCGAGCGTGAACAGCTCCTCCCGGTCATTGGGATCATCGAGGGCGGCGACCTTGCGTTTGCGAAGCACGCCGACGGCCTTGGGGTCGGCGCGCAGCATCACGCGGGCGAGTGCGCCGAGTGTCCGCCCGTCATAGGGGTTCGCGACCTGCAGGTGTTTCATCGTCTCGACGCCGGCGTCGAGGGCGGCGAAGAAGTGCTGCTCGCGGAACGTGCGGTATCGCAGCGAGCGCAGGTATACGCCTGCCCCGATGGTCTCCGCGAGGTCGCGTTCGATCGTGTCGAGGATGATCGTGCGGGCAGGCCCGATCGCTTTCACGGTGTCCTCGACTGGGTTGCGTTTCCGCGTGCCTGCCCGTTGACGATCGCGGCGAACAGGGGTTGCGCGACGATCCCGACCGCGAGCCCGCCCGCCTCGACCCATTCGATCCGGCTGGAGGGCCAGGGCGAGTGGTAGAGCTGCCACCAGGCGGCGCCGGCGGACGCGGCGACCGCGGCGATCACCGCGACGACCGCCCACCCGAACCAGCCCTGCGCGAAGAACGGGTGTCGTCCGCCGCGCGTCGGCTGCGCGAGCGTGAAGCTGAACGAGAACACCACGAAGATCAGGGTCTCTAGCACCAGCGCGTTCGCGAGCACATCCTTGGGATCAAGCCCGCTCGCTGCTGTCGGAGCTGAGGTGAGGATAAACGCGAGAGCCATCGGTCGATCGTAGGTGATGATGTCGACGGCATGCCAGTGGCAGAGCCACAGGGCGGGCGAGACGGATCGAGTTCGCCGGGCCTTTATAAACGACAAGTGGCCCGTCGCCGGGACTCCTGCCCGTGCTGGGTTGTGCGCCGCTGAGCCAGCGGTCACCGGCGTGGCGACGACCCCAGGCCAGGACACCATCCGGCCGGACGACGCGGAAAACGGCGTCCCTTCGGCCCGCGCGCGTCCGACGAACCGATCGCCGCCACCAGGCCACCTCCCAGTCCCCGGAGCGAGCTCCCGACGCTAAAGGCCCAGCCACACCTGATGCACAACCCTCCGGGTGGTGTCTTCACCCCGTGCCGTGCGTTGGCCGCCTGGTCGTGCTCGCGGTCTATGACGAGCGTGATGACCGCATCGAGCATCGGCGCCGGCAAGGCCGGCGGCTACGCCCGCTACCTGGAGGGCAAGACGGTCGCGCCCGAGCGCGGCGACTACTACCTCACGCCCGACGGGGAGCTGACCGAGGCCCCGGGCCGCTGGCTGTCCGATCCCGAGACGCTGGCGCGGCTCGGGATCGACCCGGACGCGCCCGTTGCGGGCGCGGACTTCATCGCGCTGATGGAGGGTCGCGATCCTGGCACTGGCGCGTGGCTTCGCCGGGCGGGCGCCGACGGGTCTCGCGGCGGCGGGATCGACGTGACGTTCAGCGCACCGAAGTCGGTGTCGGTCGTGTGGGCGCTCGGGGACCCCTGGCAGCGCGAGCAGATCGAGGCCGCACACGAGCAGGCGGTGACGCGGTCGATGGACTACCTGCGCGAGCAGGTGGGCGTGGTCCGCCGCCGCTACGGCGCGGAGGTCATCGAGGAGCCGGCCAGGGACCTGATCGCGACCGCGTACCGCCACACGACAGCCAGGGGAGTGAGCGGCGCCGAGGCGCCCGACCCGCAGCTGCACACCCACGTCGTGATCACCGGCGCGATCCGCGAGGACGAGCGCATCGTGGCGGTCGCCTCCCGCCCGGTGTTTCGCGCGATCCGCGAGGTCGGGGCGTTCTACCGCTCCGCGCTCGCGCAGGAGCTGACAGGGGAGGGCTACCCGATCGAGCAGGGCACCGGCAACGACGGCAAGTACTTCGAGATCGCCTGGGTGCCGGCGGGGCTCCGCGACGCGTTCTCCAACCGCCACCGTGAGATCGCGCGTGCGGCGGAGCGCTTCCGCGCCAAGCACGGCCGTGCGCCCGAGCGCGGCGAGATCCGCGACATCGCGCTGGAGAACCGCCGCGCGAAGGACCTGACGACCCGCGGCGACCTGAAACGCGTTTGGAAGCGGACAGGGGAGCGTCACGGGTTCGGTGCGGATGAGGCGGTGCACCTCCTCGGCGCCCCGCTGCCAGAGTCTCCCGAGCGGCCGATCGAGGATCGCATCGAAGCGAGGCTCACCGAACGCGAGGCCATGTTCGAAGCGAGGCTGCTGCGCGCGGTCGCGCTGGAGCAGACAGCCGGGGAGCTGAGTCCCGAGGAGGCCCTGGCGCTGACCCGCGAGATGGTGGGCGAGCGTCGCATCCTCACCTTGGAGGGCGGGAGGATGACGACGCTCGCCGTGAGAGCACAGGAGCAGGCGATCGAGCGCCGCGCCGATCTCCTCTGCGAGCCCGCCGGACGGGAC
>OCTA010003840.1_pt1 | contig 13297 bp, 13 predicted proteins | sample 1538991 | NCBI WGS metagenome assembly OCTA01 (sample SAMEA3539302, study PRJEB22396) | soil metagenome | biome: tundra; feature: field; material: soil | place: USA | collected 2010-05 | depth 0.15 m
AGATCGAAGCAGATCCGAGCCGCGGCTACGCGTACCTGTACGCGTGCCAGCTCGCGATGCCGAAGGTGCCGACGGACCCCGCGAAGTTCCTTGGATTCGCGAAGGCTGTTGCGGAATTGACGAAATGCCTTCCGTTTCTCAGGGACAAGGGCCCTGCCCAGCCGGTGTGCCGCGAGCAGGTCCTTGGAGAGTCTGCGCTCGTGGAATCGAGCGCACTGAACTTCCTCGGACGAGCCGAGGAGGCCCAGTCAGCCGCGTCGGCCGCCCGGAGCCATTTCCTTGCTGCCGGAGAGGACAGCTTTGCCCTGGCGCTCGTCGACTTCTTCGAAGGATCGGCGGCAACCTTCGCGGGCCAGTTCTCCGTCGCATGGAAGCTTTTGAAAGGCGCACGCTCGGAGTTCCAGCTCTACGGCCAGGAGAACTGGCAGGGAAGAACCGAAGCAGCCTTGGGTGTTCTCCTCGTCGGCAAGGAGAGGTACCAGTCTGCCCTGCATTTCTATGACGGGGCGGTCAGACTGCTCCATCCCGAGCTTGATGGGGCCGCGTACACCACAACCCTGGTTAATCGAGGCTTCTGCCTCGTCAGGGTCGGTCGCCTTGAGGCGGCCAAGGCCGCATATGCGCGCTGCATCAGCTACGCACGCCGTCTCGGAATGTCGGCTCACCTCCTGATGATTAGAAACGGGCTCGCGACCATTGAGCTCCTCAAAGGGAATACGACACGAGCCCTGCGGTCCTTCGAACGAATCTCAGCAGACGCGACAGAGCAGGGACTCGAGCAATTCGTTCTTTGCGCCCAGCTCCGAATCGCGGAGTGTTTGTCCCGGCTCGGGCGCTCGGACGAGGTCGCGCAACGGGTGTCTGCCATCCGGAACTCCGTTTTCTCGGAGGCGATTTTGTCTGATCCCGCCTACCGAGAACTGTGCGAGAGCATCGGCAATCAAGCCGCCGCCCCGGATTTGATCGCGCACATCGCGGACTATTTCGAGGGCAGGAACCGGGGCGCTCGGACCTCCTACAAACCGTTGCGTCTCGTGGCGAACGGTTCCTGAACACTCTAGCGAATAAGTACACCGGTCAGGAGGGCGGGTGCCATGAAGCGGGTACCCCAAATTAATTCTTCGGCAAAGGGGGTCAAAGGTGTGCCCCCGTCTGTCCGTGTATATAGCCCACAGCTGGAAGACCCCAGCACTAACCAATTGTTGGTGACCCGCTAACCCGGGTGCGCCAAGGAGGACGTATGCATCACATGGAATTCGCTTTCGGCTTCTTCTCGTATCTCGTTGACTGGTTTGGATTTAGTGGTGACCAGGTGAGGTCGACTGGGTCCACGTACAACGTCAACTACGGGCCTATCGCGGGTTGACAACTAGTTCCCAATAACTGACTAATTGACTGGTAGGCGCCCGCCTTGTGCGAGGTGTGTTTCGCGCGTGCAAAACGCGCGATTTGGCATTTCTTTGGCGTGTTGCTGGTATGAGTTGGGTCCTTAGAAAAATCTCTTTGAGCGGGGTCAAAGGCGCGCTCTAGCCTGTCTGTAGTAATAGCCTACGATTAGGCGAACCCTTCTCGACCAACTCCTGGCCGCCCATTCAAGCAAACAACCTCTGGCCCAATTTGACCGTCCACGCCGGCCCTGATGTGGGTGTGTTCGCGCGGGCTGAAGTTGAGTCGGTCACATGCCGAGCGGCAGGGTAAACGCGATTACTTCGCTGATCGGGAGCGTTCTGGTTATCGCTAGGTCGAGCCGGCCGTCACCTTGAGAGTCGGCTTCCGAACGATGGGAATTTTCATTCGGACTGCCGTTCGCCACTCAGGCACCTCGACGGCTGTCGGCGAATCCGTCGTCCAGAACTTCGACGTCAGCTCGAGCGTGCCCTGTCCGGCAGGCGCATCGAACCATATCGCGTAGAAATGCGTGAAGCGCGCGGTCACGACATCGGGCGCGATCTTCTTTTCCCCGATTCGGAGCGCGACCGCGGCGTCCCAGGGCGCTTCGAGGCCCGGGTAAACGAGGCCGACAAAAAACTGACCGCGCCCCTTGGCAGGCTGCGGGAATCCCGGCAGGCTCATGGTCTCGCCGGGCTTTGCCATGACGCGCCGGCAGCCTATCGGCCTGCCATCCGCCTCGAAGCCGCATAAGATGACCGGTCTTCCCGGGACTCGCATGAGCGCAACTGGGCCGTCCACTTTTCGGGAATGCAGCTCCCCGGTCTTCTCATCGACGGCGGTAAGGGTTGCGCGTTCATATTCGCACTCCTGACCTATCGGGCTGTCAAACGGATCGAGGTGCGCCTCAATCCGCCTTCGTGATGGTCGTCCGCGCTGTCTGGACCCCCTGCAACCGGTTCCGTCCCCGCGACGAGCGGTTTTTGAATGGTCGCGTAAGATTCGGGGATGAGCACCGGGCGAGTCGCGCCTCCGCTCTCGGTCGAAGAGTTGTTACGCGTCAGCGCGAAGCTGGACGTGCGCTTTCACGTCCTGAGGGGGGACGCCGTGGTCACGAGCAAGGAACGCGCGTTCCGCGAGCTCTTCCGCATCCTCGAAGAGAGCGGAACGAGGTATGCGCTCATCGGAGGTCTCGCTGTCCAGCTCTGGGGCGAGGAAGCGCGGACGACGCTCGACATCGACGTGGCGGTCGGGGGATACGACGAAATTCCAGGGCCCGCTCTCGAAGCCGCGGGCTTTCGCCGGCTCCAGCGGCATGAACACTCCGAAAATTGGATGGGCCCCGACGACACGCCTGTTCAGTTCAGCCAGGACCCGGCGTTCGCCTCTTTGATTGAACACGCAGTGCCGAGAGATCTCGAGGGCGGTCGCGTCCGCGTCGCGCCCGCGATCGAGCTCGTTCACAGCAAGCTCCGCGCCGCCCGCGATCCCGCTCGAAGGCCCTCGAAGAGATTGCGGGACCTTGCCGACGTGCAGGCTCTCATCGAGCGGGAGCCGGATCTCGAACGGCAATTGTCCCAGGCGGAAAAAGCTCTTCTTCACCTTCCGATCTGACGTCACTGGCGGTCGTCGCGGGCAGGAACGTCCTTCGTCCCTCGCCTGCGTGATGCCATTTCCGAACGACCAGTTCTCCTTGGGGATCTCGATGAGGTTCACGAGGATGTGCTCCCTCACAAGCCGGGATTGGCGCTTGCCGGGATCGACTCGCTGCTATTCTTCGAGGGTGGAGAGAGCTTCGCAGGCCCCGTCCGAGACGCGGATCCTCAAGGTGCCGGCGGACGCGTCGTCGGAGGAGCAGGAGTGATCGGCGCGACGGCCTTCCCCGTGTATGGGTACGCGCGCGCGACGCTCGACGTGGATCTATTCATCGATGCTGAGCGCGGCAACGCCGAGCGCACGCGCACCGCGCTGGCTGAGTTCGGTTACGACGTGACGGACGCGACGGTCGACGACCTGCTTACGAAGAAGATATCGACAGCTCGTCGGCAGTCCGTGTGACCGACGTGAAGGCCGCGCCGGCCCAGGCGGGAAGGGGAGCCTTCGCGGGCAGGCGGCAGATCGCATAAGCGCCGGGAATCACGGAGAAAGTCTGTCCCGTCTTCATCTCGGGAAGATCTTAGGGCCTCGGCGTCGAGCGCGAATCGCCGAAGCAGTCGTCGGCCGTCATCCGCCGGTCGCGGGCTCGGTTGGGCGGGGGCCCATGTTGTGCTTGATCATCTCGCCCTCGGCGATGTAGATGGCCTCCTCGCCGATGTTCGTGGCGAGGTCGCCGACGCGCTCGAGGTTCTTCGAGACGCTCATGATCTCGATACTCGCGCTGATGAGCGCCGGATTCTCGGCCATGTAGGTCAGGAGCTCGCGGATGATGGACTTGTTCTTCTCGTCGAGGAGGTCGTCGCGCTTGCAGACGTCGAGGGCAAGCGCGCTGTCTTTTCGGATGAAGGCGTCCAGCGACTCCTTCAGCATGCCCCGCGCGATCTCGGCCATGTGGGGGATGTCGATCCACGGCTTGAACGGGCGGAAGCGCGACAGCCGCTCGGCGCCTTCGGCGATGTTCACGGCGTGGTCGCCGATCCGTTCGAGGTCGGCGTTGATCTTGAGCGACGACACGAGCAGGCGCAGGTCGCTCGCGACGGGCTGTTGCGTGGCGAGGAGGTCGATCGCGTCCTCGTCGTTCCTGATCTCCATCTGGTCGATCACCTTGTCGTGTTCGATGACCTTCCTCGCCTTCGTGGCGTCGGCCTCGACGAGCGCCTCGACGGCGAGGCGGATCTGGTTCTCGACCTCCGCGCCCATGCCGATGAGCTGCCGGCGCAGGCTTTCGAGCTTCTCGGAAAAATGTTCTTTCATGAGGTCTCCTTGGTGCGTTCCAGGGCGACGTCGCGCGGCACCGCCGCCGGCAGCGTGACGGTGAAGCGGCTGCCCTTGCCGGATTCGGAGTTCACGCGGATCGTGCCTCCGTGAAGGATGAGGAGGTGCTTGACGATGGCGAGCCCGAGGCCCGTGCCCGGGACCGACTTCGCGCGCGACGGGTCGACGCGGTAGAAGCGCTGGAAGATGCGGCCTTGCTCCGAGCGCGGGATGCCGATGCCGCGATCCACGACGTGGACGACCACGGGGGACGCGCCATCCGGGCCGATCGGCATTCCCCCCTCGGCGAGGACGTCCACCCGCTGGCCGGCCGGGGAGAATTTGACGGCGTTGTCCACGAGGTTGCGGAAGACCTGCGAGAGGCGGCGGCCGTCCCCGACGATCTCGAGATTCTCGCCCGCCTCGACGGTGACCGTCACGCCCCGCGCCTCGGAAGCCGGCGCGAGGTCACGCACGACGGAAAGCAGGAGCGGCAGCAGCGGAATGCGCTCGATCGCAAGCTTCACGGCGCCGGACTCGATCTGGGAGAGGTCGGTGAGATCCGACACGAGCGCTTCCATCTCCGACGACTGCCGCTCGAGAATGCTCATGAGCCGCGCGAGGTCCGGTGGCAGGTCGCTTTCGCCGGCGAGCGTCTCGACGGCGGCCCGGATCGCCGCGATCGGGGTCCTGAGCTCGTGAGACACGTCCGAAACGAAGCGCCGCCGCATCGTCTCGGTGCGCTCGCGTTCGGTCACGTCCCTCACGACTCCCACGGCGGCGGGCTCGCCTGCCGCCGCGCCGTGCGGAACGGCACGGACGTTGACCTCGAGCACCTGCTCGGGCGAGATCTCCCCGCCGAGGCGCAGGACGACCGTCTCGTCAGACGAGCTCTCGCCCCGGATGCCGGCCGTAAAGAGCCGGAGCGTCTCCGGGTCGCGCACGAGATCCACGAGGGCGTGCCGCGGCGCGCCCGCGGGCGCGTGAAGAAGAGCGAGCGCCGCCGGGTTCGCGTCGAGGAGCGCGAGAGTCCGGTCCACGACGAGGAGGCCGACAGGGACCTGCTCGAAGACGGTGCGCGCGAGAAGGCGCGCCTTCTCGCTGCCCTCGCGCTCCGCCGCGACGAGGCGCGCGAAGCGTGCGAGCGCGAGGAAGACCTCCTGCGTCTCCTCGGAATCGCCCGCGGGCGGCGCGGGATGGCGGCCAGCCGCGGCTTCGGCCACGCCCGCGCGCACGCGCTCGAGGTCGTTCGCGTGACGCTGACGGATGACGATGACGAGCAGCCCGACCAGGAGGCCGGCGGCGAGTGACACCTGATACAGCGTGTCGCGGAACGGAGCCTCGAGGAGGTCGAGCTCGTTCTGGCTGATCGCGAGGCGGAGATAGCCGTACGGGGCCGTCTCCGGTCCGACACGGCGTGCGACGTAGACGAAGGGCTCGAGGACCGTGGTAGACGTGCGCGCGCCGAAGCCCACCAGGTCGCGCCGCGCCGCGAGGACCTCCGGGCGCGACGCGTGATTCTCGACTTGCTCGAGGCGCTCGGGCGCGACCTGACTGTCTCCGAGAACGGTACCGTCGGCGGCGATGAGCGTCACGCGCGCGCCGGCCTGCCGAGCCGCCTGTCGGATGCGCTCGACGGGATGAGCCAGCGTCCTCAAGTCTTCCTCGAACTCGGGAGAAAGGCGCTCGAGCTTTTCAACGAGCTCGCGGCGGCTGCGCCCTTTCTCCGCGGAGTCCAGCACGCGTGAGAGGGCGAACGCGAAGACGCCTCCGAGGACGACCCCGAGGAGGACCGGCACGAGCGAGCGGCGCAGGATTCGACTCATCGGGCGAACTTGTAACCCACGCCGACGACGGTCTCGATCACGTCCTCGCCGACCTTCTTGCGCAGCGAGCGGATGTGGACGTCCACCGTGCGCGTCTCGATGTCGGCCGCGTAGTCCCAGAGGCGGGACAGGATGGTCTCGCGCGACACGACGCGCCCTCCGCTTCGGATGAGGAGCCAGAGAAGGTCGAACTCCTTCTTCGTGAGGTGCACAGCGCTCCCTTCGCGCTCCACGGTGTGGCGCGCGCGGTCGATGCGCAGGTGGCCGTCGTCGTAGACGTCGTCCGGCGACTGCGGCAGCGCGGTGCGGCGGACCTGGGCGGTGATGCGGGCGAGAAGCTCCTTCATCGAGAAAGGCTTCGTGACGTAGTCGTCCGCGCCGAGCTCGAAGCCGAGCAGCTTGTCGCGCTCCTCCACTCGGGCCGTGAGCATGATGATCGGGACTCGGCGCGTCTCCTCGTGTTTTTTCAGCTCGCGGCATATCGTGAGTCCGTCCACGTCAGGCAGGTTCAGGTCGAGGACGATCAGGTCCGGAGGGCGCACGAGGAGCTCGTCGAGAGCCACGAGACCGCCGGCGAAGCGCTCGATCTCGTAGCGCCCGTCCTTCTTCAGGTTGTACACGAGCGTGAACGCGAGATCCTCGTCGTCCTCGACGACGGCGATCCGCAGTCGCGCGGAGAGAGGGGCGCCCGCAGACGTCGCCTCGCCCCTCATCCAAACCTCCCCGTTATGTAATCTTCCGTCGTTTTCTGCCGGGGTTTCGTGAAGATGACCTCGGTCTTGTCGAACTCGATGAGCTTGCCGAGCATGAAGAAACCCGTCTCGTTCGACACGCGGGCGGCCTGCTGCATGTTGTGCGTCACGACGACGATCGTATAGCGTTCCTTGAGCTCGAAGATGAGCTCCTCGACCTTGCTCGTCGCGATCGGGTCGAGGGCCGAGCAGGGCTCGTCCATCAGGAGGATCTCCGGTTCGACCGCGAGCGCACGCGCGATGCAGAGGCGCTGCTGCTGACCGCCCGAGAGGCCCAGGGCCGACGTCTTGAGGCGATCCTTGACCTCGTCCCAGAGGGCGGCGCGCACGAGCGCCGACTCGACGCGCTCGGTGAGCTCCGAGCCGCTGAGGGCGCTGTTGATCTTCAGTCCATAGGCCACGTTGTCGTAGATCGACTTGGGGAAGGGATTCGACTTCTGGAAGACCATTCCGACGCGCCGTCTCAGGTCGACGATGTCGACGTCGGACACGTAGATGTCGCGCCCGTCGAGGAGGACGTCCCCGTCGACCCGCGTGTCCGGGATGATGTCGTTCATCCGGTTCAGGCACCTCAGAAACGTCGACTTGCCGCAGCCAGAGGGCCCGATGAACGCCGTCACGGACTTCTCGCGGATCAGGATCGAGATGTCGTGCAGCGCCTGGCTCGCCCCGTAGAAGAAGTTCAGGTGCCGCGCCTCCATCCGGACGGGGAGAAAGGCCGCGCCCATCGCCGGGTCGGTGGTGGCCGCGGACTTATTCGCGAGGGTTTCGGCGGCTCTTTCGTTCACGGTGGTCTCCATCATGTGCGGTGCATCCTCTCGAGGCGCTTCGTGACGACGCGGGCGAGGACGGAGAAAAGGAAGACGACCGAGACGAGAACGAGCGCGCCGGCCCACGCCTGCCGGTGCCAGTCTTCGTAGGGAGAGATCGCGTACGTGTAGATCTGTACGGTCAGGGACGCGATCGGCTGCGAGAGCGTCGTCGACCAGAAGCGGTTCGAAAAGGACGTGAAGAGAAGGGGCGCCGTCTCGCCCGAGATGCGCGCGAGTGAGACGAGGATCCCGGTCATGATGCCTGGCAGCGCGGCCGGGAGCATGACCGTGAAGGCGGCGCGCGAGCGGGTCGCGCCGAGGGCGAGGGCGCCTTCGCGGAGAGTCGGGGGGACGAGGTTGAGGAGCTCCTCGGTCGTCCGCGTGATGATCGGAATCATCATGAACCCGAGGGCGACGCCGCCCGCGAGAGCGCTGAAGTGCTTGACGGGGAGGACGACGAGCGCATACGCGAAGATCCCGATCACGATGGAGGGAATCCCGTTCAGGACGTCCGCCGTGAACCGAACCGCCGTCGCAAGCCGGGACTTCCGGTACTCCGACAGGTAGATGCCCGAAATGAGCCCGACGGGGATCGCGACGAGCGACGCGAGCCCGATGAGGATCAGCGTGCCGACGATCGCGTTTGCCATGCCGCCGCCCGCCTCACCGACGGGCTTCGGCATCTTCGTGAAAAAGTCCCAGCTCAAGGAGGAGAGGCCCTGCTTCACGACATAGAAGAAGACGAAGAAGAGCGGGACGAGCGCGAGCGCGACAGACGCACCGCAGAGCGCGACGACGGCGTTGGAGACGAACTTGCGCCGGAAACTACGGCTCATGCGACCTCAGGTGCGGGCGCCGGAACGGCGGCAGCCTTCGGGGCCTGGGCCTTGACCTCTCGGTTGACGCTCCAGATCAGGAAGCGCGAGAGCGCGTTGATGAAGAGGGTGATGACGAACAGGACGAGCCCGATCTCGATGAGGGCGGACAGATAGAGGTCGTCCGCGGCTTCCGTGAACTCGTTTGCGACGACCGCGGCCATGGTGTACTGCGGCGCGAAAAGGGACCAGACGACCTGCGGGCTGTTGCCGATCACCATCGTAACGGCCATCGTCTCTCCGATCGCGCGGCCGAGGCCGAGGATGACGGCTCCGATGACGCCGGTTCGCCCGTATCGCAACGCGACCTGGATCGCCTCCCAGCGCGTCGCCCCGAGCGCGTACGCGGCCTCACGCTGCGTCGCGGGCACGGCCTTGAGCACTTCGCGCGCGACCGAGGACGTGAACGGAATGATCATGACCGCGAGGATCAGGGCGGCGGAAAGCATCCCGACGCCCAGCGGCGGCCCGGAGAAGAGCGGAAGGCTCCGCGCCCAGGCGGGGGTGAGCACTTCGAGCTTCCGGACGAGCGGGACGAGGACGAAGACGCCCCAGAGACCGTAGACGATGGAGGGGATGGCGGCGAGGAGCTCGGTCAGGAAGGCGAGAGGCGTCCTCAGGAATCGCGGCGAGAGCTCCGAGAGGAAGATCGCGATCCCGAGCGCGACGGGCGTCGAGATCAGAAGGGCGAGGAACGAGGAATAGAGCGTGCCCCAGATGAAAGGGAGGGCACCGAACTCGCCGGAGACGGGGTCCCAGGTCTTCGTCCGCCAGAAATTGAAACCGGACTTCGCGATCGAGAGGCGCGACTCCCGCCAGAGGACGAAGGCGATCCCGGCGACGAGGAGGACGACGAGCGCCGCGAAGAAGCCCGTCCCCGTACGGAAACCGAGATCCTCGCCTTTCCGTCGCAGGGCCGGGCTCTTCGGCATCGTGTGCTCTCCGGGTCCCGGGCCTACAGCTTGATCTTCTCGAGGGCCTTCAGCTCGAGGGCGACGACCTCCTTCGGAAGCGGGGCGTACCCGAGCTCGGAGCAGTACTTCTGGCCGTCTCTGAGAGCCCACTTGAAGAAGTCGGCCATGATCTTCGCGCGTGCCTTGTCCTGCGGGTTCTGGAAGAAGAGCATCCACGTGAAGGACGAGATCGGGTAGGCGTTCGCGCCCGGCGCATTCGTGATCGAGACGCGGAAGTCGGGCGGCATCGCCGTCGTGGCGCCGGCGGCGGCTTCCGTGACGGACTCGAGGGAGGCGCGGACGAACTTGCCGTCGTGGTTCTGGACGTCTCCGAAGCTGATGTCGTTCTGGATCGCGTAGATGAGCTCGACGTAGCCGATGGCGCCCGGGGTCTGTTTCACGAGGCCGGCGACGCCTTCGTTTCCCTTCCCGCCGACGCCCGCGGGCCAGTTCACGGACGTCGCGACGCCGACCTTCTGCTTGAATTCGGGATAGATCTTCGAGAGGTAGTCCACCCAGATGTACGTCGTTCCCGAGCCGTCCGAGCGGTGCACGACGGCGATGTCCGTGGCGGGAAGCTTCACCCCTGGGTTCAGCTTCGCGATTCCCGGGTCGTTCCACTTCGTGATCTTCCCGAGGTAGATCTCGGCGAGAACGGCACCCGTGAACTTCAGGTTCGCCGTGACGCCCGGAATGTTGTAGGAGGGGACGACGCCGCCGAGGACAGTCGGGAAGTGGAGCACGGCGCCCGGAGCCGACGCGAGCTGCTCGTTCGTCATCGGCCCGTCGGAGGCGCCGAAGAAGACGGTCTCGTTCGTGAGCTGCCGGATACCCCCGCCCGAGCCGATCGACGCATAGTTGATCTCAATGTTCGGATGCTGCTTGTGGTACTCGTCGAACCATTTCGAGTAGATGGGGAAGGGAAACGTGGCTCCCGCGCCGTTGATCTGGACCGTTTGGGCCTGGGCCGGCGCTCCGAGGAGGAGTCCGGCCGAGAGCCCGAGGAGGGCGGCCTTGAGGCGGATGTTCAAGTTCATGTGATCTCCTTTGTCTCGCGTTGAAGTGCACCGCGCACACGATGTGTGACTCAAGTTAAGGTCGTGTGAAGCGATCTGCCCAAGTCGTTGTGGTTTCAGAAGTTAAAAAGCGTGTGAAGCGCGTAGAACTTGTTGTCGGCTTTGGCCGGCGTGAAGTTGTCGAACTTCTCCTGGGTGTAGTCCGCCATGAGCGCCGAGACGATGCCGTGGCCGAAGTTGAACCAATAGGCGATGCCCACGATCGTGCGCTTCTGCTTCTGGTCGAGGTCCTTGTTGGGCTTGAGCTCGTCGTAGCGGATCAGGGCCTCGAGACCGAACGGCGTGCGGGGAGTGACCCAGATCGAGAAGTCCCGCGGCTTTACCTCCGATGCGCCGGGCGAGGCCTGGTTCGTCGCCTCGACGTAGGTGAAGCCGAGATTCACGTAGGGGTGCTCAAATGTCGTGTCGACGAGCCAGCGGTCTCTCTTTTGTTCCTTCGCGACGTTGTCCGAGTTCCAGAAGCCCGTGATTCGCCAGCCCTTCGCGATCGCAACGCTCGCGAGCGGACGCAGAGAGGCGCGGACCTGGAAGCCCTTCTGGTCGTTCGCCTCGGCCTTGCTGTACCCCTCGCCGTTGTAAATGCCGACGTGGACGTCGCCGTAGTTGTCCGGGAAGTTGACGTGGCTTGAGAGCCCGAGGTCGGAAGACGTCAGAAAGCCGTCGCGGTCGACCATGATCGCGCTCTGGAATCGGTAGCGGTAGATGCCCTCGGCGGAGTCGATGTAAGGGGTCTGCTGGAGGCCGAGGCGAGCCCAGGAGCCCTTCGGGAGCCAGTCGTCCATGTTGAACTGGCCGAAACCGTACTTGAGGCGGAACGTGTAGCTCCCGTTCAACGAGCTGCCGGTGCCGGTCTCGCGCGTGATGTCCGGCGTGATTCGGAACGAGAGCAGGTGGTGAAGCTGGCCGGTGATGTTGATGTACGCGCGCGAGACGTTGAACGCGTTCGGGTTGTAGTCGCTCCCGTCGGTGTTCTTCGCCGTCGGCGAGTCCGTGTACGTGTAGTCCGCGAAGAGCGTGAATCCGACCTTGATCGCGGGCGTGTCGTCGGGTGGCACGTAGCCCTCGGCCGATGTGACCTGGGCCAGAGCGGCGGGCGAGAGCGCGAGTCCGACGGCACAGATCGCGACCGCGAGGCTCGAGCGTCGGACGAGGGTCGTCTGCTTCTGCATAGGAATTTCCTCCTTTTTGCGTCGCAGACTCTCGCGGAATGAGATCAAGGTACCGGGAGAACGAGGTGAACGTTTGATGAAGGGTTCTCGCCGCACGCCGCCCGTCCAATCGAACGCGGCTGTGCACCGCGCGCCGCCTCCTCCGCAGCCGCCAGCGACCCGGGGGCTCTTTTTTTCAGAAGTGATCAGCTCGATAACAGAATCTCTCGCGATGCCGGTTGAGGCGCCGATCTTCACACCGTTTGAATTACGTCGCGCTGCGAATCATGGCCGACCGCCTCCGTCGGATGGACGCGCAAATCTAGGTCGTCAGGAAATTCGTCCTGCGGAAGCTCTCGATCCGCCGCTTTCTCTGGCGCGCCGGAAGCTCGGGGTCCCGCTCGGGGATCCGGATTTCCTGTCTGTGCTTGCAGGTCGTGCAGATGCGCACGACCGTGTCGGGAGGCGGGTTCAGGAGGCTCACGACGATCTGGTTGGAAACTCCGCATGCCTCGCAGTTCCAAAGCTGAAGCATTGGTTTTCGACCTCCGCGCAGGCCTCTATCACACGGGCATGCAGGTTCACGTGAAGTCTCGGCGCTGAGCAAGATCAGGGCCAGGAATGCGATGCCGGTTCTCAAGGGGTGTGCGGCACGAAGCCTGCGCAAATCGCCTGTTCGTCGCCTCACGCAAACTACATGGCACCTGCGGTCTAATCGCGTTCATGAACAAGGAATCGAAAAAGACGATTGGCCTCGTCGCCCACGACAACCGCAAGCGCGACCTCATCGAGTGGGTCGACTGGAACTCCCCGATCTTGCTCCAGCACCGGCTCGTCTGCACGGGTACGACGGGGAGGCTCGTCGAGGAGGGCCTCAAGGCCCGTCTCGCGCGCACGCAGGATCTAACTCCGGTTCCCGAGATCACGCGGCTCAAGTCCGGGCCGCTCGGGGGCGATCAGCAGCTCGGCGCGATGATCGCCGAGGGCCGGATCGACGTCATGATCTTCTTCTGGGATCCGATGGAGCCTCACCCGCACGACGTCGACGTCAAGGCCCTTCTCCGGATCGCGGTCGTCTACAACATACCGATCGCCTGCAACCGTTCGACTGCGGATTTCATCATCTCTTCTCCGCTCCTCTCGCAGCCGTACTCGCCGATCGTCAAGGACTACTCGGCGCACGTCGAGCGAAAAGTGAAAATCGAATGATTGGGAATGGTCACATTTTTTTTGCCGGTAGTTCGCTCAGTCGAGGAATGGGCTCAGGATCAGTCCTCCGTCCACTTGATTCGCGTTGAGACCGCGCTCGAGCTGGAAAGCAGAGCCTTTGCCGAGATTGCGCTCGAAGATGTCGCCGTAATGGCCCACGGCCGCGAGGACCCGGCGCTGCCACTGCTTGTCGAGACCCGCCTCGGGAGCGGCGATCGGCATCGCGCCCGCGCCGCCCGCGTACCAGTTCGTTTCCGGCCTCTCGCCGCTGATCAGCGTCCCGATCGTCCATGCGACGACGAGAGCCCACTTCCCGTCGTTCGTGCCGGTCGCAGCAATCAGCGGGA
>OCTA010003841.1_pt1 | contig 13295 bp, 12 predicted proteins | sample 1538991 | NCBI WGS metagenome assembly OCTA01 (sample SAMEA3539302, study PRJEB22396) | soil metagenome | biome: tundra; feature: field; material: soil | place: USA | collected 2010-05 | depth 0.15 m
TGCCGCCAGAATGTCAGGGCAAGATTACCTCCCGCTCGATCTGGGGAGACTTGCCGACATGTCGATACAAATCGGCTCTTTGACGAATGCTTAGGCCATGATGCGAACCAACTGGGCTCATGCATTCAGCCCTGTCCACCAGGCATCCTACTTCTAGTTAGAAGTTATCCTCCTCATCACTGTAGCCCGGCTCAGTATTTGACGATCTCGACAAACACGGCCTGCGCGGCGTGGATACGATTGCTCGCATGCCAAATACGATGCTTTGTCGCAAATTGAGGGTGTGCGAGTTTGGGTTACAATTGTTCGCGACAGGTGCCATAAATGTTGGACGTTCACCCGCCCCATCAGCCAGTCCACGGGTTGCGCGATTTCCTTGTGCACCTAAGCACCATCACGGTCGGGTTGCTTATTGCGCTTGCGTTGGAGGCTTGCGTCGAGTGGATGCATCATCGCCATCAGGTCGAAGAGGTGCGAGAGGCGCTTCTCCTGGAAAGAAAAGAGAATCGGAAGCGGTTTGTTGAAGACACTGCTTTCACCCGGCAAGACGCCGCACTGCTGCAGAACGATTTGCTGGTGCTTCGCTTTTGTCAGAAATACCCGGGGACTCCAGAGAGCAATCTGCCGGGGGTTTTCTTCCTGACCAACTCTTACCAGCGATCGGTTGCTTCTGCCTGGACCATGGCGCAGGCAACTTCCGTTACAGCGCTCATGCCGCAGGATGAAGTGCAAGGCACGGCGGAACTTTACAGCTTCTTCGATAGAGTTGACCGCGCCCACGAAGAAGAGGCAGACGCCCTTGCAGACGCAGTAAGCTTCATGTCTGAAGATCCCAGGGTTTCGCATCTCAGCCCGGCTCAAATCGACAAAGAAATTGAATTGCTCCATCGGGTCGCGGCGAAGCATTTACGACATGCGTTCCTTATGCAAAACCTCGCAGAGGAGCATGCGGATTTCCGGCCAGGTCCTAGTCGTGAGGAGCTGGAGCAGTGGTTGCATCTGGACGAAATGAGCAAGGATGAAACTCTCACAAATGCCAGGTTACTCACAAAGCAGCGCATCGATTCGGCAGTTTCGCAGGCCGGTGTTGCTCATCAATGATCCCAAAGCCGTCAGACTCGCCACCCATGCAGGTATAGGCCCTATCGTATGAAGCGTCACGCGCTCATCTTCGGGTTGGTCGGCGGGGTCCTGGTGACCCTGCTCAAACTGATCGAATACCGGTTCCTCGTTATCGAACACTCGTTTGAAATTTATGGTGCACTGATAGCGTTGCTCTTTGCTGCACTGGGGATCTGGCTGGGCATCCGGCTGACCGGGCAGCGACAGATTGTGGCGGTGAAGGAAGTCGCGGCCCAGGTTGCGCATCCAGGCCGGGAGCCCTTCGCGGTCAACGAGCGCAAGAGGGACGAACTCGGCATCACGCCGAGGGAATTGGAGATTTTAGGGCTTGTGGCGCTGGGGCTCAGCAATCGCGAGATCGCCGATAAGCTTTTTGTCAGCGAGAACACGGTGAAGACCCATTGCAGCAGGGCTTTTGACAAGCTGGGCGCGAGAAGGCGCACGCAGGCGGTGCAACTCGGCAAGGAATTCGGTCTGTTGGGCGAAACGGGTCGCCCAAACGGATGATTTTGCTCGTCGGCGGCCAAAATCACACGAAAGCATGACGACAGATGCCCCGGCATTCGCGCTAGGTTGGCTACAGGTTGCAGTCAGACCGGCTGCAACGAGAACTGACGGGAGATAAAGATGAGAAAAATCGTATTGACGTTTGGGCTCATCTCGGGCGTTCTTTGCTCGACGATGATGCTGATCACCATACCCTTCGAGGACAAGATCGGCTACGGCCATAGCCTGATCGTTGGCTACACAACGATCGTTGCCTCGTTCCTGCTGGTCTACTTCGGAATCCGGTCCTACCGCAATAACGTTGGCGGCGGAAAAATCAGCTTTGGCCGCGCGTTCGCAGTGGGGATATCCATCACCCTGATCACGTGTGTCTTCTACGTAGTCACGTGGGAAGTGATGTACTTCTTCTTCATGCCTGATTTCATGGTGAAGTACAGCGCCTACGTGATTCAGAAAGCGCGCGCCGCAGGTGCTTCCGAGGCAGCGATCCAGGCAAAAACGCTTGAGCTGCAGAAGTCCACGGCCGCCTATAACAACCCTCTGGTGAATGTGGCCATGACGTTTATCGAGCCATTTCCGGTGGGGCTGTTGATCACGCTGATCTCCGCTGCCGTGCTGCGCCGGAAGGGCGAAGCGCAAACTGCGACATCGGCGTTGCCCGCGTCAAGCTAAAGGCATGCTTCAAAGGCGATGTGGGGATCCTTTCGAGGTATGCTGCCGGTGACTGAGAACTTCATCTCCCACTTCACCCGCTTCAACAATCCGGATCCGGCGCATGTGGGATCAATGAATGGAAGACTAAAGCAATGCTCCGAGAGATCTCGCCGCACAGATTGGGTGATTGACCCAGTCGATGATGGCGAAACCGGCGGTTTCCGGAACGGGTTTGCGGAGCAGTTGACTTCTAAACGACAAACACCTTCAGCCCGGTTTCCGCAAATGCGGACATTGCCTCTTCAGAGATTCCGATGTCGGTGATTAGAAGGTCGATTTCCTTCGGGGGGCATACGACCGCCGGGCTTACAAGCCCTATCTTGCTCGAATCGGCGACTATCACCACCTGACGCGCCTGGCGAACCATGGCGCGGAAGACGGCGGCCTCATCCGGCTGAATGACTGTGGCCCCGCGTTCCGCGCTGACGCCTGTTGCACTCAGGAAAAGCCGGTCCATCACCACCAGGGAGAGGGCTTCAAGGGCTCCCGGGCCGACCAGCGAGAATGCGCCGGCCCAGCGCAAGCTTCCTCCTGTCAGCGTGGTTTGCAGTGCGGCGTTTCCACTTAGCTCCATGGCAACGTTCACAGCATTTGTAACAATGTGAAGGTTTTTGCGGTGAAGCAATTGTCGGGCTACAAGGGTAGTGGTGGTGCCGGCAGTAAACCCGACGGTTTCGTTCTCCTGGACCAGGGCTGCAGCGGCGCGCGCGATACGCTGCTTTTCTGCAGGGAAACGGTCCTCACGCACCTGGAATGAAGCGTCAAAGCGAAAGGGCTCATAGACCGCCCCATCATTACCCGCCAGCATGGCTCCGCCAAGCGTCCGATGTACCAGTCCACGCTCTTCCAGCCGGATGAGATCGCGACGAATGCTGGCAGGAGATGTTCCAAGCCCTTCAGTCAGTTCTTCCACAGAAGCCTTGCCGTGACTGAAAAGCATCCGCAGAATCTCTTTGGCGCGTTTGTCGGTCTTTAGTGACATGGCACTCAATAACTCCGCGGGTTCGCGTAGATAACTTGCTGAGCTTTACCTATTGTATGGGAGCGTGGGCATGCGCTCCTCCGGTGTCGCCTGCATCGCAGATTTGAAGGCGCGTACATCGCGCGCCATCACTTGAAAGCACGTAAATCCACCCATGCCGGAACTTAGCTCCCCCCCGCCCTCGTAGGGCGTCCTCTTTGAGCTCAGCGAGGTGTGTACCTCATGAATGCCCGTGCGAATAGCGACCTTTCGCACATTTGAGACTCGAATGCCGCCTCCCGCCATGACGCGAATGCGGCCGTCGGCCCTTTCTTTCAGTCGCGCGATTTCGTCCGCACCGCGTAGCGCATCACCCCTGCCCCCGGAAGTCAGCAGGCGATCTGCCCCGCAAGCAATCACATCTTCCAGGGCACGATCCACATCTCTGCACACATCGAATGCTTTGTGAAAGGTCACCTGGAGCGGGCGCGCTAACTCGATCAGGCTTTGTGTCCTTGCGCGATCCACTAGATCGTCGCGGGTCAGCATACCCAGCACCACGCCATTGACTCCCCGCGCCTTGGCATCGAGTATGTCATTTCGCATTACATCCAATTCATGGACGGAATAGACAAAATCGCCACCACGCGGGCGAATCATGACAAACACGTCAATCGTCACCGCATCGCGCACCGCCCCTATCAAGCCCGCACTTGGCGTGATGCCTCCCTCGCTGAGCGCGCTGCATAACTCGATGCGCTCGGCACCCCCGTTGGCGGCAGCCATCGCTGATTCCACCGAATCGACGCAAATCTCCAGGATCATGATTCCCAGGTCCCATTCCCCAAAGTCGGATTCCTCGCTAAAGTATGCACCATTCCTCAAGGAGCCGGGGCACGCGTCCGGCTGCTGCGATCTGTTGCCACGGCCGGTTCAGCGCTAAAAGTGGTACCGTGCAGAAAACTGGAGTGCCCGCGAGTTCGAGCGTGTTCCCTGGTTGGAAACATTCCCAAAGAACGTGTTTCCGCTGCTGTCGACATCGGAGATGTTGTTATCCGGATTGCCGTAACTGGCGATGTTGAACGCATTGAAAGCGTCAAAGCGAAATCCCACCGTGTGCTCCCGGATAACGCGGAAGTCCTTGAAGGCCGACATGTCCGCATTGAGGAAGCCGGGGCCGCGCAGTGAGCCTGGGCTCGCGGTGCCAAAGAGTGTGCCGCCGTGCCCGTTAGCGGCAGCCGTGCCAAAGGCGCACACACCATTGTCCGGACCAAGGCACGGCGTCACCGACGGATCGGTGCCAAACCAGTGGTCGATCGAGCGGCTGACGATCTTCAATCTCCGGTACTGATTGGGACGCGAGTTGCCGTAACTGTTGGAGTTGTTTCCCGGACCAACAGGGGTAGCTGGGAATCCAGAGTATCCGACTACACCCGTGGATACCTTCCAGCCGCCCGCCAGCAATTCGATCCCACGGTTGGTGTTGGCAAGATACTCTTGCCCGTGACCGAAAGGCAGTGCATACACTCCGGTGGCAGAGACGTTATGCCGCACGTCGTATCCTGCCGGACCGTAGTCCGCTCCACTGTTATAGTAATCCTGAAAGCCGCCAGGGTACCCGCCATAACCGGCCGTGTTCAAGCCGTAGTTACCCACGGCGTTGGTCATCGCCTTGCTGTAGGTATAGTTCAAGGTGAACTCCAGGCCATGGCTCTGCCGCTCACGCAGAACCGCCTGCAGCGCGTTGTAGTTCATCATGGCGCGTGACTCGGTGATCAGCAGTGGACTGGAGCCGACGCTCACTGCACTGGGCGCATTCACCCCAATGTACTGGTTGTTGTAGTAAAGCGCGGTGGTCGAATCTCCATTGACGAGAAATTGATTCACATTGCCGTAATCCTCAATGTGATCGCCTTTCTCTCCAAGATAACCCACCTGCAGCGATGTCTTGTGGGTCAATGCATATTCCGCCGTCAGATTCCATTCCTGCACATAAGCCGGCTGGATATTCTGCGGATATACATTATAAGTGCCGCCGTATTGCGTGGTGCCGCCGGTAAAGCCTTGTTCCGCGGTGCGCGGAGTCGTAATGGCGCCCACCTCCGGAGAATTGACTTGCGCATTGATAGCCTGGATAAAAGGCGTAATCGACGTCAGGCGCTGATTTGAAGAGTTGCCTTCGAGGAAGCTGCTTGCTCCGTAACCGCCGCGAATGACCGTGCGATCGTTGAATTGATACGCAAATCCGACGTGCGGCATGATCTGCCGGAAGTTCGGCTGATAGCAAGCCCGGTTGTTGCACAGCCCCGCGCCCGGCGAGGCGCCCGCTGGCACCGCGTGGGCATAGAGTATCTGACCTGTCTTGAGGTCCACCGTACCCGTCTTGTTATTCACTTCAACCCATGGTTCGTCGAATTCATACCGAACACCGATATTCAACGTAAGACGTGGGAGGATCTTGTAATCGTCGTTCACAAAGCCGGCCGTTCGCCACTGGCGCTGTCCAACGTTGACGCTGGCCAGCGTCGCTTGCACAGATTGCACACGGTCGAGCAAGAAGTCCGCGCCCCCATATCCAGCGCCGCCCGCGGGCGCAGTAAAAGCGCCGGTATAGTTCATCGAACCCAGATAGCCATTGTTATTGGATGTGGGGTAGTTGTTCTGGTAGCGGAGCGCCTGGATTCCCATGCTCAAGAAATGCAATCCATGCTGCCAGGTGACATTGTCGATGTAGCTATACGTGTTGTCGATGAGGCTGCCGCCATTCAGAGCCGGCGTGCCCACGCCGCTGAGGCCGCCGCCGATGCTCTGGAAGGTAAAACCCGAATACGCCTGGTTGGGGAATGTAATCCCAACTTTGGAGTCGCCCGAAATTCCGAAGGCGCCGGTTGGATCCTGTGGAAGACCTTCACTCCATTGCACCCGGGAAAACCCGATGCGCGCTGAATTGATGAGCGACGGCGAGAAAGTATGAGCCCAGTTGCTGCCCACAATCCAGGTTGGAAAGAGATTCACGCCAGGGAAGGAGATGGCCAATACAGGCGTTGAACCGTCATATGCCCTCGACTTCGAAAAGAATCCGGTGATCTTGTCCTTTGCGCTCAAATCGTATTCGATCTTTGCGTCGCCCTGGTCATTGGCTTTGTAACTGCGCTGGTGAGCCTGATAATTGTTATTCACAATTCCATCCGTAGGCGTCGCATTGGGCAGCGGATAGTATTGTTGGTTCGCAATTAGAAACTTGGCCACCGGGTTCACCGGCGGACCTACATTGTTGCCCGGATACGGCGCGAAGTTATTCAGCGGGTCATAAAGTTGTTGTCCCAGCACCGAGAAATCTCCTGCGCGCATGGCCTGTGTCATCACGCTCGCCGACCCCAGACCACCTGTGTGATAGCGCGAACCCAGGTAGTCGGCAAAGAAGAATAACTTGTTGTGCAGAATGGGCCCGCCGACCGTGCCCCCGAATTGCGCCTGGGAAAACGGATTGATGGGAATGATCTCACTCGGGATATGGTGCTTGTTTGACCACGAGTTGGCGTTCATCCGGTAGTCCTGGACATAGCCGTAAGCTGAACCGTGGAAGTGATTGGTCCCGCTCTTCAGCACATTCACCACGCCGGCGCCGTTCACGTTGCCGTAGTCCGTGGGGGAGTCGGCGGTGATCACCCTGATCTCTTCCAATGCCTCAGGCGCGGGACTGTACCCGATCAGATTGTTATAGGGCTCGTTCATGTCGATTCCGTCGAGTGTGTAGTTATTCGACTGGGTGCGGTTTCCATTCACGTTGGGCGTGTCGGTGAAATAGGTGCTTCGTTCGATGCTCGTCATCCCGGAAGTACCGGCGGTGTTCACCGAGCCCGGCAGATACAGAGTGAGGGCGGAAAAGTCGAGACCGTTCAGCGGGAGGTTTTCGATCGTATTGGCGGTAAAGGACGTGCCCAAGGTTGCATTATCGGTATTCAGAATGGGTGCCGCCGCCGACACATTCACAGTCGTAGTAGAACTGCCCACATTCAGTTGCACATTAAATGTCGCTGCCTGCAGGACTTCCAGCGTGAACGGCGGAATTGCCGCTTTGTCGAATCCGGTTGCCTCGACTGTCGCCTCGTAGTGGCCGATGGGCAGGAACTCAATACGGTAAAGGCCGGTCGAGTTGGTTGTCGCGGAAGTGTCTACTCCCGTTTCGAGATTGTGAGCTACTACGCGCGCACCTGGGACGACGGCGCCACTTGGGTCCGTCACTTGCCCGGTGATCGAGCCGGTAACTGTTTGCGCCATCGCCAAAGGTATCCAAACGAGCAGAGTGAACGTACAGCCCAAAAGTGTCCTGGAGAGATTCGTTTTCATGATGACCTCGCCTTTTTCGCTGCGGATGATTTGAGTGCCTCCAAGCATGGGGGAACATGTTTGGCCTCGATTAGAACCTCGGGGGGAATGGTGCGAAGGTCCGGCGAACCGTCGTCAGCCGTACCAACTTCATGAAGTCAGATTACATAAAAATGACTACAATGTCCAGAAAAATGAAGAATACTTGCAGGATGGCCGCGGAAAAGACGCCGCCAGACCTTGTCGCTGAGACCGACGACCTTTGGGCCGTTGAATACGTTCGTCGGCATCGCTTCGGGGCTCATTCCCGCAATCCACATCCTCACGTGAAGAGTTGCAAATCGGACTCCAGCAGAATTCACGCCGTTCCGCGGGTGGTCGCGCCTCGAAGCGCCGTACAGCAACATGTAGAGGACGTTTCGGTCGAGCTGTCAAGGTCCGCGGACCGTGTAATCCTTGTGGGCCACAGTTACGCAGGCATGATCATCAGCGGTGTGGTAGAGATGAATCCAACTCAAGTGCGACGATTGGTTTTTCTGGATGCTTTCATTCCGGAAGATGAGCAAAGCGTACTAGACTTGCTTCCTCCGGAGATTGGCACCTACCTTCGCAGCGTCGCACGAGACCATGGAGACGGCTGGCGCTTACCCGGCGGGGAGGAACAACTCGACCTCTGGGGACTTAAGCCCGGCGAGACACGTGATTTTGTACGCGCCCGATTATGTGATTTTAGTCTGCGTTGCTTTGAGGAGCCCCTCCGTCTTCCGGCCAATCGGAAGGCCAGCATTCCATCCACCTTCGTCTCCAGCGTTGCGGAAGAATATCCAGCGAGGCCGTTCTTCGCTCCATTTTCAGCCAAAGCTCGTGCTTTGGGCTGGGAGGTCGCCGAACTGAAGACTGGTCACGACTGCCATGTCGAACGTCCCGGCGAGGTCGCGAACATTTTTCTCAATGAGTAAGCATCATCCCCACATTGTTGACGTAGCATTTATCGACCCGGTTGCGGGCTTGGACTGTGCCATGCTTCAGGAGGCAAACTGGAGCAAGTCCAATTCCTACTGGGACATGTATCTGTACGGACGACCGAACGATATCTCGGCTGCAAGCAATGAATTCAGTTGGCGGTGAACGCCAGTATCGGAATCGAACCCTCCGGACATCGTTGCAACACATCAAAAAGGTAATGCGGTGACAAGCCACTCATAAGCACCATGTACTCCCACAGTTGTTGTGAATCGACGAGGAGCTACCATGGCCCAATTCTACGAGAGTGATTTACTTGGAATTAATAAACCGTGTGAGACGAGCAGGTTCAGCGTAGGCATTCCGGTCGAGTCGTGCCAAACTGGACACGACCCCATGTTCGAGCGGTCTCCAGGGCTTCAATTCATAACATGTGATCCGGCTCACCCCTACTTCCGGTTGGCCGGTCATCCACCCGGAATCGCACTGCGTCAGGGTATCTTCCTCATCGTCATTTGCCGTGGTCTTCCCCGAAGGTGACGACGCTCTTGTCCAGGGGCAACTCGTGTATACGCAGTTCCGCATGCCCGCCGCTCGCGCTCTTGCAGCGGTATCGGTCGATAAGATAGGGCACGCCCTCGCCTGCAATCGCCTTCGGCGAGGTGGTGACTTCAAAATGCAGATGCGGCTCGCGGGCATCGCCGGTAGCGCCGATTGCGCCCAGCACTTGGCCGCGCCGGACGCGGTCTCCTGCCTTCACGCGCAGGCTTCCCGGTTTCAGATGCATGTAATAGGCAAACTGGCCGCCGCCCAGGTCCAGCGTGATGGTATTTCCCGCAAGTGTCTCCAGCGTCAGCGGCGCAGCAGGGTGGAACGATGCGCCATGTCCGGGAACGTTATCCGGGAGGCCACCTCTTGCTGTGACTACACGGCCGTCGGCAACGGCCAGGACTGCTTTCCCATAGGCATAATAGGAGTGCACGTCCAGCGCGTCGCCGGAAAACGACGCATCGCCTCTGACCTGCTCCCAGTCAATCGCGTAGCGCCGCGAGTCCACCGCCCGCCCATCCAGAATGATGACTCCGCGCCGATGATGATTGTCCTCGTCATTGCTTGGCCCGTCGGAGGCAAACCAGTCCCTTCCTTCCACAGGCGGCCCCAGCACATGCAACTCGGTGCGGTGTGTAGCAATCAGCGCGCCTTCCAAATCTGCGTCGGCCGTGATCACGCGATGAATCAGCCGGCCCGGAATATGCACGCCGCGGTTGAAAGCGACCGAGATGTATACGATGGTGCTCCGGCCCCCGGCGAGTACCAGCCTGTCTTTGCGGTCAGACGAGGTCGGGCCACTTACCGGTTGCAGCAGCCCTTCCAGTTGCTCAGTCTCGAAGGCTGCAATCGGCAGGCCTGCCCCCGCATCTGCGTCGCGCACCTCAATACTTCTCAGGGAAAGTGGAGCCGGTCCCCAATTCGTCAGGTGCAGTTCGTAAAAGACATAGAAATGCGGCCCGCTTGGAAATCCGGTAGGCTCAAAGGGCACGCGCATTTCCAGCTGCAGTGGAAAAGGAGGAGGCTTGACTGTCCCGCTCCTGTGATCGGGTCGCTGATTCTGCTCTTGCGGATTGCCCTTCAAATGGTCATCCGGTTGAGCAGTGGCGGCAAATGAGCACAGCAAAGCAACTGCGAAGAGTGTGAACAGACGCATGCGCAGGGTACGCAATTGGCACCACAAAGTTCCCTATTCCGGCCAGTTGATCGCCTAATCGTCTCTAACCCCGTCGGTGCCGGCCAAGCGGACCGGAAAGGCCGAAATGCGGGTCAGCGAGAGAATGGCGGTGATAAGCGCGGAACCCCGGATTATTCAGCTCGCTTGGCTCGTAGCCGAATGAATCGGCGTTGAAGCGTGAGTTGATGTCGGTAGTTAACCTGGCCCGCCTGAGGTTCCGTCTGTATGTTCGCGCAAGTGGAAGTGATGGTGATTCCAGAGTCCTCCGGGACCGAAAGTTCATTCCTGAGTGAAACCTGAACTAGATCAATGACTTTGTTTTTGGTCTGGGAGTAGGATGACAACTCCCGGTGATACCCTGCCGGGGAGATTCACAGGAGGAGAGGAACCTCATCATGCGCAGAATGCAGCGTGTTCTCACTTTGATTTCAGCAGCGGCGGTTCTGGCGGCCGGCTGTCATTCGGCGTCCTCGGCAGCATCTTCAGAACCGGCATCGGGTGGGGCACAGGCCAAGCCCGCGACCTATGTCGGTTCCCCACTCGGCTCGCAGATGACAACGGCGACGATCAACGATCCTTCGCTGAACAACATGAAGGCGGCGACGTTGACGATTCCGGCGGGATGGAAGATGCAGGGAATCATGCTGCTGAGCCCCTGCGACACGCCGCCGTTTCCGGCCTACCGCGCTTACTCGCCGGACGGGCTGACGCAGATGAGAGCTGAGCCGGTGTTTGGATGGCTTTGGAGGCCAAACATCCGCAACATGCCGAAGACCGGTTGCGCGCCTCTTTCGGGCGTGATGACGGCCGCGCAGTTTCTGCAGTACTACGTGAGCACACTCACGGGCGGCGTGCATGTGGTGGGAACCATGCCGGTGCCGGCACAGTACCAGCAATGGGCGAGCGGACTGGCCGCGCAGTTTAACCAGATCAACAGCCAACTGGTGCAGTCGTTGCAGGCGAACCACACGGCAGACACTGCGGCGTTGCGGATCGATGTGGCAAACGGTTCCTTTGTGGTGGAAGAACGGCTGCGGGTGGCGGTGGAGTGCGGGGTGAACAACGATCCCGGAGTCATGAACGGGGGGACCTGCTGGTCGCGCGTGGATATGCTCAGCGCGCCGAAGGGTAGACTGGACGCCCTGGTTCAGTTGGTGGACAGCAACAACATGCCGCATGGAGTGGTGGACCCGCAATGGGGGCAGGCTTTTCTGTCGCGGCAGAAGAAGCAGGGCGATGCGATGCTGGCTCAACTTGCGAAACAGGCAAAGGCTGTAAGCGACATGATGTATCAGCAGTTCCAGCAGAACATGGCGGCCTCTCAGCAGGAGCACCAGGCATTCATGCAACAGCAGGAATCCCAGTTCCAGAGCTCGATGAACAACGCCAATACCGCAATGAATGCGCGGACGACTGCCGCTTCAGACTGGGTGGACTATGCGCTGGATCAGCAGACGGTGGTTGGCTCAGGCGGCACGGCAAAGGTCTCCAGCGCCTACTTACAGACTTGGTCGAACGGACAGGGACAGTGGTATCAGACGAACAATCCCAACGCCAATCCGAATGGGGTCTTCTCCGGAAACTGGACGCAGGACACAAAGGTGCACGGCAACGGGCAATCGCATTGATGGTCGATTGCTCCGGAGGTTTCCTTCGCTCGCGGTAGAAGAGCGCCACGGCGAGTGCTGGTTTACTGGACGAGCGGAGGGTGCGGCAGGTCCTTCCGGATGAGGGGTTTCCTATGTGGGAGATGCTTAAAGTTGTCTGGGACGTCTTCGTACTTCGCGACGCCGCCCGACGAGGAAAGCTTAACTGGCGCAAGACCGGCTTCGTTGTGGGTTGGGTGGTGCTGGAATACCTCATCGTGATGCCGCCCCTCTTGCTCTATATCCAGCATCCCCAATATCGACCATTGTTCATTGCCTCGGTGGTTATGGCAATCATGGCCCTCGCCGTTTTCCTTTGGCTCGCGTTCAGGTTGCGCTCGCGCCAGTCAACCACTTAGCCCACCACGACATGCACTAGGCATTCACGTCCCGCCAGGTCTCGCGCTCCCTGGATGATGAACCTGGACGGCAACGCCATGGATACCGTCTCCGCCGGAATGGCAGAACCCAAGTGATTTCCGCATCGGGCGAACTTATTCGGGAGGTTTCGAAAAGATGTTCTGGATCGCATTTGCCGTCTGCCAGGCCGTTGTAATCGTCACCGGCATTCGCCAGGAACAGCGCGCTGGACTGTGGAGCTGGTCCAAGTTTGTTTTTACGCTTGGATTCGCGGCCCTGGAAATCGTAATCCTGCTCGCGCCGATCAACCTCATCGATCTGAAAAGCCCCCGGTTTGTGCCCGCGTTTTGTGCCGCCGGCGTCGTCGCTGCATTGAACTTTATCTGGATGATCATTGTCGCGCGCCGCTGGAAACTTCCCGACGGTCGAACCAGCCTTCAGGCTTACTATGACGAGCATCCGAAAAAGTAGCGTTCCTCGTTCCGTTGGAATGGATGACCGCCAAGCGGGAAACCACGATGCCAGGCAGTTCAGAATGAGGACAGAGGAGGCGGGTCGAACCTCGCCTCCTCTCTTCAGATTTAGTCAGATTGAGCCTTGCTCGTACGTGTCAATATGTTTGGACGGCGTGAAGACGACCTGGGCCATCCAATCGTGGGCGAATTGTCGCCGATTCGTCAGTTATACATTAGTTAATACAGGCGTTGAACAAAGCGCGCGCAAAACGGGGACCGCAAAGACGGACATCGGATGGCTTTGGAAGAGTGTCTCGATGCTGGATCAATCACTTCTCAGGCGAACGGCCAGAATGGGGACCGAAAAACGGGCAGTGTTCAGCCAAGCGGACCTTCAAGAATGGAGTCAAGGCTATTCAGACGCGAGGCACATCTTCCCGATACGACGTCTGCGCCTGGCAAGTCTCCCCAGATCGAGCGGGAGGTAATCTTGCCCTGACATTCTGGCGGCA
>OCTA010003843.1_pt1 | contig 13291 bp, 11 predicted proteins | sample 1538991 | NCBI WGS metagenome assembly OCTA01 (sample SAMEA3539302, study PRJEB22396) | soil metagenome | biome: tundra; feature: field; material: soil | place: USA | collected 2010-05 | depth 0.15 m
AGGGAAGCCCTGAAACACCGACCAACATCCAACTTACCGCCGGCAAAGACCGGCGGCGCTACCCGATACGCTTAAAACCTATATTAATACCCTGTGGTATTTTTCGTCAAGTTGTGGGTAATTTGCCCGACGGGGCCAGGCTGAGGGGCGGTTTCGGCGAATTGCGGAACGAACGCAATTTGGGGGCCAGGTTGTTGATTCGATTGCGATGGGGCGGGGGCGGGAGCCTCGGTTGCGGGCGGGTCCGAGTGCTCCGGGGTTGTGACTGGGCAGGCCTGGAGGCCCGCCCCACTGGGGCATTCCACGGGTTGCTCGGCGGCCTCCAGGCTCTGGAGTTCCTTGAGGGCGCGGTGGTAGTTGCGGCCGATGGAATCGATGCGGCGCTGGAGACGGTCGAACACCCGGTCGCCGTGGTAGAGGACCCGGCGGATGGGATGCTCATTCGAGATGTAATTGCTCTCCGTACGGTGGGCTTCGTATTGCCAGAATTCCGCCTCGGCCCGGTTGAGCCGGCGGAGCAGCCACTCGGCGGTGACCAGGGTATCGACGAGGAGGCGGCGCTCCGGCGTGGCGGTGGAGAAACGCTCCTGGTATTCGGCGACGAGGACTTCGAGTTGGTCGGGATCTTCGCCGGGGATGACCTGGGCTTGGGCGTCGATGCCGGATTTCAGGGCATTGAAGCGGGAGGCGGCCTTGCCCTCGGGGGAGCGTGGGCCGGTGGACTTTTGGGCGTTCTGACGATTGGCGTCGTTTTGTTTGGGTGTTGCCATAACTTCCTTCTGGCTTGAGGGTAGCAGGGAGGAAGGCGCGAGCCGGGTAGCGGATGATGGTAAGTGGTTTGGTTGCAGTTGGATGGCGATTTTAAAGTGGCCGTGACCGGCGGCGCGGCGGGACAACGGCGAGTGCTCGTCCGCCAGGACCATGTTGCCGTGATTACGTTCCGTCCCGTTGGCGGCCCCATCGTGGCCGTCACGCCGGGGCATATCCCCACAGCGCCTCCAGCAATCCGTTACTCTCAGAAAAATCGCTCAGTTCAGGCTGAGCGGTTTTCGAGCGGTTTTCCTCGGAGACCGCGCGGCGCAACGAAGGGGTTCGTCGGCATGTGGTACCAGGAGGTCGGCGGCAGCAGTATCGAGGCCAGGGCGAATGACCGGCCATCCGCGGTATCGTGAAGCGAGGTGAGGTCTGAGGTCAACCTGCGGAGATTGGGACTCGAAAACTCCGGGCCGCTCCGCGCCGGCCGCCCTGAAGTCGACCTGCCTTGCCTCCTCTGCAAACACCCGATCCAGGCGGGCGATGAGACCGGCCATCTCCCGCAGAATCCCGAGGACGAGGAATCCGCCACGCTTGTCGCCCATTGGAAGTGCATCGAGGACGGGTTCAATCGGCTTCGCGGGTCGGGAAGCGTGGTCCCTGGCGCCACTCGCCGCTTTCTCGAATCCTGGGCCGGAGGGGTCAAAGGCGGCGACGCCAGCGCGTACCCGTACGCCAGCCAGGCCGATTTCATTCTGAAGCACGGCCGCGCGTTCCAGTGGCGCGCTTTACCGCACGGCGTCCGAATGGGGGCGGCCCGGCAGTGCTTCCGCAACTCTGTCCGGCTGGCTCTCCGCAGGCCGCGATTCTACACGTATGTGGAGGGCTACGCCATTAACAAGTGGGCGGCGGGGCGTCCGGTGGCGCACGCGTGCTGCGTCGATCCGGAGGGCTTCGTGGTCCATAGCACTTGGGACGAGGGCGCGGACTACTTCGGCGTGCCTTTCCGAGTGGAGTATGTCAGGCGGATGGCCGGTGCCAGGAGGGACTACGGCCTAATCGACAACGAGGAGATGGGTTTCCCGCTCCTCACAGGAGCGCATGCCGTGGTGGCCGCGGTCAAGGCTTGACCAGCCCAAGATCCCCCAACCCGACATCTGGCCCGCAGCGCCCGAAGCCGACCACTTTCCGAGTGGCGCGTAAACCGACCGGAGGCGGTTGGGCAACTCTCCAGATTGCTAAGAGCCGTAATTCCTGAGCCCCCTTTAGGGGCTGGGTGTATACTCAGGGCAAGGAGTCCAAAATGAAAAGTCCTGGTTCCAGGTTTAGGAAATTGGCTCTCTCATCAGCGACACTCTGCTTTGTCAGCTTTGTCATGCCGCCCTTGACGTGGAGCGCTGTAATATCCAACGTGGCGTATTCAAATTCAGACGCTGAGGCGGCCGCTTCTGCCATGTCTGTGGTCACGTCTGAGTTCGTCTATCTCGCCGTGAGTGATCCCGAACTTGCGATTTCGAATGGAACATGGTCGGGATCGGCCACAAGCGCCGGGTGGGACCTGAACTATTCCGGCTCAGTGGGTTCCGGCGTAACTTCAATCCACAGCACGGGAACGGTAAGTACCGCGACCACTGTGTGGGCGTCTTCCGGCAATGTTGGCACGAACACAGTGTCGGAGTCGGGAGAGTCCACTGCCTCAAGTTACACCCAAAAAGTAAATATCAATAGTGCAGCGGGCATACTTTTGTGGTTCGCTATGGGGGCCATCGATCCTACTCCTTTTGGCGTGTGTACAACGATCTGCGCCCTACTCATTGACGCTGGTGGTGGCGCAGCAATAGTCGATGCCACAGGGATGTCGAATTGGGGACCGGTCCCCGGCGGCGAACTGACCGTAATCAACACACTCTGGAGTACCTCTCTCCCCGGCGGTGGCTCACCATTCCAGTACACGGGCACGGGAACCCTGACCGGTGGAGGCGGCGTTTCCTACAGCGGATTCGGCGGCTCTCCAGAGCCAGGTAGCTTTGCTCTTTGCATTATAGGTCTCGTTTGCTTTGTCGGTGCGAGGCCGATCCGCCGAATGATCGCGCAGCGGTTGGTGCCCTCAAGCCCTCCCTATCCGACGCCCGAATGACAGTCCTGCCGCAGGCCTGCGCTTAACACGACGCAAGCCCCACGTCGCTATAATAGCTAAGCTAGATTCGAGCTCAGCGTTGCGCGTAACATGATCGATGAAGCTCCAGCCTTTTTGAGGATATGGTCAGAGACGATTGCTGCGCGTATTCAGAAAGCAGTTCTTAACGCCGTCGATACGGTCCTGCGGCAAGAACGATTCGCGTTTGAACTCGACGCTCTCATACCACACCGAACAACCAGACCCAGCACGCTGCAGAAACAATGCGTCCGGACGTTGCGTAAGATTGCCCTTAAAGGCAAAGGAGAGTGAATACGGCTTTTTCACGAAAGGGACCGGCGGAGCGCAGGTCGCAAAAGCCTATCGACATCTATGGGGCTGCAGCGCGGATGGTGCTCCTCGGCACGTGAACTGATTGTGCTAAGACAGAGCAGGCCGCGCAAGTCATGCAGCAATTGCCGGGCCGGTCCACGCGTATTCGGCGTCTAAGCGCGGCCTACCGGCTGTGTTGCTACCCGTGAAAGGCCCCCTGTGGTGGCGAGATCACCATTGAGAATGCGATGGCCGGGGTACCCGTCACGCCGGATCGTCCCACCGCGAAACTGGGTCGCGCTGGGCGAGACGCAGAATGAGTTCGCCCCGTTTCCTCTCGTCGAACAAAGTCAGAAGGAACTGGTACGTCCGATCCACCGCGTCTTTCATCAGCACCTTCATCTCTTCGTCGCTGATCCGTGAGAGTTGACGCCAGGGCACCTCGCCGAAGGGACTCTTCACCACGACATCGGAATAGTCGCCGGTCCGGGAGTCTGGAATCGTTCCAGAATGGTAGTCCTCCAGGACCGTGTTCCTGAAGCACTGCTGCACCGCTGCACCATGTACTTCGCCAGGCGCTTCAGCGACGCGGGATTTTCGAGTAACGGGTTTTCGGACATCGCCGACCTCGGATGCAACTTTAGCACTGCGCTGACCGACGCGGGACTCGGTTCGAGCTGCTTGAGGGGACGCATCGAATCGCCGCCTGACGCCTTCGCCTTTCCATCGGTTCTATTCTCGCTGCCGGCCCAAGATTAACTTGATCAGTCGGCGCTTGGCTCCTGTGTCAGCCGACGTGAGAACCCGCTCGGGTAATCGTGGTCGTCTGTCGACGCACGCCTGTCGAGCCTGTCGATCCGCGCCGGAACCCATGGCCTCGCTTCTGGTAAAATGCTCAACGATGAACGCCACTCCCATCGGCCGCTCGCCTGAACGCTTGAGCCTGGAAGAACGCTTCGCGCTCGCCGGAAAATACGTCGCGCTCGAAATCTACACGCCCCAGGCGATTCCCCTGCGCCGCATTGAGGCCATCGGCGATTCCACCGGGGAGTGCGTACGGGGATTGAAGTCCCGCGGTCTCGACCCCGCCCGCTTCGAGTTCACCCGCCTCACGCGGCCCTACTGACGGGCTGGTCGCCGTCCACGCGACGCTGCTGGTGGCCTGTCCCGCGCAAGAGTTGACAATAGTTGACAATTAGCCCAAGAGCGCGACCTGGTTCCACCAGCTTGATCAACTGGAAGTTCGACCGCAAGGCCGCCCGCAAGAAGTTCGGCTACAAGTACTTTTTCAAGCGGTCGAAGACCTAGTCTTAAGGCGTTTTCGGCATCGTGCCCGGATAGCGAAAGCCAGAGTCTTGTTCGTGATGGTACGCGTTCGTTTCTTGCCGGATTTTAATGTAACCTTCAGCGGAACTCAGGAATCCCAGGTGTTGAATGGGAGTTGGAGGCAACCGATGATGATTCGCAAACTAGTCTACTGCGCGACCCTGCTGGCGATGGCGGCGGCGGCGCTGGCGGACGCCGGAGATCCCCCTTCGCGCGTGGCTCGTTTGAACTATAAGAGCGGCTCGGTCTCTTTCCGCCCGGGCAGCGTGGAGGAATGGACCGAAGCCTCGCTGAATTATCCTTTGACCATCGGCGATCGTTTGTGGACCCAGCCCGGAGCGTGGGCCGAGTTGCACACCGGTTCCACCGCGATCCGCATGGCTTCCGAGACCGCGCTGGCAATTCTGAACCTGGACGACCGCACGGTGCAACTCAGCTTTACGGAAGGCACGATCGACGTCCACATCCTCGACCTGGCGTTCGGTGAAAGCTTCGAAGTGGATACGCCCAATGCCGCCATCTCTCTATTGCGGCCCGGCGATTACCGCATCGATGCCAATAGCGACACCAACCTCACCACGGTCACGGCGCGGGATGGGGAAGCCGATGTTACCGCCGGCGGTTCCACCTTCTCCGTGCGCATGCGGGAGAGCGCCCGCATTGCGGGACTCGACCAGGTCACGCAGGAAACCGGTCCCGCTCCGCCGCTCAACGATTTCGACATCTGGTGCGCCACGCGCGCCCGCCGCGAGGCGCAGTCGCAATCCGTGCGCTACGTCTCCCGCGAGACGATCGGCTACGAGGACCTGGACCAGTATGGAACGTGGCGCCAAGTGCCGCCCTATGGCTGGGTCTGGATGCCGGGGGGCGTGTCCGCGAATTGGGCGCCGTACCACGAAGGCCATTGGGCTTGGGTCGAGCCGTGGGGCTGGACGTGGATCGACGATGCGCCGTGGGGCTTCGCGCCCTTCCATTACGGCCGTTGGGCCTACGCCGGCGGCTGGTACTGGATCCCCGGAACGCTTGCGCCGCGCCCGGTCTACGCGCCCGCGCTGGTGGCCTTCGTCGGCGGACCGGGCTTCGGCGTCTCGGCCGCCTTTGGCGCCGGCGGCGCGGTGGCGTGGTTCCCGCTGGGCCCCGGCGAAGTATACCGCCCCGGTTATCGCGTCAGCCAGACCTACGTGCGCCAGGTCAATATCACCCACGTGAGCGTCACCAACATCGACGTGGTCAACGTTCGTTACGTGAATCGCGACGTGCGCGGCGCGGTGACGGCGGTCCCGCGCGAGGCCTTCGTGCAGGCGCGGCCGGTGGCGCGAGCCGCGGTCGCCATGGATGCGCGAGAGATCGCCCAAGGGCAGGTGGTGGGCGCTGCCCCGTTGGTAGCTCCGCGCCGCGAGAGCGTCTTGGCCAATCCGGAACAGCGCAGCATGAGCGGTCCTCCGGCCCGGTTTGCGGACCGCGCGGTGGTGGTGCGGACCGCGCCGCCTCCGCCGCCGGTCTCTTTCGGCGCCAAGCAGCAGGCGCTCGAAGCCAGCCAAGGCCGTCCGCTCGATGCCGGGGCGCTGGACAATCTGCGCCGCTCCGCTCCGCTGGCCAACCCCATGGTTCGAACGATGCAGGTGGCGCCGGGCAGCTTGCGCCAGCCGACCCCAGCGCCATCACCGCGAAACACTCCCAACGACCGGCCGCACGCACGCACGGAGCAGCAGCCGCGCAGCGACCGGCCTGCGCAAGCGGCGCCCCCGAACAATCCGCCGGCGCGCCAAGCCACCCCGGCGCGCAAGACGGAGAAGGCGCCCAAGGCGCAAAAGACCCCCGATAAGAAGGTAGATAAATAGCCAGGGCCGAGGGCCGCCGCTCTTGCTGATATTATCGAGGCATGGAGGGATCAGTGGGCGCAAAGGCCGCCGTCTTCCCGTCGGATTGGCGGCGCTATGCGGATGCCAGCACCGAACTGGAGGTGTACCGGCTGACCGATCCCGCTTACTCCAGCGCTCTGCCGTCTTACTACAATCGCGCGGTCGCGCGCAACCGGCGGTTTCTGCTGTATTCTTGCGACCGCGCCGGGTCGATGCAGGCCTTCTACATGGACCTGAACAGCGGCGAAACGCGCCAGTTGACCCAGTCTGGGGACCTCGATAGCGCCTCGCTCGCGCTCCTGCCCAACAACCTCTCCTTTTGCTATTTCGCGGGGCGCCGCCTGTATCTGACCAACCTGAGCACCCTGACGGAGCGCGCCGTCTACACCGTCACGGACGAGTCCGAGCGCGGCGCCGGCTTGAGCGTCACGCCGGACGGGACGCACGCTCTCTTCATCGAGCGGCAGGGTGAACTCCGCCGCGTGCGGATGGCGCCCCTGGGCCGCGGAGAGGCGCGCACGGTCGTCGAGGCCTCTTTCGAGATCTCCGATCCCATCATGCGGCCCCAGCATCAGCAGGTTCTTTACCGCCAAGGGGACGCGGCGCTGTGGCTGGTAAATTCCGCCGGCAAGCCGAACCGCCAGCTCAAACTAGCGCCGGGCCGCGTCGGGCCAGCCAACTGGGCGCCCGACGGCAGTACCGTTTTGTACTTGAATTTCCCGGCGGATCGCACACAGCTCAACGCCGTTCGCGAATACGCTCCGGACGCGGATACCGAGAAGCTGGTGGCCAAGACCAGCCAGTACGTGCATTTCGGATTTAATCACGACACGTCGGTGTTCGTAGGCGCAAGCCGCAACGCCGCATCCCCGGCCGTGCTGATCATGCTGCGCGTCAACGGCCGCGAGCTGACCATCTGCGACCACCGGGCCAGCCGCCCGGAATCGGTCGCGCCGATCTTCTCACCCGACGCCCAGCGCCTCTACTTCCAGAGCGACCGCAGCGGCAAACCGGCCATCTACTCCGTACACATCGAGCGTTTGGTGGAGAAAATCGAGGAACCCGGTCCGTAAGGCGATGCCCGGCGGGCCGGACTGAGCCTCGCCGAAATTCGTCTTTACCCGGGGGCGGCGTTCGGCATAAAATTGCCAGATCCACATGGCCGATCCGATTACTGTCACCGGGACTGCCCCAGCGCTGCGGCGCGAGATGGGGCTGAGGGATGTGACCCTCTTCGCCATCGCCTGCATCGTGGGAACGCGCTGGGTTCCCGCGGCGGCGCACGCCGGGCCGGGATCCATCACGCTTTGGCTGCTGGCGGCGGTGTTCTTTGTGGCGCCCCTGGCGTTGGCGGTGGCGGCGCTCATCGTGAAATATCCGGGGGCGGGCGGGATGTACCTGTGGACGCGCGGCGATTTCGGACCGTGGCACGGTTTCCTGTGTTTCTGGGTCTACTGGATGGCCATGGCGGTCTGGCTGCCCAGCGCCGCGATGTTTTATATGAGCGTCGGCTTTTCCACGCTCGGCCCCTCGTCCGCGCGGCTGGCCGGCGACCGGTTCTACCTGGTGGCGGCGTCGTTGGCGGCCATCTGGGTGGCGCTCGGCACCAACCTGGTAGGCGTCAAGATCGGCAAGTGGACGGAGAACGCGGGCGCCGCCGCCACGTGGCTGCTGGGCGGTTTGTTGGCCGTGGCCGCCGCGCTGGTCTGCGCGAAGCGGGGACTGGCGACGCCCATGCACCTGGCGCCGCACTGGAATTGGGAAACGGTGAGCTTCTGGTCGACTATCGCCTACGGGATGTCCGGTCTGGAAATGGCCGGCTTGATGGGCGGCGAGATCCGCGACCCCGAGCGCACTCTGCCCCGCGCGGGCTGGCTGGCTTCGGGCTTCACGACGCTCTTCTACGCGGGCGTCACGGCGGCCCTGCTGGCGCTGCTTCGGCCGGAGAAAATCAGCGAGCTGAACGGCTACGCGGAAGCGGGAAGCAGGGCCGCGGCCGTGCTGGGCGCCGCGTGGCTCACGCCGGCGATCGCGGTCCTGGTGCTGGTCAGCGGCCTGGGGCAGGTGGGCGGCATCGGGACGGCGGTTTCGCGCCTGCCGTTCGCCGCCGGCGTGGACCGCCTGCTGCCGGAAGCGTTTGGAAAGGTGCATCCGCGCTGGGGCACGCCCTATGTCTCCATCCTGACGCTGGGCGTGGTGGCGTCGTTCCTGCTGGTGGCGATCCAGCTTGGCGACAGCATGCGCGCGGCGTACCAGGAACTGGTTTCGCTGATGGTGATTACGGGGTTTCTGCCGTACGCGTACATTTTCGGAAGCGCCTGGAAGGCCGGGAAGCGGTGGAGCGCGGTGTCCGGATGGTCCGTCACTGCACTGGCCATCCTCTGCGCGGTGGTTCCGACAGCCGAAATAGCAAACGTTTGGCTATTTGAGGTCAAGCTCGCGGCGGGGACCCTGGGAATTATCGCTTCGGCAGGCTTGGCGTATCGCCGGGCGCGGGGTTAAGCTAATTTTATGGACCAACCCCAACGAATCGATCGCCGTTCGTTCTTGAGGCAGGCCGCCGGGACCGGCTTGATTGCCCCGGCCTTTGTGAAGAATCTGATTTCCGCCCCTCCCAGCGGCAAACTCCGTCTCGCCAGCTTCGGTGCGAACGGGATGGCGTACGAAACGCTGGACGCCCTCTGTGCGCATCCGAACGCCACGCTCGCCCTTGTGGCGGAAGTGGATGAGACCCGGATGGATAAAGTGCAAAAGAAGTATCCCGATGCCAAGGCATACAAGAACTGGCGCGAGATGCTCGACAAGGAGCACAAGAACATCGACATGGCGTGCGTCGCTACGCCCGATCACATGCATGCGCCGATCGCCATGACCGCCATGCGGCTGGGAATCCCCGTCTACGTGCAGAAGCCGCTCACGCATGATATTTACGAAACGCGGAAGCTGACGGAGATGGCGGCCAAGAGCAAGCTGGTCACCCAAATGGGCATCCAGCGCCACTCCAGCGCCGAATACAAATCGGCCGCTAAACTGATCCAAAGCGGGGCCATAGGCAAGATCAAGGAAGTTCACGCCTGGAGCGGCAAGAAATGGGGCGACTCGACCCCGTTCCCCGACCGTACCGATCCCGTGCCGCCGACGATGGACTGGAACCAATGGCTCGGCGTGGCGGCGAACCGGCCGTTCATCAGCGGCTTCTATCATCCGAGCGAATGGCGCAAACGGGTCGATTTCGGGACCGCCACCTTCGGCGACATGGGTTGCCACATTTACGATCCGCCATTCACGGCTCTCGAACTGACCTCCCCGTTGTCGTTGCAGTCGGAAGGGCCGGAGCCCAGCGAGCACAGTTGGTCGACCAATGCCGTGGTCCATTATATTTTTCCCGGCACCAAGTACACCGAGGGCAAGACGGTGGCGGTTACGTGGACCGACGGCGACGAGCGCCCGCCGAAAGAGGTGCAGGCGCTGGCCGGGACCAGGAGACTGCCGCTCGAAGGCTCGATCTTCGTCGGAACCGAGGGAGCGATATTGCTGCCGCACACCGCGATGCCCATTCTGCTGCCCGAAGATAAGTTCAAGACCTTCAAGGTTACCCGGGAGCCGATGGACAACCATTACTTCCAGTTCGTCGATGCCGTGGCGGGGAAAGGCAAGACGTCGGCGGCCTTCGATTACGCCGGCCCGCTGACGGAAGGCGTGCTGCTCGGTTCGGTGGGGACCCGGTTCCCGAAGAAGAACCTCATTTGGAATGCGGCCAAGCTGAAGTTCGACAATTCGCCTGAGGCCACCAGGTTTATCCGGCGCAAGTACCGGGCCGGATGGAGCGTTTCCGGGTTGAGCTGAGGCAGCGCTTCAATCCCGGCAGTCAAGAAGGCAGGCCAGGAGGCCCGCCCCCCTGGTGGGGCGGGCCTCCTGGCCTGCCTTCTTTTTTCCTTGACAAACGAAGCTCTTCGTAGTAACTTCTTCGTAGAATGCCTGCGAAGATCCCCGATCCGCCGCGACCCACCGATGGCGAGCTGGAAATCCTGACCGTCCTTTGGGCACGCGGCCCCTCCACGGTGCGCGACGTGCATGAAGCCGTGGCGCGCCGCAAGCCCACGCAGTACACCACCGTTCTCAAGCTGCTGCAAATCATGGCCGAGAAGCGCCTGGTGAGGCGCGACGAACGCCAGCGCGCCCACGTTTACAAAGCCGACCGGCCACGCGAATGGACGCAGCGCCAGTTGGCGGGCGACCTGCTTCAGCGCGCGTTCGGCGGCTCGGCGAAGAGCCTGATCCTGGGCGCTCTCTCGGCGCGCAAGGCGTCGCCGGAGGAACTGGCGGAGATCCGCGGATTGATCGAGGAATACGAGAAGGGGGACCGATGAACGCGCTGGTTGTCCTGGTCCACACGCCGTTGGCGAAAGCGCTCGGCTGGACGCTGATTCACTTTCTATGGGAGGGCGCGCTGATCGCCGCGCTGGTGAGCGTGGGATTGTTCCTGTGCCGTCCCGCCTCGGCCCGCGCGCGATATGGGCTGGCCTGCGTGGGACTGTTTGGGATGTTTCTGGCTTTCGGGGTTACGCTGGCGGCGCTGTGGCCCATAGCCGGCCCAGGAATCGTGGTTTCGGTTCACAGCGGGTTGCGCGCCGCGCCGCCGGGCGTAGTAGCGTTTCCCGCCCCGCCAGTCGCCCCGCCGGACCGGTTGCCGTGGATCGTGCCCTTCTGGATGGCGGGCGTGCTCGTCTTCTACCTGCGCACGACGGGCGGTTGCCTGGCGGCGCAACGGCTGCGCCGCCGGGGAACCATGCCGGCGCCGGAGGAGTGGCAGGAGCGGCTGCGTGCCCTGGCCGCGCGGTTGCGCCTTACCCGCCCGGTGGTTCTGCTGGAATCCTGCCTGGCGGAAACTCCCGCGGTGATCGGACTTCTGCGCCCCGCGATCCTCGTGCCCGCCGGTCTGCTTACCGGGATTGCTGCCGATCAACTGGAAGCGATCCTTATGCACGAACTGGCGCACATTCGCCGGCACGACTACGCCGTGAACGTGATGCAGAGCCTGACGGAAGGCCTGCTGTTCTATCACCCCGCCGTGTGGTGGCTCTCGGGCGTGGTGCGCGCCGAGCGCGAGAACTGCTGCGACGACGCGGTGGTGGCGTTGCGCGGCGATGCGGCCGGATACGCAGCGGCCCTGGCCGCGCTGGAAGAGAGGCGGTCCGTGGGCGAACCCGCGTTGGCCGCGACAGGAGGCAATCTGATGAAGCGAATACGCCGTCTGCTGGAACCCGAGAGGCCACGCTCGGGCGCGGGACCTGTCTTGGCCGCCATCCTGCTGTTGGCGCCGATTGCAGTGGGATTGTCCGCCTGGCAAGCGAAAGCGCCGCCGGCTACCAGCGTAACCGCCCGCAAAGCCGCCGCGCCTGTCCTCATGGCGCAGGCCCAGCCGCCACAGGCGCCAGCGCCATCGGCGACCCCGTACCGCAAATGGCTCAATGAGGATGTCGTCTACATCATCACCAAAGAGGAACAGGCGGCGTTCGAGCGCCTCCAAACGGACGACGAGTGCGAGAAGTTCATCGAAAAGTTCTGGCTGAGGCGCGATCCCACTCCGGGCACTGTCGTGAATGAGTTCAAAGAGGAGCACTACCGCCGGATCGGGTACGCCAATGAGCACTTCGCGGCGAGCATCCCCGGTTGGAAGACCGACCGCGGCCGCATCTACATCACGTACGGGCCGCCCGACGAGGTTTCCGTAGGTTCCTTCTACGCACCGCCACGCGAACAGGGTGGCGACCCAACTCGCACATACCCGTCCCAGCAGTGGCGCTACCGGTTCATCGAAGGCATCGGGACCAACGTGGTTATCGAGTTCGTCGACGCCACCGGAAAGGGCGAGTTCCACATGACCATGGACCCGTCCGAAAAGGACCGCCTGCTCCACGTGCCCGACGCCGGGCCCGGCAGAGCGGAGGTCGTGTGGCCTCAGAATGCGCTAATAAGCGAAAGGCTAGCCCAGGTCGACCGAGAAATCGCGGATTCACAGCGGGAATTGGCCTTGCTCAGCTCGCAGTACACCGAGAACCATCCCGAAGTGAAGCAGGCCGAAGTGGTGCTCGGTCACCTGAAACTTCTTCGCGATGAGGCGGCGAAGAAAACGGAGGCCGTCCAGCCTCAGAACGCACTGGCGAGCCAGAATCTGGCCGATCTCGATAAGCGCATCGTCGATGCGGAACTGGCTTTAGCGACGGCTCGGATTTATTACAGCGAAACGCACCCCGAATTTCGGAAGGCCGAGGTTGTGCTCACGCGGTTGAAAGAGCTTCGCGCTGAGGCGACGAAGAATGTTGACGCCGTGAACAGCTCCGTGGCGACCTCCAAGATCTACGTAATGGGGTGCGTGAAAGCGCCGGGCGCCTACACGGTAGAGGCTGGTTCCCATCTCACCGTCCTGGAGAGCCTGGCGCTTGCAGGAGGGCTGACGCAGAACGCCGGCCAGGTCGCCTATATCTACCGGTCGGACGGCGCCGGCCAGAGAACCGAAATCGCGGTGCGGCTCGTTGAGATCCTACAGGCTCACGGGCCGGGCGCACCCCTCGCGGGCAACGATATTCTCTTCGTGCCCGGTAAATAAGGAACAGCGCAGGTCCGCACTTGGTGGCGCTATGGTAAGGTCTCCAGAGAGACCTCATGGAGACCCAATTCCGGCCGCGGTCCGCTGCTTTCCTGCTGTTCGCACTGACCCTCGTAGCTCCGCTGGCCGCTGACAACTACCCGCGCCAGCCCGGCGTCGATGTCCAAAGCTACATCTTCCGCGTGACCCTGAGCGACGATACCGACGAGATCGTAGGCGAGACCACCGTGGACGTACGATTCGTCCAGGACGGCCTCGAATCGTTCGCGCTCGATCTGGCGTCGCCCGCGG
>OCTA010003844.1_pt1 | contig 13291 bp, 15 predicted proteins | sample 1538991 | NCBI WGS metagenome assembly OCTA01 (sample SAMEA3539302, study PRJEB22396) | soil metagenome | biome: tundra; feature: field; material: soil | place: USA | collected 2010-05 | depth 0.15 m
GAGGGTCCCGTTCACGGCGGGTGAGCCTGCCGGGAATCACCGAGTTGTTCCGTCCTGCCGCGCCCGGGCCGTCCGCCGATGATGGTCGCCATGCGAGTGGCCGCGAGTCCCATCCGCACAAGATCACTGTCTACCTGTCCGCGGGTGAGCTTCTCGATCTGGAGCGGGCCCGGCTGGCGCTGCGCGCTTACGGGATCCCGGCGGACCGTGGGCGCCTGGTCCGTGAGGCAATCGCCGTCCTCCTCGCCGATCTGGACGCCGATGGTGCGGCCAGCCTGGTGGCGCGCCGCTTGCGGGAACCGGCGGATCCCGGGTGATCCACGAGGTGACAGCTGAGCCAGGCGGAACCGCCGAACCTGGGGATGAGGGCCAGCAGGCCCAGCCGACCGGCGCGTTCGAAGTACACCTTGACGTGTTCGAGGGCCCGTTCGACCTGCTGCTCGGCCTGATATCCAAGCACAAGCTCGACATCACGGAGGTCGCGCTCTCTCAGGTCACCGACGAGTTCATCGCCTTTATCCGAGCCCGTGCCGACGGGTGGGACCTGGACCAGGCCAGTTATTTCCTCGTGGTCGCCGCGACGCTGCTCGACCTGAAGGCGGCCCGGCTGCTGCCCGCGGGGGAAGTAGAAGACGTGGAGGATCTGGCCCTGCTGGAGGCCAGGGACCTGCTGTTCGCCCGCCTTCTGCAATACCGCGCCTACAAGGAGGTAGCCGCCGTGTTCGCGGGCCGGATGACGGTCCAGGCGCGCAGGTTCGCCCGGCGGGTGCCCGTCGAAGCCCGGTTCGCGCAGTTGCTGCCTGAGGTTCTGCTCGGCCTGGGCCCAGCGGAGTTCGCTGCCATCGCCGCCCGGACGCTGGCGCCGCGCCCGGTGCCGGTGGTGTCCACCGAGCACATTCACACGCCGCAGACCAGCGTCCGTGAGCAGGCGGGAATACTGTCCCGGAAGCTGGGCCTGCTGGGCCGGGCCACCTTCCGGCGGCTGACGTCCGACTGCGCCGGAACGTACGAGGTGGTAGCGCGCTTCCTGGCGCTGCTCGAGCTCTACCGTGAAGGCAGCGTCTCCTTCGAGCAGGTCACCCCGCTTGGGGAGCTCTATGTGACCTGGATACCGCCGCAGCAGGCGCAGGCGCCGGAGGAGGATACACGGCGGGATACACGGGATGCACAGGAGGGCAGTGAGTGAGCGTCGAGAACGGGCAGCTGGCCCCCGGGCCGGATGGTCAGGCTACGCCGGGCCTGCGGGCCTGCCTCGAAGCCATCCTGCTGGTCGTGGACGAGCCGGTGGCGGAGGTCGTGATCGCACAGGTGCTCGAGCGGCCGCGGGAGGAAATCGCGGCGGCCTGCCGCGAGCTCGCGGCCTCGTATACGGCGGACGGGCGTGGCTTCGACCTGCGTGATGTGGCCGGCGGCTGGAGGTTCTACACCCGCGAGGAATGTGCGCCTGTGGTGGAACGGTTCGTCCGCGACGGGCAGGAGGTCCGGCTCACCCAGGCGGCGCTTGAGACGCTTGCGGTGGTGGCCTACCGGCAGCCGGTAAGCCGCGCGCGCGTGTCCGCGGTTCGCGGTGTCAACTGTGACGGGGTGATGCGTACGCTGGGGCTGCGTGGCCTGGTCGAGGAGGCCGGCACCGAGCACGAGACTGGGGCTATCCTCTACCGGACCACCGGGTACTTCCTGGAGCGGCTGGGCCTGGCGGGCCTGGAGGAACTGCCTGAACTCGCCCCCTTCTTGCCAGATCATCTCGACGACCCCGAGGACACCGGTGATGAGCCCACGAGCCCCTGACAGACGGGGGGGTCAGCTGGGCGGGGGCGGCCGGGGTGGGCGCGGCCGGGGCGAGGGCGGGCTGGACGAGGGCGGGCTGGGCGGCGACGATGAGCGGGACACGCTCACGGACGTGCCAGGTGGCGTCCGGCTACAGAAAGTCCTCGCCGCCGCCGGGGTGGGCAGCCGCAGGCATTGTGAGGAGCTGATCGGCGAGGGCCGGGTCGAGGTGGACGGCGAGACGGTCCGCCGCTTCGGTGCCCGGGTCGATCCGCGGCAGCAGATCATCAGGGTCGATGGCAGGCGCATTCCGGCCCGGCAGGATCTCGTCTACCTGGCGCTGAACAAGCCTGCCGGGGTGCTCACCACCATGTCCGATGACCGGGGGCGGCCGACGATCGCCGACTTCCTCGGCGATCAGAGTGAGCGGCTTTACCACGTGGGCAGGCTCGACTACGACACCGAAGGCCTCATGCTGCTGATGAACGACGGCGAGCTCGCGCATCGCCTGGCCCACCCGCGGTACGGCGTGCTCAAGACCTACCTGGCCGATGTCGCCGGCCCGCTGCCGAGGGATCTGGGCCGGCGGCTGGTCACCGGGATAGAGCTCGCGGATGGCGTCGCCACGGCGGACAAGTTCCGCGTGATCGAGCGCGACGGGCCGCGCGCCCTGGTGGAGATCACCCTGCACGAGGGACGCAAGCACATCGTGCGGCGGATGCTCGCCGAGGCCGGTCACCCGGTCAGCCGCCTGGTCCGCACGCACGTGGGACCGATCACGCTGGGCTCGCTGCGGCCGGGCACCACCCGCGCGCTCACCATGCGCGAGATTGGTGATCTGTACGCCGCCGTCGGTCTGTAACCTTGAAGTCTCGCATCGCGACCGATTTATACCCAACGAAAGTCGCCCAGAATGCCTGGGCCAAAGCGGAATGAAGGAGCGGGCTGGTGGCGGTCAGAGCGATCCGTGGCGCTGTCCAGGTGGACGCGAACGACCGAGCTGCGATCCTGGAGGGGACGACCGAGCTCGTCACCGAGGTCATGGCGCGGAACAGCCTGGCCACCGACGATGTGATCAGTGTCCTGTTCACCGCGACCGCCGACCTCACCGCGGAGTTCCCGGCCCTCGCTGCCCGCAAGATCGGTTTCCAGGACGTGCCGCTGCTGTGCGCGTCCGAGATCGCCGTGCCTGATGCGATGCCCCGCGTTGTGCGCCTGCTGATGCACGTCGAGACGGGCAAGCCCCGGCGGGAACTCCAGCATGTGTACCTGCGCGGCGCGGCTGCCCTGCGGCTGGATATCGCGCAATGACCGAAGTGCCACCACGCGGCCAGCCGGTGCCCGGTATCGCCGCTATGCCCGCTCCCGGCCGTGTTGTCGTGATCGGCACGGGGATGATCGGGACGTCGGTGGCGCTCGCCCTCCGCGAACGAGGATCAGATGTCTGGCTTGCGGACCGCGACGCGGCCTCCGCGCGCCTGGCCGCGGACATCGGGGCGGGCACGTTGCTGCCCGGTGCCGGAGGCGCCCTAGGGGCCGGTGCCGGAGGCGCCCTGCGGGCCCAGCCTGGCCAGCCGGGGGAGAGCGGGACCGACGGCTTCGCGGACATTGCCCTGCTCGCAGTGCCACCCGCGGCCGTGGCTCCGGCGCTCGCCGCGGCACAAAGGCGGAACCTGGCTCGCTGGTACACCGATGTGGCGAGTGTGAAGGGCTTCCCCCTGGCGCAGGCCCGCGCCCTCGGATGTGACCTGGCCAGCTTCGTCGCCGGGCATCCGCTGTCCGGGAGGGAGCGTTCCGGTCCGGCCGCCGCCCGCGCCGACCTGTTCCTCGGCCGGCCGTGGGTGATCTGCCCCGCGGCGGAGAACCCCGAGGCGGCCGTGGCGGCGGTAGCGGCCCTGGCGAGAGCGTGTGGTGCCGAGCCGGTCCTGGTCAGCGCCACCGAGCACGACCGATGGGTGGCGCTCGTCTCGCATGCGCCGCATGTGGTTTCCGCGGCCATGGCGGCGCGGCTGGCCGACTCCAGCGACGGTGCACTCGCCCTGGCCGGCCAGGGACTGCGCGACGTGACCAGGATCGCGGCCGGGGATTCGGCGCTGTGGACCCAGATCCTGGCCGCCAATGCCGCTCCGGTCGCGGAAGTGCTCGCGGCCGTCGCCGCCGATCTGGCCGCCGCCGCCGAGGCCCTGGCGGAGGCGGCGCCAGCTGAGTCGGCAGCACCTGAGTCGGCACCAGCTGAGTTGGCACCACCGGGCCAGCCCGCCGCGGCATTCCCGGCCGGGCTGAGCGAGCCCAGCGCTGCGCTGAAGATCCTGGCGGCCTTGCTGGATCAGGGCTGCGCCGGGGCGGCGCGCATTCCCGGCAAGCGCGGCACGCCCCCCCGGACGGATGCACTGGTCCAGGTGGTCATCCCGGACCGGCCAGGTGAACTGGCCCGGCTGTTCGAGGCGGCAGGCAAGGCCGGGGTCAATATCGAGGACATCGGTATCGAGCACTCGCCGGGATTGCCGGTAGGAGTAGCCGAACTGACGGTACGGCCCGAGGCCGTGGGGCCACTGACCGAGGCACTGGCCACCAATGGATGGCCCGTGCGCGGATAGTCCCGTGCTTGGACAGACCAGTGCGCCGGTAGCATCGCCCTCGTGACCGACTGCTTTGTTATCGCCGTGGATGGCCCCGCCGGATCCGGCAAGTCCAGTGCCGCACGTGGCGTAGCCCGTGCGCTTAGCCTGCGCTACCTCGACACCGGCGCCATGTACCGGGCCCTCACCTGGTGGATGATCCGCCAGGGTGTGGAAGTGGCCAGCCCGGCGGCGATAGCGGCGCAGGCGCGGCGTCCCGCCATCGAAGTAGGCACCGACCCCCGTGCCCCGGTGATCACGGTAGACGGCACGGATGTGACCAGCGTGATCCGCACCCGCGAGGTGTCGAACGCGGTGAGCGCCGTCGCACGGGTTCCCGAGGTCCGTGCGCGCCTGGTCGCGATGCAGCAGGAGATCATCACCGCAGCGTGTGACGCGGGCGAGGGCATCGTCGCCGAGGGAAGGGACATCGGGACGGTTGTCGCCCCCGATGCGGCGATCAAGGTGTTCCTCACCGCCAGCGAGACCGTCCGGGCCCGCCGCCGCAGCGCCGACCTGGGCGCCGACCCGGCCGCCACGGTCGAGCTGACCCAGTCCGAGCAGCAGCGGCGCGACCGGATCGATGCCCCGCAGACCGCGATGGCCGCGGACGCGGTGCAGATCGACTCCACCGCGCTCGGGCTGGACGAGGTCGTCGGCGCTATCGCCGGCCTGGCCCGGCAGCGGGCGGGCGCCGCGTGGACGGGATGACCATGAGCGAGGACAGCCCGGCCAGCGAGGGCTTCAGCGACGACGAGTCCGGCAGCGCCGAATTCGATTCCGCCGGGTTCGATTCCGCCGGGTTCGACACAGACGGGTTCGACACAGACGGGCTCGGCACAGACGGGTTCGGCAGCGGGTCCGGGCCTGAGGTCCGGGCCCCGGTCGTCGCGGTGGTGGGCAGACCCAACGTAGGCAAGTCGACCCTGGTCAACCGGATTCTCGGCAGCCGCCAGGCGGTCGTGGAGGACGTGCCCGGCGTCACGCGGGACCGGGTAGCCTACGACGCCGCGTGGCGGGGCCGGGCGTTCACCGTGATGGACACCGGTGGCTGGGAGCCTTCTCCGGGGTCCGAGCAGGGCCAGGCCAGCCGCGCACTCGCGGAGCAGGTAACCGCGCAGGCCCGGCTGGCCGTGGACACGGCCGACGCGGTGCTGTTCGTCGTGGACGCCGTGGTGGGCGTGACCGACGCCGACGAGGCCGTCGCGGCGGTGCTGCGCCGCTCGGGCAAGCCGGTCGTCCTGGCCGCCAACAAGGTGGACGACATGCCGGGTGAGGCCGCCGCGGCGGCCCTGTGGTCCCTCGGGCTCGGCGAGCCGCTGCCGGTCAGCGCCCTGCACGGGCGGGGGAGCGGGGATCTGCTCGACGTGATCCTCGACGCGCTTCCTGACACACCGCGGGAGCCGTTCGGCCGAGAGGGTGGGCCGAGGCGGATCGCGCTGGTCGGCAAGCCCAACGTGGGCAAGTCCAGCCTGCTGAACAAGCTGGCCGGGGAGCAGCGGGTGCTGGTGGACGACGTGCCTGGCACCACCCGCGACCCGGTGGACGAGCTCATCGAACTGGGCGGCACCACCTGGCGGTTCGTGGACACCGCCGGGATCAGGCGCCGGGCCAGAGAGAACCAGGGCGCCGACTTCTACGCGGCACTCCGCACCGCCGGGGCGCTGCAGCGGGCCGAGGTCGCGGTCGTCCTGGTGGATGCCAGCGAGCCGCTCACCGAGCAGGACCTGCGGATCGTGTCCATGGTGATCGACGCGGGCCGGGCGCTTGTCATCGCCTACAACAAGTGGGACCTGGTCGACGAGGACCGGCGGCTGCAGCTGGACAGGGAGATCGACCGCCAGTTGCACACCGCCCGCTGGGCGCCGAGGGTGAACATCTCCGCTGCCACCGGCCGCCACGTGGACAGGCTCGTGCCGGCGATCGAGCTCGCCCTGACCGGCTGGGAGACCCGGATTTCCACCGGAAGGCTCAACGCCTGGCTCACCGAACTGGTCGCAGCGACCCCGCCCCCGGCACGTGGCGGCCGGCAGCCGAAGATCCTCTTCGCCACGCAGGCCGGCATCCGCCCGCCGCATTTCGTGCTGTTTACGTCGGGTTTCCTGGAGGCCGGGTACCGCCGGTTCATCGAACGACGGCTCCGCGAGGAGTTCGGTTTCGAGGGAAGCCCGGTGCACGTCTCGATGCGGCTGCGGGAGAAACGCCGTGGCGGGGGAAGCGGCGCGGCGCGGCGCGGGGCACCGGTGCGGCGTACCTGACGGTGGACCTCACCGAGCTGGACCGGGCCCGCGTCTGGCATCCGTATGCGGCCATGCCGGGAGCGGCGCCGCCGCTGCTGGTGGAATCCGCGTCGGGCGTGCGGCTGCGGCTCGCCGAGCCGGCGGCTGGTCATCTGGAGCTGGTGGACGGCATGTCGTCGTGGTGGGCCGCGATTCACGGTTACCGCCATCCGGTGCTCGACGAGGCGGCGCGGGCTCAGCTCAGCGCGATGAGCCACGTCATGTTCGGCGGGCTCACCCACGAGCCCGCGATCCGGCTCTGCGACCGCCTGGCCACCCTGACGCCGCCCGGGCTCGAGCACGTGTTCCTCTGTGACTCCGGGTCCGTCTCGGTAGAGGTCGCGATCAAGATGTGCCTGCAGTACTGGCGGTCGCTGGGCCGGCCGGCCAAGCGCCGGCTGCTCACCTGGCGCGGCGGCTATCACGGGGACACGTTCATGGCGATGTCGGTGTGCGACCCGGACGGCGGCATGCACCGGATGTGGGACGGGGTGCTGCCGCCGCAGGTATTCGCGGACGCGCCACCGCCCGGGTTCCGCGCCGGGGCCGATCCGGACTATGCCGCCCACCTGGAGCAGTTGATCGGGGAGCACGCGGATGACCTGGCCGCGGTGATCGTGGAGCCGGTGGTCCAGGGGGCAGGCGGCATGCGCTTTCATGATCCGGAGTACCTGCGCATTCTTCGCTCTGCATGCCGGGCGCACGGTGTGCTGCTGATCTTCGATGAGATCGCCACCGGGTTCGGCCGGACTGGCGCCCTGTTCGCTGCGGAACACGCCGGGGTGAGCCCGGACGTGATGTGCCTGGGGAAGGCACTCACCGGGGGTTATGTCTCGCTGGCCGCGACGCTGTGCACGCCGGAGGTGGCCGCCGGGATCTCCCAGGGGGAATTGCCGGTGCTGGCGCATGGGCCCACGTTCATGGGTAACCCGCTGGCCTGCGCGATCGCCAATGCCTCGGTGGACCTGCTGCTCGGCCACGAGACGTCAGGCTATCCCGGGGGATGGCGCGGCGAGGTCACCAGAATCGAGGCCGGGCTGTCGGCCGGGCTCGGCCCGGCACGGGGCATGCCAGGCGTGTCGGACGTCCGGGTGCTTGGTGCAATTGGCGTCGTGCAACTCGACCACGAGGCGGACATGGTGGCCGCGACCCGTGCCGCGGTCGCTGAAGGGGTCTGGCTGCGGCCATTCCGTGACCTGGTCTACACGATGCCGCCGTACCTCACCGGTGACGCCGACCTCGGCCGGATCTGCGCGGCCGTGCGCGCCGCTGCCGCGGCCGGCTAACGCTGCGGCCGGCTAACGCTGAGCGGTGCTCGGAGTCAGCCGGAACCAGACCGTGGTGCCTGAGTCTTCGCTCTCGTAGCCCCATTGGTCCGCGAGGTTCTCGACCAGGAAGAGCCCGTGCCCTTCAGCGGCATAGGCCTCCGCTTTCACCACGGGAATGTTGCTGGCGGAGCCTTCGTCGGTGACCTCGACCTGCACCGATTCCGCCAGGTCGGCCACGACGACCGTGACCGTCGCGCCGCGGTGGCGTGAATCGCTGTGCACCACCGCGTTCGTGACGAGTTCGGAGCAGAGTAAGACGGCCACGTCAGCGCACGGGTGATCCGGGCCGAGGACCGCGGCCACGAAGGCCCTGGCCTTCGCCACGTTCTCGGGCAGTCCGTCGATGGTGAGGCTGGCCGGGGCCGTGCTGGCCGCCGCTGCCCCTGCTCGAGGTCGCATGGCATTTCCGCGGCGGCTGTTCCCGCGACGTGTGGTCGTGGCTGCCAACGCTGGTGCGCTCCTTCCCGGGTGATCGTCCGCCTGGGGTCGTGGAGCAGTGGTATTTCCCCCCACTGCCCGCCATGCCATGTGGAACGCGTAGCCGCGCAGGCACAGCGTGTCAGGAACCATGATGGTCTGGGAGTGCATCCCACGCAAGTGCGTAGCACAAATATCCCAAACGAAATTTCAGATGCGATCCCACAACCTTCACAACTTCCGGTATCGTGAGTTTCGAGTTCAGGAGTCGAAGCTGTGGTGCCCGCGTCGGGGCACCGGAGGAGGGGGGGCGGCGTGTCAATAGGTCCCACGGTGCGTCGCCGTCGGCTTGGCTCCGAGTTAAGACGCTTGCGGGAGGCGCACTCCTTCAAGCTGGAAGACGCCGCGGATCGCCTCGGGCTGGCCGCGTCGACGCTGTCGCGCATCGAGACCGGAAAGGCGCCCACGAGGACTGCCTACCTGATGACCATGTTCGACATGTACGGCGTGGTGGATCCCGCGCAGCGGCAGGCGCTGACCGACATGGCGCGAGACGGCCACCGCAAGGGCTGGTGGGCGGTGTACGACGATGTGATGCCGACCGGGTACGACATCTGCGTCGGGCTCGAGGCCGAGGCGGCCGCGCTCCGGGTCTTCGAGGACCAGGTCGTGCACGGGCTGCTGCAAACGGAGGACTACGCGCGGGTCGTGATGAGCGCGGTGCGCACACGGCAAAGTGCCAGGCAGATCGAGCGGGCCGTGCAGTTGCGGGTACAGCGCCAGGAGGCGCTCACCCGTGACGATCCACTCAAGCTCTGGCTGATCCTCAACGAGGCAGTGATCCTGCGGGCAGTGGGCGGCACCGAGGTCATGCACGGCCAGTTGATGCGCCTGCTTGAGGCCAGCGAGTGGCCTAGCGTCACGTTGCAGGTGCTGCCCCTTTCCAGCGGTGCCCACCCGGCCCTCAACGGGCCGTTCTGCATCCTCGAATTCCCGGAGCGCACCGACCCGGACGTGGTGTACACGGAAGGTGTCGCCGGGCATGCGTACCTGGAGCGAGATTCTGACGTGCGTGCCTGCGCAGAGGCATTTGACCTGCTGCGGGCCGCAGCTCTGTCGCCTGCCGATTCAGCGGACCTGATCAGCAGGACGGCCAGGGAAATAGCCCACAAAGGGGGAAAGCAACATGACTAGGGAAAGGAAAGGGCGGATGACACCTGACTTCACTGGAGCGCGCTGGTTCAAGAGCAGCGCGTCGAGCGTCACAGGCTGCGTGGAGGTGGCACACCTGCCCGACGGCCTGGTGGCTCTCCGGGACTCCAAGGATGTGAGCAAGCCACCGCACGTCTTCAACCGCCGCGAGTGGCACGCGTTCCTGACCGGCGTCAGGAACGGAGAGTTCGAGCTGCCGGTCTGACAGCGGCTGTGGCGGCGTCCGGCCCCCCGCGGGCAGGGGCCGGACGCCGTCGCCGTCAGGTGCGGGGGCGGCGGGATGCGGGGCGGCGGCCGAACTCACCGTCGGCCGCACCGCCGAGGAAGGCGTCCCACTCGGCAGCCGTGAAGATCAGCGCAGGCCCGTCGGGATGCCGGGAATTGCGCATGGCCACCTCGCCACTGTGCAGGAAGGCGATCTCCACGCAGTTGCCTCCCGTGGGACCGCTGCGCTTGCTCTTGACCCAGCTGATGCCATGCAGTTGGGAGGCGGGCATGCCGTTGCGGACGATGCTCATAATGCTCCTTCCAGGCTCGTCAGGATGGTGCGGAGAATCTCCGCCGAGTCACCGGGGGGCGCGCTGATGATGCTGAGCCTTTCCATGGCGAGCAGGTACCGCCCTACCTCCGGCGGCTTATCGATATACAGGGCGCTGGCCAGGTTCTCGACGTAGACCATGTCGGGCATATCAGGGTCGGCGAATCTCAGGATGCTGAACGCGCCAGGCGCGGAATGGCCCACGGCGGCGAACGGCGTCACCTGCAGGGTGAGGCGTTCCTGCTGGCAGGCCTCGGTGAGGTACTGAAGCTGTGCCCGCAGCACGGCCACGCCGCCGACCGGTCGGCGCAGCGCCACCTCGTCGATGATCGCCCACAGGCGCATCGCACCAGAGGTGAACCTGCGCTGCCGTTCCTTGCGCAGCACAACCAAGCGCTCTGCCTCGTCCAGCGAGAAGTCGCCGAGGGCCAGCACGGCGGCCGCATACTCCTCCGTCTGAAGCAGGCCGGGGATGAATTGCGCGTCGTAGCTGCGGATCGATTCCGCCGATTCCTCCAGCCCGACATACGACTGGAACCACGAGGGCAGGACGTCATGGTACTGGTGCCACCAGCCGGGCTGGTTGGCCCGGCTGGCCAGGGTCAGCAGCTGCTCCCGCTCGGTCCGGTCGGTGATCCCGTACAGGGTGAGCAGATCCGCGATGTCTATCTCGCGGACCGTGTTCCGGCCAAGCTCGATGCGACTGATCTTGGATTCCGATCCGCGGATGGCCCGGGCGGCTTCCTGGGCGCTGATTCCCCTGGCGTCACGCAGGCGTCGCAGCTGGGCGCCGAGGAGCAGGCGCAGGATCGTCGGGCCGCCGATCGTGTCCGCCATAATCAACTTCCTCCCGCGGGGAGCGCTCGCCGATCGGCACGCGCCACAAAGTCGCCAAGGCAGCGCGAGGCCATCTGGCAGCGCGCGGTCGTCCTGTCCCCCCCGGGGCTGAAATGGCTAGCCGCCATGTCGCTGCGTGACTTACTGGTCACGCGGCGATGTGATGGGGTTGCCCTTTCATCCGCGTCAGTTCATGATATCCCATATGCGATTGCACGTAACCCCCTCGCTGGGTGCTGTCGTGGCGTTAGGGGCGCTCCGGTGACTGCTGACGATGATCGTATTAAGGCCTTCCGGCCGGAACTTGCCAGTACAGCGCGCATTTATAACTACTTACTCGGCGGTAAGGACCATTACCCGGTCGACCGGCTGGCCGCTGAGGAGATACTCAGCGTCGCGCCAGATGTCCGGCAGGCGGCCGTGGCGAACCGGGCGTTCCTCCGCCGAGCCGTTCACTTCCTTGTCACGGATGCTGGTGTCCGCCAGTTCATCGAGATCGGTGCCGGGCTACCCGCGCCGGAGAATGTGCACGAGATCGCGCAGCGGTCGGTGCCGGACGCGCGGGTTGTGTACGTGGACACCGACCCGGTGGTCATCGTGCACGCGAGGAACATGGTGCGCGGCGTCCCCCGTACCGCCATCGTCGATCACGACCTGCGCGAGCCGGCCGCGATCCACGGCGACCCCGAGCTGACCAGGCTGATCGACGTCGCCGAGCCCACGGCGGTGCTCCTGGCTAACGTCTTGGCTAACGTCGCCGACGAGTCCGACCCCGCCGCGCTGATCAGCGCGCTGCTGGCGCCCTTCCCGGCCGGGAGCTTCCTCGCCCTGTCCCATGTGACGCTGGACGGGACCCCGGAATCCGCCCAGGCGGCCATCAAGGTTCTTGACCGGGCGGGAATCAGCGCGCATCCGCGGACCCGCGATCAGGTGCGGGCCCTGCTGGCCGGGCTTGAACTCGTCGAGCCGGGCCTGGTGTGGGCGCCGGAGTGGCGGCCAGACCCCGGCACCGGCCTGGTGGACGATCCGGGCCGCTCCCATGTCTATGCGGCGGTCGGCCGGAAGGCGCGGGACACCGGGCCCGGTACGATCGGTCCCGGAAGTTGGCAGCGGGCTTAGCGGCGGCGGAAGGCGATGAAGGCGGGGCGATGCGGTACAGGTCACTGGGTAATTCAGGGTTGATGGTGTCGGTGGCCGGGCTCGGTGGCAACAACTTCGGCCGTCGGCTGGACATGTCCGGGAGCCGTGCGGTGGTGGACGCCGCCCTTGAGGCCGGGGTCACCCTGATCGACACGGCCGATAGCTACGGTGGCGGCGGGGGATCAGAAAAGATCCTCGGCGAGGTGCTGGCCGGCCGCCGGGACCAGGTGGTGCTGGCCACGAAGTTCGGGCACCAGGCATTCGACATGAAGTACGGCCCGGCGGCTGGGGCCAAGGGCGGCCGGGCGTACATCCGGCTGGCCGTGGAGCGGTCGCTGCGGCGGCTGCGGACCGATTACGTCGATCTGTACCAGTTGCATACCCCGGACCCCGTGTCGCCGATCGAGGAGACCCTGCGCGCGCTCGGCGAACTGGTGGCCGAAGGCAAGGTCCGCTACATCGGGCACTCCAACCTCGCCGGATGGCAGATCGCGGAGGCGGCGGGGGCGGCCCGCGAGATCGGCACGGAGATCTTCGTCTCCGCGCAGAATCACTGGTCGCTGCTGGAGCGCGGTGTGGAGGCCGAGGTCGTGCCCGCCGCCCGGCATTTCGGGCTCGGCGTGCTGCCCTACTTCCCGCTGGCCAATGGCCTGCTCACCGGGAAGGTCCGGCGTGGCCAGGCCGTCCCGAAGGACAGCAGGCTGGCGACCAGGGCGGGTTACGTCACGGACGAGAAGCTCGACCGGGTGGAGGCACTGGCCTCGTGGGCCGCCGATCACGGGCTGACCGTGCTCGACGTGGCCATCGGCGGCCTGGCCGCCCAGCCGGGATGTGCTTCGGTGATCGCCGGCGCGACTTCCCCGGAGCAGGTGAAGGCCAACGTCGAGGCGGCCGACTGGGTACCGTCGGCCGAGGAACTGGCCGAGATCGACACGCTGGTCCCGCCGCCTGGGCGGGCCGGCTGAAGCATCGCAGCAGGCTGAGGCTCCGGACAGTCAGTGTGTCTTATTCAACAGTGTGTCTTATTCAAAAGTTCGCGTTATTCAAACTACCCTCAGTGGTCACTATGGGCCTGACCTGCACCGACCGCTCACCCGGACCCTACGGGCCCGGGTTCGACAGCCGGTTTTGAATAACGCTCAGTGGCCGGCGACC
>OCTA010003846.1_pt1 | contig 13287 bp, 15 predicted proteins | sample 1538991 | NCBI WGS metagenome assembly OCTA01 (sample SAMEA3539302, study PRJEB22396) | soil metagenome | biome: tundra; feature: field; material: soil | place: USA | collected 2010-05 | depth 0.15 m
TGGACAGAGGCAGACGGAAGCTCGACTCGGTGGCGGCAGCGATACCTTGTAGTCGGCGGTTGGCGGCGATCCGGACCTGACATCAAATCGCGCGGTTATGGTCTGCTGTACCGCAGGGGAATAGACCGGCTGAGATTCTAGGATCGGGCCTCCGGGACTTGCCGCTGGCATTTAAGCCGCCCGCCGTCTTCGGATCTTCATGTTCGGCTGAACGCCGCTCCGATTGTATTGGTCGAACTGGTCCAGCGCGGCGATAAGCGTCGTAGTGATCTAGCACCTGGTCTTCGGAGAAAATCAGCGACTCAGATCTTCGCACCAATCTGAGAGCACAGTATCAATATGAGTCCATTTTCGCCAGTCCAGTTCTGTAGGTTACAGTAATGCATCACGCCAAGACCACCGTCGTAACCGTGCGCGAACCGGACGACTTAGCGGGCGCTGAAGGGCCCTGGAGCCATCTTTCTTCACGAGAAAACCAAATCGGGGCTCCATCTCCGGTATTAACTCCGATGGGCCCCGAGCAATCCATCCAGTTTGATCAGGACACCGTAGCCTCTCTCGTCGATCTCGCCCTCGAACAATCCCGGCGCGAGAACGCCCTCCGCCAACAGATAAGGGAGGCCGTAGAGCGCCGTGACGTGCTGGAGGTTTTTAGGTTGTCCGAAGTATTCGTGTTCAGTGACGGTTTCTTAGATCCAGGCGGTCGAAGAGCTGAGCGGAATCTCCCCGCAGTGGCGTGATATCGACGCCGTCTTGCAGCGAAAACTATAAGCCGCACGGACACGGATTCATTGCCGCAACCAGCATGATGCGGGCGGGAAACGTCAGCGTCCCGGCGCTTCTGGCGAGCGTGACAGATCCCTCTTCGAGTGGCTGCCGCAACTGCTCCAGGACCCCGCGTGGAAATTCCGGAAGTTCATCCAGAAACAGAACGCCTTGGTGCGCCAGGCTGACTTCGCCAGGCCGTGCGTTGCCACTGCCGCCGCCGATCAACCCCGCATCCGAGATCGTGTGGTGCGGCGAGCGGAAGGGACGATTGCGCAGAATGCCGATGCCGCCCGGCAGCACTCCCGCCACCCCATGGATTTGCGTCGCCTCCAAGGCTTCCCGGAACGTCAGTTTCGGCAAAATGCCCGCGAGACGCTTGGCGAGCATGGTCTTGCCCGAACCGGGCGGCCCGATCATAAGTACGTTGTGATTGCCGGCGGCCGCCACTTCCAGAGCCCGCTTGGCCATCGTCTGCCCCCGTACTTCGCTGAAGTCTGGCACGAGCGGTCCGGGGCCGTCGTCGTCGGAGATCGTGGCGACGGTTGGACTGAACCCCTCCGGCTGATTCAGAAACTGCACGGCCTCGGCCAAATGCCTGAGTCCGAAGACCTGAACACCCTCCGCGACGGCTGCTTCGGCGGCATTGTCAGCTGGCACGATGAGATTACGGATGCCACGGCGAGCAGCCGCCACTGCTATCGAGAGGGCACCGCGCACTGGCCGCAAGCTTCCATCAAGCGATAGTTCGCCAACGATCATGTGGTTGTCGGCGTTCTGAACGGCGCCCATGGCTCCAAGAATCGCCAGCGCCATGGGCAGATCGAATCCAGCCCCTTCTTTGCGGATGTTAGCCGGCGCTAGATTAATGGTTACGGACTTGCTCGGGTAGCCAAACCCGGAGTTCATAAGCGCCGACTTGATGCGCTCCCGGCTCTCTCGCACCGCTGCATCCGGCATCCCCACAGTGACGAAATCGCGGTTCGTTCCGGCGGGGTACATATCGACTTCGACCTCAATAACATGAGCTTCGATGCCTTGAATAGCTGCGCTCAGCGTACGAAAGAGGGCCACATAGGACCTAGTAGCGGATGATCGGCCGGATTCTCAAACCGGAATCGGTTGGGCCTCTTATCCCGCGCGGCGGCGTCCGTAACTGCCGCCTCCAACCAGCCCCAAATCGATCACCACGGCCACCGCGAGAATAATCAACTGAATCGAGGTCAAGTGGGCATGTTCGGCGCGGAAATATGTGTAGACAATCAAGGTCAAGGGCAAAAAGATGAACCCGAGAATCGGTATCAGCATTTCATGGTAGAAACCCCTGAAGAAGTTTGTGAACAGCCACAGAAGGATGATCACCACGCGGGGAAAGGCTAGAGCCAGCAAGGCCAGCAGGCAAGGCATAAGTTTAGTAGGTGAGCGCTCCTGACCGTATAGACTACCAAAGGGCCGGAGCTTTACATTTTGATTACTGCCAATACTGAAAATGACCGCCCAAGACCACGTAAGCACTCAGTGCGCCGTTCGTCGCGGCATGACTCAGCACACAATCCGCTACTGACTTCGAGCGGATCATCCAGATGTTATAGATCACTCCCGTAACCAGCCCCACATCCCAATAAGGCCCGTGCTCGGAGGCGAACAAAAGGGCGGTCATCCAGAACGCGAAGCGAGCGTAAGCGCCTGGCTTAACGCGCTCGAAGCGGCTGTCTATCAGCCACCGCATCATCCATCCGCGCCAAAAAAGCTCCTCTACGACGGGCACTATGATCGACGCGCGGGCAGTTCGCCACCCCAGCGTCCACAAACTATGCGGCGTCGCCGGCGGCATGGAGGAGTGGGCATGCTCAACGATGAAATTCGAGAACAACGGGAGGTCGCGATAGCCAGGAATTAGAACTTCGGGGGCGATCCACAGGACGAATGTGCCGAGTCCAATCACTATGCTGGCAACCCAGTGCTCCGGCCAAACCGGAATCTGCCGCGGCCAACAATAAAAGCAGATCGGGAGGAACACGATCACCCAGAGCGGCTCCGCCCACCGTGGGTCGAGGCTAGCGTGGCTGACGGCGCCGAGTGTCAGCAGGAATAGGACAAACGGAGCAACATAGCGGAATGAGGGATAGCGGCGCCGCCAGGGGCCAGCCCTCTTCTGAATGCCCACTCCTTAGCCGATCTGGTTTACGAAAGACTTAATCTGCTCCTGTTGAGCCGGCGAGGCAATTTTGAGAGCCCTTTGCGCCTCTTCGCGCGCCCCCTGCTTGTCGCCTTTCTTCAGCAGAGCCATCGCCAGATGCAGGCGGAACACCGGGTTTTGCGGTTGATCCTGAACGTTCTGCTTGAAGATGTCCAGAGCGGCTGCGTTCAGGTTCTTCCGATAGTAAACGTACCCCAACGTGTCGGAAATATCGACGCTCTTGGGGGCCTGCTTCTTGGCCCGCTCGGCAAACGTCATTGCCTGGTCCAGATTAGTGCCGCTATCCGCGTTCAAGAACGCCAGATTGTTCAAGGCGAGCGCGTTGTTTGGATCCATTCCGAGCACCTTATTATAGAAATCGGTGGCTTCCTTCTTCTTGCCCATCGCCTCCAGCAGAACGGCTCGGTCCAGCAAGGGCTCGACGTTGTGAGCGTCGGTGTTGCTCGCTTGCTCGAACGAAGCCAAAGCGGCGTCATACTGCCCTAGCTCGCGCTGCAAGGTCCCCAGCCGCACCCACACTTCGGACGAGTTGGCGCCGCTCTTTAGGACTTCCTTATAGTTATCGGCAGCCTGCGTGAAGTACGTCTTGGCCTGGGCTGGATTGGACTTATACGCCATCCGGCCGGCGATGGTCTGGAAGGTCGCCAGTTGATAGCGGTAGCTCGGAACCGTCGGGTTTTTCTCCGTCAGATCGGTCATGGCGCGAACGGCCTCATCGGGCTTTCCCTCGGCGACCTTCACCTCCTGCAAACCCAAAAATCCCCGGCCATCGGGTGGCGTTGAGGTCCAGACGAGTTGGAACTGTTCGGCAGCCTTTTGCGGCTTCCCCGCGCGCAGATAGAGGCTCCCGAGCGTCAGACGGGCTTCGTTAGAATCGGACCCCTTGGGATACTCCTGAACCAGAGCTTCGAGATCCGCCTGCGCCTGATCCGCTTCGTTCAGTCCGACCAGCGCTTGGTCCCTCGCAAGCCGCGCAGCCGGGTTTCCGGCTTGCTCTTTTAAGACCTGATCGCTCTGCTCCAGAGCTTGCGCATGCTGGCCCCTGCTCTCGTAAATGCGCGCCGCAATCAGACGGCCCGGAATCAGTACGGAAGCCCGTGGGCCGCGGCTTTTCGCTTCCTCCTGCAGCGCTTCCAACGTTTCGCTAAGAGCTTTGTTGGAATCGTTCGCCGCCATACTGGCGCGCGCCAGATCCAAATGCAGAATAGGATTCGTGGGATTCGCTTTCACCAGCGCACTAAGGTCCCCGAGCGACTTTGTTATGTCCGAACGCAGCCCGGTTTCGAGCAGCAAGGACGCATACATTTCGTTGCTCATCGTGTCTTTAGGATTCTTCGCCGCAAGCGACTTCGCCATTTCGAGAGCTTCGCCGCGGCGCCCCTGCAATTCGTAAACGCCTACGATGTGCTGGTTGTATTGGAGGGCATGACTGGCATCCTCACTCACACCCGCCTCGTACTGTTTGATGGCTTCGTCGTATTTCTTCGCACGAACATAAAAACCGCCCATCAATTCGCGCCCGTTCGGGAAAGCCTTAGGATCGTCCATGACCCGTTTCATGAAGCCACTAGCCTCGTCGTAGCGGCCGGTCGCCAGCAGAAAATTCGCCAGATTAGTGATCCCGACCGCGCTTTTGGGATCGTTCCGCGCGCGCTCCCGCAGCACTTCCTCCTGCTTGGCGCTGTCCTTATTGCGTCCATGTAGAAGAAAAAGGAAATCGTAGCCCGGCCCCCACGTCTTGTCATGGTCCAAAGTGTCGCGAACCAGCGCCTCCGCCTTATCCTGATGGCCGGCCGCCAGCAGCGCCTGGGCGTACCAGCCAATAAGGTCGCGTGAATGCGGTTCCACCCGGTTGGCCTTTTCGAAATTCACGAGCGCGTCGTCCAACTTCCGGTCGCCCATATCGAGCAGCGCCTGCAGGCGGAGCCCATTGAAGGAGTTGGGGTTCTGCTGCAGAAGCTTATTCTTAAGATCCTGGATCTCCGGGAGGAGGGACTTGAATCGCTTTTCATCGGACAAATAGGCGCTTAAATAGATATCCGCGAGTTTGGTCTCCGCGTCCGCGTTGTCCGGCTTCAGATCCACCGCCCGGCGAAGATATTGCGCCGCTTCAACCGCTTTCCCCTGGTCCAGCAGGTTCAGCCCTTGCCGGTAATAAGCTTCCTCGTTCTTCTTGTCCTTCGCGATTACCTTCTGATACAGAATAGAAGCTTCTTTATACTGCTTGTTTTGGTGATACTTGTTTGCCGTAGCCAGCAGCTTTTCAGGACTCGGCCTGCACGACGTCAACAAGACGAGTGCGCAGAGCGCGGCGAACGAGGCGAAAGACTTCATATCCAATTGAATTGTAAGCAATTGCATACACCGTGGCAATTCTGCCCCAGGAACACTGAGTGGCAGTGTTCTAAACGATTCGGCCGCAAATTCTCCTCCCACAGTTATAATCGGCCTTAATGCAAAAATCATTAGTATTATTTGCGTCTTTCCTGCTGCCCTTGCTGGCGGTCGGGCAACCGCCGGCCGCCGGGGGAAATCCGTCCGACTTGCCTGGCCAACCGGGCGTTTACGCCATCATCTACACCTCTGCCGGCAATATCGCGTGCCGTCTGTTCGAAAAAGACGCGCCAAAGGCCGTGGCCAATTTCATCGGATTAGCGACCGGCGCAAAGCCCTGGACTGACCCGAAAACCGGCAAACTGGTCAGGCACAAATCTCTATACTCCGGCACCGCATTCCACCGCGTCATACCCGATTTCATGATTCAGGGTGGCGACCCCGCCGGCGACGGCACGGGATCCCCAGGCTACGAATTTCCGAACGAACCCAATGGCTCCCGCTCTTTTGACCGGCCTGGAATTCTGGCCATGGCGAATCACGGGCCGGACACCAACGGCTCGCAATTCTTCGTCACCGTCGCCCCGGCCGAGCACTTGAACGGAAACTACACGATTTTCGGCGATGTAGTCTCCGGCCAAGACGTTGCCGACGCCATCTCGAAGGTTCCAAGGGATGCTGAAGATAAGCCCCAAACCCCCGTAAAGATCGTGAGAATCGAGATCAAAACCGTCCCAAAACCGCCCGCCAGCACGCCCACTAAGTAAGCGACTCCCGATTTAACGGAGCCGCGAGTATTAAGGAGCGTTTTTGCCGGGCACACGCTCCCAGTTCCGCCGCCTACTTCTCGCCCTTCCCCGCCTTAGCCGTCTGGTGATACTTCTCTCTAATCTCCGCGATGTTCACCGTAGGCTCTGGAAGTTTAATGGCGAGTTTTTCCAAGGTCTCGACAATGATCTCGGAAATGGCCAGATTGCGGAACCACTTGTGATCCGACGGAATCACGAACCAAGGCGCTCCTTCGGTGCTGCACTTGCTAAGCGCGTCTTCATAAGCCGCCGCATAGCTATCCCAGTATTCTCTTTCCGTGTAATCCGCCTCGCTGATCTTCCAGCGCCGCGCCGGATCGTCGAGCCGCTGCTTGAAGCGCCGCAACTGCTCTTCTTTGCCGATGTGCAGGAAGAACTTCAAAATGGTTGTGCCATCGGCGGTCAGGAGCCGCTCAAAGTCGTTAATCTGCCGGTAACGGCTCGACCAAACTTTCTTCGGAACCAGATCGTGGACCCGCACCACCAGCACATCCTCGTACTGTGAGCGGTTAAACACAACCACCTCGCCGCGCTTGGGCGCCTGTTGCTCGATCCGCCACAAGAAATCATGGGCAAGCTCCTGCGGCGACGGCTGCTTGAAGCTGACAACGCGGCACCCCTGCGGATTCATGGAGCCGATGACCTGCCTCACCACCCCATCCTTGCCCCCAGCGTCCAGCGCCTGAAGGCAAATCAACAGCGAGCGCTTTTGCTCGGCGTAGAGCCGAAACTGCAGCTCGTCCATCCGCTTTTGGAGTTTCTTGATCCGCTGAGACGCGGACGTCTTATCTTGCTTGCCCGTGAAATCCGGAGGCAAGCTCTTAAGCCGGACACGGCTTCCGGGCGTGACGCGAAGTTGTTTGAGAGGAGGCATAAAATAGAAACCTCCCTCCCACGCGGTCGCAGGAGGGAGATTTCACCGACAAAAGATATAACAGAATGAGTCGCGAGCGGATGAAACTTACCGGGTCAGCCGCATCTCAGGGTACTCGTGGTCCTGATGCTTCAGGTCGCCGTGAAGCATGTTGGAATTCTGACCCTGCTGATCATGTTGGCTTTGCTTCTTCGGTCGCTGCGCTTGACGGGTCCTCTGTGGCTGAGTCTTCTTCTGGTCTTGCTTATTCTTCGTGTTCATACGTGGAACACTCCTTTCTACTTATTGGATACCATACTTAACGGGAAATGTTGCACAAAACTTAATCTGGGACATCGAAAATTGCTGGGGCTTTTACTTGCGTGCCTGCTACCCTGACAGACGAATGTCTAAACACGAAGAAGCCGATCTCGTCCTCAAACTTTACGAATTGCGTCGCGAAGAAACTCTGCGTAAGGGCCGCGACTGGTTTGCTCGCGAATTCCACCCGGATTCCCTGGCCGACTTCAACGCCGCGATGACCGGTGAACACAGCGGCCATCTGCGTATGGTGATGACCTATTGGGATATGGCCGCCGCGCTTGTCAATCACGGCGCAATCGCCATCGACCTGTTTAACGAAACCACCGGCGAGCACTTCGGCGTCTTCTCGAAACTTGAGCCGATCCTGGGCGAGATTCGCTCCTACTTCGGCCCCCAGTTCTTGTCCAATCTGGAGAAACTAATCGACGCAACCCCGGACGGAAGAGAACGCGTCGCAGCCGTGCGGGAACGCATGAAGATGTTTCGCGCGGCCAGGCAATCGGCAATCGGTCAATGAGACGGGATGAACAAGTCGTCGAAGCGGAGCTGATGGAAATAAGCGCCATCCAAGACGATTCCCTAAAACTGGAGCGCATTGTCGCCTGGTGCGCCAACTACCCTGACGAGATCCCGTTTGCGCTTAGCTTTTTCAAACAGCGCCTGCGCTTGAGCCGGCAAGCATCGAACCTGACCACCGAAAAGTAAGGCCTTTCCTGGCCTGTCTTTCTCCCCGCGCCCAACTCTTATTGAGGAAGCGAAACGGTGATGTTGCGGAATTTCAAACCGCCCGTGTGGTCGCCCTGGATGTAGAACGGCCCGGGCTCTCCCTCGTCCGCGCTAAGCGCGCCACCGGTGATCCCCTCTATCTCTCGCTTGTCGATGGTTGTTTTGCCATTCCGCACCACCGAAACAGTGCGCCCGACCAGCGTGACATCGAAGGTTTCCCATCGCCCCGGAGTGCGCGGCAAAACCACGGAAGGCGCGATACGACCGTAGATGGAACCCATGCTTCTCTCGGGCGGATTCTTGCTCAGAGCCTCGTACTCAAGCTGCAGCTCATAGCGTCCGCGAAGGTAGAAACCGCTGTTGGCGTCGTCCGGACAGTTCACTTCGAAGTGCAGTTTGAAGTCGTCGAACTTGCGCTTGGATTTAAGGTTTGCGCCGCGCTCCTGGTTCGTCAACAGGCCGTTTTCAACCGTCCAATGGTCGTGGGCAACATCCCCGATCGGCTCCCAGCCGTCCAGGTCCTTGCCGTCGAACAGGGGTTCGGGATTGCTCCACGACGCAGGCGCCTGCCGCTCCAGCGCCGGCGCGCGTACGCCTGTCAGCGGGATCGATTCCGCGCCACGCTTTTGAATTCCGCTTAGCTTACCGCCCGTTGCGTCGAGTTCCCAAACCGTCTCGGGGCTGCGTCCTTCTTCCGAGACGCGCAGCGTCAGGTGTGAACCATTCAGCTTGTACTGTTTGAGCCGATAGACGTGACCGCCCGTCGGCTGAAACCAGACCTCAAGCTGGCCGCCTTTATTCGTTACGCCGAGCCAGTTGGCCCCGATGTCATTCGCACTGGGGACGTCGAAATCCCAGCGGCCTACGAACGGGTTCGTTTGGGCCGCGCTCCCGGCCGGCAGCAAACTGGCGGCGAACAGCACCGCGAACAGAGAACGAGTCATGCTGCGAGTTTATCCGAAACCGCTCAGAGTCTAGCGGTATTTCGCAATCTCCCCATCCAGCAGGTCCGGGAGTCGGTCGAGACGCTGCAGCAACTCCTGCTCTCCGCCTTGCACAAGATCGCGGACATCGCTTCGCCAGGGCTCGGGCAGCGCCTCCAGCAGACGCTTCTCGCCAGGATGCGGCTGCCGGCGCAAAGCAAACCAAATATCAAAAAAGCTTGCCAGCAGAGCGGTCATTCTGTGCTGAACGCTCACCACATCGTTTCGCATCAGCGCCAGCGCGATCTGTTCTCGATACGAAGATTGGATCGTGCGCAGAACAGCATGGTTTTTCTTAACGATCGCTTGCCGCAAGCCCTCCGGACGGCGCTTGCGCGCGCACTTGCAAAGCGCGGTACCAGCCGCGAGGATCGAATATCGCTTCGGAATGCCGCACGTTATGCCAAAAGCAGGTGCTGTATCCCAACGCCGCCTCGTGCCGGATCAACACACGGTCCAACTGGTCTTCGATCCAGCCAGGCGAGCGGTACATCACATCCACCCGCACACCCGAAGCGGCATCGATCCATTCGTCTCCGGTCTCCCAATAGCGATTGTCGATCTCGGCTTCAGCCGGCGCAATAGACCGCCGGAACTCCACCGGAACCCCGGTCACTGCGTAGACGTATAGATCCAAATCCGAATGTTCGTCCGCTGCCCCGCTGCCTTGCGAGCCGGCGAGAGCGACAGCCACCACCTGCGGGAGTGCGCCGAACCGATCGGCGAGATCTTTCGCCAAGCTCCTGCCGTGTGAACCAGCTGAACGCGACTGTTCCACGCTCCTCCTCTCGGTCGAACTCAAACTCAAACTATAGTGAACCGATCGCCAGCCACCGTAGCGGAGGCGCTGGCGGAAGTTGTGCCGCAAATGTCCACTGTCCCGCGGCCGGCACGATGATCGGCGTGGAATTCGCCATCGGCGGTCGTTGCGGCTGCATCACCTCAGCGCAAAACGCTTGTCGCCCAGATATTCCCGGTAAGTTCGCCAAGATCGAATGCAATCTTATCCCGCGCCACGGAGATCTCCATCACGCCACCGGAGCCCACATTCCCAACCGACAAACGGCTCCCGTGAAAGTGCGCGATGGACACAGGAGGGCCAATCGGTTGTTTAGAACCGGCGGCCACGCGCTTAGCCCACAGGCAAAAAAAGCCGTCTCGATTCGATAGGAAGTAAATCGTGTTGCCGTCCGGCGACCAGCGAGGCTTATCGGCCCAGCCTTCATCGCCCGTCAAGAGTATCCACTCATTCTCCGGCGCCGGCGACACGCTATTCCGAACGGCTGCGACAAAAAGCCGCGAACGGCTGCCATGCACGCCTTCGAAGGTGACCCAGCGCCCATCGGGAGAGTATTTGTGCTGATAAAGGCGATACTTTCCGTTCTGCATGAATAGGCTGTCCACGCGCGAAGTAAAATCGAAAGCCCGAACCGCGTCGCCTTTTCGATACAGCACCACCTTCTTGTCGGGAGAGAGATCGTACACAGTGGCGCAATTGGCGCAGAATTCATCCGTGCGCCCGCCCCGCACTGGAACCACAATTCCAGGGCCGTTCTCGTCACCTCGCGTGTAAGCGAGAAGCGACCCATCCGATGAAAGTTGGCCGACGCTTTCAGCTTCCGTTCCGCTATTCACCGGCGTTTCGGAGCCGCTCTCAAGATTCTTGATCCAGGCGCGCGGACGTCCAAACCGCAAAGAACTGTAGGCCAATAATTTCCCGTCCGTTGTCAGCGAGGCAAATTGATGAGGGCCGATCATTTCCGTGACTCTTCGCGGCTGCCCGAGTGCTTTCACCCCGTTCGTGTCAGCGGGAAGAATCCACACATCTGAGGAACTCGTCAAGCTGGCAAACAAAAGACGCCCATCCGTCGTCAGAGCCGGATAGGCATCCACCCCGGTGCCGGACGTCAATCGCCAGGGATCGCCCGTCACTCGCGAATAACGGCCGTCAATACGCACCTTCCACACATTTCTGCTGTCGCCAAGTCGAGCGGAGAAGAGCAGTTCGTCGGCGCGCCAGCTTGCGACCCGGGGCGCGTCGTGTCCAGATAAATCGAACCCTCTTTTCCGCAGCAGCGCAAGAGCGCCCGTCGAGGTTGCCGAACCTCCTCCCGCCGGTACCACCCACCAGTCCCAGCCCCGAGGCGAATCGTCCTTGCGGCCAAACACAATCAGACGCCCGCCATCCTCCGACCATTCCGGCACTCCTGCTTCCAGCAAGTCGGAATGCACCGCCTGAGGCTCGCCGCCGGCGCTCGGAACAACGTAAACCGTTCCGGCACTGGCCACGAATGGAGCCGTCATCATCGCGGCTTGCCAATAAGCGATCCACCGCCCGTCGGGAGAAAAGCGTGGATCGCGCCCCCCTTTCGCGACCAGGGTCGCCTCGCCTCCAATGGCGGGGATGAGATAAATTCCACCTCCTGCGCGCTCCGATCGAAAAGCAAGCTTGCTGCCGTCCGGCGAGAAGGCAGGTTGATGATCGTCGGCGTCACCACGAGTCAACTGCACTGCCTGGCCATCCGGCATGAACTGCTGCACCCAAATGTGGAGGCGCCCGCTTCCCAAACGATCCGTTGCATAGGCCAACAGTTTGGAATCCGGCGACACGGCGGGGTCCGTCGTCAGACCGGAGTCGAGCGTAAGCCGTGTCATCTCGTACGTTGAAGTCGCTTTCGGGCGCATTCGGGAGATGATTGGAATAATTCCAACCGCCGCAACAATCGCCAGGCCGCCTGCGACAATCAATGCGGTTCTGTTGCTGCGTCGGCCGTAAGACCCGGGGGCAGTCGTCTCCGGGGCAGCCGGCGGACGCTCTTCGGAGAGTCCCTGGATCGAGGATGGTCCCTCTCGCTCTGTCAGGTTGGGAACCAATTCGATTGCTGGCCCCACAGCTTCAGATTGACTGACCCGCAATTCTACTGCGTTGCCCGCCTGAGATTCCAGCTTTCCAATGAACCGGTACCCTCGACGCACCAGCGTCTCTATGTAGCGCGGTTGATCGGCCGAATCGCGCAGAGCGTCGCGCAGGCGCTTCACGGCGGCATTTATGCTGTGATCGAATTCGACAACCGTACCGTCGGGCCACAGCCGTGCGCGGATCTCCTCGCGCAGCACCACTTCCCCGGGTCGCTCCAGCAGGGCGACCAGTATCTGAAAGGGCTGGTCTTGCAAGCGGATTTTAAGGTCATGCTTGCGTAACTCGCCCGTCCGTAGATCAAGTTGATACGGACCGAAGCGCATCACCGAAAACGCAGAAGCAGTCCTGCCGTTACGGGTCTTCTCATCTTCCATGGCCAGCCCTCGGATTCAGTGGTTTAGCGTACCACGCCGCCGGACTCTCGCATAGAAAAGCGCTAAGTCTCTCGGAAACAGCCATTTAGCTCGTTACTAACGCGTCGCCTCGATATAGCCTCCCGTGCATGGAAACAGTCCCCCATTCCATCGTACCTTTGCTTCGCCAGTGTCCAAACAGCCGCTTTCTCGTTGGGCTGAATTCGCGGCATCTGGACTTCAACGTAAAGGAAAACATATGTCACTTATTCAAAATCTCTGCGGTGCCGGCCGCCGGGCTTTCCACTTAGGCGGCACGGCATCTGTCTTGGCCTTCATGCTGTCGGCCTGCAACTTGCCGACGTTGGCGCAGTCCGAATGGTCTGAATCCCCGGGCGCGGAATCGCACGTTTCAGAATCAGCCATCGAAGGATCGTGGATTCTTACAATCGATCGGATCAACCAGGGAGGAAAAACATTTACCGCCATGATGTCTTTCACCGGGGGTGGTGTGGCGCTGGCGACCGGTTCCGCGGACCGGCTGCCCCCGCCTCCGATCTCGCCGCTATACGGAAGCTGGAAACGAACGGGACCGAATCGCGCAGTCGCCACCTTAAATTTCTTCCTTTTCGATCTTCTTGGAAATCCGGTTGGGATGCTGAAAAACCACGAAAGCTTCCATCTAAAAAGCCCCAACGAGCTGGAAGGCTCCGGCGTTGCACTGTTCTGCGGTGTTGATGGTGAAAACTGTGTCAGCGCCGTGGGATCCGAGATCGCGATAACGGGCCATCGAATCATCCCGGAAGGAGTACCCGAGTAACTCCTGGAGACCCGCCATTCCGAGGAATCGATCTTGCGAAGCCTTGAGAATGGCGATCGGTCTGGGCTGGCATGCGGGGCCAACTCCATCTATCGACATTGCGGCATTGGCTTTGCTGATGTCCGCGCTGCTGATAGGGGAGTTAGCCGGGGCCCAGCCACAAGACTTGCGTGATGACCAAGGCGCCGCATGTTCGATCT
>OCTA010003850.1_pt1 | contig 13278 bp, 13 predicted proteins | sample 1538991 | NCBI WGS metagenome assembly OCTA01 (sample SAMEA3539302, study PRJEB22396) | soil metagenome | biome: tundra; feature: field; material: soil | place: USA | collected 2010-05 | depth 0.15 m
AACGTCCATTCGATGGCACCGCGCCTCATCCGGGTACTACATCCCCAATACCGGGAGCGATCACCCACTTTGTCGAGCAGAGTCCCATTTTTCAGCTCTCTTACACCGGCCCAGAAGACGATCCAGCTCGTGCAGGATTTGCGGAGCGCTGGAACCTCGGTGGCCCGAGCTCGAACGTTAATTCCAGAAACGGTATGCAGAAGATGGCATCAAAAGAAAATCGGATGGAATCAGTCCGATAAGCCGCTGCTCACGAGCCGTGGCTAGGGTGCGTGCCACTGTTCAAATGGCACAGAAGAAGAAACTTGAATGGGACGGCCTGCGTTATCGCCTCGATGGACATGAAGGAGAACCAATGCGCGCACTTAGATCCTCCGCACGAAGTACGACGGACAAAAAGGCATCGCTAGTTACGATTCTAGGTTCAGCCATCGTGCTAATCGGATGCAGTTCATCGTCTGGAACGATCGTCCCAAAGGATGCCGGGCTAGGTGGCTCAGACACCGGTGGCTCGGCGAACGGTGGCAGCACCGTTGGCAATGGCGGCAGCACCGCCACCGCCGCTGGAGGCAGCACCGCTGGCAATGCCGGCCACACCGGCACCGCCACCGGAGGCAGCGGCCTTGGCAATGGCGGCAGCACCGGTACCGCCACCGGAGGCAGCACCGTTGGCAAGGGCGGCAGCACCGGCGCCCCGAGCGGGGGCTCAGCCAACGGCGGCAAGACCGCGAGCGGAGGCGGCACCACGGGCGCTGGAGGGACCACTCCCGGCACCGGCGGAAGTACCGGGGCCAGCGGAGGGTCGGGCGTTGGCGGCAGCTCTGGCGCCGCCGGGAGCCCAGGAGGCTGCATGCCGGTCAGTACCGCTCCCTGCTCTCTCGTCGCCCAAGGCACGGATTACCCAGGGATGTACCAGACGGCCTGCCCGCCTACGGCCACGCACGTTGCGGGGGCGATCACGCCGGGCGGAGCCGCTGTCACGGCGACCAAGGGCACGGGCAGCTACACGTTGGACAACGGAATCGAACACATCGTCATCACGTGTGCGGACGGGACCATCAAGACCTGGACGTATAAAGGAACGGACCTACTCGCCGGAGGAAGCAGTGGCGGGCAAGTCTACTGGGAGCTTGAAGCTGGCAACGGCACGTGCACTCTGACGTCCGATCCCGCGACCAACGGCGGGAAACAAGCGGAGATCCGTATCCACACGACAGGCAGCACCAACAACCTCGACGTGGACATCGACTACGCGCTTCTTCAGGGCAGCTCCGGCTTCTACGCCGCCGCCGTTCTCACGCACCCCGCTGCAAACGCCGCCACCAACGGCGGCGAGTGGCGCGTCAACGTCTATAACGGGTCTATCTTCGATTGGAACAGCCTCGATGCCCTGCGCGACGGAGGCAACAGCGTAGGGGGGCCCACAGGTTGGCTCGACACCACCGAGGCCGACTGGGCAAACGGCACCGCCGTCACCGGCGCCCCCAAGGAAGTAGAGCAGGCGCCCAACGGCGGAGTCTACGTTTGCAAGTACAGCTGGACGTCCGACTGGGGCGACACGGATGCCTGGGGATGGAGCTCCAGCACGAAGAACGTCGGAATGTTTCTCGCCCTTGGCAGCAGGGAGTACTACAACGGTGGCCCCAAGAAGCGCGAGCTCATGGGCAGCATGCTGAACGGCCCGGACTTGCTCAACATGCTCGGCGGCAGTCACTACGAGGGTGCCGAGGCTTCCGAGTCGATCCCGGCGGGAACGCAGCTCAGCAAGGTCTACGGTCCGTTCTTCTACTACAACAACAGTGTTCCGGCGGGGACTGCCAATGCGGGCACCGTGCTGTTCGCGGACGCCATTGCCCAGGCCAAGGCCGAGCAGGAGGCGTGGCCTTACTCGTGGTTCGTGAATCCCACCGGGGGCGACGGCGACTACGCGCAGGAGACAGGACGTGGCACCGTGACTGGAACCCTGACCATCGCCGACACGGGTGCGCCGAGCGCGTCGGCCGGCGACATGTGGATCGGCTTGGCTCCCGACGATGGGTTGGATCCCCAAGCCCAGTTCTTCACCTACCAGTACTGGGTCAAGACCGGCTGTGATGGATCCTTTACCATTCCTCACGTCGTTCCTGGCACGTACGCCCTTTGGTCGTTCGGGCGCGGTGCCGCGGGTACCTTCACGACGGCGACGGGAAAGATCCCCAACTCGACCATTTTGACCCCGTTCACGAAACCGACCGCCAGCATCACCGTCGCCGCGGGACAGAAGCAGGATCTCGGCACCGTGACCATCACGCCGCCACGCACGGCGGCGACTGTCTGGGAGATCGGCGCCCCGGATCGCGACTCGCACGAGTTCCTCAATGGCGCCATCAACTACACCAATTGGGCGACATCCTACGAGACCTATACGACCAACTTCGGCAAGGGCGTCACCTATACGGTGGGGACGGACGACTACTCCAAGGTGTGGAACTACTCGGATATGGACACCTCGCCTTGGACGGTGAACTTCACCATGACAGCCGCCCCGACCGGCCAGGCGCGGTTGTACGTGGCCCTCGCCGCGAATTCAGGAGGCAGCCTGACGGTGACCGTGAACGGCACGGCGGCCGGAACCCTGTCCATGCAGAATACGAGCGATGCGGTCACCCGGCTTGGCAGTCACGGGTACTTCTGGGACGGGCAGATCGAGTTTGCCGCCACTGCCCTCAAGGCCGGCGCGAACACGCTCGTGATCAAGAGCTCCGGCGGCGCCCTGGAATGGGACTACCTGCGCCTCGAAGCGAACTGACGATGCTGGGATAAAAGCAAGGCGAACCGATGACGCCGAAGCAACACCCTCGGCCTCATCGACTTTGCGCCGCAATGGCGCGGGTATTCGGCTGAGGTCAACCCAATCGAGAATTTCGGCACTCCAGCCATTCGATGGTAGGTGCATTTTGACTATGTCTCGGGCTTGAGATCTTCCGCAATCGCCGCAAACTGCTCCAGCGCGGCTTCTAGATCGGCGGTGATGTCGCCGGCGATGACCTCGCGGGCGGGTAGGTTTGCGGATTCTTCCAGGCTTCGTCCTTGAGCCAGAAGATGTCGAGATTGAGCTTGTCGCGCTTGACCACCTCGTCGTAGGTGAAGGGCTTGAAGCGCTCGGTTTCCTTGCGGGCGTCGCGATTCTTGCGGCCATAGCAAGAGACGAAGTTGTCGAGGTCGCTGCGCTTGAGGGTGTTTTCTTTGAGGGTGAAGTGCATGTTGGTGCGCAGGTCGTAGATCCACAGCTTCTTCGTCCATGGCTTTTCCTGCGCGGGCTTGCGGTCGAAGAAGAGGACGTTTGCCTTGACGCCTTGGGCGTAGAAGATGCCGGTGGGCAGGCGCAGCAGGGTGTGGACATCGGCCTGCTTGAGCAGTTCGCGGCGGATGGTTTCGCCCGCGCCGCCTTCGAAAAGGACGTTGTCCGGCAGAACCACCGCTGCGCGGCCGTGTTGCTTCAGAATGGTGAAGATGTGCTGAAGGAAGTTGAGCTGCTTGTTGCTGGTGCTGGCCCAGAAATCGTCGCGGTTGATGACCAGCGATTCCTTGGATGACTCGCCTGCCTCGTTGACGATGGTGACGCTGCTCTTCTTGCCGAAGGGCGGATTGGCCAAGACCAGCTCGTACTCGCCGTGCTTTCCGGCCAGCGCGTCTTTGGTGATGACGGGCAAATCGTCCTCGGATTCGCCACCGATCCCGTGCAAGAGCAGGTTCATCGCGCACAGCCTGGTCACGCTGTCCACCAACTCGATGCCGAAGAAGGTGCCGACCTTGAGCTTCTTCTTTTGCGCCTTGTCCAGACCGGGAATGCGCGCGATGTAGTCATGCGCGGCAAGCAGAAAGCCAGCCTGCTGCTGATGACCACGAGGTGCTGCTCTCTCACTGAAATTCCCGCCCCATTCACGGGTATAAGAACTATGAGAGGCAGCTTCTCTGCCCTCCTCGGTGCCCTAGCACCGTAGCCACCAGCGTCGATAGAGACGCTCCCAACCCACGCGCCCGCTGGCGCTTATGTGCGCCACGCGGGTCAAGGGGACCTCCGTGTGCGCACGCCTATGGAGGTACCGATGACCCTGGAATCAATCCGTTCGTCATTCGATGAGAAAGTTCGCCGAGGCATGTTCCGTCCCATCACCCGCCGAATGCATGCCGACACCGCCGAGGACAGGTCGCAAGAAGGCTTGGCCCTCGCCTACGAAAACTATCGCCGGAACGCACTCCAAGGCCGCATTCTCGATGATGCCTTGCTGGTTCACTTCGCTCGGTTGCGTGCCGAGGACTTGGGCCGCACCGTTGTCGGGTGCAACGGCCGAGCAAGGAAGTTCTGCGCGATGGACGTACGCAACTACATCGACGGCAAGGTCGAGGTGCTCCGGCTGGACAAGATCATCCACGACCGTGGCGAGGTCGACATGCTCGGGTTGGCCGAGGTCATGGCCAATAACCCAGCCAAAAAGATCGTGAGTGCCATCGATCTTGAAGCCTGGTTGGCCAGCTTGCCCGAGGATGACAGAGCGCTCTTGTCCATGCGCATGGCCGGTCATGGGTGGACCGAGATTGGGGCGTCGCTCTGCATCTCGGGCTCGTCAGCGTGGTCACGGTGTCGCAATCTCGGCAGGGAGCTTGCCGAGCGCGCGCATGTTGAAGTGCCAGGAGAGAGCTGGGAACAGAACTGAACGAGTTGACCGAAGCGTTCGCGTTTCCGGGGTTCAAGCTGGGAAAAACCTGGCTTGAATTTTAGCCCCCAATTTTTTCCCACCTCCGACATACCTGGCCCCCGGTGCATGGACGACCGTGGGCACGATGAACAAAGGGGACCCAGTTTCTGTAGCGAACTGGGCATTGGTGGGTAGCAACGCAGCACATTTCTGCGCACACAGCAGCGATAGTCGGACGAGATCCAGCTCGGTTGCCATTCCAGCCAGTCCCAGTGCCACCTCACTATTTGCACTCCCGCCAAGGTGACTTAAACACGAGGTCGTAATTGATAACGACATCGACGGGTTCGTGGTTCGCCCGTCGGGCAGGACGCCATTTCGACTTCCAAATGACCCTCAATGCCTCCTCGTCCATGCCATACCCAGCCTTTTGCAAAACGGAAACTGCCATAACGTCTCCCCGGTGGTCCACGCCAATTCTAAGATGGACACTTCCCTCGACGCCCGCTCGGCTTGCAATTCCTGGGTAATAGGCTTCTGGCATGGAAATCACTTTCGGTAGCTCGGCGATGGATCTTTCGTCGACAGGAGAAAATGTTGGAGATTGCGACTGATACTGTCTCGCTTTCTTGCTTTCAGATCGCTCCCCAATAATGTCGTAAATTTGCCGCATCGAGTGCGGAAGCGTGTCGCCGTCATAGCAGCGCGTCATCCAATTGGTCTTCTCACGAACGCTGACAATGACAAGCCGCCAAAATGGAGGCATGTCGGTCTTGAGTTGAAGGTCGTGTATCGTGGAGCGCAGTATCTCGATTTCCGCCTCCGACAACTGCTTCCAGTGCGAGTCTTGCCACGCATAGGCGATACCACCACCGTGCGGGTCCGGAGTCTCGGCCTCCGAGAGGGAGTTATAGATAGCCAGTCGTGAGTCGCTTTCCTGTCCTCCCGCAGTCACGTGATAATGAAGCTGCATCCCCCCTAGGCTCTCCAAGATCGTCAAAAAGTCTTCGTCCTGAAGTTTCCGCGCCGCCGTATCGGCGTCAGCGTCCAAGCAAGAACGGTATAGTCCTCTGACTAAGTCAGCCATATGGTTATCAGAAAGCATCGAGGAGCCGCGAGTGACTGTTGTCGATCTTACCCCGCCCCCAACGCCAGATTTTGCTCGAATGGCCGATGGAGAGCAAACCATCAACACGAAGATAACCAAAACGAGACGATACATATTACCTCTTTCCCGGAGGGCATTGGGGAACACCGACGGGCTGAAAGGAATTGGACCAAGGCTGTCTGCTGGACGTCAACTTGGCTGCAGGTAGGAGGTTCAAGCCCGCATCTCGTTCCAGCCGATGAACGTCCATTCGATGGCACCGCGCCTCATCCGTCTACTACATCCCCAATACCGGGCACATCGTGACGGAATACGACTTGTCGATGAGGGGCAAGAGTATGAGGCCGAACTCCTTCTCAAGCATGTCCAACCAAACGTCGCGCGGCTTCGTCGTCGCCCCCAGTTCAAGCTGCTCGCCCACTTCGGGTCTACGACCCTCGGGTCTACGATCCTTCACCTACCACCTCTTCGCTTTAGTTTCGACCGTGCTCCACCAGAACAGTCTCTGGGGTCCATCGAATGGATCTGGCTTCACGTCATCATCGAATGGGCTAACTTTCGCGTCAGGTTCAAAGGGTGACACCTTCGGGTCGTAGACCTTGTTCGGCGACGCTGGAGCATCCAGACTGTCAAGCTGACGACCGATCACGGCCAGTCTCTCGATGGCCCGCACACGCACGACATCCTGCTCGTCCACCCAGTTGGCGAGCCGTGCCCGCTCGGCCCGCGCGCCTTGGACGACGTAGATGGTGGTGAGGAAAGCGTCCTCGACGTAGGCGACGGGCGTGGAATTAAGCAGATAGGCTAGGGCTAGAATCAGCATGATGTCTCCTTCGTGTAGGCAGGTAGCATAGGCGGGCTTCAACCCAATTGGCTCGCCTGCAAGACGGACATTCCTGCACGCGCGCGGTATCACTGTCCGGGGAGTTCGGCCTTCCACAATGCGGACACCTGACAGCTTCCGTGCTGAGCTGGCCAGTACAATCGGGGCATTTCACCAAAGCCATAGGGCCTCCCGGTTCCATCGTCTCACCCGCAAAGATCGTGTCAAGCCGAAGTAGGAACCTTGTCCAGGGTCGGGCCCGAATCTTGGGCCGGCTGAACCTGTCGGAGCTTGCCCAAGATGCGGGCCAAAACTTGCCGACCCGCGCGCTTGATCGCGGCGGGCATTCCGCCGATACTTCGGCCAACTGTTGCAGCGGCAAAGGGAGGCTTGAATGCGGTATCTACTTGCAGTCGTCGGAGTTCTTGCTTTGTTGGTCGGCCTCGTGATGGCAGCAGCGGCGAAGAGCGCGATTCACGAGATCGAGGCTGGGATAGGCTTTCTGATTTTTGCCACGACGATTGGTGCGGTAGGCATCATGGGTTCGATTGATCGGCTGCGGGAAGAACAGACGCCTCTGCTGCGAATATTGGGCAGGTAGGAGGTTCAAGGCCGCATCTCGTTCCAGCCGATGAACGTCCATTCGATGGCACCGCGCCTCATCCGTCTACTACATCCCCAATACCGGTGCCTCCCTGACCGAGTTACGGCGGGCAGCCGAGCCTGCCACCGCGCCAAGGATGCAATCTGATACTGTTTTATTGCGCCGTCAACGGCGGCGGATGGTGCGGGGTACTGACGCATCCAGTTGACGATGAACTGGCCGTGTCCCGGCGAGGCGCCGTTGGTTTGGCTGAGCACACTGTCGGGGAAGGGCCATCGACGGGCGGCGCCGTCGTGAAGTACTTGCTCGAATTCTTGCCCGCGGCGAGCTTCCACGCGGTCCCGCTGATGTCGTTGGTCTTCATCCAGTCGAACAACGCAGTCTTGTTGGCGTCGCTGGTGGTGTATCCGCCGGACGCGCCGGTACCCATGGGGGCGCGCAGCGCCATCATCTTCCAGTTGTCGCGCATATACTGCATGGCGGCCTTGCTTTCGGCGTATTTGGGATTCTCCCAATTGAGCCAGAACGCGCTGACGCCCTTGAGCTGGACGGGAGCTTCTACCGAATCCTGATACTTCTTCGTCATCATGCGAAGTGCCTTTAGGGGTCGCCGGGCAGGGCCGCAGGTACCAAGTCCGGCCCAGCGGTAGCTTCTTGCGCAGATCGTCAGGGCTGGCAGACCTACGCGACTTCCGCCGCGACGGCGATTGCATTTGTGCTCGCCGGAATTCATGATGTTCGTGCTGGCGGATGCGTGACGCATCCAGAAGGACCGCACCATGAAGAACGGGCAATGCCTTGTCGGCATCATGATTCTTTGCACCGGTATTGCGAGCGCATGTTCGAGCGGCGGCGGTGCATCGAGCACGAATGTTGGTACAGGCGGGAGCGCGCTTGGCGGGGCAGCCTCGGGCGGTGCGGCTCTTGCTGGCGGCTCGCCCGGTAGCGGAGGTCGCACTATCTCGGGTGGCGCAGCGGCCGGAGGAGCGAGTAGCGGTGGCGTCGCAACGAGCGGTGGTAGCGTTAGCGCCGGGGGCGTCGTTGCTACCGGAGGCACGGCCCGAACAGGCGGAGCTGCCGGGCAGACCTCAATCGGCACGGGCGGCATTGCTGCCGCCGGTGGCTTGATCGAGGCTGGAGGAATAGCAAGCTCGGGTGGAGTGATCGGAAAAGGCGGCGCGATTGGCGGTGGCGGCACAACCGGTAGCAAAGGCGGAGTGACTGGTGTCACCGGTGGGGCACTCGGCGCCAGCGGAACCGTGGCTTTCGGCGGAGGCACCGGAGCTGGTGGAATCGCAAGCACGGGCGGTCGGACGGGCGCGGGCGGTGCGACCATTCCTTCGGGACCGGCTCTTGCGTTCCCCGGTGCCGTTGGTTTTGGCAAGAAGGCAACCGGCGGCCGCGGCTATGCCGTGTACCACATCACCAATTTGAACGACACCGGCACCGGCTCCTTCCGCGACGCCGTCAGCGCGGGGAATCGTATCGTGGTCTTCGACGTCGGCGGATATGTCGTTCTCCAAACGGCCGTGTCGGTCACAAGCAACCTGACCATCGCGGGGCAGACCGCGCCCGGCGATGGCATCGGCTTCATGGCCAAAGAGGTCTCATTCAATGCCGCCTCGAACGTGATTGTGCGACACGTGCGCTTCCGCCAGGGCATGCTCGATACCGGTGCCGCCGGCGCCAAGAAGAGCGGGATCAACCTGCTCGACGGCAGCAACCTGATCTTCGACCACGTCTCCATCGAGTTCGCCCAGTACGACAGCATCGACGCGGTGGGTGCGACCAACATTACGGTCATGAACTCCATCGTCGCGGATCCGACCGGGCAACAGTTCGGGGCGCACACTGAGATGACTGGGGGATTCTTCAGTTGGTACGGCAACCTCTGGGCCAATGCCCACGGTCGGCAGCCCCTGGCCAAGTCCAACACCCAGTTCGTCAACAATGTGGTCTACAACTACGGGTACGCCTATTGTGCCGGGGACACCAGCGGCGTCTTCTGGCACGACGTGATCAACAACTACTTCATCGCGGGCCCGTCGACGACCAGCGCCGGAGACGATTGGTACCAGATGAACGCTGGGCAGACCGTCTACGTCAAAGGGAATCTCCTCGACAGCGACAAAGACGGCACGCTCAACGGCACGGACGCAGGTTCTCCGGGCGGCACGACCAAAGCGAACGCGGCGAACTCCACAGATACCGCAACCATGCCGACCACCAGCGCGGCGGACACGTATGCCACCGTTGTGGCCGGCGCGGGCGCATCGCTGCACCGCGATCAGGTTGATACGCTCGTGGTCGCCGATACGAAATCACTGGGGAAGTCCGGCCAGTTGTGGACAGACCAAACCGCGACGGGCCTCACCAACAGCGGCTACGGAACGCTTGCGGGCGGAACCGCGCCCGTCGACACCGATAAAGATGGCATGCCGGACGCCTGGGAAACCAAGTACGGCCTGAATCCCAACGACCCCTCCGATGCCACCGGCGACTTCGACAAGACCGGCTACACCAATATCGAAAAGTACATCAACGGCATCGTCGACGGCCTGTACCCGTAGCAGCGCCCCGAACGGCAGCCGGCAGCGGCCCCGGGCAGGACTTCTTGTTGCAAGGCGTTCGGCCGACTCAACTCCATCCGCTATCCATCCGAAGGAAGGTTCTCGCGCAGCGGTGCGAGCGCTTGAACCTTTTGGAGGACGGAATGAAAACGAATCTGCTTATCGGCGTGCTTTTGGCAGGTAGGAGGTTCAAGGCCACATCTCGTTCCAGCCGATGAACGTCCATTCGATGGCACCGCGCCTCATCCGGGTACTACATCGCCAATGCCGGGCGAGCCTCGGCGAGGCCGAGGGGCTCGGTCCACAGGTTCTGATGGCGGAGGAAGCGCTCGATGCTCTCGGGGTCGCGGACCAGGGCACGTAGCTTCATGCGTCCCCCGCAATGAGGGCAGGTGTCGACGGGCAGACCGAGGGTCAGGCGCATGAGCTCGGCCCAGGGCCAGTATCGACAGCGGGCTCCGGTGCGGGCTGGCCTGGGGGAGATCGTGGATCGCTCCGGTCGGGCCGAGGCTGTCTTCTGGCCAATGGTTTGTCGCGCGGTAGGCTAGCCAATGAAGGAGTTGTCATGGCCAACCTTCCCTCGACCACAATGCCGTTCGCTGCCCCTAGCTCGCTCGTCGTCGAGTTGCTCAGCTGGGTGGCGGCCCACCCGCGCAGCTACACCGAGACAATGGAGGTCTGGCGAACCTCGTGCCCGCGAATGCCGGTCTGGGAGGACGCGACCATGAATGGCCTCTTGACTGTCGAGGCGGGGGACGGGGATCGCGAGCACTTCGTTCGTCTCACCGCCCAAGGGCGAGCCTTTCTCGAAAGGTACGTCCCGTGAAGGGCGTCATCCTGGGGTCGCACGGCGCGGGTATCTCGTCGATTGTAGGGTAGGCTGTGGAGAAACATGGCACAGGCACCGACTCGGGCTCGTGTTGACAGGCCGGCTGCGCCGATGGTGTTTGCCTACCACGAACGGACGAAGCACTACCCTGGCCGCTTCGCCCGGTCCCCGGGCTTCATGGATTGGGCGACCCAACCCAATCCCTTCCGTCGTTTCGAGGGCGCGCCGCGGCTGCCACTGGATCTCGTCCCGGTCGCAGACCAGCCTCGGTACCAGCCCGCGTTCGTTCCGGGAAACATCCCGCCTGCACGGCTCGGCCGCCCCTCGGTGTCGCAGCTCTTGCAGGATTCTCTGGCGCTCTCGGCCTGGAAACAGTCCGGCGAGGCGCGCTGGTCATTGCGGGTCAACCCGTCGAGCGGGAATCTCCATCCAACCGAGGGGTATCTCATCGCAGGACCGATCGAGGGGCTTCATGCGAAGGCAGCCGTGTATCACTATGCGCCCTACGAGCACGCGCTTGAACGACGCGCAGACCTGTCCGACCAGGCCTGGGCCGCTCTGGCCGGCCAGCTACCTCCAGGAAGCGTGCTCGTCGGACTGACCTCGATTCATTGGCGCGAGGCATGGAAGTACGGCGAGCGGGCCTTTCGCTATTGCCACCATGACGTCGGACACGCCATCGGCGCCCTCACGGTCGCTGCCGCAGGGCTGGGTTGGGAGACGCGACTGCTCGAGGGCGTGACCGACACCGAGCTGGCGCGCCTTCTCGGCGTCGATGGCCAGAGCGGGAGCGAGGCCGAGCTCGCCGACTGTTTGCTGGTTGTCTATCCACAAGGCGTGCCGGGGGATGCGGCCTTTCCCATGAACCAGCAACGCGCGTTCACGATCGGCGACGTCACCCGCGACCCGCTCCGCCCCACCGAGTGGCACGGGGTTCCGAGCCGCCTCAGCTCCGACCATCGCCAGAGTTGGCCGGTCATTGACGATGTGGCGGCGGCCACGCGCAAGACCGAACCGCCTTGCGCTGGCTTCTGGGATGCCTCGCCCGCGAGCAACTCGTTGCTTGCCGTCGGGGATTTACGCCTGGCCCTGCGGCCGATCGTTCAGCAGCGGCGGAGCGCGGTGGCGCTCGACGGCCGTACCAGCATCACCCGCGAAGCTTTTTGCCAGATCCTGCTCAAGGTATTGCCCGGCAAGGGACAGATCCCATTTGCGACGTTACCTTGGCGGCCCCGCATCGATTTATTGCTGTTTGTGCATCGGGTGGCGGGCATGATCCCCGGCCTTTACGCTCTCCTGCGCGATCCACTGCGAAAGGAGATCTTGCAACAGCTGATGACCTCCGGTTTCAGTTGGACAGTGCCGGATGAATGCCCGGTCTCTCTTCCGCTCTTCCTGCTGGAGGCTGGCGATGCACGACAGATTGCCGCGCAGACGAGCTGCGGACAGGACATCGCCTCCGACGGGGTGTTTGCGACGGCCATGCTGGCCGACTTTCGAGCCCCGATTGAAACCTTCGGTCCTTGGTTCTACCGACGCCTGCACTGGGAGGCCGGCACCGTAGGCCAGCAGCTCTACCTCGAGGCGGAGGCCGCTGGCATCCGCGCGACCGGCATTGGCTGCTTCTTCGACGACCTCACCCATCGGACCTTCGGCATCCAAGACGATCGCTTTCAGGTCCTGTATCACCTCACCATGGGCGGCGCGCTCGAAGACACCCGTATCCAGACAGCCCCGCCTTATGGGCATCTCCAAGGCGCATGATGGGCACAAGAGAGAGCACGCTACCCGTCTTCTGCCTCGTCGAGTTCGTGCCTGGAAGCCGCGTCCACAAGGAGCGTCCTCATGTGCCTAGTCTGGCGGTCGTGCAGAACGGACCACCTGGAACTTTCGTGACGTTTGTCGATGGTCGCAGTGTGCCCCTCCCGACCGATCAGATCGTCCTTGCGCAGGACGAAGGCGGCGCCACTCGGGTCGGCTTCGGCGGCATGCGTTTCGAGGGCATCGACAAGGGCCTGCTCACCTTCCGTCGGGTTCGAGACCTTTTCGCCGAACACGAGCTGTCCCCCGAGCGCGGCCGTCGCATGACGCTGGATCCGAAGATGATCGCGGCCGTATTCATGGAAGGGCGTCTGGCCTGGGGAAGACCGATGGCGGGCTGAGCCTGGGTGCCTGCGGCGGAACCAACGTCGGGAGCGTGGCCATCCTCCAGGTCGGAGTAACTCCTCTCCCGAATCGTTGCGGCCGTGTCCGGCATCCATTGTGAATCTCCGAGCTGAGAAAGGGAGTTCATGGAGACTGAGCACTATCCCAATCTGGTGGTTGGCGGCGGCGAAGCCGGCAAGTACCTCGCGTGGACTCTCGCCAAACTGGGCCAAAGAACGGTCGTGATCGAGCGGGCTTTGATTGGCGGCTCCTGTCCCAATGTGGCGTGCCTGCCCAGCAAGAATATCATTCACAGCGCCAAGGCCGTCTCTCTGGCGGGCCGCGCCGCCGTCAAGGTTCTGCACACCGAGCTGGCAAGGGATGCGGAGCCGGTTCGCAGGTTTCTCAATGAAGCACGCGCATGGCAGGTAGGAGGTTCAAGCCCGCATCTCGTTCCAGCCGATGAACGTCCATTCGATGGCACCGCGCCTCATCCGTCTACTACATCCCCAATGCCGGG
>OCTA010003851.1_pt1 | contig 13277 bp, 10 predicted proteins | sample 1538991 | NCBI WGS metagenome assembly OCTA01 (sample SAMEA3539302, study PRJEB22396) | soil metagenome | biome: tundra; feature: field; material: soil | place: USA | collected 2010-05 | depth 0.15 m
CGGGCCGATCCGCTGGGTGCCGCCGTAGCCAGCCGTGCAGGCCTTGGGGTCGTTGACGTTGAGGACCAAGCCGAAATGCGCGGTGCCGTCGCCGGGAACCACGGTGTAGCCGCCTGTCACAACGTCGGGATAGGTGACCAGGAGCTGTTCGATTCCATTGATGTGGGCGGTGGTGACCTGACCGATCGTGATGAAGTTCGTGAGCAGAGTGGCCAGTGAGCTCTGGTTGTCCTGGATCAGGGCATCGAGCTGTTTGGACGCAACTACTCCACGGTCCAGAACCAGCCGCAGGTCTGTGTCGCTGCCTTGAAGGGTCTCGGAAAGGTCGGCGAAGTTCTTGGAGAGATCCTTGATGTTGCCTGAGGTGGCCTGCTGTGTGTCCAGGACGATCTTGCCGTCGTCGATCAACTTGATCGTCTGCGGCAGTGCTTGCGTAGCCGCCTTGGTGAGGGCATCCCCGGAGTCCAGCAGGCGCTGCAGGTCCGTGCCCCCGCCAGTGAATGCGGTGCCCAGCTCGTCGACCACGGTGCCAAGCTGCGTGCGGTCCACTGACTGCACGGTCTGGTTGAGGTGCAGCAAGAGGTTGTCGACGCTTACCGGTGAGCGGGTGTCAACGCGCGGCACAACGGAGCCGGCGGTCAGCATCGGGCCGTGGGCGGTCCTCGGCTGGAAGTCGATGTACTGCTCGCCAACTGCAGAACGGTTCTCGACAACCGCAAGGGTGTCCTTGGGGATCCTCGTGCCGCGGTTGAACCGCACCTGCACCAGGACGCCGCCCTTCTCCAGCCGGAGGGCCTCGACCTTGCCGACGGTGACTCCGCGGTAGGTCGCCTCGGAGCCTGTAAAGATGCCGCCGGAGTCAGCGAAGTCAGCAGAGACAAGGTAGGTGCCGCCCATGATCTTGTCGGTCAGCCCGACGTACTGGGCCGACAGGATCGACACGGTCACGACGGTGACCAGGGCGAACACCAGGAGCTGGACCTTTGTCAATCGCCGAATCATGCGGCACCCCCGGTCTGCATCAGCGACAGCCATGAGTAGTCCGCGGTCGCTGACCCAAACCCCTGCAGCGGCCCCTGGCCACCCAGCCCGAGGCACACGACTCCGACACATGGCGGCGGCGCCGGTTTCGGACCGACCGGGACCAGTGGGGGGACCGACGGGGTCGGCAGGGGTGGCAGCGGCAGTGACGGCACACCGGGTAGTCCCGGGACGGGAACCGTTGGTAGCGCAGGTTGTCCGAGGTTCCGTTGCGCGGTGCGCAGGTTGAGATCTGCCGTGGCATAGAGGTTGGTGTAGTCGCCGCGGATGGTGTTGGTCGCCTCGTCCGGGAATGGATAGGTGAGCAACAGCTGGAAAGACTTCGGGAGGCTGTCACCGGCGCTGGCGAGCTGGCCCAGCACCGGAGCCAGAGCCTGCAGATTCGCCACCGTGTCTGCCTTGGTGGCCGTGATGACCCTGGTCCCCACCGCGCCCAGGTTGCTCAGCGCAGTGAGCATCGTGGTCAGCTGCTTTCGTTGGTCAGCCAGCACCTTGAGGCCCTTGGGCAGGGACTCCAAGGCCGCGGCGAGGTCGCCCTTGCGCGCGGCGATCTTGGTCGATAGCGCGTCGATGCCCTCTATCGCGCGAACAATCTCTGACTTCTGCGTGTCCAGGCCGCCCACAAAGGTGTTCAGCTGGACGATCAGGTCGCGTATCTGGGTCTCGTTGCCGCCCAGCGCATGAGAGAGCTCGGTCTCGATCACCTTGAGCTGTGCGACGCCGCCACCGTTCAGCAGTAGCGACAACGCACTGAGGACCTCTTCGACCTCGGTATTGCGCCCGGTGTGCGCTAGCGGGATGTTGTCACCGTTGCGCAGGGTACCGACCGGCGCGACGCCGGTCGGCGGCTCAAACTGGACATATTTCTCACCCAACAGCGAAGTCTGCTTCAGCTCGGCGACTGAGTTCTCGGGTAGCTTGACCGAGTCCGGCAGGCGCACCGTGACGCGGGCCGTCCAGCCGTTGAGCTCGATCTTCTCGACGGTGCCCACGGTGACCTCGTTGACCTTGACCGACGACTGAGGCACCAGATCCAGGACATCGGCAAACTCGGCAGTCACCCGGTAGACGTCACCGCTGCTGGCTGCACCGCCCGGCAAGGGAAGGTCGTAGATGCCCTGGCAGGCGCTCAGAGCTGTCATCGACACGATGGCGACCGCGGCGGTAGCCAGACGGCGTGGAATCCCAGCTGTGCGGTTCATCAGGGGGTCCCTGCAGGTGGGGCCGGAACCTTCAGCAGCGACTGAATGTTCTTGCACAGGTCCGTGTTGCCGGTTCCGGTCGGACCGTTGATCAGCGCACAAATCAACAGAGCCGGGTCGTCGAGCTGCGCGGCATTGTTGCGGGTGTCCAGTGTCCCGCTGGTCGGGTTGTAGGCGTGGTTCAGGTTGCTCACCGCGACGGGTGCGTTTGTCAGGGTTTCGGCTAGGGCGTCCCGCTGGCTGGCAATGGTGGTCGTCACGGCCGTCAGCTGGCTGATGTCCGTGGTGAGAACGGCCCTGTTGTCGTGCACGAACGTCGAGGTCTCGCTCAAGGCGATGGCCAGGTTCTTCAGCGCGGCGCCAAGGTCACCTCGCTCCCCGGCGAGCTGGTCGGAAACGCTGGCGAGAACACCATTGAGGCTGCGCACCTGGGAGTCGTTGGTGGCCAGCATGCTGGTGAAGGACTGCAGGTTCTTGACCGTGGAGAACAGGTCGTCCTTGCCGCCGGCCAGCGTCTGCAAGGCAAGCGACAGGTCGTGGTTGGTGTCGTGGATCGCGCCGCCCTGACCCTTAAGGTTCTTGGCACCGGTGTCGAGCAGCCGGGACAGTGCACCGGACTTGTTCGCACCGTTAGGGCCGAGTGCGACCATCAGGTCATCCAGGCTCTGGGTGACCTGGTCCAGCTCGACCGGCACCGCGGTGTGGTCGCGGGCAATGGTGGAGCCGCTGGTCATCACTGGGCCCGACGAATACGCCGGCAGCAGCTGGACGTAACGATCGCTGACCAGCGACGGGGACACGATCGCTGCCTGGGCACTGGCGGGAACCTTGACCGCGGCGTCGTACTCGAACTCCACCGCGACGTGGTCGCCCTCAGGGGTCACCGACGTGACGGTACCGATCGGGACGCCGAGGACACGGACATCAGATCCCGGGTAGAGACCCACGGCACGGGAGAACATCCCGGTGACCTGAATCGAATGAGTGCGCGGCCACAGGGCAAACCCCGTAGCGACCAGCGCTACGGCAACCGTCGAGGCGAGGACCTTGCCGAGGACTGCGATGGTCCGGGGTTTAGCGCCACGAGCTCGAGCGCCGCCGAGTCCGACGACCAGCCCTTCGAGGGACCTGAGCGGGTTGGGGACTCTCACGGCTTCACCACCCCTACCGGGACCGTGAGGTTGGCAACATAGGTGTCGAACCAGCGTCCGTTGCCGAGCGTATTGGCGTAGACCCGGGTGAACGGCGCCATTGCTGCGATGGTCTTGTCGAGGTCCTGCTCGTGTCTGGTCAGAACGGCTAGAACTGAGGTCAGCTGGTCCAGCGCCGGCTTGAGGGCTGCACGGTTGTCCCGCACCAGACCGGTCAGCTGGATGGCAAGGTCCGAGGTGTTGATAAAGAGGGTGTGGATCGCCTCTCGTCGTGCCTGCAGCTCCACCAGCAACAGATCGGCGTCATTGATGAGCTTGGCCGTCGTGCTGTTCTTGGAGGCTACGGTGGCGCTGACGCGATTGGCCCGGGCCAGCAGCGTGCGCAGCGCCGTATCACGAGAGGCGATGGTGCGTGAGAGGCGGGACATTCCGCTCAGGGCTAGCTTGACGTGTTCAGGGCTGTCCTGGAACTCCTTGGCTATGACATCCAGCGACCCAGCAAGCTGCCCGGTGTTGATCTGTTCTGTTGTGGTCGTCAGGTCCGAGAAGGCGTTGACGATGTCGTAGGACGAGACGGTGCGCCCCAGCGGGATCTCAGAGCCCGGCGGTAGCTGGCCCGCCCCACTGGGTACAAGCGAGAGATACTTCTGCCCCAGCAGGGTCTTCAACCTGATCGATGCGTTTGTGGCCGGACCGAACGCCGCGTCAGCTGTGATCTTGAAATCGACCCTGACGTGCGCGTTCTCCAGCTCGATCCCGGTCACCTTGCCAACCCGGACGCCCGCGATCCGAACGTCGTCGTCCGTGCGGATGCCGCCAGCCTCGCTGAACGCGGCGTGGTAGACGTCCCCGCTGCCGATCAGCGGGAGGTTCTGGGCGTTGAACGCGCCGAACAGCAGCAGGCCGATCAGGCCGAGGCCTATCGCGCCGATTGGGATGGGGTTTCTTTCGCGGAAGGGGATCACTACGAGCACCTCGCGGATGACACGGCGTAGGAGGGTGACGTGGTCGCGCCGGTCGGCAGGACCACCCGGCCGTCGAGACGGCACAGATAGAAGTTGAACCAGGACCCGTACGTGGCCGTGCGGGTGAGTGCCGTGATCTTGCCCGGACTGGTCGTCAGGAACTTCTCGAAGGCGGCGGTGTTGGATGGCTTATTCAACAAGGTGACCAGCGACCCGAGGTTGCCGATGTCCTGCCGGATCGCCGGCCTGCCCTTGGTGAGCAGGTCTGCCGTTTGTCCCGCCACGTTGTTGATGTTGGTCAGTGACGAGCCGATGGCCGCGCGGTCCCCGGCCAGGCCTGAGACGAACCGTTGGAGTTGGTCCAGCAGGTCCGCGAAGGCTGTGTCGTGGGCATCGACCGTGCCGAGCACGGTGTTGAGGTTGGTGATGGTGGCACCGATGACCTGGTCACGGTCGGCGAGGGTGGACGTGAGGGAGGCTGTGTGGGATAGCAGCGCGTTGATACTGCCGCCTTCCCCCTGCAGGACCGAGATGATCTCGCCGGAGAGCGCGTTGACGTCACTGGGGTCGAGCGCCGCGAACAGGGGCTTGAAACCGTTGAACAAGACGGTCAGGTCGAGCGCGGAATGGGTGTGATCTCTGGCGAGCATGTCGCCGTCGCGCAAGGCGGTGGCCGGGCCCGTCCCCTGGTCCAGGGCAAGGTAGCGTTCACCGATCAGGTTGCGGTACTTGATGGTGGCGATAGTGCCTCGCGTCAGCACAGTGCTCCTGTCCACGGTGAAGTCCACGACGGCGCTGGTGCGGTCTTTGTAAATGCCGATGGTGGAGATCTCTCCCACGCGCACGCCGGCGATGCGCACGTCCTGGCCGGTGGCCAGGCCCGTGACATCGCTGAAGACGGCCCGGTAGGTGAAGCGGTCGCCGAAGGAGATGTTGGCGATGGTGGCAGCCAGCGTTCCGAACGTGACGAGGGTGACGAGCGCGAAGATGATCAGCTTGATCAGGCTTGAGGTGGTCTTCATGTCTGGTTCACCGTCATCCCGCGGAGGATGGGACCGGCCAGCAGCGTGGTGATCGCCGAGGGGTCAGCGCTGGTGTCACCTTGGGCCAGCAGTTTTGCGATCACTTGCTGCTCGCCCGCGGTGCCTGCCAGACCCGAGTCAGCGCCAGGCATGTTGTAGGCCGCCGGTGAGGCGAAGTAGGACGGCAGCCCCGAGGCTGCCGGCGGAAAGGCGCTGGGGGCCTGGTCGCCGGATCCGTTGGTGCCGTCGGCGAGGTTCCAGCCGGGCGCTGGGTGCGCCTGGCTGTACGGCGGACTGGGCAGACCCCGGCAGCTGGGACCGCGGTGCTCGCCCCAGGCCGGCTCCTCCCCGGGCCGATAGGGCGCGCGTGGTTTGACCACTTCGAGGGTGATGTGGAAGTAGTGGTCGCTGAACATCTGTGTCGCTCGGGGAATCCAGTTCGCCAGTCCTTCCGCAAAGCAGGGGTACTCCGGTGCGTAGCGGGCCGCGAGCGCCAGCGTGGGGCGTTGCACGCTCCCGACCTGAATAATGCGATCGCCGTTGGAGCCCAGGAACGTCGCTGCAGTGTTGGCGAACCCCGCTGTTCCGGCAAGGAAGCCGGCTAGGGCATCCTGCTTGGCCACGATCGTGTTGCTCGTGGTGGTCAAGGCCTTCAGCGTTCGCAGGATGTCGGGCGCTGCGTCGGCGTAGGTTGTCGCCACGTCCGCCAGCCGGCTGATGTCGGCCTTGATGGTCGGCATCTTCGGGTTGATCGCGGCAAGGTACTTGTCAGCCCGGACGAGGTTTTCGCCCAGCTGGGTGCCACGGCCGTCCAGGGCCGTGGCGAGCGCGTTGAGGGTTGCCGCCAGCTTTTCGGGTTTGACTGTTCGTAGCAGCGGAAGCAGGTTGTCCCACACCTTCTCAAGCTCGATCCCGACTGTTGAGTGGTCCTGGCCGATGATGTCGCCGTCGGCCATGGTCCGTGGCGAGGGGTTCGCAGGGATTATCAGGTCGACGTACCGCTCACCAAAGAGCGTCTTGGGCAGGATCCTGGCCGAGACGTTGACCGGGATGTTGGCCACCTGGTCCGGCTGCAGTGCCAACTGGATCCTGGCGCCGTTTCCGGTGCTGGTGATGGACCTGACCTCACCAACGATGAGCCCGCGGATCTTGACGTCGGAGTCGCTCTGGAGCTGGTTTCCGATCTGGGCGGCCATGAGCGTGACCTTCACGACCGGAGTGAACTTCTTCTGGAAGGTTGCGATGGACAGCCCGACCATGAGTGTGATGGTGAGCAGGAAGGCCACGCCGTAGGCGTAGTTGCTCATCCGGGACAGGGCACCGCCGATGGGGGAACTCACCGCACTACCCCGCAATCCGGACGGTGGTGGTGGCGCCCCAGACAGCCAGGCTGAAGAAGAAGTCGATGATGTTGATGGTCACGATGGAGGTGCGGATCGCCTTGCCAACTGCCTCGCCCACGCCGGCGGGACCGCCGGAGGCTGTGTAGCCGTAGTAGCAGTGGATCGCGATGATCACCACCGCGAAGACCATCACCTTGGCGAACGACCAGAGGATGTCGACCGGTGGCAGGAAGAGGTGGAAGTAGTGGTCGTACGTCCCGGCAGACTGCCCGAAGTAGCTGGTCGTGATGAAGCGGGTGGCTGCATAGGAGGACAACAGACCCAAGACGTACAGCGGCATGACGGCGATGAAACCGGCAATCATCCGGGTGGTCACCAGGAACGGGACACTCGGAATACCCATGACCTCGAGGGCATCCACCTCTTCGCTGATCCGCATGGCACCCAGCTGTGCCGTGAAGCCGCACCCCACCGTGGCCGCCAGCGCGAGGCCAGCCACCAGAGGCGCGATCTCCCGCGTGTTGAGATAGGCGGAGATGAAGCCGGTGAAGGCTCCCGTGCCCAGCTGGTTGAGGGAGGAGTACCCCTGCAGTCCCACCTCGGTTCCGGTGAAGAACGCCAGGAAGGCGATGACACCGACGGTGCCGCCGATCACGGACAGAGCACCCGTGCCCAGACTCACCTCGGCCAACAGGCGGATTACCTCCTTCTTGTACCGGCGTAGTGTTCGTCCGCTCCACGCGAGGGAGGTGGCGTAGAAGCGCAGCTGCCCGCCGAGGTCGTCGAGGGCTGTGATGGGCCGGCCGGCTAGGGTCTTGAGACTGGTCACGGGTTCACCTCCTTGGGGTCAGATGTGGGCAGGTACATGGGCAGGTGCACGTTCAGATCTTCTGAGGAACGACTTGGAAGTAGACGGCGGTGGCCACAAAGTTGACGACGAACAGCAGCATGAAGGTGATCACCACGCTCTGGTTGACCGCGTCGCCGACGCCCTTGGGACCGCCGCCGGCCCGCAGGCCCTTGTATGCGGCGACCACCGCCGCGATGACGCCGAACGTCAGGGCCTTGATCTCACCGGCCCACAGGTCTGGCACCTGGGCGAGCGCGGTAAACGAGGCAATGTAGGCCCCTGGTGTTCCGCCCTGGATGATCACGTTGAAGAAGTAGCCTCCGCACACGCCAACGACAGAGACCAGACCGTTGAGCAGAACAGCGACCAGCATCATGGCCAGCACGCGGGGCACGACAAGGCGCTGGATCGCGCTGATCCCGAGAACCTCCAGGGCGTCGATCTCCTCGCGGATCTTCCGTGAGCCAAGGTCTGCGCAGATCGCCGACCCGCCGGCGCCAGCGATGAGCAGTGCCGTCACGATGGGGGACGCCTCGCGGATGACTGCCAGAACGCTTGCGGCACCGGTGTAGGACTCGGCGCCCAGCTGACGGGTGAGAGTGCCGAGCTGGAGGGCAATGACGGCTCCGAACGGGATGGACACCAGCGTGGTCGGCAGGATCGTGACGCTGGCCACAAACCAGGACTGCTGGATGAACTCCTTGCCCTGGAACGGTCGCCGCGGAAGCGCACGCAGTACGTCAAGGGCGAACGCGAACAGGGAACCTGCCTGCCTCAGGGCTCCGGTGGCAGTTGCGAGCGGGCTCATTTCTGCACCGGCTTGGCAGCGGTGTTCGAGGACTGGAAGGACCCCGGAGGTGGGGTGACACCGTTGGCTCTGCCCCATTGCCCCGCCGGGCGTGCCGACGGGCGGCTTAGGCCGTTGCTTGTCTCCAGCTGCAGCGGGATGGGTGGCAGAGGCGGCAGCTCCTGGCCTGACTCAGCGGCCAGCTCGTCGGCGTCCTTCTCCTCCGACATGCCGATCGGCCCGATCCGTTGCGCGTTGAGAAACTGCCGGACCACGGGCTCCTCGCTGGAGAGCAGCATCTCGCGCGGCCCGAACATGGCCAGGTGCTTGTGGTAGAGAAGGCCGATGTTGTCCGGCACGGTGCGTGCCGTGTTGATGTCGTGGGTGACGATCAGGAACGTCGCCTCGATCTGCGCGTTGAGATCGACGATCAGCTGGTTGAGATAGCTGGTCCTGACCGGGTCGAGCCCGGAGTCCGGCTCGTCGAAGAGGATGATTTCGGGATCCAGCACCAAAGCGCGTGCCAGGCCGGCGCGCTTGCGCATGCCACCGGAGATCTCGCCGGGCAGCTTGGCCTCGGCACCCTGCAGGCCAACCAGCTCGATCTTCTCCCCGACGATCGACCTGATCGCAGCCTCGGTCTTCTTCGTGTGTTCACGCAAGGGAAAGGCGATGTTGTCGTAGAGGTTCATCGACCCGAAGAGCGCGCCGTCCTGGAACAGCACACCGAAGAGCTTGCGGACCGCGTAGAGGTCACGTTCGCGCAGCTGTGTCAGGTCCCGGTCGTTGATCCAGATCGAGCCCTGCTCGGGCTTGAGCAGTCCGACCAGCGTCTTGAGGAAGACGGACTTGCCTGTACCCGACGGGCCGAGCATGACCGAGATCTCGCCGGCGGGCAGCGTCAAGGTGACGTCTTTCCAGATCACCTGGGACCCGAACGACTTGGTCAGGCCTTCGACCCTGATCTCGACACCCACTGTGACACCTCCCGGGTCGTTCTCCGTATGTTGTAGAGAAGAACGAGCGGGGAGCCGACAGGTTACGTTCCGAGACAAACTCCGGCACAGACGCTGACAAACCCCCGAGACTCGGGGAGACTGTCTGGACAAGGAGGTCAGTATCGGTTGGCATGAACGCACCGGCGGGGAGACTCCGCTAACCCCTGTTGGTTATGCCCCCACAGCGACTGTCGGTGCAGGGGCCCGTAGTTCGAGAGCCGGTCCCCTCGAAGCCGATCATGGCGTGCCCAGGGCGACGCGGGCGTTCTTGGACAGCCTCTGGATCGCACTGTCGGCCGTCGAAGGCACGGCCACGTCCGAGGGCTCGCGGCCCGCAGGCCAGGGCGCAGGCGGCCCGCCGGCCGATATGGAACGAGTCGCCGCTCTCGTCGAGCTGGCCCAGGGCGGGGACGCCGATGCCTTCGGCCTGCTCTATGAACGTTACGTCGACCTGGTCTACCGCTACATCTATGTCCGTGTCGGCTCCTCCCACCTGGCGGAGGACCTCACCTCCGAGACCTTCATCCGAGCCCTGCGCCGCATCGACTCCTTCAGCTGGCAGGGCAAGGACATTGCGGCATGGTTCGTCACTATCGCGCGCAACCTGATCACCGACAACGTCAAGTCGGCGCGTTTTCGCATGGAGGTCAGCACGGCCGACATGATCGACGCCGACCGGAGCGTCGAGGGTCCGGAGAATGAGGTCCTCGCGCGTCTTCGTGACACCCGCCTGGTCGAGGCGATCAAGACCCTCAAGCCCGAGCAGGCCGAATGCGTGGTCCTGCGGTTCATGCAGGGCATGTCCCTTGCCGAGACCGCGCTGGTCATCGGCAAGTCGCAGGGTGCGGTCAAGCAGCTCCAGCTGCGCGCTATGCGTGCGCTTCATAGCAGCCTCGAAGGCCAGATGCTGTGAGACTCGACACGGCAACACCCACGTAACTTCCAGCGCACGTGCTCGTTCTCAGAGCAGAAGGTCAGCACGTTCCCGGATCTACTGGTTATGGGCGCCGGATCGCCCGGGCAGTCGAATCACTGATCGTCACTTAAGGAAGGAGGGCTCGTCGGATGCCGTTTGCCAGCAGGCGCGCAGACCTCCTTGAACGTTCGCTCCAGGGCCTTGCGTGTACGGATCAGGAGGTTCGAAGCCTCGCCGTGACCGCGAGCCGGATCCCTGCACTGACCTCGGCGGCCTGCCGTCCTCGCGATGACTTTGTCAGCGCTCTCGGACTCAAGCTGCGTGCTGAGGCGCTGACCCTGCCCGTCCCCCAGTTCGGCTCCGCCTCGTCGGCCACCGCGGCGCGTCGATCACCGGGCAGGCCCCTGGTCTTCGTGGTCGGAAGGGGGCTGCGGGTCCTGGCCGGGGCCACCGCGTCCCTGCTGCTGATCGGCGCCATCCTCGGGGTAACCTCACGATCCGCCCTGCCCGGCGGCTTGCTCTACCCTGTGAAACAGGTGCTCAACTCGGCTGCGGTTCAGCTGGCCAGTTCCGGCTTCGACCGTGGCGTGACTCTGCTGTCCCAGGCCCAGGAAAACATTGGTGATGCGAGATCTCTGGTGGAACGTGACAGGGCGCTAGTGGACGCAGCATTGGTGAACCAGGCTCTGCTCAGCGCTAAGAGTGCGGCCACCGATGGTCAGCGCACACTGCTCGGGGAGTTCGACCGCAGCGGCAATGTTCAGGCACTGATCGCTGTCCAGGACTTCGCGGTCCGCGCGCTGCCTCAGCTGAGCGCGCTACGCACCCAGGTGCCGGCAGCATCCAGGCCAGATGTTGACGCACTCATCGCGCTGCTGCACGACACCCAGACGACCGTGGCCCGCAAGATCGCGGTGTGCGGCCAGCCATGTGCTTCGCTGGGGGGCGCAAAGCCTGGAAGCCCATACTCTTCGGTGCCCTCCGCCGGCCCGACTCGTACGCTGCCGGGCGGGCGCCTTGCCATACCAGGGGTTCCAGCTGGCGGGCTGCCGGTTGTCGGCCCGGCGCCGGCCATCGCCGGACCCGGCCGGGGGGTGGTGGGTCCTACCGCGCCCCCCCTGCCGTTCACCGGGAACGGCTTCGGTGGTGCCACAGCGCCTCCCATGAGCGCCGGGTCCATCACCGTCAGTCCGTCTTCGATCGTGATCCCGCCCCTGCCGCATCTGTCGCCCCTGGCCCCGACCCCCGTGCTGCTTCCCGCTCCGACCGGCCTGCCCTGAGCAGTTGCTCAGTTTGCCAGTCATCCGGGAGGTCGCCGGCAACGCGTGTGGGCATGGGGGTGCGGCCGGTCTCGACATGCTGGCTGGCCCTGTGAGCCGTCAGCTCCTGGCCGTCAGCCGATGAACTGCTCGAACGACCGGTTCCCCATCGTGGCCACCACGACGTGGCTTGATCCCGGGAGCTGTCAAGTCCTCAGAAGTGCCATCGCCCTGATCAGACTCGTGTACCAAAAGCTGGCAAGCCCGGTTCGGCGCGGCCGACACCCCAGGGCGTCGCCCAAGAAATCCTCACCGCTTCGGACAGAGGCTGAAACGCGCCCAGATACCAGCACCCGAAACATGGCTGCTGTGGTTTCCGTTGAGGCCTCGGGGTACGTCGATGCCGCAGCGGTTTGCCCTTCGCGCGCCTTGGTACGGTGGCCGGGTGAAAGGTGGCTTGCGTTGCATTGGGCCGCTGGTCTTGCTAGTCCTTAACGATCACTTGGGGGAATGTCCAGGTGTCACCGCGGGGATCCGACATGATGGCTCAGATGCGTTCGGCGCTGTTCCGGCGTGGACGCACGCCGGGCCTGCGCACTGCGAAGACGACGCTTGCCGCCGTCTTGTCCTTCGTGGTGGCTCAGGGGCTGCTGACCAGCCCGGCGCCGGTCCTGGCACCTCTGACAGCACTGCTGGTCGTACAGCTGACGATGTACGAGACCGTGGCAAGTGGGTTGCAAAGGGTCGCCAGCGTTGTAGCCGGAGTGCTGATCGCCGTCGGCGTGGCGACCTGGGTCGGGCTGACCTGGTGGAGCCTGGGCTTCGTCGTGGCTGCCTCGCTGATCATCGGCCGCCTGTTGCACCTGGGCCATCATCTGCTCGAGGTTCCGATCTCGGCCATGCTGGTGCTAGCAGTGGGAGGCGCCGAGGGCCCCGCACTGGACCGGGTCTACGAGACGCTGATCGGGGCCGCAGTCGGTGTCGCCGTCAACCTGGTGATCGCCGCGCCGCTATATCTGCAACCGGCCAGCGACACGCTCACAGAGCTGGCCGAGAAGATGGCGGACTTCTTGCGGCACCTTGCCGACCAGCTGGGTGAAGGGTGGTCCCGCGAGTCATCCGACCGGATGCTGGACCAGGCCCGGCGCCTCGGCGACGAGGTTGATCACGCCGACCGCACTCTGGCTCGAGCCCAAGACAGCGCTCGGTTCAACCCACGCGCTGGCCAGGCCCGTGACGCGCTACCGCGGCTGCGCACCGGGCTGACCGGGCTGGAACACACCTACGTCACGATCCGTAACCTGTGCCGTTCTCTCCTGGACCGGACCTACTTCGTGCCCAGCGAGCGGGCGGGCAGTGTCTATGACGCCCAGGTCAGCGATGCGCTCGCGCTCGTGCTGCAGGCTGCGGCGGATGCTGTCGGCCACGTGTCAGTGGTGACATCCGGCACCGAGGCCCAGGACGTCGCCCGAATCGAGGTTGACCGACGCCTCTCCGAGCTGCACCATCGACGTGACCTGCTTGCCGACCTCCTGCACGAAGAGGCGAGCGCGGATCGGGCCACCTGGCAACAGCATGGAGCACTTCTGACCGACCTGGACCGAATGCGGATCGAGATCGAGGCCGCGGTCCGCCCGCCCGAGCAAGCGTGGCGACCACCTCCGGTCATCGAGCGTCAGCGGCGGGCGTTGAGACAGATCAGTGCGGCAGCCCGCCAACGTGCCCGGCGTCGCCCGCGTGCCC
>OCTA010003852.1_pt1 | contig 13277 bp, 10 predicted proteins | sample 1538991 | NCBI WGS metagenome assembly OCTA01 (sample SAMEA3539302, study PRJEB22396) | soil metagenome | biome: tundra; feature: field; material: soil | place: USA | collected 2010-05 | depth 0.15 m
GCAAAACACCGCGCGCACTGGTTCCTCTCCGGCGAAGGCACCATCGAGTCAATCACATTCGCGTCTGGTAACGGCCCCTTCAAAGCTGCCCATAACGTTCCCAAGTCGAAACGGCACGTGCTCTCGGACACAGTCGTCGACAAGACTCACGCAGGCAAGACATTCAAGTACACCGTCGTAGTGAGTGGAAAGACTCCGCTCGATCCTGACGTTCAAGTCATGCCCTAACCCAACAGGCGCGATCTCAGTCCTATGACGTTGGCATAGCTTTTCCCGAATATCTTCACGTGCACAATTGACTACCATGTTCGGTGTCGTGGGTGACGCACGAGATTGCCATCACGATCGCCCCAACACCCGAGGTCCCTCTATCCTGACAGCCGTAATGGATGGCCCAACACTCATCGGAGAAAGCATTCAGGGAGGCGCAGATGCCGAAACTTGCTTGCGACGCACTTGAAAGCCGCACAAGGCTGTTGAGCCTAGCGGCTGTTCTTCTAGTGCTGCGGTCGTCGTCCGCACTCGCTACCGACAGTCCCGCAGCGCTTCGCGGCCCGTGTCCTTTTGATCGTTTACAGGAAGTGTCGCTAGAGGAGGGAAGGACGGTCGTTGCCCCAAACGGCTTCGACAAACTGGCCTTCTACGACACGACGACGAGCAGGTCATTGAAAGACCTGTCGAAATTTCTCAAGAAGAACGCTTGGACCATCAAAGACGACGATCTGACTTTCGAAGCTACCCAGCTCGCGAACATAACAGGAATCGTCTTGGCTTGGACTAAGCGGATTGACGGTGCGAATTCCGCAGTGTGCCTTCAGGCGATTCAGGTTCCGGCGATCACGACAGTGACCAAAGTCTATCGCGGTGTGGACGAGTCAACCGCCTCTGCCAAACTGGGGGACCCGATTTCGATCGAGGTCCAGGACCTCGATCCGTGGATTCGGGATCACAGTCCCAGAACAGTTAGCGACTTGGTTCCATTCTTCGATGGTGCTCCCCTTCACGGCATCCATCCGGAGAACCCCGTCACCGAGCCAGAAGGTTGGCGGACTAACTTCCACTCTTACACCAAACTGCGCTTCACTCTGGAACGCAATGCGTCTAACCGCGAAGTGTGGAAGCGCCTCTTGTACGGACTGACGTGGGGTGGGCGTCCCTTGAACGTATCCCTCGGGATCGAAGGCGGCGATCCGTTGTCTTCCTGGGTAGTGAAGGACCGCCCTTCTTCCAGCGGCCCTGACTACAAGTACTACAGGACCTTCACGCTCGAGGTGCTGCCGCACTCCGCCACGCTGGTGGCAGCCGCGCTTTTTGCCGCCGCACTCCTCGCATTTCTGTGGCTTGCAAAGGCCACGGAGATACTGCAGGACGTGAATGCCGCCCTTCGCCCAGACGGGCGAGCGCCCTATAGTTTGGCGCGGGTGCAGATGGCATTCTGGTTTTTTCTGGTCGTGGCAGCATGGTTTCTGCTCTTCCTCGTCATGAAAGATATTGATACGCTGACCACTTCGGTGTTGATCCTGATGGGTATCAGCGCCGGTACCGCCGTCGGCTCGGCGATGATTGATGCTGGGACGAGCATCGACTCGGCCGAGCGCATCCGGAACGTCCCCGTCGATCAGAATGGCCTGGAACAACGCATCGCCGAGCTCCGGGATAATCTGGCCATCACAAGGGCGCTTGTTGTAGCCAGCGAGGCCGAGCGGGGAGCCGTTCATGCGGAGGTCGCGAAAGTGGCGGCTGAGCTATCTCTGGCGGAGTCGCAGCAGGCGTTTCTTGGTATGCATAAATGGCTCAGGGCGACATATGACCTTCTGGGCGACGAAGGACATATCAGTTTCCACCGCTTTCAAATTGCTGTTTGGACTCTCGTCCTCGGCGTCGTGTTTGTGATGAAGCTCCTGAGTGAACTGGCCATGCCAGAGTTCAGCGCTACGGTTTTGGGCCTGATGGGTATCAGCTCGGGAACATATCTGGGATTTAAGCTTCCCGCCACTTCTGTCACCGGCGCTCAAGCCAAGGGGTAGAAGCCAGCAGTGGCTGGCATGCGTAATCACCACGAACCGTCGAGCGGGAGTCGCCGTGGGCAAGGCCTGAATGCCCGTGTAGGGGTGCAATGGGAATTGTCCGGGGAGCCCATCCTCGAGACCGCAGTAGAGAGCCTTGCTGTGCTCCACGTTGAAGTCTTCGAACGTGCAGCGTTCGAGCGCCTCCTTTGATGCACTCGAGTGTCTTCCAGACTTCGGGCCACGCAGATTCACGGAACCTTACCGCTAGCCGGGCCGCCTACTCGATGGCTAACACCTCCTAGGTTAGTTCATTTCAGATTCGAAACGGACCAGTCCCTATCCTACTTGGACCGACCAGAACACGTCTTTGAGCCGCCGCAAGGCAGGAATGTGTCTGACTCAACATGGCGGGTGCGTCTTCAACTCGCGGCTGGTGGATCCCAGAGCATGGTGGTCCGGGATTACGGGGTTCTCGAAGCGAGACGACGTTGGGCGAACCGGCGCGTGATAACCGTCGCAAGATGAGAGGCTTCGGTCATTCGCTTTCCACGCGCTAGGCTCATGACCGACTCCGAACCCTTGGTTGCCCGGATCGGTCCGGCAGCATGGGTGAGGTGTACAGCCTATGGGACGCCAGGCTCGGACGCGACATCGCCATGAAGGTTTGACTTGTTGCAAAAGTGGCCGCTTTGATTCGAAGCGGCTCACGCCAGCAGTAACGGACTTTCTTGAGAATTCTCGCTCCCTCAGGTTGAAAAACGGGTGGCCAAAACCGTCTCTAGGGTTGAGGAGGGGGTATGCCCGGGCAGAGCCCACCGACTCGGAAGACGCTCGGCGCTCAGGTTGACCTAGGCCTGACGCCTGAAGATCTGATCGAGCTCGTCGAGCACGGCGGGCGTGGACTCATTCTAAGAACAGAGGTTGCAGGCCGGACCCGGAGGCGAATGCTCGCCCGTGGCGGGACCAGCCTACACGAGGTCAAGCGCGCTGCGCGACGGAGGCTAGCGATGTCGCTGCTGGCCGCGCCTTTGCCCTTCAAGGAGATAGCGAAGAAACTGGGCTATTCGTCAACGCAGACCCTTTCCCGCTTCGTCAGGCAGGAGTTCGGCAAGACCCCGATAGAACTCCGCGAAGACCTGCAAAGGAAGTGAGGGGCAATCTGGTGGCTTTGGGGGCCAAGCGGCAGGATTCATTCGCCGGATGAGCGACGGCCTCTACCGACAGAAATTCTTCGCTGTCTGGGGGGTCAACGTCACGCCGTCACCTGTCCGAATATGCAGAAACAAGATTCTGTCCACTTAGTCGCGGAAATCACGGAAGCGATGGCTCCTTTGACTCGGAGGTCTAGGATGTTCCTTTCGTACTCCCGAGCATCATCCTCAAGTGTCTGGCGGTGCACCCTCCCCCCCTGGATACGTTGCCTCGGCTCGCAAGGATTCCATGCTCGTACTCGCGCGGCGAATGGCCTGCTCGTTCGCCTAGTCATTCTCCTACTCGGTGTCCTGGCCTCTCCTCTCAATGGCCAGGCTAACGGCAAGCATCTTGCGGCAACGGTGACCCTGCCGGACGTGGATACGACGATTCTCAGTGCCTTCGGTCTCGGTCAGGGAGCGTATCTGGCGAAGAAGGCCCTCGGTACGTCGACTCCGAACACGCCTGCAAAGGTCGCCGCAGTTGAGTAACGCACACTTGCTCCGACCTCGACCTCTGGTATCGGGGCGCTGGGAGGAGTGATGACCGAATCTCATGCTACGACACCCTCCAGGCCTGAGCCCGCCGGCGAGACCTTCCAGGATCAGTTCATCGCTGAGATGAAAGATCTGGGCCTCAGGCCACCCAGGAACAACGACTTCTCACAATCGGAGACCGATCACGAGCGATGGGTGACCGATAACCCGAACGACGTCGTTGGACTGGCGCTCTCAGGTGGTGGTATACGAAGCGGAGTCTTTAACCTGGGCTTTCTGCAAGGTCTCGCCGACCTCGACCTTCTCGGGTACTTTCATTACCTAGCAACCGTTTCGGGCGGCGGGTACATTGGCGGATGGTGGAGCACGTACCGAAGCCGACGAATCGCGGCAGCAAAGCCGGGCGATCCACCTGAGCCTGCAGGAAGTTTCCCGAAGCCACGCAGTGACGGTCAAGAGCCTCCGGAGATCCATCACCTTCGGGAGTTCAGCAGATTCCTGGCACCGAAGTGGGGGTTTTTCGAACTCGAGATGTGGCAGTTCTTTAGCTCGCTCTTTACGGCGATGGCACCGTCCCTAGTCGTAGCGGCCTCGCTGCTCTTTACTCTGGTATCGACATGGCTGGTCTTGCTGTTTTACGCATTGACGTCAACTCGACCGAATCTCGATACGTGGACGGCAATCTTCACCGGATTAGTTCTCGTCGTTCTCGAGGTCGGAACGGCGCGAAAAGAGAGCGTGAGGAACGGATTCAGCCCCAATCCCATTGGTTTCGCGATCATCACCGCGCTGACCGTTAGCCTCATCCTTCTTATTTCTTGGCTCTGGCCGCAAGCCGGCGCAGTACCGATGGATCCGGCCGATTTCGCCGAGCGGTTCGCGACGAACAGCACCGCTATCGACCCTCTCCTTCTTCGTCCGACCGGCGTATGGCTCACGATGGGCGCGGTCCTCATCCTAATTAGATTCGTTTGTTCGCGCGCCTTTCAACCCGCGGGCAGCTGGTTCCTGAGGTCCCCTCTCGATCGGGTTGTGGCGAGGCTGTTGGCGCTAGCGGTCGCGTGGCTCGCCGGGATTCTCGTCTTCGGCATCGTCTGGTACCTCCAGAACGAGCCCTTTAAAGCTTGGATTGCTGGGGTCCTGGGAGTTGGCTCCGGCGGCGCCTTTGCGTGGTTCCGAAAACTCGCGGGTCGAACTCCGAACAAGCCGAAGAAGGGCGGTCTCATCGAAAAGGTCAAAGGCGCTGCTCCTCGGCTTCTGGCCTTTGTCGCCGTCGCGGCTGCGTTCGTCGGAACCGGCTTTCTCGTTCTTCTGGCTTTTGGAGCCGGAGCCGAAGTCTTTATCAAAGCGTATATCGGTGCGTCGGCGATCGTGATTCTCAGCCTCTTCATGTTCGCGCCGAACGAGGTGGGTCTTCACGCCTTCTACAGAGGACGAATTTCGCGAGCGTTCCTTGGAGCCTCGAACTATCTGAGAGATCCGTGGCCGCCACCCCCGAGAGGTGACGCGAAGATGAAGGTACCCTCGCCTAACCAGGAAACCTCGGTCCAGCAAGGCGACGACATCCTCATTACGGCGCTTCCGCCCTCGGGGCCTTTTCATCTGATTTGCTGCGCGGCTAACGATCTTGCAGGTAATTCGCTGACAAACCTCAATCGTGGCGCGCGAAGCGCCGTCATCTCTCGACTGGGGTTCTCCGTCGCTGATTCGTTTTATCGCTGGAAGGCGCCGGGCCAGAGGGAAATTAGCCTCGGCGCAGCGTTGACTGCCTCGGCCGCCGCATTTGATTCGAACATGGGTTCGAAGTCCGTGGATTATGGGTTCGGCGCAGCCTTCGTCATGTCGATGCTCAACCTTCGGCTTGGCTTGTGGTTGGTCCCTCCCCAGAAACTCTTCGATCGAATCGTTGTGGGAGCGCTCTTCATTGAAGAAATGTTCGGCCGCACGGTCGCAGACTGGCGAAAAGGGCCGGTGCGCCTCACGGATGGCGGCCATTTCGACAACACCGCGCTTTATGAACTACTCCGCCGGCATTGCCGTTACATCGTCGTGTCGGACTGCGGCGAGGACCCCGAGGTTGTTTTCGACGATCTCGGCAATGTTCTTCGGCGGGCTCGAGAGGACTTCGGCGTAGAAATCGACGTGAATCTGGAGGTGCTTAAACCGAATAAAGCCGGCTTCTGTTCGCAGCATGTGGCCGTAGGAGACATTCATTACCCCAATGGTGACTGCGGAATCATCGTGATCGTTAAGCCGGGTCTCGTTGGAGAGGAGCCGAGGGATGTCCTTCAATACAAGAGCAGGAATCCTCAATTTCCTCATGAATCTACGGGAGATCAGTTCTACGACGAAAAGCAGTGGGAGTCCTATCGACGGCTTGGCATGCACGCGGCGCGTACGATCTTCCGGTTTGTCCAGCACTATGCACACCGCAAGTCCTTGGACCGCTTCGAGCTCTTCGGGCAGCTCCGCCAGGAGTGGTACCCGACACCTTCCGGCTTCGCTCAGGCAAGCCTCGAACGCTCGTCGACAGCCGACGAAATTGAGCGTCAGCTCGCATCCTTCAACTGCATCCAGATTTCGCGCGAAATCTATCCCGAACTGACCGGAGAGAGCACGTCGCTGACTGCCGAAGAGACGGCGCGATTCCTTCCATTGCTCGGCCAAATGATCCAACTCATGGAGGACGTCTACTTCGGCTGTCAGCTCGAACACCACTGGAATAACCCTCTCAATCTGGGCTGGACGAACTACTTCGCTAGGTGGGCGACGATGCCCGCATTCCGAAACTGGTGGCCCCTTCTGAACCCGATGTTTAGCCCAAAGTGCGTACGGTTCATGGACGAACGTTTCGTTCTGCCCTCCATACACGGAGAGAACACCGGCCTGATGCTCAAGACCTCGGTTAACGAGCGAGTCGACCCCGGTGGTGTCGCAGCAATTCTCTGGAAGCAAGGGGGAGGCAGACTACCCGACCCAATCGACGCCAGGACCTTCACCTACAGCGTGACTCTCAGCGACGGTTCCGCTGTAGATATAGGGCTAGCGTTCGTCAAATGTGACGGGGACCTCGCGCAGTGGTTCAAAGGAGATTTCTACGTGCCTGCCAGTTTTTGGGGGGCGGGATTCGAGGCCGATTTTCTAAAGCGCCTTCTGACACTCCTAGCCACACGTCGACTCGTTGTGGCTCTGGTCACCCTTCCCGAGCCCGACGTGAAAGATGAAGGCAACCAGCAGAGATATGCCGACATTCTTCAGATGTACCGAACACAGGGGTTCGAGATCGACAGCCGAACGGATGGCCAGTGCGTCCTGCAGAAAGCGCTTTGATGTACCGCCGCGCCCTCACTATTCGCGCCCGATGCCGTTATGGCTACCCCGCGTGACCTTGTGAACAAACCCCAGCGCGCCGCGCAGGACGCTCAGAAGCTCCTGGAGTGTTATCCCGTTCTTCATGCGCGGCCCGAGATGGCGCTCGTGGACATCGAGGCTGCAGGCTATCGGCCGCGGATCCATGAAGCATGGCATTCCCCGGCTGACCAGCAGCGGGAGTATGACACCAATTCCTACATTATCCCCGCCGATCACCAGCTTCTCCAGAGTTACCTTGATACGAGCCACCGGGTGGTTAGCCAGCAGCTAACGAAGGCTGGCGTTCGCCTGGCGCAACTCCTGAACGAAACGCTTCAATAGTCTTCTAGGAGAGTCCCGTGCCTACTCATGACTCGCTGCTCACCGCTCTACTGGGCGCCTTTCCGAACGAGGTCTTTCTGGTCGGGCAGTATGCCGATCCAAACCTCGGGTTCGGTAAGGAAGCTCGCATTTTCATTCCCGACTTCCACTGGATGAGCCGGCAGACCCTCCAGCGGTTCACAGGCGGTTATGAATTCAACGGCGGAAATAATCGGGGAGGGAAGCCCCTTTTCGGCACGCTACTCGACCTTCTCGAGGACTGGAAAGGCCAAGACGCGAACGTCGAGGTCTACCAGTTAGGCGACTCATTCGACCTGTGGCGCGAGGTGACGAGCGCCGCCGAAGGCGCACAGGTTGCGTACGACAGGGTCCGGAACGATCCACTCGTGAAGCCCTTGGCCGATAGGCTCGTCGCTCTCGGGACAAAGTTCATTCGCGGGAACCATGACGCGTGGCTCAAGTCTACTAAGAGTGATCTTCCGAGTCTCGAGGATACCTACGAGCCAGCTGGCGGAAAGATATTCGTTACACACGGTCACCGCTACGACAATATCGAGAGAATCCTCCCAGACGACGTCAAGGACTTCTTCGTCCAGCTCGCGACAACCGTCAAGCCCAGGAGCCTCTGGGTCGGGGCGTTCAGTAACGCCTCGATCAAGAAACTCAGTCAGTTCCTGACGAATAGAAAGAGTCCGGACTTCCCGACCAACATCTATCCGCCGGTCCAACCGCAGGGCGCGATCAAGATCACGAGTGTGACCGGCCCGGCAGAGCTCGCCGGCGCCTGGAAGTTCTATCTGGACGTACGGGGCTTCTCTCATGGGTCCGGAAGTCGAGACGACTTCGAGCATGCTGATTACCTGCAGTTCGGCGATCGCATCTTCGCGCAAGAATCCATTCACGCGACGGATCACACGCTCTACGTCATAGGGCACACCCACCACGCTCGACTTCTAGTGGACGAAACCGCCTTTGGAAAGCCGCTCGTCACTATGGACTGCGGCGGCTGGATCGAGTGGTGTCACGTCAAACAAACGCCGAACGCCAGCGCAGAGGTTGTCCCGTCCGCCCAAGTCGGCGTCCAGCAGGGGAATGAAGTACGAATCTACCAACTCGGAGGGGGTCGGTGAGCCGGGCTTTGGTTCGCGCATTCCGGCGCCAGCATCTCCTCCTCTGCACGATGGTGGCGTCGGCGACGGTCGGATGCTCGAATGTGCCTCCGATAGTCGTGACGCAGCCGCCACTCACGCCGATTCAAGCCAGCGGAACATTCCGCGCCGGCGCGGCAGAGGTTGACATCACGCCCCCCCCGGGGCTTCCGATCTGGGGCTCTTCGAGCGAGGCGTCCCCGAAAGCGATCGGGTACAGGGGTCGACTCTTCGTGCGGGCAATAGCCCTAGAAGATGCTTACGGAAAGCGGCTCGTGTTGGTTCAGGCTGACCTCGGAGCCATGAGCGGCCTCCTTCATCGGCAGGTCGCGAGTGAGCTCGCGAACCTAGGTATCGGCCCGGACAACCTCTTCATGGCGGCGACCCACACCCATGCCGCACCTGCGGGCTACTTCGGCTCCCGCTTCTACAACACGTGGGCCGCGGCCCGGCCTGGCTTTGATGAGGAAGTCTTGAAGTGGCTTCGGGAGAGAGCCATCAAAGCGGTAACTTCGGCAATCGAGCGACTCGGCCCGGCAGCCGTCGGTGCGACGGCAGTTCGTGTGGAGGACATCAGCCGAAATCGAAGCCGGGTGGCCTGGGAGCAGAACTTCTCGCCGCACGTCGCACCGGCCGGACGGGACGACGTTGATCGCAACCTTTATCTTCTTCGGGTGGACCGCGTCGCCCCCTCCGGAAAGACTCCGATAGCGTTCTTCGGAGTCTTCGCCGTACACGGTACCGCTGCCGGACTCAAGAATCCCAATACGCGAAACCTCTATCACGGCGACATTCAGGGTGCCGCCGCCGAATCTCTCCGCCGCCAGCTGATTAAGGCATTCGGTGCAAGGGATGTCGTCGTCGCTTTCGTCAACGGCGCTGAGGGAGATGTATCTCCGAACTGGAATGGGTTCCCGATAGGCGATCACCAGGGCCCAGACGAGGTTGACCGAATCGGGAACGTTCTCGCCGCGCAGGCCTTCAACGGCTTCGCGTCGATTGACACGGGGTCGGACATTCGTCTTGAGGTCGGTTATGAGGAGGTCCCGATCGTCGGCCCGAACAAACCCGCGGAGCTCTGCGATCCAATGGTCGGCGTTCCTTCGATGGTTGGCGCTGAGGATGCCCGATCCTTTCTTTATGGAATTCTCTGCGAGGAACAGATCCGCAAGGGCAGTGGCGGGTGTCAAGGGCCGAAGAAAGAAGCTCTCGGGTTCATTCAGAACCTAATCCTCAAGAGTGATGACTTCACCCGGGTCGCTCCAATCCAGTTCTTCGGGATCGGCGATGTCCTTCATCTAGCGGCATTGCCAGGAGAACCGACCACTGAGACCGGCGAGGCGATTCGAAAAGCGGTGCGCACAATTGCGCCCGAGGGCCTTATTGCAGTCGTCGCCCACTCGAACGAGTACGTGGGTTATGTCGCAACGAAACCGGAGTACGAAGTGCAGAACTACGAGGGCGGGTCAACGCTCTACGGGCCCGATGAATCTGGTTTTTTCGTAGCGAAATCTCGAGCGCTCGCCAGATCTGCAGCAAGCGGCCTTACCTCGTCCTCGCCCCCTTCACAGTCATTCTTCCCTGGGCCGGCCGCGCACTTCTGGGGCTCGGCCTCATCGTGCCGCCCGGAACTCTGGGCATCTCTCTGGGAGGTCATATCCGGCGACGACTATGTGTTTCGCTGGACCGGATTGAAAGCTGGCGAGCGCTGTTCCGCGCTGCCGACGATCACGGTCTTCTGCAACGGCACGCCCCTACTTGATTCTCTTGGACTCCCCGAGGACGACCGCACCGGCCGCATGCGCGTCTATCGCTCCGATTCCTCGATCTGGGAGGTCCACTGGAAGCCGGAGAGGATGCCTATTGAAAAGGCGTGCGAGTTTCGGGTCTGGCGCGATTCGTTACCGCCCCTGAAATCTCAGCCGTTCCAACCCACTTCAGAGCTCGTGCTTCCCCCGAACACTCACAAGGGACTGTAATGCGGACAGACTCATTCAATCAAAACGACCCGAAGCTCGCCGAACAAGCGGCCGCCGTTTGCGGGACGTACAGAGAAGCGACCGTGAAGTCCGGCCTCAGACCTATGTGGCGCCGAACCACGGGCAGCGACGCCACTTGGACACGGGGCAGGCCGACGCCGGACGTCGGTGACACCTGGAAAAGCGACTGGATCTTCCGGCCGCACACGGCCGGATTCTCTGCAGTGAACTACCAGTTCGTGCCATCACAGATGCGCCGACTATTCGAGGCGGGCATCAACGACTTCGCCCACCGTTGCGGCGAAACGCTCGAGACGCTTCGATTCAAAGACCCAGACAGAAAGTGTGCCGATAACCGTCTCAAGGCGCTTGTGGCCGGCATGGTAGACCAATTCAAGACGCCCGTTTCTGATACCGCGCCGTTCATCTCGTCCTGCAAGAGGCGATAACGCCGACGTTCGTGAAGCCAACCGATAGAGCAACGAGTCCATTCACTCCTAAACACTTTGCACGAAGGAGGTCAACGTGCCGACCACCATTCCCATTATCTGGACGCCGCTACCTGCGCGCTCCGCAGTGGTAATCTCGTGCGTTTCAACACGTCCATGCGCTCTTACGTTCACGGAGGCCGCACCCACGGGCGTCAAACCCGACTGGGCCGTTCCGGTTCCAAGTACCCTGAACATTGACACTACCGCCCTCGGCGATTATGTAGTCGCTGGCTCTGTGGATTTCTTGGATCCTGCACCAACTTCCACCACGCTGACATTCACTGTCTCCGCGACTGACCCCTCAGGCAATAAGGTCCGCCCTCCCACGCGCTACAGCCTCAGCGGTGTTCGGGGCGACCCCACAAGCGCCTTCTTTCTTCTCTTTAGCTGTGTATAAGGACTTTCAAATGACAGGCCTCCTGCGCCACCTCTTGAGCCTCTGTTTGCTCCCGCAACTTTTGTCGGCTGCTACGCCATCACAGTGCACCGACGCGAACACGAAAGAATTCGACTGTCTTCAGGCACTCATTGACCAGTCACTCGGTGCCTCAACAGCCGTCGACGCGGCACGCAGCACATCTGGATCGACAGGTGGCAAACCTTTTAGCCCCACGCTGACAACCTTCACGCAATTCCTCGCCGGCGGTCTAGATTTTCTAACTATGCACTCTACGGATCGTGACATAAGCCTTGAGACGCCCTCTCTGGGTTTTGGCGGCCCGGTTCGCGCAAAGGGTCAGCTCGACGTCATTCAGCCCACGCTGTCTTCAACCGCGCTGGGCACTATCGCTGACCTGACAAAGCGTGCCACAGCGCAGTCCGGCCTTACCGCCGAGCTTGGCGACTTTGACGATTGGCGGGCGGCGGTGTCCTTAGGGGTCGGCGCCAATCGGGCCGCGCTCGTAGCAAGGTTGCTTAGCTCAGTACGGGCTGACGCAAAAGGCCGTGCCGCCTTAGTCACCGGCCTCCAGGCGTTAAAACCGCAACACATAGACACCGATAAGCTTATGAGTGAGGCCCCGGCCGGCACTCTAGCAGAACTACAGCGCCTTGCTGATGCGCTAGCGGCATTCCTAACCGCGGATCGTGGCGCGACAAAAGCGCTTCGAGACGCGCTGTCGCCCCTCTTGGCTAACGATAGCTTATTTGTCGCAGACGTAGCCTACGAAAGCCGCGCCCCTTTGGTGGGGCGTGATGAGTTTTCCCTTATGGCGGGTTATGAATGGGGATTTTGGACGCTTTCGGACTTTGTTAGAGATTCCACGACGCAAAGCGGGGTGTGCGAGAAGACCGACTCAGTGTCTATTGACACCTGCCTCAGTGAGTTCATCGAGTGGGAGAAGAAGAATCACGCCGCCATTGCCAGCGCCTTCCGCCTGTCAGCCTCGGTTACATATGTGACGGATAAGGCATATACCCTGAGCCGACCGGATTACGGAATTGTCTTGAATTTGCCGAATGCACATTCTATTTCATGGGCTGTCAAGGGCGGTATGAGCTTTGGACCGGGAGCCAAGCCGCCCATTCGATGCGACATCGGCCTGGCATACGAAGACAACAGTAGCGATCCCGCGAAGCGTGATCGCATGGTCGGAAATGTCACTGTCGTCGTGCGGGTGTCTGATACCTTGCAGGTGCCTTTGGGTTTGGAGTATGCGAACCACGCACAGTATCTCGCGGACGCGGACAAGCGGTGGGGAGCGCACTTCGGGCTTACGTTTCGACAGTAAGGCGCGATCTTCGCGCAGGAGTGTTGGCGACACTAAGGGAGTTGTGGCGCGATATCAAAGCCCTTGTAGAGAGCACGAGGGCGCGATAGACGAGCCAGAGGAGCGTGGAGAGGGCAATGTGTGCATGCCGGAAGGATCGGGAATTTCGGCCAGGTGTAGGGGCGCAATGGGAATTGCCGGGGGTGTGGCGCGTCGAGAATTAGGTCACGCTGTAGGGCCGCAATGGGAATTGCCGGGGGCTGTGGCGCGTAGAGACCAGGGTCACGGCCTGGGTTTTCGTCTGAATCCCGCCCCGTAGACGGGCATCCTGGCCGGACGAAAACCCTTCATGCGCTCTTTTCGACCGCCGCGAAGGGCCGTCACGAAGATCGGCGAAGGGCGCTGGAGTGAGTCGACGTGTTTGCGCCCGGCGCGCTAACGATGAGGAATCCACTGGTCTGTGCCCGCCAGGAGGGGCCACAATTCACCATTGCGCCTGTGGATCGCCAAAATCGAAGCGGAAGCGAGCGACGGAACAGGACCGGCATCGACGAGGTTGT
>OCTA010003853.1_pt1 | contig 13273 bp, 11 predicted proteins | sample 1538991 | NCBI WGS metagenome assembly OCTA01 (sample SAMEA3539302, study PRJEB22396) | soil metagenome | biome: tundra; feature: field; material: soil | place: USA | collected 2010-05 | depth 0.15 m
ACTGCCTACCCGTCTGCGTTCTCCCAAGAAGGCCCCTGCTTTCACGCCGGCGCGGGCATCTCGTCGGGGTCGGTGACCGTCCTGCTTCGCGCGGAAGGCAGGCATGTCGACCGCTCCCGAGTCATGCGCCAGCATGCTGGGGATGCCATCTCCCGCTTGCTGGATCGGCAGGCTCAGCAAGCACAAGTCCCTGTCGGCTGGTTCGCTCGGAGCGCTAGCTGACGTCTGCTGATCGCTGTTCCGCAACCGGGACGACGCTCCAACGGACACTGTAGGTACGCCCGGATCCCGCCGCCAAGGATAGGCAGCCGACCGTGAGGCACGCTTGCGCTTTGCCACGAAGGAGGCGCCAGCGCCGCACGGCCCCGGCGCTCGCATTCGCGTGAGAGCACGCGCCGAAGCTCGACGCGTGCAAGGTCGAGCATTCGGTCGCGCACCCGGACGTCCGCTTCTCCAGAATGCAGGCGTCCGGACCTGTCCGAGGCTTACTCGTTGCTCGCTTGCGCTGTCGCCCAGAAGGAAGCGTCCCAGCAGACGCCGCCGGACGATCGCTATCGACGGCGAGCGGCGTGCGACCCGGCCGCGTCGGGGGTGATCGCAATGCCACGCAAGCACTCGTCCCGTTGCGCCCACCCAGACGATCGCCTTCGCCCAGAAGGAGGCGTCCCAGCAGCCGGCGTCGAGCGATCCCTTTCGACGGGAGACGCGCCCGCTGGTGCTGGCGCGACGGATGTCGCGCCAGCAACGAAGCGATCAGGGGTGTGGGTCGAGGGGGTGCTCGGCAGGCTTCGCGAGGTCTCCGGCGTGGGTGGGCGTGGTCTGTTGTCTGGAGGTCACCCGGTCACGGGGTGCGTAGGCCGGCGCTGGCGGGGATGACCGGCGCGGGGCGGTGATGGACGGCGTCGATGATCTCCGCGTTGTCGATCCCCTGAAGGTAGATCGAGGTGATCCCGAGATGGGCATGCCCGAGCTGGCGCTGGATGATCACCATTGGGACCCCCTCATGCGCCATCTCCACGGCGTGGGCATGCCGGAGCTGATGGGGCGCCTAGGCAGCGGCGCACCCCCGCCCGTGCGCCGGCGCGCCGCAGCTCTCGGCGGACTGCTGCCGGTGACCATGGTCGCCCGCGGCTGGGACCATGCAGGACGCAGAACAGGGGGCCGACGGGCAGCTGGCGGCGATACTCAAGCCACGGCTCAAGCGTGCGCCACCCACACGCGTCCAGGCCGACCTCCCGGCGTTTGCCGCCCTTGCCACAGCGGACCAGCACCGCCCCGCGGGCAGGATCAAGATCTGTCTCAGCCAGAGCGAGTGCCTCGCCGATCCGCAACCCCGCGCGCCACAACACCACGATCACCGCCCGCAGCCGATCGCCGTACGCGCCCGGGCCGGCGGCGCGCATCACCGCCACGATCTCCTCGACCGGCGGCGGGTCCGCCGGATAGCTCAGACCCTTGTTGCGGGGCGGCCGACCGGCGTGAAAGGCCGAGGTGGCCGCCGGCGAGCGCCGGCGCCCCAGACAGTCCAGCAGCTCCTCTGACATGAACTCCTCCTACAGACCGATGAACAGAGATCGAGCAATCATCCGCCCGCCGCGCACGGCCCCGAGACCGCCGGACCAGCCGGCGGGACCCGGGGGCCTCTCCTGCCCGCCGGCGTGACCGCATTGCTCACCACGAGACCCTCCGCCGCCGAAGCTCACCAGAGCCGGATGCCGTCGAAAGCGATCGTGCCACGGCCCCGCGCGGCGCTGCTGAGATCACGCGAAAGCAGCGGCGCCCGCGATCGCGGCGGACGCTTGCAGAACTGTCGAAATGTCGGGGATCAGCTAACGCCCGAGATGCTTGCCGAGAGGCGTCGGACGAGCAAGCGCCAGAACAGGGCACGCCGTCCCGGTTCGGGGAGCGGAGCTCCGAGCCAGCGGCTCGGTCGGCACTGGCCTCTCGTGGCTCCGCTCCGACGACAACATCGGGCGGCGAGTACTACCCGCCGGTAAGCGGAGTAGCGGCCATCGCTCGCGAGTCGGCGGAAGGCCCCGTACGGGCAGGCGCGAACCCTGTCAGCCAGCCATCGAGAGTCTGTGCGCGGGGGAAGGCTCACTGCGACTATTCGTCTGCTGTTCAATCGGCCTTGTGAGCAGCCAGTCCTCGGTCCGGAGGCCAGCGGCAAGCGACCCGATTGCATCTCGGCGATTGTCATACCCATGATCAGCTCAGGCCGGCAGCCGAGTTCGGCTCTCAGTCCGTCACGTTCGACCGCGTCAGGTGATCCTCGCGGAGGCTATCGGTGCCCGTCGAAGGAGATCACCTGCTGGATTCCGCTGGGGCGGTTGGTGTAGCTCATCGTGAACGGGTTAAGCGGAGCGAACGTGATGTCCAGCGCCGTCGAGCTGGCCCGCCACGCGCTGGGCGTCGCGGTGCCCTGCTGTTTGGTCAGGACCTTGCCCGCGGCAGCGATCGCGGCCCACAGCGACTTCTGACAGCGCTGCAGGTTGCCGCGTCCGCAGTAGCTGTTGGCAAACGGCTCGGGTTGCTTGATCTTCAGCAGCCGGTTGATGTCGCGATCGAAGTACTGATACCAGCCGTTGTACTGGCCGCCGGGGGGCGCATCGAACTGGCTGAACAGCGAGTCGAGTTCGGAGAGCTGCGGTCCGATCACCGGCTTCATGAAGGCGTTGGCGATCTTGGGCCAGGCGATGTCGATGATCGCGTCGCCCGGATTGTCGACCTTGCCGTCGTTGTTGAGATCCAGAACGTGGCCACCGGCTTTGTTCCAGGCGACCAGAAGCGACAGCATCCTGGCGGCCTGAGCGCTGGGGGCGTGCGAGCCCTTCAGGACCCGGGCGAGCAGGGGTACGGTCTCGACCGCGAGCACGTTCTGGCTGGCGGCCTCGTTCATCGCCGAGGTCACGGCGGCCAGCGTCCACTTGCCGTTCTTGCGCTGCTGAGCCAATGCCTCGTTGAGCAGCGATACGCGGGCCACCGAGCCGTTGGCTCCCCAGGCGTCATCGGCTGAACCGAAGCCGTGGGCGGAGTCGTTGTTCCAGTTGACCATCGTGCCCTTGGTCGGTGTGTGGACCGGGTCGATGCCCTGGGGATGTCCCTTGACCGACAGGTCGCCGGTCCATTCGTACTTGCCGTTGCCGACGGTCGGCAGGCTGGGGTCGGTGCCCTTGGCGCGGATCGGCAGCAGTCCGGTGGTGATCTCAGCCACGTGTTTGTCGTCGACGTAGAACGAGTTGAACGTCTGCGGCGTCAGCGCCGCGGCCTTGATGAACGACTGCGGGCTCTTGACCTGTCCGTCGGAGAGCCGGCGGTTGAACAGCAGGTCGAGCACGTCCTTGCCGAAGCTGGCGCGCTTGGAGGCGATCGCCACCCGGTGCCGACCAACCTTGGCATAGCCGACGACGGGCCCGTTGACCGTGGTCATGAACTTCACCGGCTTGCCGCTGATCGTGCCGGCGTCGAACGGCTGCATCTTTCGGCACGTGCCCTTGTAGATGTACCTGGTGGTGCTGTGATCGCAGAGCGACTCGACGAATTGATCGGTGTCGTCAGCCCCGGCGGAGGTCAGAGTCGTGGCGAAATCCGGACCGCGACCGATCAGCATGTAGCCGGGGAAGGGCGCCGACGTGGCTCCGCGCCAGTCCAGACCCGGCGCGTGCATGTCAATCTCGAACGTCAGACCGGGATAGAAATACCCGACCTGCGGGCCACCGACCAAGAGCGGATGCCCGGTCGTGGAGTACTTGCCCTCCACCATCAGCTCGTTGCTGGCGTGCGGCCTCGGCTCCTGGCCAGGGAGGCTGGCCGCCACCGCCGGCGGGGCCGCGGGGGTCGCCGTGAAGCTGTTCGGATTGAGGACGACGCTGCCCGGCGCGCCGGGGGTCGAGGGAGCGTGTTCGTAGTTGAAGGTGCCGTCGACCGTCGTCGGACTGCCCGCGTTGAGGTTCTGGCGCAGGTCGCCGAAGACGCTGTAGCCCTTGGCGACGCCGAGCCGCCGCTCCAGCGCGCCGAGGAACTCGGAGCGACGGGCCTCGTCCCCGCCGCCCTCACCGAAGAACTGATCCTTCAACGCGTTGAAGGCATAGATGTCGTTGCGGGTGAACGGCGCCTGGGTCGAATCGGTCGCTTTCAGGTAGGCGTTGATTCCGGTCACGTACACGTCGATGTCGTGCAGGACGGCGCGTCCCTCCGGCCCTGCCTTCAGCAGAACCTGAGTCTGCCGTGCGACGACGTTCTCGGTCTGCTGACTGGGGACGAAGCTCTTTAGGTGCTCCACCAGGCCGATCGCGCTCAGCCCGGGCGCGTCGATCGCCGCCACCCGTGAGTCATAGCGAGCCTGGGCCAGCAGCAGACCGCGATCCTCAGCCGCGATCCAGCCAGCCGCCCAGACACCGCCGTCATGAGTCGTCGCGCTGACGTGCGGGACGTCGAACCGATCACGAATGATCGTTACGCCGGGATAGGGGACCGTCTCCACTCTTCCCGGCCCATCGGTGCCGAGCCCGAACGCCTCGGACTTGAAATCAGAGAGGAGATCCGCGTTCGTGACGTGGCCTGCCAAGGGCGTGAGCGCGTTGTACATCTTGGCCTGGGTGTCGGCGCCCACTGGGAACGGGTAGCCGCCCGGCTCCCCGGAGGGAATGATGTTGCGAGCGATCTGGGCATAGTCGACCGGCGGGGGCGCTGCCTGCGCCATTGGCGCACCAAGAGCCACCGCACCAGCAACCACCATCGCGAGCGCGATCGATTTCATCTGTCCTCCTCCTCCGGCGACGACCAGCTGACCGGCGCAACATAGCGGACCGCGCCGCGCCCCCGCCCCCGCGGGAACCAAAGCAGGGCGCGCGACCTCGCTCGATCTGGCCTTCGGACTGCTCACGCAGTCATAGTGCAGGCACGGATCGCCGCGGCACGTACGACGCGCTGCCCCGGCCTTTGACGCGGTCTCAGCCACCGATGGACCAGCGGACGTTCTGACGGCGGACTCAACGCTCGCAGAGGCGGACTGATCAGAGCGTCCGCAAACCAACCCGCTACGAACACGGCGCAGCTGCGCTGAACGGTTCGAGCTCGTCGGCTTGCCCGGCCTTGTCCGCCGCGCCGGGTTCAATACGCGCCATGTATTCGCATCGTTCGACTGAGGAGTTCCGTTGCCGCTGACGCAAACACAGTTCGCGAGCGCCGTCGCTGACCGCGCCGAGATCAGCCGCGCCGAGGCCAAGCGCCTGCTCGGAGTGATCGAGGAGATCGTGCTCGAGGAGCTCGGAAACGCGCAGAAGGTGCGGATCGCGGGCCTCGTGCAGCTCACTGTCGGTGTGAAGCCGGCGCAGAAGAAGCGCAAGGGCCGCAATCCCGCGACCGGCGAGGAGATCACGATCGCGGCCAAGCCCGCAGCCGTTGATCTTCGTGCGCGTCCGCTGGCCAAGGCCAAGGCCGCGCTGCCGAGCGTGCAGAAAGCCCGCCGGCGACTGGCCCCGCCGAAGGCCTGACACAGCGCTCGGCCACAATCGGGCTCGTCTCAGTCGCTAAGGCTCCGCGAACAGCCGAGCCGATCGGCGTCGCCCCCGGAATTGGCGAACAGGAGGGTCGGCGGCCCGATCGGTGAAGCACCTGCTTTGCCATCGACGCGGAACTCTTGTCCGCCGCCGAGGTTGCTGCTGCGTCCGTTCCGGACCGGCTGTCTCGGCGATCGGTCAGCGGTCTGCTGAGGCTGCCGGATTGCACCCAGGAGCGGCCATTTCACCGGTCAAGCGGGCGTGGCTGCTACCGCCGGGAAGGAGCAGCGCGTCAGGCTCGGACGCCAGCCCGGTCGTCGTCCGCCGCAGGCGTCGGGTCGGTAGGAGGCGAGTGCTTCGCCGGCGTTCCGTCCGCGCGATCCGGCGAGCGCGATGGCCTTCCTAGATGCGGTTCTGGGCCGGTGGCGCGGCGAACTACTGAGCCCGGGGTGTGGGCGACCGCGGTCGTCAAAAGGGGGCCGGGCGAGTTAGCGTCGGTGGCTGCCCATGATGGGCCGCGAGCATGTGTCGTGCAGCCCTTGCGGGCGCGCCGGGGCGGTTAGTCGTCAGAATAGGAAGCCGGTGGTTCAGGCCGACTATCGCGGCTGCGCCGGGGTTCAGAATCGAGCCAGGCGGAACTGGCTAGAGAGGATGCGCGGATGAGGAATCCGAAGAGTGCCCGGATCAGCAGGTTCGGAGCGGTTGCAATGGGCACCGCGACGCTCGCGTTCGCTGGCTGCGGCGGCGGGAGTAGCACGAGCAGCTCGCCCGCGGCCGCGCCCTCGCCGACCGCCACGAGCACGACCGGGACCTCCACCGCTGCGGCTGCCGGCGTGGCGCAGTTCAACGCAAAGGCGGCACCGCTGCTCGACGGATTCTTCGCCGCGGCGATGCGGTACGGAGCAGCCTGCTGCCGTGGCACCAACTACGATGCCGAGGCTAGCGAGATTCGGGCATTCCAGGCCGCCAACTCGACGTTCACCGATGGGTTGGCGAGGCTCACATCCCCGCCCTCGGTGGCGGTGCCGCTACAGAACTACATCGCGAGCATTCACGCTGATCTCGGCAACAGCGAGAAGATACTCACGGCGGTTCTGGCGCGTGACCCGACCGCCATCCGCGCAGCGGTCCACGCCTGGAAGTCCTCGCCAGCGGCCTACGCCTCGGCGAACCTCGTTGCCGTGCTGGTGGCGCTCGGCGTCCATAACAGCGACGTGATCGGTTACTGGGACGGGAACGTGACTCAACATGGGCCGGGCACGACGACGCAGAGCTACTTCGTGGAGATGACCGTGACCGGTAGCACGCCGGGAGCGATCGCTGGAACGATCAGCTACCCCAGCCTGCATTGCGGTGGCCAGCTGCAGCTAAGCAGCGCACAGGGGATTCTCCACGTCTACCGCGAACGGATCACCTCCGGGCCCAAACAGTGCGGCGGCGGAGGAACGATCTACGCGACGGTACTGGGCGGATCAATGTCGTGGCGCTGGGTCGCGACGAGCATTGTGGTGGTGGGCGAACTCGACCACCTGCAGAAGCCCGGCTATTGAACAGTCGCGCGTCGCTGCAGTAGGAGCGCCGGTCTTGCCACGATCCTTTGGCCCGCGCGCACATGACTGCGTCTGGTGGCAAGCAGCAGTCCGCTCGACACGACCGCATTTGAGGAGAGGCAGGCGCGTTCCGCGCACCGCATCGCGCTCCTGCTTCGCTCACGGGACGCGCATCTCGCCGACGGCAACGCCTGTCCTCGTTTGCGCGGACACGGGGGCGCTCGTGTTCCGCTCCGCGCCGAGCGCCTGCACGCGACGCGAGCTTGGCGAGGAGAGGGTGCCCGCTGCGATGTGGCAGCTCCGTTTTCGTCTCGGGACGACCCACAACTGTCGTCCGCGGCAACGTGCGGTCGCTCGGCCCGGTGGATCGTGTCGGAGATAGCCCACGGGGGGATCGACGTCCTGGGCGTTGCCGATCTGCCGAACGACGGCGATCCACCTCGCCTAGTCCGAGGCGAATGGCCATCCTTGTGGGTGCGGCGGCGGTGGCGCTTGATCGGTCCGGAGTGTCAGCAAGTCGGAGAGGGGTGGGTCCGTCGCGGCGGGCCGGTGACGCCACCGTGCTCCAGGGCCCGGGACCAACGTGAGTACGGTTCGGAGGCTCACGACGGACTGGACACGCTTCCGGTGCCGGCGGTGTCGTGCCGCGTTTCAGAATCCGAGCGGGCTGTCCCAAGTCGAGCGATCGCCGAGATCGAACGTGCGCGCGTGTGCTTCGGCGTTACGGACTCGATCGAGGGCCAGGAGCAGCATGCCCCGCTCGAAATGATGGCGCCTCGTGTGAATCCAGTCAGGTGCGTCGGGGCCTTTGGCGTCGTGCTGCTCGAGCAGGTCGAGAATGGCTTGCTCTGCTGGCGTGGTCATTGCTGGCGCGCGCGAGGTTGCCATGAGTCACCGCCCGTGCGGCGATCGCGTCGAGTACCTCGGGCCGTAGGCACTGCTGCTCTCATGGCTCTTCTTCTTCGCGATGAGAACCATCACGCTGTCCTTGTCGGTTTGCCGAGCTTTGAAGTCTGGCCAGATCGCGGGCGTCCGGAATCGGATGCACGCCGCAAGCAGCGCCGTAGGAACTACGGAAACGATGAGACCATTCAGCACGACGCCGCGTGCGCATGCGTCTCTCGCGGGAAGCTTCGCCAAGAAGCGCTCGCCGTCACTGCAGACCTCCAGAACAAACCGCGTAAGCCGCAATCTCGCTGGAACTCGCCGCCCAAACCGTGTCGAACGAGCCGACGCGCTCACGCTAGTGCCACGGCCGAACGACCGTGCACCGCACGGCCCTGCGGCGCGGCTGTGCGTTCGCACGCTTCGCTCACCGGACAGGGGATTGGACGCCGCAGGCGCGGACTGAACCATGGACCGGCACCCGGTTTCGCTCTGCCGCAAGCATCCTGACGACGCGAGCCATAGCCCTGCTGCGCGGAAACCGCGCACCTCGCGAACGACTGCTCATAGGTCAAGCTGGGGTTGCCTCGACCGCCGCCGGGAGAGGGCCTCGACTGCTTGCCCTTGACGGAGGGCCCGCGAAAGACAGCCCGTCCCGACGGTGGTGAGGTGCCGCGAGCGGCGACAGGACGTAGCCCCTGCTGAGGGCCTTGTCTATGAGCACCCGTAACGGTACCTCCGGGTCCCCGCGCGCTCCTATGTCTACGAATCCGCTCTAGAGCCGAGGAGCTCGCCGAGTGTGTAGAAGACCCCGTTGATCACATCGAGCGACGCTCGCGCGGCTCGATGCTCGAGGTGAGTCCGGTAGACCCTCTCGCCTTCTGGGTCGGGTCTGCCGGCAGGGAGTTGGTCAGCGTCGAGCCAGACCCACTCGCGGAAGACGAGGGGGAACGTCATCGGGAATTGGAACCCTGCGGGATCGAGCCGCAAAGCGCCAACTCGCTGATGGTGAACTCGGTTCCGCGCGAACCGCACGCCGCCCATGATCTCTGCGCCGTGTCCGAATCGCTCGCGCCAGTCCCAGTCCAGCGGCTGGCCATCGGGCGACCACGTCTCGCGTACGTGATCTTCGAGAACAATGCTCCAGTTCAGGGCCTCAAACGGTGCGATCGTGACCTCGACCGGGTCGACGTCCTTGGCCTTGGTCTCGTAGCGGGATACCGCGTCGGTGAATCCGATCAAGAGCGTGTCGTAAGGAAGCACTCGCAGAGTGTTCCGGCCGGACCGGCGACCGGCATGGCGTTTCCCTACTGGCAGGCTTCGTGACCGACACGCCGATGATGTGTTCAGGGCGGCAGTGGGTCCATCAAGCGCGAGGCGCCAATGTGGTCGCCGGTGGCGCCGGGACCTGCGAACGCCGGGCTACTCGCCGGGAATGTCGATGAACGGCGTCCGACGGTAGTAACAGACGTCGAAGAGCGTTTCGGCCAGGCCTGGCTCCACGCCGAGATCGAGGAGGATGTTCAACTGCAGGGCGACCTCGAGCAGTTCGATTGAGCGGAAGAGGGGCCCTCCGCTCAGCCCAGCCGGCCCTGTCGGGTCGAGGTGCGTCAGGGCGTTCCGCGTATCGACTAGGTCGTCAGCAAGTCCGACTTTCAGGACAGTTAGCTTCGGCAGCGTGGCCTTTGCCCGCCTGATGAGCCATTTGAGCCGTTGTCGCTGACCTTGGGTGGCCGCGAACCGAAGCCGAGCCTCGTAATGCTTGCGATGGTCTGCATTCTCGACCGTCTCCAACATCCGGGCCATGTATTCGGTGTGCTCGTCGGGTGTGATCGGCGGCTTGTCGTGCAACGTTCGGTGGTAGCTCTCGGCGAAGCTCGTGGCGTTGAGCAGGCGGTTCTCAAGGAACATGCGTTCACTGAGTGCGGCGATGAAGAACAGCATCGCGGGGCCGAGATTTTCGTAGAGCTCGAACCAGCCGCCGATGAACGCCGGTGCCCCATCTCCGAGCGCCGCGAAGGGGACGAGTGGCCGCTCGTGCTTCCAGCGCGGTTCGGCCGCGAGTCCGGGGAGCCGCATGAGCACTTCAACAGGTCCGTGATCGTGATCCAGCACGGCGACGCGTTTGACGACCGTGGGGTCATTGCCGGCGAGGATCACGAGGCCCTGGATCTGGACGAGCCAGCGTTCCTCGAAGTCCTCGAGCCGCTGGCCCTCGTCGAGCTCGAGCTCGAGCTCGACATCATCATCGGACGTCAGCCTAAACGTCATACGAGCCCCCGGCACCGCGACAATGCGCTCAGCGGGACCAGTTCCGTCGCTTGCGACGAACCGGACCAGTTGATCATCGACGATCGCAGGGGTCGTGCACAGCTGACGAAGCCCATCAAGGCAGACGCTTGCTCGAGCAATCAAGAACTCGTCAGACGACGCGAGATGCGCTCCGTACAGGACAAGGCCTGAGCTGAGAAGAGCGTCGGCCGTCGTTCCGGACCCGTCAACGGTCATCTTTCCGCCCTGCATGACGGGCCTCAGCAGGGTTATCGGAGTCCCGTCCACGAGCTCACCCAAGATGACCGGCCAAGTGAAGGCGGGAGGCCACATCTGCGGAAGGATGAGCTTGTCCAGCTTCAGCTCGCTACCGCTGGTCGGCTCGAACGACAACGTACCGGTGGTCCGTTCGAGCGTGTCCGGGAACCACCAGCTCCCCTTCTCGTTCGCGATCGACTGGACGCCCATTGCGACCTCATGATCGCGAGCGCCACGGCGGATCCGACGAGCGGCGCGCTCTCAGAGCCCGATACTGCGCGGAGAGCGCGCGTATTTGGCGATCGCTTTCGTTCCTCAGCCGGCCTCGCTTCGCGCGAGCGCTTCGGCGACATTCCGATCGCGGGAGACGAACCTTCGGACCTGACCAGCGGGGGCTTGGTGGTCGGCATAGCCGACGCGACCCTGCATAGGCAGCCGAGCGGTCGTGCACGGTCCGGTGCCGGCCCTGCACCCGGCGAGACGGGTCCCAGTGAGGGGTCGACGATTGAGTGGTCCATATCAATCCCCCTCTAGGAGGGCAAGATGGAACCCGTTCTCTATGACGCGGCTGGTCATCGCCGGTCGCCGGTGACGATGCCCGGCTTTCACGAGGGTCGTGCTCCGAGAAACAAAGGCCGCCGGTATCCGGCCGACCCGCCGACGGTCGAGGAGATCATCGCGGTGATGCGCGAGGCCGGCAGCAGCGTCGATGGCGTCCGGCTGCGCGCGCTGATCGTGATCTTGTGGCGGGCGGGTCTGCGCATCGGTGAGGCGCTCGAGCTCGCTGAGACTGACCTCGACCCTTCGCGGGGTGCGGTCCTGGTGCGCCGCGGGAAGGGTGGCCGCCGTCGCGAGGTGGGCATGGATCGCTGGGCCTGGTCGCAGTTAGAGCCGTGGCTGGCCGTCCGGCGTCAGTTGCCGGTCGGCGCGCTGCTGTGTGTGATTCGCGGCGCGACCGCCGGTCGGTACTGGGAGTCATCCTCAGCCCGCAAGCAATTGGGGCGCACCGCAGCCAAGGCGGGCGTGCGGCGACGGTTCGCGCCGCATCAGCTTCGTCATGCGCACGCTGTTGAGATGGCGCATGAGGGCGTGCCGCTGGTTGTGATCCAGCGCCAGCTGGGGCACGCGCACCTCGGTGTCACATCGATCTACCTGCAGGGGATCGACAGCGCCGAGATCATCCACACCGTCCATTCGCGACCGGCACCGGTGATCCCGGCCACGGCCGGCCTCCGAACAATCCTCTAGCTCGAGCCCGGGCGGGTCGACGACCGCGCCACCCGCCCGCTTTCCGCGCATAGCGTGTCTCTCGTTGCCGGCCTCAAGATGCACGTGCCGAGCGAGAAGCAGGTCTTGCTCGCGCCGCTGGTCATCGCGATGGCTGGCGCTTGACACCTGCTTGGCTGGCGAGCGAGAGCGATCGATTCGGCGTTCGGACGCGCGCGCTGCTCTCCCGGGGGAGAGCTAGGACCGACCGCTCCGGTCCGCGGCGCGAATTCAGGAGTCGGTTGGTGCTGGTCGCAGATCGGCGTTGCGCGGTTGTATCGATGCGTGGTTTGGAGTACGGTGCGCGCGCGATGTGGCGTGCGGCGCTTGAGGGCTTCGGGTGAGAGCGAGGGTGATACCGCTCGCAGCGGCGGCCATTGCGCTGCTGACCTCCAGCACGGCGTGGGCGAGCAGCTCGGCGTTTCAGGCTGGCTACCGGGTCACGCACGATGCCTTCCGGTCCGTTCACGCCAGCTGGGTCATGCCCGCGATCAGGTGCCCCGGCCAGTCGTCCCCGGGCTACAACGGGGAAGCCTGGTTCGGGGTGGGGATGGGACCGTCCTACTCTCGATCGGAGCAGGTGGTCGCGCGGGCGTTCTGCACAGGAACGATCGCCAGCTATATCGCTTACTTCGAAGTCGGCGGGGTGCAGGCAACCGGAGCCGCCGGAGGGGTGCTCACGCCCTATCCGGGGGATCACCTGTCGGCCACCGTCTCCTACCTCGGCGTTTTTCCTTATATCGCCGGCCCATACACGTACCAGGTGGCCCGGTATCGGTTCTCGGTCACGGACTTGACCCACCGCAAATCAGTCACGATCGTGGACTCGTCTGACTGCCTGAGACAGAGTTGTGACCATTCGACGGCCGAGGTCACGGCGGGGATACCGTTCGCCCGATACTCGGCGCTCGCTAACTACGGCATGGTCACCTTCTCGAGCATCGGGATCACCGATATCAGAGGACGCCGCGGATCTTTCGCCCGGAACGAGCGCTGGAAGGTGGCGAGGCAGGTCGAGTTCGACCCAACTACCCACAGCCTGGCGGCGTCGCCATCAGCCCTCACTCATCGCGGCGCGCAGTTTTCCGATCGCTGGCACGCGTACTAATCGTGGCCGTGCCGGCCGCTGGCCTTGCCGGACGACGAGGTCCACATGGGCGCAGTGACGCCGCGGGTGCCCTGCGTCGCGCCCGCTGGACTTTGTCCTTGCCCACGTAGCACAAGCTCGGCAGCATCGACCTCAGGGGCCGGTGGCCCGCCCTCCGGAACGGTTGCACGTACGTCGACCGCGCTGTCTAGGACGGCTGCATCGCCCCGGCAACGCAGCGATCAGGATGCCTGTCCTGACCCGAGGGCAGGTCTCGAGGATCGGCGGGCTCAGAGTCGCGGATCTCGCCAATTCCGTGACCGAGGCGCCGGAGCTTGCCAACGCACGAGGCTCAATACGGCGCCCGGCCTTGGGCCTGCTCTCGGCGACCGGCGAGATCCCGGCGATGGTCAGGTCGGGTGGGTTGTCGCTGCTCACAAACACGCTAAGACGAC
>OCTA010003854.1_pt1 | contig 13270 bp, 12 predicted proteins | sample 1538991 | NCBI WGS metagenome assembly OCTA01 (sample SAMEA3539302, study PRJEB22396) | soil metagenome | biome: tundra; feature: field; material: soil | place: USA | collected 2010-05 | depth 0.15 m
CTCCGTCACCGACTCCGACGTAAACAAAAACTCATTCTCAGAAAGACCGGTCATGTATTCGCCTTCATACCCTTTCGTGTGACTTCGATCAGGTAAGCGACCATCGTGTCACTGTCGCCCAGCTTCAAGTGGTACGCATCTGAATGTTCTTCGACGCGCGCGATCTGCTCTCGCTTCTCGTCGAACACGGCATTGAACTCGAAAAAGCCGAAGTCGACGACGCGGGACTCGAATCCGGCGCGGTCCAGCAGCTGCGCGGTTCGCCGTTCGCCGATGATCGACAGCTGCATTATGTACGCCGTGCCGTCCTCGGCGAGGGCTTCGGGCAGCAGGCGGATCAGATGGTCTAGCAGGTTGCGCCCCCAATAATCCAGCGGGCGGTGGGTCGTCACCTGCTCGAACGGATCCACGGGCATCTGGTAGAGGCTGGCGACGACCAGGTCATAACGCTCCTCCGGGACCCACGGGAACAGGTCCTGCCGGGCCGCCGTGACCCGGTCGGCGACCCCGTTGCGAAACGCGTTGGTGAGGGTGTTCGTGACCGCCGCCTCGTCGATGTCGATCGCGTGGACGTGAGAGGCGCCGTTGCGCGCCAGCTGGACGGTCAGCAGGCCCGTGCCACAGCCGATGTCCAGGCATCGCTGGTGGGCGCCGAGGGCCTCCCGGTAGACGTATTTCCAGATCAGATAGCTGCCCTGGGTGGGGACGAAGACCCCCGGCTCGACGGTGAGGTCGGGCACGCTGAGGGGGAACAGGTCGCGCCCGCGGGCGTCGGTCCAGTGTGGCAGTGAGCGCCCGTCGGTCGGCGGCGGCTCCAGGCTCTCGGCCGAAAGCGCCGGCGGGCGCCGGTGCCCTGGCTTGGTGTCACTCAGCGCGGCGCGGGCAGCGGCCAGATGCTCAGGGCCGACGCCGCAGCAGCCGCCGATGATCTGCGCACCCTCCTCGCGCCAGCTGAGCGCCAGGTCCGCGTAGCGCGCACCGTCGATCGCCGCCTCGTCGCGCCAGCCGGCGGCCGACAGATAGCCGAGGTTGGGATACACGCCCAGCGGCAGGTCGGTGAAATCACGCAGCCAGGAGAGCATTCCGGTGACATGGTCGGGGGGCACGCAGTTAATCGAGAGCGCGCCGACCCCCATCTCCTCAAAGCGACGCGCGGCACGGCCGAAGGCGTCGCCCTCCGGGCCGCCCCAGTGCTCGCCGTAGACGCCGCAAACGCCGTTGCGACAGCGTCGGAAGCTCAACCACACCGGCAGCCCGGTGGCCAGCAGGCTCTCGACCGTGGCGTAGGTCGAGCTGCGCACCAGCGACAGCGTCTCGAGCAGGATCAGGTCCGGCGGATCCTGCTCGAACGCCCGCGCCAGCAGCCGGATCGTCTCCCGCCCGTCAGGCGTGTCGACGTCCCCGTTGATGCTGAAGGCGACCGTCACCTGCTCGCCGCGACCGGCCTCCACCGCGGCCGTGCGCGCCAGGCCGACCGCGTCACGCGCCACATCCATCCAATGGATCGCCCCCAGGGACTCCCACAGGCGCTCGCCGCCGTCGCGCAGGGCGGTCGGCAGGCCCCAGGTGTTGGTGGAGATGATGTCGCAGCCCACGTCGACGTAGCGGCGATGCATCGACTTGACCTGCTCGGGCGAGTCGATGATCGCGGTCAGCCCCCAGAGATGCTCGGCGGTCTCCGGCCGTTCGCCCGCGACCTTGATCAACTCCGTCCCGTTGGCGCCGTCGAGGATCACGCAGCGGTCCATCGCCAGCAGTCGCGTGATCCGGGCGTAACGGTCCTCTGGCTGCATCATCCGGGCGCTCCCGCGGTCGGGAACGGCCGTGGCGGGAATCGATCGTGCGTTCATTGTCCCATCTCCCTCTGAGCCGGCTCGCTAGCAGCGAGGCTGTGTCCGACAGCTTGCAGCGGCGGTCCTCGCCCGACCACTCCCACAAAGCCGATTTGTCCTAGACTTTCGAGTAGGTCGTTGGATCTCTGTCTTCCTCGGAATCGAAATCCATTATGTCGCGTCCCCCAAATGGTCAGGTAAGTTAGGCATAAGGAGCAGGGACAAGCGTCGGCGGCGGAGTTACCTTTCCATTGTGTCCATCGCCGTCCCGTCAGAAGGCGCTTCGGAGTCACTGCAGGCGGTTCTGCGCCAAGCCGGTGCCGTGCTGTCTGCCCGCGAAGGTTCGACGGTCGCGGTCAATTACGGCTCGGCCGCCGGAGAGCTGGCCGTGTGCGTCAGGGCCGTCGGCCTGGTCGATCGTGCCGACCTCCGCACGCTGGTGATCAAGGCGTCGCCCGGGCAGCTACAGCGCGTCGTGCCCCGGCTGCTCGGAGGTTCGCTTCAACCCGGCGGGATCCGCTTCGCGGGTGGCGCCTGGTGGTGTGGGGCGCGCGCCGATCGAATCATTGTCGTATGCGAGCCGCGTGCGGCCCGCAGGCTTGCCGCCAGGCTGGGTGCCTCACAGCAGCTCGCCGTCAGCGTCAGCGATCACTCGGCGGCGTGGGAGGCGATCGAGCTGCTGGGCAGCGCGACCCCGGACGTTCTTCGTGCACTCCTGGTCTACGGCGACGCCGGCGATCCGCGCAGCGTGCCGCCGTTCAGCACCGGGACCGTCGCCGGTGCGGACGTGATGTGGCTGCTGGACTCCGATCGCCGTGCGCTGGCGCTGGTGCCCTGCCGGTCCGCCGGCTCTGTCTGGCGAGCGATCGAGACGGCTGGGCGTCCGTTCGGCATCAGCTGCGTGGGCTGGGAGGCGGCCGCCCGCTACGCCGTCCTGGAGCGCACCCGTGTGCGCACCCGATGGCCCTGACGGACGCTGTACCAGCCGTCCACTGAGCTGAGGGGCCTATATTTCGCTCACGCCGGTGAGCGCCCTGAAACGCCCCCATGAGCAGGACGAAGCGGCCGCGGTCAAGCGCACGCTGGTGGAGTTGCTGGCGCTCGAGCGAGAGATCGTCGAGCTGGGGTACGTGCGTCGCGCGGACGCCCTGGAGCGGGTGCGCGATGCGGTGCGCCGCCTGGGCGAGGTCGGCTCGGCGCAGGGGATCCTCGACCGCGCCGCCGAGGAGCTCGGCGGTGGGTCGCAGTTCGACCGCGTCATGATCGGTGAGGTCGTCGACTCGGCGCTGCTCCCTCGTTCGATCTGGGTCAGGGAGGGGGAGACCGACGCCAAGCTCACGCTGGACCGGCTCCGCGGATCCCCGATCGAGCTGCGCTATCCGCTGATCGAGGATGAGGTGGCGCGTGCTCAACGCGTCGAACTGGTCGTCGTGCAGGACGCACGAGCCCGCGCCGCCGCGCCTCTGCGCGAGGCGCTGGGCTGGGACTCCTACGTGGTCGCGCCACTGACGGTGCGAGGCGCGACGGTGGGACTGCTGCACGCCGATGCCTCGAGCTCCGGTCGGGCGCTGGACTCGCTGGACGTCGAGGTCGCCTCGCGCTACACCGAAGCTCTGGCGGGTGTGTTCGAACGCGCCGTGCTCCGGGACACGCTGCGGCTGCACCGCCGCGAGTTGCAGTCAGCGGTGCAATGGATGAGCGAGCGCCTCAGCCGGCTGGCGAGCGATGCGGCCGAGCTGGGGGCCGGAACGCGGGCGGGGCAGGCCGACCCCGACCTGGTCGACGCACTGACGCCGCGTGAGCGTGAGGTGCTGCGCCTGCTGGCCCGCGGCAAGACCAATCTGGCGATCGCGCAGCGACTGGTCATCCGCGAGGGGACGGTCAAGTACCACGTCAAGAACATCCTGCGCAAGCTGGGGGCGACCAGTCGCGCCGATGCGGTGTCACGCTACGTGCGCGCGGCCGATGCGCGCTCCGGACGATGACCGCCACCCGGCCATCCTCCGAGTCTCTGTCGGCGGCGATCGGCGACCAGCTGGAGCGCCGCCTTCAGCGGGCGGCCGACGATGCCGCCCGGCTGCTCGGCCGGGCGCCTGAGCTGACGCGGACGGCGGACCTTGACCGCCTGCGATCGCTGATCGCGGGGCTCGCCGAGCGACTGGGGGCGGTTGGGGACGAGGATGCGGGTGCGTCGGTGACCGAGCATGAGGCTGCGTTGGCGCGCATGCGCCAGCGCTTCGAAGGCCGTGTGCAGGCGATCGCGAGGGTTCAGGCGGTGGTCGGCGAGCTGCGGGAAATCACCGCGCCCGCCGCGATGCTGGCGCGTGCTCCGGCCGCGCTGTGCGAGGGCTCGACGCTACGGCGCGCGATCCTCAGCACCGTTGCGGGCGGGCGGATGGTGGCCGAGGTGGCGTATTTCGCCGAGGACCCGGCCGGCGCACAGGCCGTGCTGGAGCGGCTACGGGCAAACCCGGTGGCGCTCGAGCATCCGTTGCTGGAAACCGAGCTGCTGCGGCGCCGCCGCGCCACGATCGTCCTCGACGCCCACGTCCATCCACGCGTTGACCCGACGATGGCGCAGTTGATGGGCTGGACGGCCTACGTGGCCGCCCCCCTGCTGGTCGGCTCGCAGGTGGTGGGGGTGATCCACGCCGATCACGGCCGCGGGCAGTCGCTCGACGTGCTGGACCGGGACGTCCTGTGGGAGTTCGCCACGGGGCTCGCGCACGCCTACGAGAGCGCCAGCCTGCGGCGAACGCTGCGCCGGGAACGTGACGAGATGCGCGTCTTCCTGGACTGGCTGGGGGCACGCTCCAGCGAGCTGACCGACGCACCGGTCACGCTGGGCACCGGACAGCAGGCTCCCCGGGCGCTGTGGGAGGCCGGGGAAGCCCAGGGCCTCGCGGCGTCGGTGCGCCAGGACCGGACGGCGCTGGAGGGGCTGCTGACCAGGCGTGAGCTCGACGTGCTGGTGCTGCTGGCCGACGGTGCGTCCAACAACGCGATCGCGGGCGCGTTGGTGATCTCCAGCGGCACGGTGAAGTTCCACGTCAACAGCATCCTGCGCAAGCTGCATGTCGCCAATCGCGCCGAGGCGGTGGCCCGATATCTGCACTTGCTCGGCATGCGGGGACCATGATCGGCGTGCCGGATTGCGGCTCGGCAATTCAGATGGTTTGCGCGGGGGGCCGATCTCGGTTGACCCGGATTGCGGCTCCGCAATCCAGATGGTTGCCTGCGAGGGCCTGGCGCCGTCGACCTGGATTGCGGCTTGGCGGGAACTATGAAAGGCTGGGCCCATGGCCAACGTGATCGGACAGCGTGTCCGCCGCCGCGAGGATCCCCGGTTCCTCACCGGCGCCGGACTCTATGTAGACGACGTGCAGCTTCCCGGCGCCAAGCGCGTGACCTTCGTGAGGTCGGATTGGGCGCACGCCAGGATCCTGGGGATCGACACCTCGGCCGTCGCGGAGATCCCCGGCACGCGGGTGTTCACCGCCGCCGACGTCGATCTGCCGACCAATCCGCTGCCGCCGTTCCTCGGCATCGACGCGCGCATGCAGCGCCCCTTCCTGGCCTCCGACACGGTTCGTTTCGTCGGTGACATCGTCGCGATCGTGGTCACCGACGGGCGTGAGCTGGGCGTCGACGCGGCTGAGCTGGTGCAAGTGGAGTACGACTCGCTGCCGGTCGTCACCAACCTGCGAGACGCGGCCCGCGACGAGGTGCTGCTGTTTCCTGACGTCGGCACCAACGTCTGCATGCGCCACGCGCCCGAGTCCCCCGACGAGCATCTGTTTGACGACTGCGAGGTGGTGACCAGCGGCACGTCGGTCAGTCAGCGGATCGCCGCCTGCCCGATCGAGCCGCGCTCGAGCGCGGCGGTCGTGGGCGACGACGCCCGGCTGACGGTCTGGCTCTCCACCCAGACTCCCCATCAGGATCGTGACGGCCTGGCCGGCATCCTCGGCCTGGACCCCGGGCGCGTGCGCGTGATCGCCCCGGACGTCGGCGGCGGCTTCGGCGGCAAGGGCCTCTCGGCCGAGGATGTGCTGCTGGCCTGGGTGGCGCGGGCCCTCGGAGAGCCGGTGCGCTGGACCGAGACACGCAGCGAGAACCTGGTCGCCATGCATCAGGGTCGCGCCCAGGAGATTGACTTCGAGCTCGGCGGGGATCGCAACGGGCAGATCAAGGCACTGCGGCTGAAGATCCTTCAGGACGGCGGTGCCTATCCGGGCCTTGGCGCGTTCCTGGCCAGGCTGACGGCGATGATGGCCAGCGGGGTGTACGCGATCCCCAAGATCGAGATCTCGATCGAAGCCATGGTGACCAACACGACGCCCACCGGGCCCGTGCGTGGCGCTGGGCGTCCCGAGGCAACGCAGATGCTGGAGCGCGCGGTTGACATGTTCGCCGCGGACCTGTCGATGGACCCGGCGGAGGTGCGCCGGCGCAACTTCATCGCCCCCGACGCGTTCCCGTACACGACCGCAGCCGGGACGCTCTACGACAGCGGCAACTACGTCGGCGCGCTGGACCGCGCGCTGGAGACCGCCGGATACGAGCAGCTGCGCCAAGCGCAGGCCGAGCGTCGCGCCCAGGGCGGCACGCTCCACCTGGGCATCGGCCTGAGCGTGTACGTGGAGGTCACCAACGGAATCTCCGAGGCCGAGTTCGGGGCCGTGGAGATCACCCAAGACGGCGCGGCGATCGTCAAAACCGGATCCTTTTCCCAAGGTCAGGGCCACGAGACCACGTTCGCCCAGATCGTCGCCCAGCGCTTGGGGTTGGAGTTGGAGCAGGTGTCGGTGATCAAAGGCGACACCGACGTAGTCCTGCGCGGCAGCGGCACCTACGGCTCCAAGTCGACCCAGATCGGCGGCGCGGCCGCCGCTCAGGCGTCCGAGGCGGTAGTCGAGCAGGCCAAGCGACTGGTGGCCGAGGAGCTCGAGGCCAACCCCGAGGACATGGTGCTGGACCTCGGCGCCGGGCGCTTCCACGTCGCCGGGGCGCCGTCGCCTTCGCTGACCTGGGGCGAGCTGGCGCAGCGGCTGGACGAGCAGGGGCGGCTGACCGAGCTGAGCGCCGAGGTCGATTTCGCGCCGTCGTCGCCCACGTTCCCGTTCGGCGCGCACGTGGCGGTGGTCGAAGTCGACAGTGAGACCGGATCGGTGAATCTGCAGCGCGTGATCGCGGTCGACGACGCGGGGCACATCATCAACCCGCTGGTGGCCGAAGGCCAGGTGCACGGAGGGCTGGCGGCGGGGATCGCCCAGGCGCTGCACGAGGAGCTCACCTACGACGAGGACGGCAACCCGATGAACTCCAACCTCGTCACCTACGGCATCCCGGGCGCCGGCGAGCTGCCGTTCTTCGAACGCGTCGAGATGGTCACGCCGACGCCGATCAACCCGCTTGGCGCCAAGGGGATCGGCGAGTCGGGCACGATCGGGGTTACTCCGGCGGTGCACAACGCGGTCATCGACGCGGTTTCGCACCTGGGCGTGCGCCAGCTCGACATGCCGGCCAACGGCCAGACCGTCTGGCGGGCGATCCAGGAGGCGGCGGAGCGCTCGCAGTGAGGTCCGCTCGCCGTGGGTTGGGCTGAGGGAGGAGCCACGGCTGGCGAGCTAGAGCCGCTGTGGACGCCGACGCCTGAGTCGCTGGCCAGGACGGAGCTCGGGCGCTATCTGCGCTGGCTGTCAGCCCAGCGGGGCCTGGAGTTCGGCGACTACACGGCGCTTCACGATTGGTCGATCTCGGACCTGGAGGGGTTCTGGGAATCGATCTGGGAGTTCTTCGGCGTCCGTTCGCACGCCCCCTACACGCAGGTCTTGAGCGCACGCCAGATGCCCGGGGCGAGCTGGTTTGCCGGCTCGCGCCTGAACTACGCCGAGCACGCCGTCGGCCGCGACGAGGACGCCGACCGAGTGGCCGTGATCGCGCATTCGCAGACGCGCGCACCGATCCGGCTCACGTTTTCAGAGCTGCGCGGGCAGGTGGCGCGGACGCGCGCCGGTCTGCTCAGGCTCGGCGTCGGTCCGGGCGACCGCGTGGCCGCCTATCTGCCCAACATCCCTGAGACGGTGGTCGCGTTCTTGGCCACCGCCAGCATTGGGGCGGTGTGGGCGACCTGCGCACCGGAGTTCGGCCCGCGCAGCGTGATCTCCCGCTTCGGCGTGATCGAGCCCAAAGTGCTGCTGACGATTGCGGGCTACCGCTACGGTACGCGCCCGATCGACCGGCGCGCCGATGTGGCGGCGATCCGGGCCGCGCTGCCGACGCTCCAGCGCGTCGTGCATGTGCCCTACGCCGGCGGCGAGGACGACTCGATCCCTGATGCGACGGGCTGGGACGCGCTCCTGGCCGAGCCGGCGCCGCTGGAGTTCTCGCCGCTGGTTTTCGATCATCCGCTGTTCGTGCTGTTCTCCTCGGGCACGACCGGACTGCCCAAAGCGATCCTGCATCGTCACGGCGGGATCCTGATCGAGCACTTCAAGAACCACGCTCTGAGCTGGGATCTGGGACCCGGCGACCGCCTGATGTGGTTCTCGACCACGGCGTGGATGATGTGGAATGCGCTCGTCTCGGCACTGACGCTGCGCGCATCGATTGTGCTGATCGACGGCAACCCGGTTCATCCCGGGCTCGACTACCAGTGGGGTCTGGCCGCCGAGACCCGTCCGACGATCATGGGGGCCAGCCCGGCGTTCCTGATGGCTTGCCGCAAGGCCGACCTGCGTCCCGCCGAGCAGTTCGATCTGTCCAGCCTGCGCCAGCTGGGCGCGGCCGGCTCGCCGTTACCGCCCGAGGGGTTTGACTGGATCTATCAGCGTTTCGGCCGCGACCTGCTGCTGAATCTCGGCAGCGGGGGCACCGATGTCTGCACCGGGATCGTCCAAGGCGGCCCGATGCAACCCGTCTACCGGGGCGAGATCGCCGGTCGCTGCCTGGCGGTCGACACGGCCGCCTACGACCTCGACGGCCAAGCGGTGATCGACCGGCTGGGAGAGCTGGTGATCCGCTCACCGATGCCATCGATGCCGATCGGGTTCTTCAACGACCCCGGCGGCAAGCGTTACCACGCCGCCTACTTCGAGGATTTTCCCGGGGTGTGGCGCCACGGCGACTGGATCCGTTTCACGTCGCGCGGAACCTGTGTGATCACCGGACGCTCTGACGCCACCCTCAATCGCGGCGGGGTCAGGCTCGGCACGGGGGAGATCTACGCGGTGATCGAGGATCTGCCGGAGATCGCCGACAGCCTGGTCGTGCACCTGGAGGACAGCGAGGGCGGCCCCGGCGAACTGCTGCTGTTCGTGGTGCTCGCCGACGGCGTGGAACTCGACCAACCGCTGCGTGACCGGATCGCCATGACGCTGCGGGCGTCGCTGTCGCCTCGCCATGTGCCTGACACGATCGAGGCGGTGAGCGCGATCCCGACGACGCTGACGGCCAAGAAGCTGGAACTGCCGGTCAAGCGAATCCTGCTCGGCGCGCCGGCGGAGGACGTCGCCAGCCGCGACGCGCTGGCGCAGCCGAGCGCACTGGATGACTTCGTGGCCTATGCCTCTGCGCGGCGGGGTGCAGGTGCCTGAAGCCCGACGGGGCGGGTAACGGCACGTGGTTTCCCAGCATCAGGCGCGATCGCTTGCCCTGACGCTGCCCGAAGCGATCGAGTGCGACCATCACGGCCGGCCGTCCTTCCGGGTCGCCGGGAAGATCTTCGCCACCGTCTGGGACCAGGACCACATCAATGTGATGCTCGATCAGGACGGCATCCGCACCGCCGCGCAGACACACCCCCGGGGTGTGTGAGGAGTTCTGGTGGGGTAAGCGACTGGGCGCGGTGTCCGTGGACCTGCGGAGCGTCGAGGCGGGGACCCTCGCCGACCTGCTGGCCGACGCCTGGGAAGGTAAGGCGCCAAAACGGCTGACTCGGCACCGTCCGAGCTAGCGACCCCTTGGTCACCTGTGTGTTACGGTAGCTTTGAAGTTACCGATAGCCAACCGATCTTCGCAATGAGGTTCACAATGTCGTTGAGCTACAAGGTGCAGCGGACCATCCAGGCTGCCTCGGAGCGGATCTGGGAGCTGTTGACCGACTCAACGAGCTACGCGGCCTGGAACCCGACCGTGGTCTCGCTGGAAGGACGAATCGCCGCGGGCGAGACGATCAAGCTGGTTTCGACGGTGAATCCCAAGCGCACGTTCTCGTTGAAGGTGACCGAGTTGGACGGTCCGCGCCGGATGGTGTGGTCAGATGGCATGCCGCTCGGTCTCTTCAAGGGCGTTCGCACGTATTCGCTGAGCCCAACCGATGCGGGGAGCGAATTCGAGATGGAGGAGGTGTACTCCGGCCCGCTGGCACCGCTGATCACCAGGGCGATCCCTGACCTGACCGATTCGTTCGCGCAGTTCGCCGACGGGCTGAAGGCCGCCTCGGAGGCGCGCAGTGCTTCGGGGAGTGCTTAGCTGAATGGGCGCTGAGCTGCACCGCAGCGCTCTTGATGCGCTCGGAGACGCCCACCGTCGCGCGATCGTGGAGATTCTCGCCACAGGGTCACAATCGGTGCGGGAGATCGCCGACCAGCTGCCGATCAGCCGACCCGCGGTCTCACGGCACCTGCGACTGCTCAAGCAGGCCGGGCTGGTGATCGACGAACGTCAGGGTACGCGTCACGTCTATCAGCTTCGCGACGAAGGCGTGGAGGCCATCCGCGATTACTTCGCCTCGATCTGGGGCGAAGCCGCCACACGCTTTCGCCTGGTCGCTGAGAACACCCGCGCCGGTGAATGAGCCGACCGTGACCGAGCCGTTGATCGTCGAGTTCGATGTCGATGTGCCGGCTCGGCACGCGTTCGATGTGTGGACGCGCCGCTGCGCGACCTGGTGGCCGCCCGGCCACACGCTCAGCGGCGATCCCGCCTCGATCACCTTCGAGCCGCGCCCCGGCGGCCGGATCGTCGAGCTCGCGTCCGACGGCCATCAGCACGAGTGGGGAGAGGTACTGGACTGGGAGCCCCCGCTGCGACTGCGCTATCTGTGGCACCTGTTTTTCGACCGCGCCGAGGCGACCGAGGTGGAGATCACGTTCACCGAGGTCGGCGATCGAACCACCGTGCGCCTTGAGCAGCGGGGCTGGGAGCGCCTCGGGGCGGCGGGCGTGGAGCGCCGCGATCGCACGCGCACCGCTTGGGCGACGATCACCGGCCTCTATGCGCAGGCCACCGGCGATGCCTCGCCCCGCTGAGGATCCGGCTCGCGAGATCGTCGTGACCACGCGTATCGCTCCCGCCGGAAACGACCGTGGCCGGCGGCGCTTGCTACGGGACTCGAAGCCGGGCTTGCGGTGGGGCGCTCGACCAGCCGAACCCCTCTGGCAGGTTGGCCCCCCGCACGCTGCACGCCGCCGCGGCGACCGTGATCCCGGCGGCGGTCGCCTCCCCGAGCGCGTTCACGTCGGCGACATCCGCGCGTCGCTGTCCATGCACACACCACCAGGTGAGAAAACCGGCGACAAACGCGTCACCGGCACCGATCGGGTCGACCACGTCGACCTCGGGCACCGCCATCGAACGCTCGCCGGCAGCCGTGTGGATCCACACCGGGGTGGGTCCGTCGGTGACCAGTACCGCGGCGGGGCCAAGCTCCAGCAGACCACGGGCGGCGGCCCTGGCGTCCGTGCCGGGCGCCAGCAGCCGCAGATCGTCGACGCTCACCTTGGCGACGTCGGTCCGAAGCAGCAGCGCCGCAACGGTCTTGTGGTAGCGGGCGGTGTCCGTGATCGCGCGGGGGCGGCAATTCGGATCGAGCAGCACCGTGACCTCCGGGGGGGCCTGCCGGATCAGCCCCAGCAGGGTTGACGCCGTCGGCTCGATCAGGATCCCGAGTCCACCGAGCGCGAGCGCGTTAGAGCCCGCCAGCAGGTCCGGGGGGATATCGCCGGGGCGCAGCTGCGCGGCGGCGGTACCCTCCAGATAGAACCGGTAATCCGCCGAGCCGGTGTCGTCGACCTGGGCGATCGCCAGCGTCGTGGGCGCGGACGTCGCCTCACGCACCGGGATCGCGACACCTTCCCGCTCCAGCGCTGAACGCAGCTGGCGCCCGAAATCATCGTCTGAGAACCGGCCGACAAACTGGCAGACTCCGCCCATTTGGGCGATCGTGCGGGCGACGTTGAATGGCGCTCCGCCGGGAAACGCCGTGACCGATCCCGAAGCGTCGGTCACGACGTCCATCAGCGCTTCGCCGGCGATCGTGATCATGGCGCAGGTGCCGCCAGCTGCTTGGCGCCCGTCATGATCGCCACCGCCTCCTCGGGAGTGGTCGTGGCCGGGCTGACGACGCCCGCGCAACGGCCGAGGCGCTGGATGTGAACCCGATCGGCGACGTCGAACACATGAGGCATGTTGTGACTGATCAGGATCACTGGCAATCCTTGCCGGCGAAGCTCGCGGATCATGTCGAGCACCTGGTTGGACTCACGGACGCCCAGGGCAGCCGTGGGCTCGTCCAGGATGATCACCTTGGACCCGAACGCGGCCGCTCGCGCCACCGCGACGGCCTGCCGCTGACCGCCGGAGAGCGTCTCAACGGTCTGACCCATGTCCTGCAGGGTGGTGATCCCCAGCTTGGACATCTGCTCCTTGGCGTGGTTGCGCATCCCGCGCTTGTCGAGCTTGCGGAACACCAACCCCAGCAGGCCGGCCATGCGCTCCTCGCGCCCCAGGAACATGTTGCTGGCGATGTCCAGGGCTGGCGAGACCGCAAGCGTCTGGTACACGGTCTCGATGCCGGCCTGCCGGCCTGCCGGCCTGCCGGCCTGCCGGCCTGCCGGCTGTCGAGCGGGCTCTTGAACGAGACCGGTTGACCCTCCAGCAGGATCTCGCCCCGATCGGGTTGAAGGGCGCCGCTGAGGCATTTGATCAGCGTCGACTTGCCTGCCCCGTTATCGCCGATAATGCCGAGAACCTCGCCGGCGTCGAGCCGCAGATCCACACCGGCGAGCCCGATCATGTGGCCCCAGGTCTTGACCAGACCGTGCGCCTCGAGCACCGGGGTCGACTTGGGCGAGGGTCGGGGTGTGGCCTGCTCCGTGGCTCCGGCCAAGGCGCCCTCGCCGGAATCCGCGCCCGGCGAGCCGGGCTGGCCGGGAGCGCCGGGCACGCCGGGAGCGCCGGGCACGCCGGGAGTGCCGGCCGCTCCCGGCGCGCCGGGCGAGGCCCCGGGCTTGTCCGCCGGGGCGGGGGCATCCTTCGGATCTGCCACCGCGGCCCGCGTGGAACCGTTTGTGGTCTGGGTCACGGCTTTACCCTCCTGATCCACTGATCGACCGCCACCGCGGCGATCACGAGGATGCCCTCGGCGATTGGCTGATACAGGTCGTTGACGTTGGCGAGTGTCAGGCCCGAGGTGAAGACGACGACGATCAGCG
>OCTA010003856.1_pt1 | contig 13270 bp, 15 predicted proteins | sample 1538991 | NCBI WGS metagenome assembly OCTA01 (sample SAMEA3539302, study PRJEB22396) | soil metagenome | biome: tundra; feature: field; material: soil | place: USA | collected 2010-05 | depth 0.15 m
ACGGAATCAACGTGATCATCGCCGCGGCCGGGGGCGCTGCCCACATGGCGGGCGTACTGGCCGCCGCCACCCCGCTGCCGGTGATCGGGGTGCCGATCGCCCTGGCCAACCTGGGCGGTCTCGACTCGCTCCTGGCCATGGTCCAAATGCCCACGGGTGTCCCGGTAGCCGTCGTGGCCGTCAACGGGGCTCGCAATGCCGGGCTTCTGGCCGTGAGGATCATGGCCCTCTCTGACGAACGGCTGGCGTCCGAGCAGGACAGGTTCCGCAAGGAACTTGCGGATCAGGTTCGTGACCAAGATGCGGAAATCGTGGCCCGGTACAACGATTAGCCGGGGGCCGAACCGGGGGCCATCAGCCCATCAACCCTCACACGGCGGTCCAGGGGGGAGCCAAGCCGCGGACGGCCTCGCCCAGTTCCATCCCGATCGGCATCACCGCCATGATGGGGATGTCGATCCCATTGGCCACGTACCGGCCTATGTGGGCACGGCACTCGTCGTACGAGCCGTGGACGATCAACGAGTCGACCACCTCGTCGGGGATGACGTCCAGCGCACGCTTGCGGTCGCCGGCCTTCCACGCCTCCCACATCGGCTCGAGCACGGGACCCCGCCCCAACCATCGGTGGAACTCCGCATAGACGCCCACATTGAGGTAGGCCGCGATCATCCGGCGACCCACCTTGCGCACGGTATCGACGTCTTCTGAGGGACACACGAAGATCCGGGCCGCCATGGGTATGTCTGCGCCGACCTCGGGCTTGACGGTGGCCACATCCTCGGCGGACAGCCAGTTGACGATGACGCCATCCGCCTCGCGCCCGGCCAGGCGCAACATGCCCGAGCGCAGCGCGGCCAAAAAAATGGGAGGTAGATATTCGACCGGGCGGGCCAATCGGAAGCCGCGCACGGTGAACGTGTCGTACTCGTGGTCCACCTTCTCCCCCGCCAACGCCGAGCGGAGGAACCTGATGGTGTCCCGCACCCGCTTGTAGGGCTCGACGAACTGAGCCGCGTTCCAACGCCCGACAATGACGTCGGACGATGTCCCCAGACCAAAGGCGAACCTGCCGGGTGCGGCCTCGGCCATGGCGGCCACGCTCTGGGCCAACAACGCCGGTCCCCGGGTATATGCCGGGATGATGGCCACCCCGAGCCGGAGTTCGGGTTCCCACGCCGCAGCCAGGGCGAGCGGGGTGAAACCGTCGGTTCCATCTGTCTCCGCCGACCACACGTCGGTGTAGCCGAGTTCGACCAATTCCCGATACCACCTGCGATGTTCCACCAGCGTGACCCCATCGAACGGGATGGTGATCCCATAGCGCGGTGAGGTGGGAGGGGCGACCGAGGTTGCACTCATGACCCTGTAATACACCCTCTTGCCATGCTGTACCCATGGGAACCGACCAACCAAAACGATGCCGGGCACAGCAACCCGAACTGCCACTGCCGATCGTGCCGCCTCCTGCCTCCAGCCAGCCGACACCCGACAGTCATCCACACGAATGGCGCCTCGATGAACAGACCCGGCTCATCGGCCACCGAGGGATAGCGGCCGCCCGGGCCCTGCTCGCAGCCCATGCCCCTGCTGATCAGCCGCCGGTGGCAGTTCAGCACCCGGTCGAGCCTCCACGCCGCCGGAATACCGGACGCGCCGCCTGACCAAAGCGCACGCTACGGTCGAGTCCATGCCATCAGTCGCTGAACGTCTCGACTATCCAGCTGAAGCAAGACTTCTTCTCCTCAACTGTGCCGAGTTGGGCTTCTGTCACGCATCCAACGTGGGCGTGTCGGATGCACTGGACGGGGGCATCGGCACCTCTGCCTCGCTGATGGTGCCAGCGCCCTGGGCCCGCGAAGCCGCCTCCCGCTACCGGGGCGAGGATGTCGGAGTTGGTCTCACCCTCAATGCCGAGCACGATCTCTTCCGGTGGGGACCCATCACCCAGGCACCATCCCTTCTCGATGGCGACGGCGGGTTTCCCCGGACCATCACCGACATGTGGGACCACGCCGACCTGGACGAAGTCCGGCGCGAGTGCCGGGCCCAGGTGGAACGGGCGGTTCTCTGGGGCTTCGACGTCAGCCATCTCGACACTCACCTCGACGCTCTGATCCTCCGACCCGAGTTCTTCGACGTGTACCTCGAGATGGCCATCGACTTCGCGCTGCCCCTGCGCCTACTGGGGGCGGACACCGAGCCGAACATCGGATTTCCATTCCGGCAGCTGGCGGAGGACGAGGGAGTCCTTTTTGCCGACCGGTGTGCCTCGCTCTCGTTACTGCACCCCCGCCAGGCCCTCATCGACCTGCTGTCCGACCTGCAGCCCGGAGTCACCGAGGTCACCCTCCGCCCGGCCATCGATACACCGGAGCTCCGAGCCATCACCACTGACTGGAAAGACCGGGTCTCCGATCACACCCTGCTGGTGAACGATGGCGGTATGCCAGAGATCATCGCCCAGGCCGGAGTCACCCTCATCGGATTCCGCTCGCTGCGCGACGCCATGCGGCGGGGGTGACCCAACTGGTCTCTCTCCGGCATGTGGCCGAACCGGCCTGTCCCGCCTCGACCCAGCCTGAACTGTTACCGTGCCGCCAAGTGAAAGTATCGTGGCAGGTCACCTAGGGGAGCTGCCGTGGTCGGAAAGGGCGAGTCGAAGAGCAGTACTCCACCGGAGACCTCCGGCGGAGTGCTCGTGACGCCGCCCCCTGCTGCACCGTTTCAGCTCGACGGCCTGGTGCTGCTGAGTAGCGACGGCAGTGCCCCTCTACAGGTTGATGGAATCACGCTGACCTTCGACGATGAAGGCGTCGGGGTGATCCACAGTCCCGAAGAGCAGTCGCGACTGTTGCCCTGGTCGTCCCTCATCGCTCACGTCATCGAACCATGGAGCGGGGGCATCACCCCTGAGTGGTGGGTGGATCCGGAGCTCAATCGCACAGGTGAAGGTGTCGGGGACGATGACGAAATCATCGATCCCGATGCCACCGACCGATCGCGCCCCCACACCGGGGCCGGCGCCCTCATCAGTCTCCGGACCATGTTCGCCACCTATCGGTTTTTGCTGCCGGGTGGGGATGCCGACCAGCTACGTCCCAGAGTGGCGGCGTTTGCCTTCGATCACCAGGGGCCGGCCGGGTCATCGTCGACGACGACCGTGTTCGTCCACCCAGCGCCGGGCGAGGGTGGTCGAGGTGCAGCCGGCGGAGCCACCGGTCTCACCTGGGTGAAGGCCCGACCGGTACTGACCGTGCTGCTCATCCTCGTGCTGTTGACAGTGGCCATCCTCATTGTGCTCCAGAGCGCGGGTTCCATCCACATTCCATTGCTCGGCGGAGCCAACTCGGGAACGGTGGGAGAGCTCAGAACTCGGTGATGTCGGCGATCCGGCGGCGTAGCTCCTGATACTCGGGGGTATCGGCGGCCGGAAGCAGCCGCATCATGATGCCGGGCGCCGAGATCCAATCCTTGTGCGAGGCGAACATCCGGCATGGCATGAACCACACGCCGACCGGAGTTCGATACCGGTCGAACGTCGTGCCCGCCATCACCGAGGTGCGACCGCCACAGCCCCCGCACTTGGAGCGACCGTCCGCAGTCATCGACCCGCCGATTCAATGCACTCACTTCGGACAGACGAACACCTCAGCCCAACCAAGCCACTCGAGATAGTTCAGACAGTCCTCGTCCGATCCGGACTACGGCTGGAACTCTCCGACGGACCTCGGGTAGCGCACACCGGCCCGCGGCCGGGGGCTGATCACACCGCAAGGCCAGTCCGGTCAGATGGATACCCCCTGAAGGCTTGATCCGGGACGGACGATTACCCAGACGAGCGAACACACTGCCTGGTCAAGCCAATCGTCATTGCATGCTGCATCCCGTTCCAGTTCGCTGACGATGCGGTGCTGCTTGAACTTGCCCCCACTCCCGTGGGGTGCCGCATCCCTATCGCTGGCCCGGCGCAGTCACTCCCACAATCGGGGCAAAGCCCTGCACTCGATCAAAGCGCACAACGGCACCGGTATGCGGAGCATCAATCATCAAACCGCTCCCCAAGTACATCCCCACATGCTCCACGCCCTTGGTCGATGATCCGAAGAACACCAGGTCGCCAGGCTCTGCCAGTGTTCCGGGCGGTACGCCCGGACCAGCGTCGAACTGCTGCTGGGCCACCCGTGGAAGAGATATCCCCACTTCTCGGTAGACGTACTGCGCGAGCCCCGAGCAGTCGAACCCGCTGTGAGTAGATTCACCGCCCCATAGATACTGAACGCCGAGCAGACCCAGCGCATCGGTCACCGCCGCAACTTCCGTCGGCGTCTCACCCGCTGCCAGCTCGCCGACGGTCGCACTTCCGCTGAGGTCGCAGCCAATACCCGTGGACGTTCCCCCGCCGGACAGAACTGGCGGCTGCGGGAGCGTGGTCGACGGGGTGCTCTGAGAGGCGGAGGCCTTCGGAGCCGGTGATGCGCTGCTCGGGACGGTCGTGGAACTGCCCGAAGGTTTGGGGGAGGACTTTGGAGTAGTAGTGGTAGTGGAACTGGACTGACCGCTCGTAGGCAATTGCCCGCCAGCAGGCACCGTCGATCCGGAGCCACCACCTCCGGTGGTTCCTTGGCCGGATTGCGACGGAACAATGGATCCCAGTGTCGAGTTGACGGTGGGCGCAACCGTCAGGGCCGTCAAGGTCGCCGTCGTGCCGTGACTGGCATCAGCTTCCGACGTGGTGGCGGCGGTCAGGGTAGCCCCCGCATTGCGGGACGTGACGGCGCAAGGGTCTGGCGGCACCACCGCTGGAGGTGCCGGCGTCGATAACGCAGCTGGTGACGCAGGTGGTGACGCAGCTGGTGACGCTGGTGCGTTCTGCGATATCAACCCGGGCCATGCAGTCGCCACGTAGGTCTTTGTGGCTGCACGGTGGTGCAACGCAGGTGTGTGAGGGGCGGGAGTTGAGGCGCCCGCGGCGACGACCGAGAACGTGGCGATGGCCACTCCTCCAACGGTGAAGCAACGCCACCACATCCCCCGGTTTCCGGCGGTCCCCCTTCGAACCATCCCCTGGTCCGGTTGGCAATCGGAAGTCATGTTCCCCCTTCTCCTCTGTCCACCGTCAACGTGCCACGCAGGCTGGCATCGCCGATTACTTGGTGAACGTACGAACTCTGATCTTGTGTAGTAGAACGGCCACTCAGCCGTGATCTTGCGGTCCGGCGCCATATCTACCGTCGGTACACCAATTTTCACCGGTGTTTTCCGGATTGGCGGCCCACCGATACCTTCGCCAGTTGCACCTGGCCAATCGTCGACAGCATCCGCTTCTCCGGGAACGCGTCGAGCGGGTCGGATCACTTCCGGTCGGAGCGAATTCCCCAAAGCCGGTACCACCACGGAAAGCCGTCATGGCGATCGCAGTCCCACTTCGCTCCGAGGTGATCGTGGGAAAGTCCACAAGGAGTCACACCTCAGTTGCGACCACGGAAGGGGGCCCGATGAGGCACTTGGACGTGATGGGGGCGGCTCATGTGAGTGTCGTCGACAAGGCCGATGTGGCGGGCCCGAAGGCGACGATCCTCGAGGCCATGTCGGACGAGTGGCGAACCCAGCAGCGGTCACCGGGCCTGTCGTTTGCGCCAATCGACGCGGTGCACGCCGGGCAGCAGGTTCCCGGCCTCCGACGTGGTCAACCAGGAAGCGAGGGACCATTCCTCGGCGGAGCCGACTCGGGAACGATGGGAGAGCTCAGAACTCGGTGATGTCGGCGATCCGGCGGCGTAGCTCCTGATACTCGGGGGTATTGGTGACCGGAAGCAGCCGCATCATGATGCTCATCGCACCGCTGACCTTCATCCGACCCTGCATGAAGGCGACGTTGGGATCCAGGTCGCCCTTGGCCATGGCCATGGCGTCTAACCGTGCTGTCGTCAGGGTCACGTCAGCGTCGTCGACATCGCCGGCCCCACTCTGGGACAGGAGCCCGTCCTCGAGTACCCAGTAGTAGTGCACCTCACCGTCGGCTCCACCGGTGACAATGAACTGCATGCGGGCCGAGAGGCCGGGGCGCTCGGGTTGGGTGGCCGCCAGCGCCCGGGTCTCTTCGAACCACTCGTCAGTCAGCCACGTGCTCACAGAACCCCGATGCTACCGGCGACATGCCCGCTGCACCGGACCCCCGGGTTCCTCAAGACCCGGAGATTCCGGCGAAGAGATCGCTCTCGATCGAGTCGGGGGCCACCATGGAGTGCGGATCCACCTCGGTGATCACAACGCCGTCACCGGAATCGGATGCCAGCAGGGCCAACTGATAGTCATCGTGAGGGTGGATCCCGTCCATGACCTCAGGAGGGAGCCCGAACCAGAACCGCGAGGTCGGATCCACCTGGGTGGCGTGGGCCAGCAGCGCCTCACGTCGGACGTGGCCAAAGGCCGAGACCTCTACCGATGTGGTGATGGGCGCTTCGGTCATGCCTTCCCACCGCTTCCGCCAAGTGTCGTCAAAAGGGGATTCGAGCCCGAGTTCCTCAAACTTGAGGTGGAGCTCGCGGAAACGAGCCACCGAGAACGTCGTGTAGTAGAGCTTCGTCGGCTGCCATGGCTCGCCGGCGTCAGGGAACTGGCGGGGATCTCCGGCCGCCCGGAAGGCGGCGATTCCGATCTCATGGACTCGGAGATGGTCGGGGTGCGGGTAGCCGGACTGCTCGTCCCCGTAGATGACCATGACCTGGGGCCGGCTGCGGCGGACGATGGCCACCAGTCGATCCACCGCCTCGTCGAGCGGCGCCCGGGCAAAACAGGCGGGGTTGGCGTTGGCCTCCGAGTCGGCCATACCCGAGTCGCGATAGCCGAGCATCTCGACGTCGTCATAGCCAATGAGGGCGGCGGCCCGGGTCAACTCCTCCCGGCGAACCTCGGTCAGTCGCGACCGGACGTCGGGGGTGTCGAGCGCCGGGTTGAGGATTTCCCCCTCTTCACCCCCGGTGCAACACACCAATACGGTGTGGACGCCGTCCTGGTGGTACCGGGCCACCGTCCCGGCGCCCTTGGACGCCTCATCGTCGGGATGGGCATGGACTGCCAGCAGGCAAAGTGGTTCGGACACGGTGATCACGCTACCGGCCGGTGAGCACCTAAGCTCCCCTGGCGAAGAGCGAGGGAGGATTGACCACCATGGGTGTCATGAAGCGCCTGTCCGGAATTGTGCAGGCAAAGACAAGCAAGCTGCTCGACAAGGCTGAGGATCCGAGGGAATCCCTCGACCTCTCCTACCAGAAGCAGTTGGAGAGTCTCCAAAAGGTCCGCCGCAGCGTGGCCGATGTCACCACGGCCAAGAAGCGTATCGAGCTGCAGGCCAATCAGCTCCAGCAGCAGGCCGACAAGTTGCAACAGCAGGCCAAGGCAGCGCTCGGCCAGGGAAATGAGGACCTGGCCCGGGAGGCGCTGGCCCGCCGGGCCGCGCTCGCCGAGCAGCTCACCGACCTGCAGACCCAACACGAGCAGGTGGCCGGCCAAGAAGTGAAATTGGTGAGCACCGCCCAGAGACTGCAGACCCAGGTCGACTCCTTCCGCACCAAGAAGGAGACCATGAAGGCCACCTACACCGCGGCCGAGGCCCAGACGAAGATCGGTGAAGCCGTTTCGGGCATCTCCGAGTCGATGAGCGACGCCGGCATGTCGATGCAACGGGCCCAGGACAAAATCGATGGCATGCAGGCCCGGGCCGGGGCCATGGACGAATTGTTGGCATCGGGGGCCCTCACCAACCTGAGTCAGCCGGTCGACGATATTCAGGCTCAGTTGGACAAGGTGTCCACCACCGATACGGTCGACACCGAACTTGCCGCCCTGAAGGCCGAAATCGGCGCCAGTGCCCCGGTTGGCGAGCTCCCCTCCGCTGCCGCTGCCTCCCCGGCGAATCCCGAACAGCCGGCCTCATGATCGTCCGGATTCTCGGAGAGGCCCAGTACGACGTTCCCGAGGAGCACCGGGCGGCTCTCGACGACCTCGACACCACCCTGGTGCACGCGGTCGACGCCGATGACGAGACTGCCTTCACTTCGGCCCTGTTGGCCTTGACCGCCGAGGTGCGACAGGTGGGACAGACCGTGCCGGACGACGCCTTCACGCCCTCCGAGCTGGTCGTCCCGTTCGCCGATGCCACCCTGGCCGAAACCAAGCGGCTGCTGGCCGACTCGGCTCCTTCCGACCAAGGGTGACAGCCAACTCATGAGTACCGCCGGCAACATTCCCTCCGACCGGGGTCTCAACCTCCGGATGTTCACCACCGGCCTGATGCTGGTCATCCTCTACGGAGCGGTGGTCGGCCTCTTGATCGCCTTCGGTATCTCCTACCTGGCGGTGCTGGTGATCGCCGGCATCATTCTCTTCTGCCAGTACTGGTTCTCGGACAAGATCGCCTTGTTCGGAATGGGTGGCCGGGTGGTCACCGCCGAACAAGCACCCCAGCTCCACGGGGTCATCGACCGACTGTGCGCGCTGGCCGACATGAAAAAGCCGCGGGTGGCCGTCGCCGATTCCGACGTCCCCAACGCCTTCGCCACCGGTCGGAGCCCGAACAGCGCAGTGGTGTGCGCCACCACCGGATTGATGCGCCGCCTCGACGAGGCCGAACTCGAGGCGGTACTGGCCCACGAGCTCTCCCATGTGGCCCACCGCGACGTGGCAGTGATGACCATCGCCAGTTTTCTCGGAGTGGTGGCCGGGTTGATCACGCGCATCATGTTCTGGACCGGGATGATGGGCGGTTTCGGGGGTAGCAACAACAGCAACAACAGCAACTCGAACGACAACGCCGCCCTGGTGGAGATGGCCGTATTGGTGGTGTCCGTGGTGGTCTACGCCATCAGCTTCCTACTCACCCGGGCGCTCTCCCGCTACCGCGAGTTGGCCGCCGATCGCTCGGGGGCGCTCTTGACCGGGCAACCCTCGGCCCTGGCCTCGGCCTTGGTGAAGGTGACGGGCGAGATGTCCCGTATCCCGACCCGGGACCTACGGGCAGCGGAGAGCTTCAACGCCTTCTACTTCACCCCCGCTATTGCCACCAAAGGGGTCAGCCTCTCCACGATATTCTCCACTCACCCGACGCTCGAGAAGCGCCTCGACCAACTGGCCAAGATCGAGGTCGAGTTGGGCCGTCCGGTCTGATGGGACTGCTCAACACCCTGCTGGGCCGGACCAAACCGGTGCAGGCCAACCTCGACTCGCTGTTCGGACTGCCGTCGGCCGCCATCACCCTCCAGAGCGCGGCGGGGATGACCACCTCCGGGCGGGCCGGCGTCTGTTACAAACCCCCCACCGGGCAAGGCTTCGAGGACATGCAGGCTGAGGTGATGAAGCTGCTCACCATGGACGGGGAGGGCAAGCTGGCGACGGCCGAGGACCGCTACGGCTACCACTGGGTGGTGGTGGAGAACCCCGATATCGAATCGCTGGTCACCCAGGTCCATCTGGTCAACTCGTCACTTTCCGACGCCGGATGGGGACCCCAACTTCTCTGCTCGGTCTTCGGCGTGGCCACCCTCCCCGACTCCGCCGCCTCGACCGCCGACTCGCCTCCCGGGCCCACCACGGTGCTCACCTCGACGGGGTTTCTGGTCTACCTGTTCAAGCGGGGCACGTTCTATCCGTTCGTCCCCGACGGCCCCGAACACCGCAACACCGAACAGGAGCTGAAACTGAACAGCCTGGTGGCCGGCGATCTGGCCATCGAAGCAGACCTCGATCGCTGGTTCCCCTTGTGGGACCTGCCGGTCGGCTGAGCCTCGTCGCCCGGGGCACTCTGGCTGCGGGGGGGACCAGGAGCCCCGGGTCCTACTTCGTCCCGGCGGAGACCCCGTCGATGCGGGTGGCCAGGTCGATGTCTTTTTGGGTGATCCCACCCGAATCGTGGGTCACCAGTGCCAGCTTCACCTGGTTGTAACGGATATCGATGTCGGGATGATGGTCCGCGGCTTGCGCCAGCACTCCCACTTGGTTGACGAAGGCCAGTGACCCGACGAAACCGGCACAGGTCACCGTCTTGACCAGCGCTCCGTCGACCAGCTTCCAATCTGGGGCACCGGGACCGCTCATCGCCGCACCAAGGTCTGTCTCGCCCAGTACGGGTTCACTCATGGCCGGGCCTCCGTTCGCTCACCCCACCTTAGGCTCGGGCACCGACCGGCGCCGTGGGCGTAAAGGCCACCGGCATGGTCTCGTACCCGGACACGAAGTTGGCCTCTCGACGGGGCGGCTCGGCGTCGGTAACCAGCGCCAGATCGGGGAGCCGATCGAGGAGCCGATCGAACATCACGTGAAGCTCCATCCGGGCCAGCCGGTTCCCCAGGCAGAAGTGGGCCCCGAAGCCGAATGCCACATGGTCGTTGGGGCTCCGGGTGATGTCGAACTGGTCAGGATTGTCGAATACCCGTTCGTCGCGGTTGGCCGACGGATAGAGGAGTAGGAGCTTTTGGCCCTCACCCAGGGTCTCGCCGTGCAACTCCACGTCATTGGTCATCGTCCTGGCCATGTTTTTGATGGGGGTCACCCACCGCAACATCTCCTCCACCGCAGTGGTCATCAGGGACCGGTCGGCCCGCAGCGCCTCCATCTGGTCGGGATGGCGCAGCAGCTCGTACATGCCACCGCTGATCACGTGGCGGGTCGTCTCGTCGCCACCGATGAGGATGAGCAGCGACTCGTAGACCAGTGACTGGTCGTCGAGCCGATCGCCGTCGATCTCAGCGTGCACCAGCGTCCCGATCAGGTCATCCGACCTACCGTCCTTCCGTCGCTGCTCCATCACCGCTGTCACATAGCCGGCGTATTCAATGGCGGCGGCCGCGGCGTTGTCCATCAGTCCGGGATCGGGCGAGCCCAGGGCCTTCAACATGTCGTCGGACCACCGCAGCAGGTCTTCGCGATCTTCGGGGGCCACGCCCAGCCTGTCCCCGATCACCACCATCGGCAGCGGGGCGGCAATATCGCGAACAAAGTCGGCAGATCCGGTCTCGCACACCCGGTCGATGATGTCGTCGCACACCGCCCGGATACCCGGCTCGCTCTCGCGTATCCGCCCAGGGGTGAAGCCTTCGCTCACCAGCCTCCGCCGCCGCACGTGTTCGGGGGCGTCGGTATCGATCATCATGGGCAACGCTCCCGAGTCGGGGCGAATACCACCGGCGTTGGAGTACGTGTCGGGATCCTTGGAGATCTCTTTGACGTCGGCGTAGCGGGTGATGCCCCACACGCCCGCCTCCTCGTCGAAGTACGCCGGGGCGTTGTCCCGCATCCACGCAAAGGCCGGAAACGGATCACCGCCGTAGAACGCACCGTCGGTCAGCCCGATGTACAGGTCGTCCGGGTGAGTGGTCATGGTCCTCGGTCTCTCCGACTGCAGTCGTAAGGTTGCCCACCCCACTGCGCCACGACGGGTGGTGCGATAAAGGAAAACATACGTTTGGACACTTGTCCAACCGCGGCAGGCATGCAGGTCAACTGCCCGGTCCTGCCGGGGCAAAGGTCGTTTGGCGCGGGCGGAACGTCATCGGGACATGCCAGACGCCGGCGTGCTTGTTGGTACGGGCCCGCTCCACCGGGCCGGCCAGGGTGAAACCCTCCAGCCGATCGAGCAATTCATCGAAGATGCACCGGACCTCCATCCGGGCCAAATTGGCCCCCAGGCAGAAGTGGGTGCGATAGCCGAAGGTGAGATGCGGGTTCGGGTCCCGCCGGATATCAAAACGGAACGGGTCCTCGAAGACCGACTCGTCGCGATTGGCCGACGGCCACCACAACGTCACCTTGTCACCCTGGCGAATGGTCTGCCCATCGAGCTCCGTGTCCCGGGTGGCCGTACGTCGGTTGTACAGGGTGGCGCTCGTCCACCGCAGGATCTCCTCCACCGCGCCCGGCATCAACGATCGGTCGTCGCGGAGGGCCGAGAGCTGCTCGGGGTGGTCGATGAGAGCCACCATGCCCAGGGCGATCGAGTTCCGGGTCGTTTCGGTGCCGGCCACTACCAACAGATTGAAGAACATCACCATTTCAAGATCGGTGAGCGGTTCCGACTCGCCGTCGTCGCCATCGATGGTGGCGCCCACCACTGCGCTGATGATGTCCTGGCCCGGGCACACCTTCTTCTCCCCGATGAATCGGTTCCCGTACTCCGCCATCGATGCGGCGGCGCGGCTCACTGCGTCGTTACTCTCGCCCAGCTCCCTCCCCTCGTAGTCGAGAGTGGTAGTCGACCAGGCCATCAGGTCGGCCCGGTCGGAGTCGGGAACCCCCATCAGCGCCGCCACCGCCTGCAGCGGTAGTTCGACCGCAACTTCGGCCAGGAAGTCACACGATCCCCTCTTGGCGATCCCATTCACGATGGCCCGCGACCGGGAGCGGATCCCTGCTTCCATCAGCGTCAGCGCCCGGGGGGTGAATGACGGGGTAACCAGCCGGCGAATCCGGTGATGGCGCGGGTCGTCCATCATGTTGAGCAGTACCCCCGAGGCGAACCCGTAGGGGAGGTCCTCGATGATGGTGCCTCCCCCGCCCGCGCCGGGCGCCCGCTCGGAGGAGAAGAGCCCGGCGTCGGATACCGCCGCCATGATCATCTGGTAGGAGCTGAGCACCCAAAATCCGACCCCGCCGGGAGTGTGGGCCGTCGGGCGGTGCCACCACACCGGCGCCTCGGCCCGCAACCGGGTGAACACGGCGTCGGGAAATCCGTCGGCGAAGGCATCGAGATCAGTGAGGTCGACGTCTTTCAGAGCAGTCGTTCCCGATGTCATGGTCTTTCCCCTTTCACCCGGCGGCGGTCAACGATCGGCGGTTGCCGATCCCGTCACGGGTGGGTCATCGACTCCGGTCGTACCGCTTGGTCGAACTGTTCCCCGGTCAGGAACCCGAGGCCCACGGTGGCTTCCCTCAGCGTAATTCCCTGCTTGTGCGCGTGTTTGGCCACGGTGGCCGCATTGTCATAGCCAATCAGCGGGTTGAGGGCGGTGACCAGCATCAACGAGTTGTCGAGGTGCTGGCGGATCCGGTCCTCATTGGGCTCGAGCCCGTCGACACAGAACTCGGTGAACGATCCACATGCCCCGGTCAGCAGGGTGATCGAGTGCAACAGGTTGTAGATGATCACCGGCTTGCACACATTGAGCTCGAGATTCCCCCGTGAACCGGCCACCGCCACCGCGGTGTCGTTGCCGATGACCTGGATGCACACCATGATCATCGCCTCGCACTGGGTCGGATAGATCGGAAGAGCACA